>WNGI01001912.1_pt1 | contig 17751 bp, 15 predicted proteins | sample 5400621 | NCBI WGS metagenome assembly WNGI01 (sample SAMN13153374, study PRJNA577476) | soil metagenome | isolation source: 20 cm soil or saprolite under Garry oak tree replicate 1 | place: USA:California | collected 2016-06-15 | reverse complement strand
ATCGCCACGCCGAGCCCATTGAGCAGGCCGACGACAAGACCGACCGCCAGCGCAAGGAGCACCGCGCGAATGGAGCCGAAGTACGACTGGCTGGCGGCCACATACGCGGCCGCGGTCATCACGGCCGCGACCGAGAGGTCGATTCCGGCGGTCAGCATGACCAGGGTCTGACCCGCGGCCACGATCCCCAACGGCGCGGCGAACAGGATGGTGTTCGCCGCCCACGTTCCACCGATGGTTCCCGGGCGGGCGACTCCGATCAGGAGGACCAGGAACAGGAGCACACCGACAAGCACCAGCGAAGGACGCTCGCGAAGCTGAGTCTGGACTATGTCCCAGCGGCCGGTCCGCATGCCGGTCGCGGGAGCGCTCAAGCTGCCGCGCTCACGGCGGTCTCATCTGTCGTTCGGGTCACGCGGTTGCGGAGCAACGGTGCGAGGCCCGCCGCCATGACGACGAACACGATGAGGCAGCCTTGGATGACCTGGCCGAGGTTGGGATCCGTGCCCGACAGGATGAGGTCGGCGGGTACCATCGTCAGGACGAAGGCGGCAACGATCGGACCCATCACGCCACCGCGCCCGCCGGCCAGGCTGACACCACCGAGCACGATCGCCGAGACGCCGCTGAGGGTGTAGATCGTGCCGGCCAGCGGCGAGCCGATACCTGTGCTCATCATCAGGGCGAGGCCACCACAGGCGGCGAAAAAACCTCCCAGCGCGTATGAGAAGACGCGAGTCGGCCCAACCCTGACACCTCTGCGAAAGGCCGCGGTGCGGTCGCTGCCGACGGCGTACAGGGCCAGGCCGAGGCGCCCCAGCTTGAGCGGAATCCAGACGACGGCCACCACACCGACCAGCAGGAGAATCCCGTTTGGTATCCACGGCGTGATCAGGTTGCCGGATGCAATCTCCATGAACGCGTCCGGTGCTCCACCGCCAGGCCTCGGCAGTATCAGAAGCGCGACCCCGCCCCAGACGAACGACATCGCCAGCGTGACCACGATGTCGGGCACCCGCGTCCGGACCGCAATCACCCCGTTCAAGCTGCCGGCCAGAGTCCCACCCACAAGGACGAGCAATGCGACGAGCAATGCGGTGGGGAAATCGTGATGCAACATGTAGCGCGCCGCGATGACGTTAGCCACCGCCATCATGGCCCCGATCGACAGATCGATCCCGCCCCCGAGGACGACGCATGTCTGGGCGACTGCGCAGAAGGCGAGCGGCAGCGCTCCCACGACAAGGGATCTCACCTCGTAAGGGCCGTAGTCGGGATGGATGGCGAGCGTAAAGGCGAAAACTGCCAGGAAGAGCGCATAGGTGCCGAGGGTCCACGCGTTTCGGCGAAGCAGTCTTGGAAAACCTGATCGGCTCTGCTTTCGGCCCAGACGATTCACGGTCAAGAGGCCCTCTCCGCAGACTTGCTGCTGCGTCCGAGTCCGTGCGCGGCTCTCAGCAGAGCAGCCTCGGTGGCGTCGTGGGCCGACAGCTCGGCGACGAGATGGCCGCCGAACATCACCAGAGCGCGGTCGCAGGCCAGCTGAATCTCCGGCAGCTCTGACGTGAAGAGAAGCACGGCGGAACCAGAGGCGGCCAGCTCGCGCAGGACCCTGTAGATCTGCTCTTTCGTACGGATGTCGATGCCACGGGTGGGGTCGAAACAGAGCAGCGTGGTGAAGCCCGTGGCCAGCCAGCGGGCGATGGTCACCTTCTGCTGGTTGCCTCCCGACAGCTGCATGACGCGATTCCCAGCCCGGGTGTCAATCTCGAGGCGGTCGATCGCCGACCTGACGCGACGGCGCTCAGACCTGGTGTTGATCAGCCCCCAACGAACGAGCTGGTTGACCATGGGCAGGGCGATGTTCTCGAGCACGGAGCGCTGGCGCAGCAGGGCCAGGGCGCGGTCCGCAGGCACCAGGACCAAGCCGGCGCGGATCGCATCGTGCGGATGACGGAATCGGCGAGCCTTGCCTTGGACGAGGATCTCGCCTGCCTCTGGACGCCGGGTGCCGCTGAGGCACTCGAAGAGTTCGGTTTGGCCCTGGCCCTCGAGAGCCACGATCCCCAGGACCTCGCCCCTGCGAAGCGTGAAGGACGCGTTCTCCAGGATTCCGGAGCGAAGCCCGCGAACTTGGACCGCGGCGGTGGGCTCAACGGTGGGCGCCACCGCGTTGTCGGCCACGGCTCCCTCCGAGACGACCACCGACGCAGCCTCAGGTCCCAGCATCAGGGAGACGATCTCTTCCTGCCCGCTTGTCGCCAGGTCGACGACGCCCACTGTCGTTCCGTCGCGTAGGACTGTTGCTCGGTCGCACAGGGCCTTCACCTCTGTCATCCGATGCGAGATCAGCACGACCGAGCGGCCCTCCGAGCGCCAGCGCCGCGCGACGCGAAAAACCCGCTCGCTGAGGTCGGCCGGCAATGTGGCCGTGACCTCGTCAAGGATGAGGAGGCGAGGCAGAGAGGCCAGCGCCTGCGCAAGATCAAGGAGGTGCAGAGTGGGCGTGGGCAGGTCGCGCGCATATTCACTCAGGTCGACGTCCACCAGCTCCAGCTCTTCAAGCCAGGGCCGGATGGCTGGCATCGTCGTCCCGGTGAGGCGCAGGTTCTGTTCGATGGTGAGGAGCGGAACCAGGCTCACGTCCTGGTAGACCGACGCAAGACCGGCTTTCCGTGCGGTGGCCGGCGAGGCGAACCGGACTTCGCGACCCTCGAGCAGGACTATGCCCGCGTTCGGAGTGACGTCGCCCGTGAGCACCTTGACGAGGGTGCTTTTACCGGCGCCGTTGGCTCCCATCAGGGCGTGTATCTCGCCGGCTTGCACGCGGAGGTCGCCTGAACGCAGGGCGACGACCGCCCCGTAGTTCTTAGAGAGGCCCCGCGTCTCCAGCAGCACCGCGGCCTCGCTCATGGCATGCGGTCAGCCGGCTGGATAGAAGCAGGGCGTGGATCTCTCCACGCCCTGCTTGATTGTGTGTGCGATGGATGCTAGACGTCCGCGCAGGCGATCAATTGCTCTTTGGTGTAGGTCGTATAAGGCGCGACCTGGTAGGAGACGCTGTAGTACGCGTTCAAATTCGGGTCGTAGTGATTCTTCAGCTCGGTCATGCCCGCGCTGCTGACGTTGTCCCAGATCACCGGGTCGAGGTTGATCAGGTGTGGATGCGACTTGCCCTGGAGAACGTCCAGGCCGACTGCAAGGCCCGCGCCCCCCACGGTCGGTGGGTTGGTGACCGCGGCCCCGAGCAAGCCCTGAGACTTGAGGTTGATCAGCTGGCCGAGGAATGCATCGTTGTCGGCGCCGATCACGGGCACGAATGGCTTCTTCGCCGTCACGTACTGATCGACGACGGTGGAGTCGATACCCGAGGTCCAGATTCCGTTGACCGGGAGGCCGGAGCTGAGGATGTCCTTGGTCTGCTGCGCCGCAGGGTCCAACGACCAGCTGGTGAAGGTCTCCTTGATGACCTTGATGTTCGGGTAGTTTTTCAGCGTTGCGGTGAAGCCCTGATGGCGGTCGGCGTCGGCGGACACGCCGTTGATGCCGCGCATCTCGACCACGTTGCCCTTGCTTCCCATCTGCTTGAACAGCCAGTCGGCGCCGAGCTGGGCATATTTCACCTGGTTGTTGTAGAGCTGGTAGGCCTTATCTGACGTAACGCCTTGATCCACCGCGACCACGACAATGCCCTTGTCGGAAGCCTCTTTGATGACCGCGTCCAGAGCGCTGCGGTCAGACGGGTTGATCACGATCACGTTGACGCCGGCCGAGATCAGGTTGCGCATATCGGAGATCTGGCCGCTGGGGTCGGTGGTGCGGTTGGCCGTGACGACCTTGGAGACAACGCCCGAGGCCTTGGCCTGGGCCTTGATGGAGCAGATCATCTCTTCGCGGAATCCGTTCCCGGTCAGCGTGTTGGAGATGCCGACGACGTACTTCTTGGTTCCTCCCCCATTGCCGCTTGAGCCACCACAGGCGGCTACCAGCAAGCCTGCTGCGAGGATCAATCCGATGGCCTTCGGCCATCTGCCTGCCGACATTAGTCAACCTCCTGCTAATTTCAAACCGAACGCTGTCACCGCCCGGTGGGTGGAGTCTGACAGCCTTGGAAAACCCTGCCATCGACGCACGGGGGAAATCGTTTGCCCCCACCGCGAGAGATCGTAAGGGCCGAGTGATACGGTGTCAAACAACTCGATTCTCAGGAAATTCTCAGCTGTCTCGCCGATCCAGTTCGAGGAGGAGCGATCCAGGCGAGACAGTGGCTAATGGCTTCTACCCATCGTCATGGGGCCCTCGCGTGGCTGTTCAGCTCGAGCCTCACACCGTCCGACCCACCCTCGCGCGTCCTTATAAGTGCTGAGCCTGGCGCGCACCTCGGCGTGGCCCATCAGCAGGCGATGTCGGGTGGGTCAGCCTGAGCGACATGATGTTCCGCCTGTTTCCTGGCGTAAGCCAACGCGGCAAGATCTGACGCCGCACTTAACGCGGATTTCGCTGCGGGCGCCCGCGCTCCTTGACACCGTGGTCAGCGCTACCTAGGCTACCCACTGTCTTGGGGAGGGCGTGGAATTGTGGCTAAGAAGTACGGAGTAGCCATACTCGGTGCCGGCTGGGTGGCCGGCGAGTATGTCAAGGCCTTCCGCGACCACCCCCTCACGGAGGTCGTCGGCGTCTACAACCGGACGCCGGGCAAGGCCGGCCGCCTGATGAAGCAGCACGGCGTCGACGCCCGCGAGTACAAGACCGAGGACGAGCTCTTCGACGACGACCGCGTCAAGATCGTCGCTTCGTGCACACCGCCCGACGTCCGGCCCGCACAGCTCGAGAGGGCCGCGAAGTCAGGCCGCCACGTAGTCATCGAGAAGCCGATCGCCCTCGACTACGCCGGCGTACGCCGCATCCACAAGGCGGTGACGGACGCGAAGGTGAAGAGCGTCACCTCGTTCGTGCTTCGCTGGAATCCCCAGTTCGTGACGGTCAAGAAGCTCCAGGCCGACGGCGTGCTTGGCGACATGATCTACGCCGAGGCCGACTACTGGCATCCGCTCAAGAAGGAGTATCCGAGCTATCCCTGGTCGGTGGCGATGCCGCTCGGAGGCAGTGCGTTCATCGCCGCTGGATGCCATGCCGCCGACGCGATCCGCTACTTCGCCGGCGAGGTCACCGAGGTCGCGGCATTTTCCGCAGGTCCGAAGCTCGACATGAACTACGAGTACGACCCCGTGACGGTTGCTTCGCTCAAATTCGCCAATGGCGCCGTCGGCAAGCTGTCCACGGTGCTCGACGCGGACACGCCCTACATCTTCAACGTCCGCCTCTTCGGCACCGAGGGCACGATCCAGAACAACCGCGTCTACTCGAAGAAGCACTATCCCGGATCGCTCGATTACTGGACATTTCCGACCATCGAGCCCTCCTCGGGCGATGTCACACACCACCCGTTCGTGCCTGAGATCGCCCACTTCATCGACTGCATCGAGAACAACGTCGAGTCTCATGCGTCAATCCACGATTCGTATCGATCGATGGCGGTCTGCTTCGCCATCGACGAGTCAGCGGCCAAGAACGGCGCACCTGTGAAAGTCGATTACAAGGTGTAGCGCCGCCTTGGGGGGACAGGCACCAACGCAGTCCAAGAACACGTCATTACAGGGAGGATAAAAGTGGCGGGCGATTCGATCAGTCAGCGCGAGATAACCCGGAGGCAGCTGCTCGCGGGAGGCGCGGGCGCCGTCGGCGGACTCCTCATCGGCGGCGTGGCGGGCAGCGCGCTCGCCCCCAAGTCATCGACCAGCTCTGGAGCCGGCTCCCGAGGGAGCGTCAAGGTGGTCGGCATCTATCCGACCGGCGGTGTCATCGCGTCCGACGGCAAGGAGATGGCCAACGGCGTGAAGATGGCGGTCGACGAGATCAACGCACGCGGCGGCCTGATCGGCTATCACCTCGACTACGTCGAGATCGATGACAAGGACTCGTCGACAGACCAGATCACGACCGCGTTCAACCGCGCGACAAGCGTCGAGAAGGCCGACGTCATCTTCTCCGGTTACCACCTCGCGTCAGGCCCCGAGTTCGACATCGTCGCCAACGCCGGCGCGCTTTACTACAACGTCAACACCCAGGTCGCCTGGGTCCAGCGCTACAAGGGCAACCCAAGCAAGTACTGGGGCATCTTCCAGTGCGACCCGACCGAAGCGTGGTACGGACAGGGTTTCGCGTTCTGGGTCGACGGGGCATTGAACCAGGGGCTTCTCAACACCAAGACCAAGACCTGCTCGATCATCAGCGGCAAGAGCGCCTATGGCACCGTCATCGCCACCGGCTTCGAGACCCAGATCAAGCAGCTAGGCTGGCAGGTCCTGACCAACGACGGCGTCACCGAAGGCTCTGTGCCGGACTGGGGACCCGTGCTTTCCAAGGTCAAGCAGGCGAAGCCAAGCGTGCTCTTCACGAGCGACTTTTCCCCGGCCGACGACGCCGCGATGGCCAAGGCCTGGGCCGCGAGCCCGACCAAGACGCTCGTCTATCAGCAGTACGGACCATCGGTGCCCGAATACCTGACCCTCGCCGGGCCTGCCGCCAACGGCATCGTGTGGGCCACGGTGCTCGGCCTCCTTCCCGACAAGATCGGGAACGACTTCAGGGCGCGCTACCAGACGAAGTTCGGAGCCCAGCCTGGGTGGGCCAATGCCGGTGGCTGCTATGACGAGGTGATGGTCTGGGCCGCCGCGGTTGCCGCCGCGGGTGACCCCAAGGACTACAAGAAGGTCGCGAAGGCAACCGAGTCCGTCATCTGGCGCGGGACCACCGGCTCCATCTCGTTCGAAGACCACACCGGCAAGCAGTTTCCGGCGGGGACGTCCGACGCCTCCATCGGGCAACCGCACATCATCGTCCAGATCCAGGACGGCGTCCAGAAAGTGGTATCGCCGACGCCGTTCACCAGCGGCACCTTCGTGCTGCCGAGCTGGATGAGGTAATCCCAGAAGCCGACAAAGAAGGCTCAATCATGCCGATCCTCGAGTGCCAGAAGGTCAGCAAGGCCTACGGAGGGCTGCTCGCGGTCAGCAACCTGAGCTTTGCCGTGGAGCCCGGCGAGGTGTATTCGATCGTCGGGCCCAACGGCGCCGGCAAGACGTCGCTCTTCGACTGCATCTCCGGCGTGAATCCCGCCACCAGTGGATCCATCAAATTCAAGGACCGCGAGATTCAAGGACTGCGGGCTCATCAGATCTGCAGGCTCGGACTCGCGCGCACCTTCCAGACCACCGTTGCCTTCGACAGCCAGACTGTGCTCGCCAATGTACTTGTCGGCGGGACGTTCGGCCGTGAGACCGAGCACCCCACGCTCTGGTTCAAAACCGAGGCGCGGGAATTCGCGCTGGACGCACTTGCCCTCTGCGGGCTCGCCGGCCGCCAGCGCATGCTCGCCGGTCAGCTGACTGTGCTCGCCCGGAAGCGACTCATGCTCGCAACCGCGCTCGCGATGCGACCGCAGCTTCTGCTTCTCGACGAGCCGGTCGGCGGGCTAAATCCGGCCGAGCGCTCGCAGATGATCGAGCTCATCCGTACCGTCGCGCGTACAGGGGTGACGATCTTGATGATCGAGCACGTGATGAAGGCGGTGCAGGCCCTCGCGAATCGGATTCTGGTGATTCACCACGGGCAGCAGATCGCAGAAGGTCCTCCATCGAAGGTGCTTCGCGATCCGAAGGTCATCGAGGTCTACCTGGGCGCGCTGCGACCGATAGCACCAGATCCGCAGGCCGCCGATCCGCAGGCCACCGATGCTTGAGGTAAAAGGGCTCATCGCCGGCTACGCGGGCAGCGAGGTCCTGCACGGCATCGACCTCTCGGTCAAGGACGGCGAGGGCGTCATCGTGCTCGGGCCCAACGGCCACGGCAAGACCACCCTGCTGCGCGCCATTACGGGCCTGCTCCCTCCGAGGTCGGGATCGGTGTTGCTCGACGAAAAGGAGATCACGCGCTGGCGGCCAGACGTGATTGCGGCCGCGGGCGTGGTTCACATCCCGCAGGGCGACCTGCTGTTTCCCGATATGACGGTGCTCGAGAACCTCGTGATGGGCGCATACCAGAGGGCGACGTGGAGCGAACGCAACCAGCGACTGGGGCGTGTGTACGAACTCTTTCCCTGGCTGAAGGAGCGCGGGCGCCAGCTCGCCCGGACGCTCTCAGGGGGCGAACGTCGAATGCTCGCACTCGGCCGCGGATTGATGTCAAAGGCGAAGATCCTGCTCATCGACGAGCCTTCCCTGGGACTGGCTCCGCTGACGACTGAGCAGATCTACGCCAGCATTCGCCGGGTCAAGGAGTCGGGAATGGCGATTCTCCTTGCCGACGAGAACGCGAACCACGTCGCCGGACTGGCTGACCGGGTCTACCTGCTGGAGACAGGCGTGCTGGTGCGGGAGGGCCCGGCCGCGAAGATGCTGCAGGACAAAGCGCTGCTGGAGAGCTATCTCGGATGACCCAGACCGTGCAGGCGGTGTGGGGAGGAATCCTCTTTGGTTCGGTGTACGGGCTGATGGCGCTCGGGCTGACCCTGGTGTGGGGTGCGGTCCGCCTGCTCAACCTGGCCCACGGCGCGATTTTCGTGGTCGGTGCTTACGCGGCCTACTGGGTGACCTCCCGCCTTCACCTGCCCATCCTGGTGGCGCTCCCGATCGGCGTGCTGGCCGCGGGGGCGTTTGCCTACGCGATGCACATCGCATTCATCAGGCCGGTGCTCGGCAAGCCAGGCTTCGACAACGCGACGATCATCGCCACAGTTGGAATCTCGATCGCGGTTTCGGCTGCCGCGCTCCTCATCTTCAACCCTGAGTACAAGGTCGTGCCGGCGGTGCTGTCCGGCTACTTCATCGTCGCGGGGGTACAGATTTCCAACCAGGGCTTGCTGGTTATCGGCACCTCGCTGGCTCTGTTTGCGCTTGTGTACGTCTACCTCACCTACACGCGGCACGGAATGGCGATCCGCGCGGTCTCGCAGCAACAGGAGGCGGCGAGCTTGATGTCGATCCCGGTCGAGCGCACGTACGGCACGGTCATCGCCATCAGCGGCGCGCTCGCGGGCGTCGCCGGCGTCCTCCTTTCGCCGTTCTTCTTCCTGAGCCCGAACTCCGGTTTCAACCCGATGATCCAGGCCCTGATCGTCACGATCTTTGGCGGGCTCGGCAGCATCCGTGGCGCTCTCGTCGCGGGGTTCGTCCTCGGCATCTTCGAATCCTTCGTCGAGGTGTTTTACGGCGTCGCGTGGGCGCAGCCCGGAGTGTTCCTGCTGATCATCCTGATGCTGATCGTCCGGCCGAACGGGTTGTTCGGCATCGGCGAGGTGAGGCGCCTGTGAGCGTGGAAGGCGCCGCGGCGGCCGCGCCGGCGCGCCCGTCGCTCGACCAGTCGGCGGCGCCGTGGCGCCGGGTTTCGCTCTACACCGTGGGCGGAGTGATGCTGGCCGGGCTGCTGGCTCCGTGGGCGTTGACCCGGCTTTCGATCGGCGGCTACCTGCTCACGCTGCTGATCCTCTTCTTCATGCAGGCGGTGGTCGCCCAGTCGTGGAACCTCATCATGGGCTACGGCGGGATCTACTCCTTTGCCCAGGTCGCCCTCTTCGCGGTCGGCGGGTGGACGTCCGGTGTCCTCGTGCACAGCCTCGGTTGGAATCCCTTCTTGGCGATCCTCTTCTCGCCCGTCGTCGCCGTGCTGGCGGCGCTCGGCATCGGTTTGCCAACCCTACGCCTGCGAGGCGTGTACGTCGTCCTCCTGACGCTGGCCTTCCACGAGCTCGCGCGCGTCTTCGCGGTCACCGGCCCTCGGTTTATCAGTGGCGGAGGCTACGGACTTGTGTCGGTGGGCACGTTTCAGTTCGGCGACGCCGTCGGCGATCAGCGGACGATCTACCTCTATTACGTCGCGGCGCTGATCTTCGCCATTGCGACGTTCGTCATCTGGCGCGTGATCCACTCTCCGTTGGGCGTGGCGGTGACCGCGCTGCGAGACTCCGAAACATACGCAGTCAGCCGCGGCATCAACCAGTTTCGGATTCGTCTGGTTCTGTTCGCGATCAGCGCTTTCTTCACCGGACTGGCGGGCGGATACATGACGCATTACAACGGAGGCATCTCGACCAGTGTGTTTGACTTCCCGCGCATCATCGACCTCCTCGCGATGATCGTCATCGGGGGTTGGGGTACCTTCGGCGGACCCATCCTCGGCGCGGCAATCGTGATCGGCCTCGACCAGTACCTGGTCGCGATCGGCGACTACCGAGCGCTGTTTCTCGGTCTGATTCTCGCGTTCATCGCGGTCTTCGCGCCGCAGGGCCTGTGGCCTTTGATCCGCAACGCCTACGACAAATACCTCGCTCCTGAATCGGCCCCACCGCCGATCGAGGCTCCGCCGACGGCGCCGCACGAGGGAGGAGGCCTGAGCTGACCACCGGACTTGTCTGGCACGAGCTGTACATGTGGCACGACACCGGCGCCGGCGCCTGGGTGATCCCCGCCGGCCTCACCGTGCAGCCGCTCGGGCACCTGGAGAACGCCGAAGGCAAGCGGCGGATCCGGAACCTGCTCGAGGTCAGCGGGCTGCTCGACCACCTGGTCCCGCTGAAGCCGCGCGCGGCAACCGAAGACGAGATCCTCCGGCTGCACACGCGCGAGTACCTGGACCGCATCAAGGACGAAAGCTCCAGAAGGGGCGGCGACGCGGGAGAGCTCTCGCCGTTCGGTGCCGGCTCGTACGAAATCGCGTTGCTGGCGGCGGGCGGCTGCATCACGGCGGTCGATGCCGTGCTCGACGGCAAGGTCGACAACGTCTATGCGCTGGTGCGGCCCCCTGGACATCACGCCGAGCGCGACATGGGCCGCGGCTTCTGCATCTTTGCCAACGTCGCTCTGGCTGCCATTCACGCCCGTCAGGTTCGCGGCCTCTCCCGCGTCGCCATCGTCGACTGGGACGTCCATCACGGCAACGGCACCGAGCACGCGTTCTACGCCGACCCCACTGTGCTCACGATCTCGATCCACCAGGACAACAACTACCCGCCAGATTCAGGAGCGATCACCGACACCGGGTCCGGCGCCGGCGAGGGATACAACATCAACGTCCCGCTGCCGCCGGGCTCCGGCGTGGGCGCCTATGCGGCCGCCTTCGAGCGGGTGGTGGTGCCCGCGCTGCGTGCCTACCAGCCCGAGCTGATCGTCATCGCGTCAGGTCTCGACGCCAGCGCCATGGACCCTCTGGCTTCGATGATGATGACCAGCGACGGCTACCGGAAGCTGACCCAGCTGATGCTCGGGGTGGCGCGTGAGGTCTGTGGCGGCCGGCTTGTGATGTGCCACGAGGGCGGTTACTCGCCGGCCTATGTTCCGTACTGCGGACTGGCGATCATGGAGGAGCTGGCCGGGATGCGGACGGAGCTTGCGGATCCGCTCCTCGGCCTGCTTGCCTCGTTCGGAGGCCAGGAGCTCCAACCGCACCAGGAAGCCGTGATCCAGGAAGCGACGAAGCTGGCGGCCGCCGTGCGAGCGCCACGCGCCACACAATAGATAAAGGAGAGGCATGGACTCTGCCCGGTTCGGCGCCGAGTACCTCGACCGCATCTCGGAGCATCTCTACTCGTCGGTGCTGGCGGACATCCTCGACGAGGCCGGCCACCGCCGGCAGGTCATGCGGCCAGAGGTGCGTCCCCTCTATGCGGGCGCCAAGATCGCCGGTCGCGCGGCGACCATGCTCGCGGTCGAGGTCAGCGAGCTGCCCGCGCAGCCCTACCACCTCCTGATGGAGATGCTCGACGGCCTCCGTCAGGGAGAGGTGATCGTCGCGGCGGTGCAGGCCCAGGTGCGAGCCGCCCTCTGGGGCGAGCTGCTGAGCACGCATACCCGCGCCAAGGGCGGTCGCGGGGTGGTCATCGACGGCCTCAGCCGGGACAGCTGGGGGATCGAGGAGATGAAGTTTCCCGTCTTCGCCACCGGGCTCTCGCCCGCCGACTCCAAGGGCCGCCTGGAGGTGATCTCCATCCGGGGCACGATCCCCGTCGGTGGGGTGTCGGTCGCGGACGGCGACCTGGTCGTCGCCGACTCGGACGGGTGCGTCGTCGTGCCCGCGGCGATCGAGGACGACATCGTCGCCAGGGCCATGGAAAAAGTCTCGGGCGAGGACAAGATGCGCGATGTCCTCCGCAAGGGGGCGAGCATCCGCGAGGTCTTCAAGGAGTACGGCATTCTCTAGAGCGTGGGGAGGGCATTGATGAGCGAGAGCATCGTCCAGGAAACCCTCGAGGCGACCATGCGCGACGGCACCGTGCTGCGGTCCGACGTATGGAGGCCGTCTGGCGGAGGCAAGCACCCTGTGCTGCTGATCCGGCTGCCGTACGACAAGAGCCAGGGAGAAGACCTCTGCTACGCGCATCCGTCGTGGTACGCGCGCCATGGGTACGCCGTCGTCTCGCAAGACGTCCGCGGACGCTGGGCTTCGGGCGGTGAGTTCATCCCGTTCGAGTCGGAAGCGGACGATGGAGAGGACACCATGGAATGGCTCGGCTCGCTGCCGTTCTCGAACGGCCGCATCGGGATGTACGGCTTCTCCTACCCTGGCCACACGCAGCTCCAGATCGCGGTCCGCAAGCCCGAGGGGCTTCGCTGCATGGTCCCCGCGATGACCAGCCCCGACCTCTACGAGGGTTGGGCGTACAACAACGGAGCTTTCGCCCTCGCGTTCAATGCGTCGTGGGCCACCTTTCTCGCGGGCGATGTGGCCCGTCGCCGCGACCCGGACTCGGAGCCGCTGCTCGCCGCCCAGTACGCCAAGGTCAACGATTACTACTGGTGGCTTCCGCTGTCGGCGATACCGAACCTCACCCCCGGTTCGCCTGGCGGCTTTTTTGCCGATTGGCTGGCGCACGAGACCAAGGACGACTACTGGAAGCAATGGGATGTGACCGACATGCTGCCTTCGATCGACGTGCCGACCATGGCCGTCGGCGGCCTGTACGACGTCTTCCTCGAGGGCACGATGGCCAACTACCGCGGTATCCGCCGCGGTCCGGCGTCCCCCGACACGAGCCTGGTCGTCGGTCCCTGGTACCACATGCCGTGGATGCCCGCCTTCGGCGATGTCGACTTCGGGCCTGAGGCCAAAAACCAGGTCGACATCTTCCAGCTGGCCTTCTTCGACCAGTGGCTGCGCGATGCCGGTCCGGCAAAGGGGCAGCGAGTCCGGGTTTTCGTGTCGGGGGCCAACCGCTGGCAGGGGCTCGAGGACTGGCCTCCCGCATCGAAGCCGTGGGCGTTGCATCTTCGCGCGCGGACGCGCGCCAACTCGATCAGCGGCGATGGCTACCTCTCCGAAGAGGCGCCCGGCTCCTCTGAGGACCCCGACACCTATTCCTATGACCCGGCCGCCCCCTCGTTGAGTCGGGGCGGCAGGTCCTGCTGCCTGGATTTCGTAGCGCCGATGGGGCCGATGGACCAGCGGCCGGTCGAGTCATGGAACGGAGTGCTGGTCTACAGCTCGGAGCCGCTGACCCAGGAGCGTCTGGTCGCCGGCGCGGTGGTGGCGCATCTATTCGCGGCGACCAACCAGCCCGACACCGACTGGGTCGTGAAGCTCTGCGATGTCGATGAGGCCGGCCGCTCGATCAACATCCAGGAGACGATCCAGAGAGCGCGATTCGCCGGCGGCACGGATCGTTCCCGGCCGATCCCGGCCGGCAAGGCGACCGAGTTCGTCATGGAGCTCGGGACGTGCGCCCACCTGTTCAAGCCCGGGCACCGGATCCGGGTCCAGGTTTCCTCCAGCCACTTCCCGCACTGGGACCGCAACCTGAACACCGGCAACCCGGTCGGGACGGAGCGGCTGAGCGATCGCCGGGTCGCGATCCAGACCGTCCTCCACGACGCGTCGCATCCGAGCCGTGTGATCCTGCCGGTGCTCTCATGACCGAACGCATCCCGATCCGCAGCGACGCAGCGCCCACCCCTGGCGGCCCGTACTCGCAAGCGATCCGGAGCGGCGGCTTCGTGTTCCTCGCCGGCCAGGCTCCCTTCCGGCCGGACGGCTCCAAGGTGGAGGGTCCATTTGAGGACCAGGCGCGCCAGGCGTTGAACAATCTCCAGGCCGTGGCCGCCGCAGCCGGCGGATCGCTTGCCGATGCTGTTCGCGTCGGCGTCTACATGCGAGACATGTCGAACTTCGCGGCCATGAACAGGATCTACGCGGAGTTCTTCCGCGACCCGATGCCGGCGCGGACGACCATTCAGTCCGATCTGCCCGGTTTCGAGATCGAGGTCGACGCCGTCCTGGCCGCGAGCGACTGATGGCGGGGCGGTTCACGGACAGGGTCGTCATAGTCACAGGTGCCGGCTCGGGGATCGGCAAGGTGATGGCAAAGCGATTTGCCGCCGAGGGCGCCAGGGTCGCGGTCGTCGACTGGCATGGAGAACGAGCCGCTGAAGTCGCCGGCGAGGTCGCGCAGACACAGGGTCATGCGGTCGCGGTGCAGGCTGACGTCAGCGTCGGCGCCGACGTCTCCAGGATGGTTGGCGAGGTCACCTCGCGCCTCGGTCCCGTCGACATTCTCGTCAACAACGCTGCCATCGCCGACGGCGACGACGTACTGGAGATCGATGAGCCGACGTGGGATCGAGATGTGTCCGTCGTTCTGAAGAGCGCGTTCCTCTGCAGCAAGGCGGTGCTGCCCTCGATGATGGAAAGGCATGCTGGCGTGATCGTCAACATCGCCTCGGTCAATGGTCTGTCAGCTCTCGGCAACGAGGCTTACAGCGCGGCCAAGGCCGGAATGATCAACCTCACCCAGGGCATCGCCGTCCGCTATGGCGGTTTCGGCGTCCGCTGCAACGCCATCGCGCCCGGCACGATCAGGACGCCCATCTGGCAGGAGCGCATCGACCGCGACCCCGTGGTCTTTGAGCGTCTCGTCAAGTGGTATCCGCTCGGACGCGTGGGTGAGCCTGACGATATCGCGAACGCGGCGATGTTCCTGGCTTCGGACGAGGCGGCATGGATCACCGGCACCGTGCTCCGGGTCGACGGCGGCTTGCTGGCCGGCAGCCACCGCATGACGAGGGAGCTGCTGGCCCAGGCGGGAAGCGAAGAGCTGGACTCCTAGTCGAAATGGAGTTCGAGATCCTCATCGCCGGCGGCGATGTGGTCGACGGCACTGGTTCGCCTCGCTCGCGCCTCGACGTCGGCATCGCTGACGGCAAGTTGGCCGCGGTCGACCGTATCGAGGGCGCCGCGGCCGGGCGCGTCATCGACGCGAAAGGCATGGTCGTCGCCCCGGGCTTCATCGACGTGCACGTGCACTCCGAGCTGGCTCGGCTTGGGGGCGTCGACCAGTTCGCGGGTGTTCGCGACGGGGTCACCACCGAGCTGATGTCGCCTGACGGCTTCAGCTGGGCGCCGCTGGAGCCCAACCGGCTGAGGGAGGTGAAGGATTACCTGCAGGTTTTCTACGGCGACGCCGATATCGGTTGGGACTGGACCACGGTGGCGGACTATCTCGCGATCTTCCGCGACCGGATTCCCAACAATCTCGTGCCGCAAGCGCCTCACCTTGCGATCAAGGCCGGGGCGATGGGGTGGGGAGCGGAGCGATCGTCCCCTGAGCAGATGGCCGCGATGACGAGCAGCCTGGTCGAATGGCTTGACGCGGGAGCGGTGGGCATGTCCGCGGGCCTTGAATATCAGCCCGGCGCGCTGTCTCCCGTGGACGAGCTCACCGCCCTTTGCCGCGTGGTTGCGTCGGCCGGCGGGGTGTACGCGCCTCATCAGCGCGGCTACTGGAGCCGGCTTGCCCGCGGTTCCGAAGAGAGCTTTCAGGTCGGACGCGGGTCAGGCGTGAAGGTTCACATTTCCCATCTCGCGGTGGACGACACGGCTGCGGGCCTGCTCGGGGAGGCGGTGGCGTCGGGCGTCGATGTCACCTTCGACATGTACCCGTATACCGCCGCGTGCACCCACCTGCTGATGATGCTGCCCGAGTGGGCCCAGGCCGGCGGCTACGCCGCATCGATGCGTCAGCTCACCGATCCGCCCCAACGGGGGCGGCTGCGCGCCGAGACCGCCGAGCGGATCCGCGAGCGAGGGGAGATCATGCTCAGCTCGGTCGAGGGTGGGGAGGAGCTCGAGGGCCGGCGCCTGGGCGACCTCGCGCGCGAGGCGCGGCAGGCGGATGTCGATTGCCTGTTCGACCTCCTCGCCACGCACTCCGGGCGTGCCCTCGCCGTGTACCACTGGCCCGACTCCGTCGACGGCGAGGCCCTGATCCGGCGCACGCTGGCGCATCCGCTCTACATCGGGTCGACCGACGGCATCTACATGGGCACGCGGCCCCACCGGCGTGGTTTCGGCACATTTGCGAGGATCGCCGGCGAGTACGTGCGAAGCGGCGCGCTCACGCTGGAGCAGGCGGTGCGCAAGATCACCGGCTTCCCCGCCGAGCGTTTCTCGCTCCGGGACCGCGGCCTGCTGGTCGCCGGTCGCGCCGCCGACGTCACCGTCTTCGACCCCGATGCCCTCGCGGACCTGAGTACCTGGGACAACGGCCGCGTCTCGCCGGCCGGAATCGCTCACGTGATAGTCAACGGCGAGGTCGTGGTCGACGACGGAGTCCCTACGGGCAGGCTGCCGGGAAAGATCGTCGGCCGTTCCTAGCGGAGCTCCAGGGCCGACCGGATCAGGTCGAGCGACTCCAGGCGCATGAAGCCGTAGTGGTAAAAGCCCACCTCAACCGCGCCGGCATCACGCGCGATCCCCAGCTTTTGGGCCAGGTTGTCGGCGGAATCGCAATCCGGCGCCATCGGGCGCAGGATCACCGACAGCCGGTTCGACCTGCCCACGCTGGACCCGTAGGCGGCGAGGTCGAGGCGGAGCCGGTCGGGGTCGGCCGCGTAGCCGATGGCCTCGACCTGGCCGCAGGCCGCGGCCACGGCGGCGACGTCGATCCCGAACTGCCACGCGATGGTGGGCGCGGCGTCACCCGTCGGGCGGCCGGTGGCGTAGCCCTTGACGGCTCCTGAGAGATCGATGAAGGCAAATGTGGCGCCCTCGTTGGCCGCCGCGTTGGCGGCCTCGCCGGCAAGCGAGGCGACGGTGGCGGCCCGGGTCTGTAGGTAGCCCCCGAGCTCGCCTCCGGCGAAAGCGGCCACATCGGCCTGGGCCAGTTCCGCCTCGTCTGGCACCGGCGCGCTGGCGAAACGCCGTTCGAGCTCGTGCCGCGTTTCCTCGCGCAGCGTTCTGGCTTGCACCCCGCGCCTTTCCGCCGCGGCCAGGCAGTGGTCGCAGAAACAGAGCCCCAGCAGGTAGCGGCCGAATGCGCCGAGCTCGATGAAGTAGCGCTCGTGATGGAAGCCGTGCTCGAGCGCGTGAAAGTGGAGCGACTCCGCAACGACGGAGGCCACCCCCCTTGATGCGATGTCGCTGGTGAGCGCTGTGACATAGGCGCGCACTTGCGGGTTGGAGGGGCACAGGTCGGTCAGATGACGGTCCCCGAAAGCGTTTCGGCACGCGCACTCTGGATGTGCGTCCCCGAGGGTGTAGTTGTGGAGATACACGGTCCAGGCACGGATTCGGAGCTTTCGCGCGTCGCCCTCACGGCAGAGATCGGCGAGCACATCGGATCGCTGCGCCAGCTTGCTGACCACCGGTTCGAGGCCGACGCCCTTGTACCGCTTGGGATCAGGCTGGAAGAACACGGCGCCGCCTTCC
>WNGI01005487.1_pt1 | contig 17757 bp, 17 predicted proteins | sample 5400621 | NCBI WGS metagenome assembly WNGI01 (sample SAMN13153374, study PRJNA577476) | soil metagenome | isolation source: 20 cm soil or saprolite under Garry oak tree replicate 1 | place: USA:California | collected 2016-06-15 | reverse complement strand
CCGTTCCACGTGATCGTCGACTACGCGCACAAGCCGGGCGCGCTCGAGAAGGTGCTGCGCGCGGCGCGCGAGCTGGCCGGGGGAAGGCACGTGATCTGCGTCGTGGGCGCGGGCGGTGACCGCGACCGCGGCAAGCGGGCGGTGATGGGCCGGCTGGCGTCGGAGCTCGCCGACGCGGCGATTGTCACCTCCGACAACCCGCGCAGCGAGGATCCCGAGACGATCGCCGCGGAGATCGTGTCCGGGGCCGTAGGCGAGGTCGAGGTCGAGCTCGACCGGGCCGCTGCGATCGGGCTGGCGGTCGCGCTCGCCCAGCCCGGCGACGTCGTCCTCATCGCCGGCAAAGGGGCGGAGCAGGGGCAGGAGTTCGCGGATCGCACCGTTCCGTTCGACGACCGTGAGACCGCGAAGGAGGCTCTCAAGGCGACGTTGGAGACGAGCACCTGATCCCGCTCCCGCTCGCCGAGGTGCGGGCGCTCTCGCTGGGCAGGCTGGTTGCTGGAAGCGCCGCCGGCCGAGCCGGCGGCGCCCGGCAGATAGACCCCGCCTTCGGCGGTGGGGGCGACGCGGAGACGGTCACCGGCGTCGACGTCGACTCGCGGCGGATCCGGCCCGGCGACCTGTTCGTCGCGGTCTCGGGCGGCGAGGCGTTCCTCGACGACGCACGCGCACGCGGCGCGGCGGCGACGCTGGTGCCCGACGACGCCCACGCCGCGCTCGCCGCGCTGGGTGGTGCCGTCCGCGCCCGCAGCGATGCTCGCGTCGTGGCGATCACCGGCTCGGTCGGGAAGACGTCGACGAAGGACATCCTCGCGGCGCTCCTCCGCACCCGCTTGCGCACCGTCGCCGCGCCGGACGGCTTCAACAACGAGGTCGGCCTGCCGCTCACGCTGTGCCGGATCGAGCCCGAGACGGAGGTCGTCGTGACGGAGATGGCGATGCGCGGGTCCGGCCAGATCCGCGACCTCGCCAGGGTCGCGCGACCCGATCTCGGCGTGATCACGTCGATCGCGCCCGTGCATCTCGAGCAGCTGGGGAGCCTGGAGAACATCGCCCGCGCGAAGGCGGAGCTGCTCGCCGAGCTTCCGGCCGGCTCGGTCGCCGTGCTGCCGGAGGACACGCCGGTGCTCGAACCGTTCGTGCCGGAGGGGCTCGACGTGCGCCGCTTCGGCGAGCCCGAGGCGGAGGTCCGTGACGGCCGAATGCACGTGCACTGGCGTGACCGCGAGGTCGTGTTCGGCTTCACGGCCCGCCACCAGGCCACGAACGCGGCGGCGGCGCTGACCGCGGCCGAGGCTCTGGGCGTCGAGCCGCCGCCGGAGCCGGTGGAGGTCGAGTTCTCGCGCTGGCGCTCCCAGGAGTCGGAGCTGCCGGGCGGCGGGCTACTGATCAACGACTCCTGGAACGCGAACCCGGTCGCGATGCGTGCCGCCCTCACGCACCTGCTCGCGCGCGCAGGCGGCCGCCGGACGGTCGCGATCCTCGGCGAGATGGCGGAGCTCGGCCCCGAGGCTTCCGGCTACCACGAGGAGGTCGGGCGCGAGGCCGAAGCCATCGATCTCGTGCTCGGCGTCGGGGAGCTCGCCCGGCACTACCGCCCCGACGAATGGGCGCCGACGGCCGCCGAGGCGCGCGAACTCGCCCTCGGCCTGGTGCGTTCCGGCGACGCGATCCTCGTCAAGGGCTCGCGCTCGGTCGGCCTCGAGGTCGTCGCCGACGCGCTACTGGAGCCGCAGGCGTGATCCGCGTCCTCATCGCCGCCGCGGTCGGGCTCGCTCTCTCGGTCGGCTTCGGGCCGAGGTTCATCGACTTCCTCCGGCGCAACGAGTTCGGCCAGCACATCCGGGAAGAAGGCCCGCAGCACCACTTCCACAAGCAGGGGACGCCGACGATGGGCGGCCTGCTCATCCTGTTCGCGGCGACGATCGCCTTTCTGCCGGTCAGCCACTACCGCCTGCAGGCGCTGACCGTCCTCTTCACGGCCCTCGCCTGCGGGGCGATCGGCTTCCTCGACGACTTCATCAAGCTGACCCACAAGCGATCGCTCGGCCTGTCGGGACGATGGAAGCTCCTGCTGCTCGCAGGCGTGACGGTGGTGGTCGCGATCGTGGCGCGCCACCTGCACCTGAGCACGGACGTCTACATCCCGGTGTTCGACGTCACCGTGCCGCTGTCGTACGGCTGGTACGTGTTCCTGTTCTTCGTGATCGCCGGGGCCGCGAACGGCACGAACCTCGCCGACGGCGTGGACGGCCTTCTCGCCGGGACGGGGATCATCGCCCTCTTCACCTTCATGGCGATGAACGTCGTCTCGTACGTTCGCTCAGGCCCCGCCGGGCACCGCAACCTGACGAAGCTCGACCTCGCGATCGTCGGCGCGGCGCTGATCGGCGCGGCGGTCGGCTTCCTGTGGTTCAACGCGTTCCCCGCCGAGGTGATCATGGGCGACACCGGCTCGATGGCGTTCGGCGGCGCGCTCGCGGCCTTCGCGATCATGATGAAGGTCGAGGTTCTCCTCATCTTCATCGGCGGCATCTTCGTGATCGAGGCGCTGTCGGTGATGATCCAGGTGTTCTCGTTCAAGCGCTTCGGAAGACGCGTCTTCCTGATGGCGCCGATCCACCACCACTTCGAGATGAAGGCGTGGTCCGAGACGAAAATCACGGTGCGCTTCTGGATCATCGGGGGCCTGCTCTGCGCGGTCGGGTTCGCGCTCTTCTACCGCTACTACTTCGGTCAGATCGCACGATGAGCGCCGCCGGCGAAGTGGACGTGGCCTTGCTCGACGCTGCGCGTCTCGGGCCGGACGATGACGTGCTCGTGCTCGGCGGCGGGTCGCTTGCCCTGGGAGCGCACGGGCGCGTGGGCGACGGTTGGGTCTACGTCGTCCGGTCGCAGGTGGACGAGCTCGAGGAGCTGCTCGGGGAGGCACATGCCGTGGGCGCGAGCGGGGTGGCGTACCTCGTGGGCGAGGCCCCGGTGCTGCCGCTTCCGGGAGGATCGCAACGGAAGACGGGGCGCTCGAGGCGGCCGCGGAGGAGCTGGCGCGGGTGTTGTCGTCCGGCGGGTGGGCCTCGTTCGCCGAGCTCGACCCGGCGGGGGGCGAAGAGCTGGCACGCGCGCTCGCGGCGGCCGGGTTCGAGCAGGTAGAGGTCGCGCACGTGGGCGAGGAGGCGGTCGTGAGCGGCCGCCTCCGTTGAGGACGCGGGAGCCGGACGACGAACCCGTATCCCATCCTCGAGAAAGTCGACAAGGTTTCGTTGCGCCCGGGCGCGTACGCTGACCCCAGGGGACCCGCGCCCCCCATTGGGGGAGAGCGTGCGCCGTGAACGGGGCACGTCCCGAAGAGCCGTCTCCCGCTGAGGCATGGCTGCCGCGCCGCGCGCTCGTCGTCGGCCTCGCCCGATCCGGCCTCGCGGCGGCGACTGCGCTAGCGGGGCGCGGCGTTCAGGTCGTTGCGGCGGACCGCTCTCCCGACGTCGATGCCGGGAGGCTCGGCGGCCTCGGCGTCGAACTCCGACTCGGAACGGAGGAGGAGGCGTTGCTCGAGGGAGTGGAACTGGTCGTGAAGAGCCCGGGTGTGCCGGCCGAGTCGGTGCTCGTCGCCGGCGCGCGCTCGCGCGGCATCCCGGTCTGGAGCGAGGTCGAGCTCGGCTACCGGCTGCTACCCGCCGGCTCACGCCTCATCGGTGTCACCGGCACGAACGGGAAGACGACGACGACCGAATTACTCGGCGCGATCCTCCGCTCCGCAGGCCGGACCGTCGAAGTTGCCGGCAACGTCGGCCGGGCGCTCACCGACGCCGCGCTCACGGCGGTGGAGGGCTCGTGGATCGTGTGCGAGCTCTCGAGCTTCCAGCTCGAGGACGTCCACACGCTCGCGTGTGACGTCGCCATCCTCCTCAACCTCGAGCCCGACCACCTCGACCGGCACGGCAGCTTCGCCGCGTACCGCGCCGCGAAGCTCCGCGTCTTCGAGCGGGCACGCGCGAAGGTCGTGCCGCGCGGCTTCGGAATCGACGGGATCGAGTTCGCCGCGGACGACCGGCTGCCGGCGGAGCCCCTCATTCCCGGCCGTCACAACCGGGAGAACGCCGCCGCTGCGACGGCAGCCGCCCGCGCCCTCGGCGTGCCGGACGACGCGATCGCGGAGGCACTCCGCACGTTCCCCGGCGTCCCGCACCGGCTGGAGCTGGTACGCGAGCTGCACGGCGTCCGCTGGGTCAACGACTCGAAGGCGACGAACACCGCCGCGGCCCGCCGCGGTGTCGCGGCATATGACGCGCCGCTCCGCCTCATTCTCGGTGGCTCGCTCAAGGGCGAGGACTTCAACCCCTTCGTCCGTGACCTGCCGGCCAGTGTCCGCTCCATCTACCTCATCGGAGCCGCGAGCGACGAGCTCGCCGACGCGCTCGATGCTGCCGGACGTCAGTACGCCCGGGCCGGCGACCTCGCGACGGCCGTCTCCCGCGCCGCCGCCGACGCCGAGCCCGGCGACGTCGTCCTGCTCTCACCCGCCTGTGCGAGCTACGACCAGTTCGCGAACTTCGAGGAGCGCGGCGCCACGTTCCGGCGGCTCGTGGAGGAGCTGTGGTGAAACCGAAGCAGTTCCAGTTCGAGTGGAACTTGCTCGTGCTCGTCACGGCGGCCCTCGTCCTCTTCGGGCTCGTCATGGTGTACAGCGCGACCTCCGGATCCGCCGCGCTCGGAAACGCCAACCCGCTCGGCTTCGTCGAGAAGCAGGCGATCTACGCCCTTGTGGGCGTCGCGGTGCTCGTCGTCGTCTCGCGTCTCCCGCTCGAGCGGATCCGCCAGCTCGCGCCGAGCCTGGTCGTGACGGCACTGGTCCTCTGCCTCGCCGTGCTCGCAGTCGGTGCGCGGATCCACGGAGCGCGCCGCTGGATCACGGTCGGCCCGCTCGTCTTCCAGCCGTCGGAGCTCGCGAAGCTCGCGGTCGTCGTCTGGACGGCCGCCTACCTCTCGCGCCGCCCCCCGCCCCGCACGCTGCAGGAGCTCGCCCGGCCGCTCGGGCTCCTCGTGCTCGTCTTCGCCGGCCTCGTGCTCGTGGAGCCGGACCTCGGCACCGCGCTCACGCTCCTCCTCGCCGTCGGCGCGATCCTGCTCGTCTCGGGCACGCGGATGAGCCTGCTCGCGTCCGCGTACGGGATCGTGTTCGCGCTCGCAGCGATCGCGGCGTGGTCGTCCCCCTACCGGCGCGACCGGCTCCTCACGTTCCTCGATCCGTGGAAGGACCCCACCGGTGCGGGCCTCCAGAACGTGCAGGCGCTGATCAGCTTCGGCTCGGGCGGGGTCTTCGGGCGGGGCATCGGCTCGGGCCTGGCGTCGCTCTACTACCTGCCCGAGGCGCACACGGACATGATGTTCGCCGTCGTCGGCGAGCAGCTGGGCCTCGTCGGCGTGACGCTCGTGCTGATGGCGTTCTGCGCCTTCGGCTACGCGGGGATCCGGCTCGCGATCGCGTGCCGCGACCCGTTCGCAAAGCGGCTCGCGGCGGGGATCACGGCGCTTGTCTGCGGGCAGGCGGCGATCAACATGGCCGCCGCCATCGGCGTCGCGCCGCTGACCGGGATCCCGCTCCCGTTCGTCTCGTACGGTGGCTCCAGCCTCGTCGTGATGCTCGTCGGGGTCGGCGTCCTCCTTAACATCGCCCGTAATGGCGGACGAGCGGCAGCTGCGGTTCCTGATCGCGGCCGGCGGGACGGTCGGACACGTCGCGCCGGCACTCGCGGTCGCGGAAGCCCTGCGGCGGCGGGGAGGGCGCGTGACGTTCGCCGGGTCGCCGGATCGCGTCGAGGCGCGGCTCGTTCCTGAGCACGGCTACGAGTTCGACGGATTCTCCGTCTCCGGGCTGCCGCGCCGTGCCCGCCCGGAGCTTCTGCGCGCTGTGGGCAGGGCGCTCGCCGCGCCGGTCGCCTGCCGTTCGATCCTCCGCCGGCGGCAGCCGGACGCGGTGCTCGGAGCCGGCGGCTTCGTTGCGGGGCCGATGGTGCTGGCCGCGCGGCTCGAGCGGATCCCCTGCGCACTGACCGAGGCCGATGCGCATCTCGGCCTCGCGAACCGTCTCGCAGCGCCGCTTGCCGACCGAGTCTTTCTCGCGCTGCCGGTCGGGCGTGAAGGCGAGAAGTACCACGCGGTCGGGCGGCCGATCCCGGCGGCGTCGCAGCCGGTCGAACGCGAGGAGGCACGCAGCCGGCTCGAGCTGGCGGCGGCCGCGCGCGTCGTCCTCGTCTTCGGAGGCTCTCTCGGCGCGCGACTGCTCAACGACCTCGCCCTCGACGCATGGGCGGAGGACGGGCCGGCCGTGATCCACCTCTGCGGCGAGCGCGACTACCCCGAGCTGGAGGGACGCACCTCGCGGCCCGACTACGTCCTGCAGCCGTTCATGGACGAGATCGGCGTCGCGTACGGCGCCGCCGACGTCGTCCTCGCCCGGGCGGGCGGATCGGTCTGGGAGCTCGCCGCGGCGGGCCTGCCTGCTGTGCTCGTGCCCGGCGCGTTCGCGACCGGGCAGCACCAGGAGAAGAATGCGCGCTGGTTCGCCGACGCCGGCGGCGCGGTGGTCGTCCCCGAGGCGGAGGCGGCGCGCGCGCCTCGGGTGGTGGAGGAGCTGCTCGGCGACCGGGACCGTCTCGCTGCGATGGCCGCGGCGATGCGCGCGGTGGCGAAGCCGGATGCAGCGGAAAAGATCGCGGATGAGCTCGTCTCCCTCGCAGCCGCTCGCCGGTAGGCGAATCTGGCTCGCCGGGATCGGCGGCGCCGGGATGAGCGGATACGCGCTACTCGCGCACGCGTGGGGAGCCGAGGTCGCGGGCTGGGACCGCGCCGACACGCCGTATCTGCGCCACCTCGAGGGCATCGCCGTCGAGATCTCGCCCGACCCGCCACAGCCGCCGGCCGGCTGGGACGTGTTCGTTTCGACAGCGTTCGCGGGCCGGCTGGAGGGACGTCCCCGCGCCGGCCTTCTCGCCGAGCTCGTGGCGCAGCGGCGCACGATCGTCGTCGCCGGCGCGCACGGCAAGACGACGACGAGCGCGATGATCGCCTTCTCTCTCGACCGACTGGGGCTCGAGCCGGCGTTCCTCATCGGCGGGGACGTGCCGCAGCTCGGCGGCAACGCCCGGGCGGGCTCCGGCTGGCTCGTCGTCGAGGGCGACGAGTCGGATCGCTCCGTCGCCGCCCTGCGGCCGGAGATCGCCGTGCTCCTCAACGTGGACCTTGACCACCACACGACCTTCGGCTCCCGCGCCGAGGTCGAGGCGTTCTTCGAGGAGTGGCTGCGCGAGGTACCGCACGTCGTCCGCGCGGAGGAGCTCGCGCCGGTCGAGCTCGACCTGGCCGTGCCGGGCGAGCACAACCGGAGCAACGCGGCCGCGGCGCTGGCGGCCCTCGAGCTCGCCGGCGTCCCGCGGGCAGATGCCGAGGCCGCGATCGTCGACTTTCGCGGCGCTGGCCGGCGGCTCGAGCCGAAAGGTGAGGCAGGCGGCGTGGCCGTGCTCGACAGCTACGCGCACCACCCGGCGGAGCTCGCGGCCGACCTCGCTGCGGTCCGCAACGGCGGGAGGCTGCTGGCACTCTTCCAGCCGCACCTGTACTCGCGGACGCTCCATCTCGCGCACGGCTTCGCCGAGGCGCTCGCCGGCGCGGATGCGGTCTGCGTGACGGAGATCTATCCCGCCCGCGAGGAGCCGGTGCCCGGGGTGACGGGACGGCTGATCGTCGACGAGCTCGCGCGGACTCGGCCGGGCATGCGCATCGGCTGGGCGCCGTCGCTCGAGGACGCTGCGGAGCTCGTGGCCGGCTGGGCGCGGCCGGGTGACACCATCCTCACGCTCGGCGCCGGCGACGTCGACCGCGCCGCGCCGCTGATCCTCGAGGCGCTCGCATGAGGATCGAGGAGGGCGTCGAGCTCGCGCGGTTCACGACGCTGGGCACCGGCGGTCCGGCGCGCGCCTTCGCGCGGCCCGAGTCTGCTGTGGAGGTGGAGGAGCTTCTCGCCTGGGCGCAGCAGCGCTCGCTCGCTGTCGCGGCCGTCGGCCTCGGCTCGAACCTGCTCGCGGCGGACGACGGCGTCGACGCGCTCGTGCTCAAGCTCGGCGGCGAGCTGGCGGCGGTCGAGGTAGACGGCGATGTGCTGAGAGTGGGGGGCGGGACGGCGAACGCCGTCGCGCTGCACCGCGCCCGCGCCGCCGGGCTCGGCGGCTTCGAGTTCGCGTGCGCGATCCCGGGCACGATCGGCGGCGGGGTGTGGATGAACGCCGGCGCGTACGGCGGCGACTTCGCCGGGGTGCTGGAGCGAGCGCTCGTCGCGACCGCCGACGGCAGCGGCTGGCTGACTCCCGTCGAGCTCGGGCTGAGCTATCGGCACTCGGCGCTTCGGCACGGTCAGGTGGTGCTGCGGGCCGAGCTGCGGCTGCGGTCCCGGCCTCCCGAGGAGATCAAGGCGGAGGTACGCGAGTTGAATTTGCGCAGAAAGGAGGCGCAGCCCACGAACCGACGCACGTTCGGCAGCGTCTTCAAAAACCCGGAGCACGAGTTGAGCGCGGGCCGGATGCTCGAGGCGTGCGGGCTCAAAGGCCACCGCATCGGCGGGGCCCAGATCTCGCCGAAGCACGCGAACTTCATCGAGAACGCCGATGCCGCCACAACCGCGAACGCGCTCGCTGTTATGGCCGAGGCGCGCCGGCGCGCGAACGAGCAGTTCGGCGTCAATCTCCAGCACGAGGTCGAGTTTCTCGGCGAGCTCGAGCTACCCGAGTTGTAGGAAGGTCCGGACCGGCGACGAAAACCGGAGGATGCCTCGCAGGGCCCGTCTCGCCCGGTCCATCGCGCGCGTGGAGGCTCTCCCGCTGCAGTGGCGACCCAGCCTCCCGGAAGTGCACCCGCGGGTGTGGCTCGCCCACGTCGCGCCGACGCGGCGGTCGCTCGCGATTGGCTTCGGCATGCTGGCCCTCGCACTAGGCGGATACCTGATCGCACGCGAGTCGTCGCTCTTTGCGATCGACCGGATCGAGGTCAAGGGCGGCACCCCGCAGATCGCCGGCCAGGTCCGGCAGGCGCTCGCGTCGGTCGCCGGAAGACCCCTGGTCGGGCTCGACGGCTCGGCCGTGCTGCGGACGGTGGACGCGCTGCCGACGGTCGTGAGCGCGAGCTACGACCGAGCCTTCCCACACACGTTGCGCATCACAGTCGTGACGGAGCGACCTGCGGCGGTCCTACGTCGCGGTCCCGACAGCTGGCTCGTGTCGATGCGCGGGCGGGTGATGGAGCGCCTCCCGGCCGCGGCCCTGCCGAGACTCCCGCGAATCTGGCTCTCGACGCGGACTTCGGTGCCGATCGGTGCCGAGCTCACCGCCGCCGGTGCTGCCACAGCCGCGCACGCCGTCGGCCTCGCAGGGGCGTTTGCGGCCCGCGTCGCGTCGGCGTCATACAGGGACGGAGAGCTCGTCTTCCATCTTCGCTCCGGCCTCGAGGTCCTGCTCGGGGGTGGGGACGACGTCAAGTTGAAGGTCGCGGTGGCCGACCGCGTGCTCGCGCTACTGCCGTCGGGCTCGACGTTTGTCGACGTCAGCAACCCGGGTCGCCCCGTGTCGGGCATCGGATCGCCGCTATCTGACGTACCGTCAACTTCTACTAGAGGTTGAGCCTGCCGAGCTCGACCTCCGGTTGACACCGAGGCTCAGCGCACGTACGCTCCTGCGCGTTGTTGCTGAAGTTCAGCCCCAATCCTCTACTGAAGGTTCAGGTTCGAAGCTCATGAGCACGAAGGACGCGGCCGGGAACTACCTCGCAGTGATCAAGGTCGTCGGCGTCGGCGGCGGGGGCACGAACGCCGTCAACCGGATGGTGGACGCCGGCCTCTCGGGCGTCGAGTTCATCGCGGTCAACACGGACGCCCAGGCGTTGATGGTCTGCGACGCCGACGTCAAGATCCACATCGGCTCGGCCGCAACCCGCGGCCTCGGTGCCGGCGCGGATCCGGCGGTCGGCCTTGCCGCCGCGCAGGAGAGTCGCGACGAGCTCAAGGAGGCGCTCAAGGGCGCGGACATGATCTTCGTCACGGCGGGCGAGGGCGGCGGAACCGGCACGGGCGGCGCGCCCGTCATCGCCGAGCTCGGCCGCGAGCTCGGCGCGCTCACCGTCGGCGTCGTCACGAAGCCGTTCGGCTTCGAAGGCAGGAAGCGCTCGCAGCAGGCGGAGCAGGGAATCGAGAGCCTGCGCGACAGACTCGAGACGCTGATCGTGATCGAGAACGACCGTCTGCTGCAGGTGGTCGAGAAGCAGACCTCGGTCGTCGACGCCTTCCGCCAGGCCGACGACGTCCTCCGGCAGGGAGTCCAGGGCATCACCGACCTGATCACCGTCCCCGGCCTCGTCAACCTCGACTTCGCCGACGTGCGCACGATCATGCGCGAGGCGGGATCGGCGCTGATGGGGATCGGCGTGGCGAGTGGAGACAACCGCGCAGCCGAAGCCGCCCGAGCGGCCGTGTCGTCGCCGCTGCTCGAGTCGTCCATCGAAGGCGCGACCGGGATCCTGCTCAACATCACCGGCGGCCCCGACATCGGGCTGTTCGAGGTCAACGAGGCGGCCGAGGTCGTGACGAGCGCGGCCGACCTGAACGCCAACGTCATCTTCGGTGCCGTGATCGACGACACCATCGGCGAAGAGGTCCGCGTCACCGTCATTGCCACCGGCTTCGGCGGCGGACGGCGTCGCCGCCGGGCGGGCACAGAGACGCAGGCCCCGGTTCCCTCGGAAAGATCCGAGCAGGCCGAGAACGGGCTCGACGTGCCGTCCTTCCTGCGCGGCGAGTAGCGGCCCCAAACCGCCGTCCGAACGTTTCGCTCGGGCAGGTTTGACCCTGCCGAAACGGGGCACACGATGCGTGCCCTCAACAGGGTTGACCGTATTCGAGTCAACCTCACGACCCGGTCCGCCGCCCCGGCTTGTTTTCAGGAATGAGCCGGGGCGGCTCCGTTCTGGGGACGTTTTCGGTTGGCCAGCCTCTAGGATCGGGTGCCGATGTCCGCGACGCTTCTGCACACGCCGCTCCACGATCGGCACGTCGAGCTCGGGGCGCGCATGGTGCCGTTCGCAGGCTGGGAGATGCCCGTCCAATACGAGGGCGTCATTCCCGAGCACCGGGCCGTGCGCACGGACGCGGGCGTCTTCGACGTCTCGCACATGGGCGAGCTCGAGGTGGAGGGGCCGCGCGCCCACGACTTCTTGCAGGGGACGCTCTCGAACGACCTCGACAGGCTCGAGCCCGGCCAGGCGCAGTACACGCTGCTCACGAACGAGCGCGGAGGGATCATCGACGACCTGATCGTCTACCGGGTCGGCGATTGCTCCTACCTCCTCGTCGTCAACGCCTCGAATCGTGCGAACGCGTACGCGTGGCTGAAGGAGCGCGAGCTGCCCGGCTCGGACGTCCGCGATGTCTCCGACGACTGCGCGCTGCTCGCCGTCCAGGGGCCGAGGGCGATCGAGCGGCTCGGGCTGCCGCCCGCTCCCGCGTTCACCTTCGCCGAGAGCTCGGTCCACGGCGTCGAGGTGATGGTGAACCGCACCGGCTACACGGGCGAGGACGGCTGCGAGCTGCTCTGCATGAGCGAGGACGCCGTCAGGCTCTGGGACGCGGTGCTCGAGCACGGTATCGTCCCCTGTGGCCTCGGCGCGCGCGACACGCTACGCCTCGAGGTCTGCTACCCCCTGCACGGCAACGACATCCGGCCGGACACCGACGCGATCTCCGCAGGCCTCGGGTGGGCGTGCGCGCTCGACAAGGAGTTCGAGGGTGTCGACGTCCTCCGCCGCGTCAAAGCCGACGGCCCCGAGCGCCGGCTTGTCGCCTTCGTGATGGAGGAGAAGGCGATTCCTCGGCAGGGGATGGCGATCGACGGTGGCGGCGAGGTCACGTCCGGCTCGCATTCGCCCATGCTCGAGGTCGGGATCGGGCTGGGGTACGTTCCGGCTGCGCAGGCACAGCCCGAGACGGAGCTGACGATCGACGTCCGCGGCCGCCCACGCCGGGCGCGCGTGGTCAAGAAGCCGATCTACAAGAGGGAGGATTGAGTGGCAGCCGCCGAGAGCTATCCCGCCGACCTGAAGTACCACGAGGAGCACGACTGGGCCCGTGTCGAGGGCGACGAGGCCGTGCTCGGCATCACCTGGTTCGCCGCCGACGCGCTCGGCGAGCTCGTTCACTTCGAGCCGCCCGAGGTGGGCGCGACCGTGACGAAGGACCAGTCCTACGGCGAGGTCGAGTCGGTGAAGGCTGTCTCCGACGTGATCGCACCGCTCACCGGGGAGGTGCTCGAGGTGAACCAGCAGGTAGTCGGCGCCCCCGAGACGGTGAACGAGGATCCGTACGGCAACGGCTGGCTGCTTCGCATCCGCGTCGCGGATCCGGGCGAGACCGACGCCCTGCTCGACGCCGGTGCCTACCGGGAACTGCTGGCGAACCAGTGACCCATCCGTTCCTCGCGCTCACCGACTCCGACCGGGACGAGATGCTCGGGACGATCGGCGTCAGTTCGGTCGAGGAGCTCTTCCGCGACCTGCCGGAGGCCGTCCGCTTCGGACGAGAGCTCGAGCTCGAGCGCGCGCTGTCGGAACAGGAGGTCTTTGACCACGTCGCCGCCCTCGCGGCGCGGAACTCCGACGCGAGCCGTGAGCTGTCCTTCCTCGGCGCCGGCATGTACGACCACTACGTGCCCGCCGTGGTCGACGCGATCCTGCAGCGCGGCGAGCTGCTGACCGCGTACACGCCGTACCAGCCGGAGATGAGCCAGGGCGTTCTCCAGGCGATCTTCGAGTACCAGACGGCCGTCTGCGAGCTGACGGGCATGGACGTCTCCAACGCGTCCGGCTATGACGGGACGAGCGTCGCCGCCGACGCCTGCTACGTCGCGAAGCACGCGACCGGCCGCGACAAGGTCGTCGTGACCGAGGCGACGAACCCGCAGGTGCGGCAGGTGGTGAAGACGTACGCGACCGGGTTCGGCCTCGAGGTCGTCGAGGTTCCTCACCGCGGTGGGACGACCGACCCGAACGAGCTCGAGCGCGCGGCCGCGGACGCCGCCGCGGTCATCTTCCAGCAGCCCAACTTCTTCGGCTGTCTCGAGCCGGCGCCGGACCTCGTCGCCGTCGCCACAGAAACCGGTGCGTTGCCGGTTGCGCACGTCGACCTCCTGTCGCTCGGCGTGCTCGAGGCGCCGGGCCGCTACGGAGCCGCGCTCGCGCTCGGCGAAGGACAGGCTGCCGGGAACTTCCCGTCCTTCGGCGGTCCGCACTACGGCTTCCTCGCGGCGCGCCAGGAGTTCATCCGGCGCATGCCTGGGCGCATCGTCGGCGAGACGGTAGACACCGCGGGCGAGCGCGGCTATGTCCTCACCCTGCAGACCCGGGAGCAGCACATCCGGCGGGAGAAGGCCACGTCGAACATCACCACGAACCAGACGCTCCTCGCGCTCGCCGGGCTCGTCTATCTCACGTGGCTCGGGCCGCAGGGGCTGCGCGAGCTGGGGGAGACCTGCCTGTCGCTGGGCGCGTACGCGAAGCAGCGCCTCGAGGAGCAGGCGGGACTCGAGCCGCTGTTTGCCACTCAGACAACGTTCAAGGAGTTTGCCGTCCGCGTCGGACGGAACGCGCGCGAGGTCGTCGCTGCCGCTCGCGAACGAGGGGTGCATCCCGGGTACGCACTCGGGCGCGACTACGAGGGAATGGACGACGTCCTGCTCGTGGCGGTCACCGAGCGCCGCACCCCCGAGGAGATCGACCGCCTCGCTGACGTGCTCGCCGAGGTCGCCCAATGAGGGCTGCCCAATGAGGACAGCAGAGTGAAGCTGATCTACGAGAAGTCGCAGGCGGGCCGTCGCGCGTCGGCGCTCCCCAGCTACGACAAGCTGTCGCCGCCCCCGGAGCTCCCCGAGGAGCTCCGCCGCACCGAGCCGCCGCGCCTGCCCGAGGTGGCGGAGTTCGAGCTCGTCCGCCACTTCACCGAGCTCTCGACCCGGAACTTCGGAGTGGACACGGGCTTCTACCCACTCGGTTCCTGCACGATGAAGTACAACCCGCGGATCAACGAGCGACTCGCGGCGCTCCCGGGGTTCGCTCGTCTCCATCCGCTGCAGGAGGAGGACGGCGCTCAGGGCGCGCTGTGACGGGGCTCATGCTCGCCCGCGCCTACTTCGCCGCGCGCGGCGAGGACAGGCAGCGGCGGAAGGTGGTCGTACCGGACACGGCGCACGGCACGAATCCCGCTTCCGTCACGATGGCGGGCTACGAGCTGACCCCGGTCCGCACCGACGTGCGCGGGAACATCGACGTCGACGACCTGCGCGGCAAGGTCGACGAGCACACCGCGGCGCTCATGCTCACCAACCCGTCGACGCTCGGCCTCTTCGACGAGAACATCGAGGAGATCGAGCAGATCTTCCACGGCGCCGGCGCCCTCATGTACTACGACGGTGCGAACCTCAACGCCGTGTGCGGGATCTCGCGGCCCGGCGACATGGGCTTCGACATCGTCCACATCAACCTGCACAAGACCTTCTCGCAGCCGCACGGAGGTGGCGGCCCCGGTGGGGGGCCGGTCGCCGTGCGCGACATCCTCGAGCCGTTCCTGCCCGTGCCGGCAGTCGTGCGCCGGGAGGAGGGCGGCTTCGGGCTCGACTACGACCGGCCGCAGACGATCGGCAAGGTGCGCGGCTTCACGGGCCCGTTCGGCGTCTTCGTCCGCTCGTACGCGTACATGCGGATGTGGGGGCCGCGGCTACGCGAGATGTCCGAGGTGGCCGTGCTCAACGCGAACTACGTGCTCGCGCGCCTCAAGGACGCCTACGACCTGCCGTTCGAGCGCCTCTGCATGCACGAGTTTGTGGTCTCCGCACGGAGCCTGAAGAAGGAGCACGGCTGCACCGCGCTCGACGTCGCCAAGCGGCTGATGGACTACGGCTTCCACCCGCCGACGATCTACTTCCCGCTCATCGTCCCGGAGGCGTTGATGGTCGAGCCGACGGAGACGGAGGGGAAGGAGACGCTCGATGCCTTCTGCGACGCGATGCTCGCCATCGCCCGCGAGGCGGCGGAGGAGCCGGAGCTGTTGAAGGAGGCGCCGCACCACCGGCCCGTGAAGCGGCTCGACGAGGTGCGGGCCGCGAAGAACCCGGTCGTCAAGTACGGCTTCGGGGAGCACTCGCAGCCTGACGCCGAGCCGGCGCCGGCGTCGACCCAGGCGCCGAGCGGCGTCTGACCCGCGGCGCGGCCGCGAGCTGCCCGCAGGCCGCTTCGATGTCCCGCCCGCGCGTGAGGCGCACGGTGACGGGCACACGCGCGCGCTCGAGCTCGTGCCGGAAGGCGGCGATCCGCTCGCGCGAGGATCCTTCGTACAAGCCTGTCGGGTTGTAGGGGATGAGATTGACCTTGAAGTGGTCGCGACCGAGGAGCGCCGCAAGCGCTCGCGCCTGCTCCGGCGCGTCGTTCACCCCCGCGAGCATCACGTACTCGACGAAGACGCGGCGCCTCGTCGCCTCCGCCTGCCGGCGGCATTCGGCGACGATGTCCGCGACCGGGTACCGCTCGTTGACCGGCATGATCCTCGACCGCAGCTCGTCGTCGGGCGCGTGGAGCGACAACGCGAGGCGGATCGGCTCGTCCACCTCGTCCACGAAGCGCCGCAGGCCGGGGAGCCAGCCGACCGTCGAGACCGTCGTCCGCCGGTGCGTGATCCCGAGATCCGGCAGCCGTCGTGCCGCCGTGAGCACCTCGTCGAGGTTGAGCATCGGCTCGCCCATCCCCATGAACACGGCGTGGTCGACCTCGGTGAGCCGGCGGAAGTGCAGGGCCTGGTCGAGGATCTCGGAAGCGGTCAGGTTGCGCCCGAACGCCATCGTGCCGGTCGCGCAGAACGTGCAGGTGAGCGGGCAGCCCGATTGGGACGAGAGGCAGAGCGAGCGCCGGCCGTCGCGGTAGCGCATCAGCACGGCTTCGACCGGATGGCCGTCGGCGGTGCGGAAGAGCGTCTTCACCGTCCCGTCGCGCGACTCCCGCTCAGTTTCGACCGCCAGCGTGGAAAACCGCACAGCCGACGCGAGCTCCGCGCGCAGCGCGCGCGGCAGGTTCGTCATCGCGTCGTACCCCGGCGCGCCGCGCGCCGTCCATTCCCACACCTGCCGCGCGCGGAACGCGGGCTCGCCACGCTCGCGCAGCGTCTCCTCGAGAAGGACCAGGTCCATCGGCCTACGGTAGCGTCCTCGGTCGTGATCGACCTGCGCTCCGACACCGTCACGAAGCCGACGCCCGGGATGCTCACGGCGATGGCAGCCGCCGAGGTCGGCGACGAGCAGGAGCGCGAGGACCCGACGACCAACGAGCTGCAGCGCCGGATGGCCGGCCTGCTCGGGCACGAGTCGGCGCTCTTCTTCCCGACGGCGACGATGGCCAACCAGGCGGCGCTGCGCGTGCTCAGCCGGCCCGGCTGCAAGGTCGTCGCCGAGGAGCGGACGCACGTCCTCATCTACGAGTGGGGAGGACCCGCGATCCACTCCGGCCTCGTCATGCAGGGCCTCACGGCGGATGCGGGGAGGCCGACGCCGGAGCAGATCGAGGAGGTCGAGGAGCTCGGCCCGGGCAGCGTGCTCGTGCTCGAGAACACGCATCGCAGCTCCGGCGGCCGGATCTGGCCGCTCGAGGAGTTCCGCGCGGCGGTCGACGCCGCTCGCGCCCGCGGCGCCGCCGTCCACCTCGACGGCGCGCGCCTCTTCAACGCCTCGGTCGGGGCAGGCATCGAGCCGGCGGCCTGGGGCAGGCTCGCCGACACCGTCACGATCTGCTTCTCGAAGGGGCTCGGCTGCCCGTTCGGCGCGATCCTCGCCGGCCCGGCGGCGACGATCGAGCGCGCCTGGGAGGGCAAGTTCCTCTTCGGCGGCGCGCTCCGGCAGTCGGGAGTGGCCTCGGCGGCGATGCTCTACGCGCTCGAGAACAATGTTGATCGACTCGCGGAAGACCACAGTCGCGCGCGGCGGCTCGCGGAAGGGATCGGGATCGATCCGGCGAGCGTGGAGACGAACTTCGTCTCCATCCCAGACGAGCCCGGCCTGCGCGCGCGCTTCCTCGAGCGCGACGTCCGCGTCGGCGGCCTCCGCCCGGGCTGGCTGCGCGCCGTCACGCACCTCGACATCGGGGACGAGGACGTCGAGCAGGCGATCGAGCGGATGCAGGAGGCGCTCTCCGTGCATGTCTGAGATCCCCGAACGGCTGGCGGCGCGTCTCGAGCGGCTCGTTCGGCAGGCACAGCGCGAGAAGCGCGCGCCGAGCATCAGCGCCGCCGTCCTTCGCGACCGGGAGCTCATCTGGGAGACCGCGGTCGGCGCCGCGGACGTCGAGGCGGGTCTCGAGGCGACGCCCGACACGCAGTACCGCATCGGCTCGATCACGAAGACGTTCACCGCGGCGGCGATCATGCAGCTGCGCGACGCGGGCAAGCTCGACCTCGAAGACACGCTCGACCGGCACGTCGAGGGTGCCGCGCACACGCCGACGATCCGCCGGCTTCTCTCGCACGCCTCGGGCCTGCAGCGCGAGACGCAGGACGACTCGTGGCTGAGTCTCCGCTTCGCGCAACCCGACGAGCTTCTGGAGACGCTCGCACAGGCAGAGCTCGTGCTGCCGTCCGGCGCGCGGTTCCACTACTCCAACCTCGCGTTCGCGCTGCTCGGCATCGTCGTCGAGCGC
>WNGI01003358.1_pt1 | contig 17760 bp, 14 predicted proteins | sample 5400621 | NCBI WGS metagenome assembly WNGI01 (sample SAMN13153374, study PRJNA577476) | soil metagenome | isolation source: 20 cm soil or saprolite under Garry oak tree replicate 1 | place: USA:California | collected 2016-06-15 | reverse complement strand
AGACGCGCGACATCCTCGGACTCGCGTTGGCCGTTGCGCTGCGGCCCCCCGTGCCGCCGCCGCGGCATGGGGTCTTCCGGATGTGACCCGCTACTGGGCGACGTTCTCGGGTTGCGGGTTCCACTCGATGCCGTAGCGCCGCATCTTGTCGTAGATGCTGGTGCGATGGATGCCGAGACGCTCTGCGGCTTCGCTCTTGTTGCCGCCGGTCAGGCGTAGCGCCTGCGCGATCGCGAGCTTCTCGATCTCTTCCAGGGTCAGGTGCGCGGGAATCAACGGGCGCTCGTCGTCGCCCCCGCGATGCACCTGCGGCGGCAGGTCCTGCGCGCGCAGCTGGTCGCCCTTGCCGAGGACGACCGCCCGCTCGATCGCGTTCTCGAGCTCGCGGACGTTTCCCGGCCACGAGTAGCTGAGGAGCACGTTGAGAGCCTCCTCGGCGATGCTCGACATCGACGAGTGCTCGCGGGCGGCGTACTTCCGCAGGAAGTGCATGGCGACGATCGGGACGTCGTCCATCCGTTCGCGCAGCGGCGGCACCCGCAGCAGGATGACGTTCAGGCGATAGTAGAGGTCCTCGCGGAGCACGCCTTCCTCGAGCGCCTTCTGCAGATCGCGGTTCGTCGCGGCGATGATCCGGGTGTCGACCGGGATGGTGGCCGATGAGCCGAGGCGCTCGATCTCGCGCTCCTGGAGCGCGCGGAGGAACTTCGCCTGCAGCCGGGGATGCATCTCGCAGACCTCGTCGAGGAACAGCGTCCCGCCGTCGGCCTGCTCGAAGCGACCGATGCGGCGGCGGTCGGCGCCGGTGAACGCGCCCTTCTCGTGACCGAACAGCTCGCTCTCGAGCAGCGTCTCCGGGACTGCGGCGCAGTTCATCTTCACGAGTGGGCCGCGCGTCCGACGGCTCTGCGCGTGGATGGCGTTCGCGATGATCTCCTTGCCGGTGCCGCTCTCGCCCTGCACGAGCACCGTGGCGTCGCTTCCGGCCGCAGTCTGGATGATCTCGTTGATGCGGCGCATGGGCTCGCTCTGGCCGACGAGCTGGTGAGCGCCGCGGAGCAGCGACACCTCCTCCTCGAGCCGTTCCTTGCGGTGCACGAGACGTCGGCGCTCGAGCGCCTGGCCGACGAGGTGGATGATCTCGTCCGGCGTGAACGGCTTCGTGACGTAGTGGTAGGCGCCGCGCTTGATCGCGTCGACGGCCGTCTCGATGCTGCCCTGGCCGGTGATCACGATCACCTCGAGCCCCGGCCACTGACGCCGGATGCTGTCGAGCAGCTCGAGCCCGCTCACGCGCGGCAGGGTGAGGTCGGCGAGGACGAGGTCGGCCTCCTGCTTCTCGAGCTCCGCGATGGCCTGGATCGCATTGTCGACGGCCAGGACCGCATAGCCCTCGCCGGCGAGCGTCTCGCGTAATGCCTCGCGCATCGTAGCGTCGTCATCGACAACAACAATTTTCGCCTTGCCGCTCATGGCTCATCTCCGTTCGTGGGTCGTAGCCGATCACCGCGGGTCCGAGGCTGTTCGTCGCGAAATACTACAACCCCGTACGCTTGTGTACCCCCCCGATCCCTGTGCCGGCAGGGACATTGCTCGTGGCCCCCGAGCGGAGCCGCAACCGCGGTGCCATCCGCGCATGGTCGTGCCCGGCTCGATGCGCCGCAGAACGGGCGCTTGCCAAACGTGCGGGGCGATGGCTAGAAGCCGGCCGACGAGGGTGCCGTGACCGGAACGATCAAGCGCATCGTGCGGGAGAAGGGCTTCGGCTTCATCACGCCGGACGACGGGTCGGAAGAGGTGTTCTTTCACCGCTCGCGTCTCGGCCCGCGCATCGAGTTCGAGGAGCTTCGCGAGGGCGAAGAGGTCGAGTTCCAGACGCGGCCGGGTGAGAAGGGACCGCAAGCGTTCAACGTGAAGCCTCGATAGCGAGCGCGGGAGGGAAACATGGCCCAGCGGAAGGCACGGAAATCGGCGAGCAGCAAGAAGAAGAAGGCGACGAGCCGGCGTGCGGCGCCGAAGCGCAAGGTGGCGCGCCGGCCGGCGCCCAAGGCGGCACCGGCGGCGAACAAGCGCGTGACGGAGCTCGAGGCCGAGAACCGCAGACTGCGCGACGAGGTCAGCCGCCTGCGGGCGGAGCTCGGCGATCGGCCGGCGGCCGAGGAGAGCATGCCGCCCGACGAGATCCCGCCGCCCGAGTTTTAGACGGCCGCGTTCACGCGGCCGACGAGGTGAGGAACCGGCTCAGGCAGCGCGCCGTGTGCGAGCCGCGCGCACGCGCCACGCTGGTTGGATTGCCGCTGGCGACCACGTAGCCGCCCGCGGCGCCGCCTTCCGGCCCGAGGTCGACGATCCAGTCGGCCTCCTTCACGATGTCGAGGTTGTGCTCGATCGTGATCACGGTGTGACCCCGCTCGACCAGTCGATGCAGCACCGCGATCAGCCGGTCGGTGTCGGCGAAATGCAGGCCGGTCGTCGGCTCGTCGAGCACGTAGAGCGTCCGGCCGCGCGACTCCTTCGCGAGCTCGAAGGCGAGCTTCACCCGTTGCGCCTCGCCGCCCGACAACGTGTGGCTCGGCTGGCCGAGCGTCAAATAGCCGAGCCCGATGTCGCAGAGTAGGGTGAGGCAGCGGGCGATCCCCGGGTGCGGCGCGAAGAACTCCGCCCCCTCCTCGACCGTCATCGCGAGCACGTCCGCGATCGATCGGCCGCCGTACCGGATGGCGAGCGTCTCGTCGGTGAAGCGCCGTCCGCCGCACGTGTCACAGTCGACCCAGACGTCGGGCAGGAAGCTCATCTCCATGCGGAGCCGGCCCTGGCCCGCACACGCCTCACAGCGGCCGCCGGCGACGTTGAACGAGAATCGCCCCGCGCCATAGCCGCGGAGACGCGCCTCGGGGACCATGGCGAAGAGCCGCCGGACGTCGTCGAAGAAGCCGATGTAGGAGGCGGGCGTGGAGCGCGGCGTCCGGCCGATTGGACTCTGATCCACCTCGGCGGCACGCGCGAGATGCTCGACGCCGCTGAGCGCCCGGTGCGCGCCGACGCGGCCGCACTGCAGGCCGAGCGCCCGGCGTACGCCCATGTAGAGGACGTCGCGCACCAGCGTCGACTTGCCCGACCCCGAGACGCCCGTGACGCAGGTCCACGCGCCGAGCGGCACGCTCACCTCGATGTCCTTCAGATTATGCTCCGAGGCGCCGTGCACCGTGAGCCGCGGCAGGTCGCCGAGCGAACGCGCCGGGCCGAGCCGCGGGCGCGCCGCGGCCAGATAGCGGCCCGTTGGCGAGCTCGGCATGGTCGCGAGCATCGACGGAGGGGCCACCGCGACGACCTGCCCGCCGTGGATTCCTGCCCCGGGGCCGAGGTCGACGACGAGGTCGGCACGCCGGATGGTGGCCTCGTCGTGCTCGACGACGATCACCGTGTTGCCGCGCGCGCGCAGCGCCTCGAGCGTGTCGAGGAGCATCGTCCCGTCGCGCGGGTGGAGGCCGATCGTCGGCTCATCGAGGATGTAGCAGACCCCGCGCAGGTTCGAGCCGAGCTGGGCCGCGAGCCGGATGCGCTGCGCCTCCCCGCCCGAGAGTGTGTCGGCGCGGCGATCGAGCGTCAGGTAGCCGAGGCCCACCTGGCCGAGGAAGCGGAGCCGCGGCAGGATCTCCTTGAGGGCGCCCGCCGCGATCGTCGCGTCACGCGCGTTGAAGCGCAGCGCGCGCACCGCACGCTCCGCGTCGGCGACCGCGAGCCGGGTGAACTCGACGAGCCGGTGCCCGTTCAAGCGCACGGCGCGCGCCCGCGCGTTCAGCCGCTCGCCGGCGCAGGCGTCGCAGGGCGCTTCGACCGTGAACGCGCCGAGGTCGTCGTCGCCATCGGCGAGCCGTGCCCGAAGGACCGCGAGGGCGCCGTCGTTGCCCTCGAGGATCGCGCGGCGGTGACGCGCGGCCAGCCGGACGACGGGGCGGTCGAGCGGCACGCCGGCCGCCGCGAGCATGCGGAGCAGCCGACGCTTCTCGGCCCGGAGCTCCGGGCGCTCGAGCGGCACGAGGGCGCCGGCCTCGAGCGAGCGCTGCCCGTCGAGCACGGCGCCGGGATCGAGCTCCTCGCGCACGCCTCGGCCGTCGCAGACGGGACAGGCGCCCTGGCGGCTGTTGAACGAGAAGAGCCGGGGATCGAGCGGCGGAAAGCCGGTCGCGCACGACGGGCAGAAGAGTCGCTCCGAATACAGCCGCTCGGTGCCGTCGGCGAGCGCGACAACCGCGCCGCCGCCGAGGCGCAACGCCCGGTCGAGCGACTCCTCGAGCGCCGCCGTGTCGGCCGCGAGCGTGGCCACCACCAGGTCGATGTCGTGCTCGCGGTAGCGGTCGAGCAGCGGCACGTCGGCGAGCGCCAGCCGCCGGCCGTCGATACGCGCCTCCTTGAGCCGCAGCTTGCGCGCCGCGAGCAGCACCTCCTTGTGATAGCCCTTGCGCCCGCGGACGACGGGCGCGAGCAGCGTGATGCGCGTCGTGCCGAACTCGGCCCGCACGTGGTCCAGGATCTGCCGTCGCGTCTGCGGCCGGATGGGGGCGTCGCACGACGGGCAGTGCTGGACGCCGAGCTTGGCGAACAGGAGCCGCAGGTAGTGGGCCACCTCGGTGACGGTCGCAACGGTGGAGTTCCGTCCGCCCCGCGAGAGACGCTGCTCGATCGCCACCGTCGGCGGGAGCCCGAGCAGCAGATCCACCTCGGGCTTCGCCATGACGTGCAGGAACTGGCGGGCGTAGGCGGACAGGCTGTCGATGTAGCGACGCTGTCCCTCCGCGTAGAGGACGTCGAAGGCGAGCGAGGACTTGCCCGACCCGGACAGGCCCGTCATGACGATCAGCCGGTCGCGCGGCAGCTCGAGGCTCACGTCCTTCAGATTGTGCTCGCGCGCGCCGACGACGCGGATGCAGCCGTTCGCAGTGGCCGGGGCGGGCGTCTCGTGCACCTCGGCGGCTGCCGCGGGCACGGGACGGCCGGCGTCGAGCACGGTCGCGAGGTAGCGGCCGGTGTGCGAGTCGGGCGCCGCGGCGATCGCTTCCGGCGGCCCGACGGCGACGACGCGTCCGCCGCCCGCGCCGCCCTCGGGTCCGAGGTCGATGACCCAGTCCGCCGATTTCACGACCTCGAGGTTGTGCTCGATCACGACCAGGGAATGGCCACGCTCGACGAGCCGCGCGAAGCAGCCGAGCAGCCGCTCGATGTCGGCGAGGTGCAGCCCGGTGGTCGGCTCGTCGAAGATGAAGAGCGTGTGCGCCTTGCCCTCGCGCCCGAGGTGGGCCGCGAGCTTGACGCGCTGGGCCTCGCCGCCCGACAGCGTCGACAGCGGCTGGCCGAGCCGCAGGTAGTCGAGCCCGACGTCGATCAGCGGTTGGAGGCGGCGCGCGATCTCGGGCACGTCGGCGAAGACGTCCACCGCCTGCGCGACGGTGAGATCGAGCGCCTCGCGGATGGTGCGCCCGTGGCTCCGCACGTCCAGCACCTCGGGCTGGAAGCGCGTGCCGCCGCACTCCGCGCACGGCACGTACACGTCGGAGAGGAACTGCATCTCGATCTTCTCGAAGCCCTCGCCCGTGCACGTCTCGCAGCGTCCGCCCGGGACGTTGAACGAGAACGTCGCGGCCGTGTAGCCGCGGAGCCGCGCCGTGTCGGTCGCGGCGAAGCAGGCCCGGATCGGATCGAAGGCCCGGAGGTAGGTGACCGGGTTCGCGCGCGGCGTCTTTCCGATGGGCGCCTGGTCGACGAGGATCACCTCGGCGATGCGCTCGGCGCCGCTGATCTCGCGGCAGGCGCCGGGGATGCCGACGGGCTCGCCGCGGCGCTTCTTCAGGCCGCGGTAGAGCACGTCCTCGATCAGGGTGGACTTGCCCGATCCCGACACGCCGGTCACGGCGACGAAGCAGCCGAGCGGCACGTCGACGTCGACGTCCTGCAGGTTGTTGGCGGAGGCGCCGCGCACACGGAGCGCGAGCCCGGGGGGCAGCCGGCGGCGCTCCGCCGGCACGGGAATCGCGCGCCGGCCGCCGAGGAACGCGCCCGTGACCGAGGCGCGGGCCCCGGCGAGCGCGGCGGGCGGTCCCGAGAAGACGAGGTCGCCGCCGCGCTCGCCGGCCCCCGGCCCGAGGTCGATCACGTGGTCGGCGGCGCGGATGATCGCCGGGTCGTGCTCGACGACCACGACGGTGTTCCCCTGGTCGCGCAGCCGATGCAGGATGCGGAGGAGCCGCTCCGTGTCGCGCGCGTGGAGGCCGATCGAGGGTTCGTCGAGGACGTAGAGCGTGTTCACGAGCGACGACCCGATGGCGGTCGTGAGATCGACGCGCTCGAGCTCCCCGCCGGAGAGCGTGCGCGACTGGCGGTCGAGCGTCAGGTACTCGAGACCCGCCTCGACGAGGTACGCGAGGCGGCTCCGCACCTCGGCGAGGATCAGCGCGGCGACGGCCTCGGTCTGCGCCGACGGCAGGTTCAGCTCGGCGAAGAAGGCGGCAGCCGCGCCGATCGGCATGGCGTTGACCTCGGCGATCGTCCGGCCGCCGACGCGGAAGTCGAGCGCCTCCGGCTTGACGCGTGCGCCGCGACACGCGGGACACAGGCGGTAGCTCCGGAAGCGCGAGAGGAAGACGCGGACGTGCATCCGGTACGTCCGCCCCTCGAGCCAGCGGAACCAGCCGCGGACGCCGGGATAGTGGCCGCGCCCGTCGCCCTCGAGCACGAGCTCGCGGTCGGCCGCATCGAGCCGCTCCCACGGCACGTCCGTCGGGATGCCGCGGCGGCGGCAGAACTTGACGAGCGCGCTGCGCTCCCATGCCGTCGCCTTCGTCGACCACGGCTTGATGGCGTCGCCCGCCAGCGTGCGGCGCGGATCCGGCACGACGAGATCCAGGTCGAGATCGATGACGCGGCCGAACCCCCGGCACGTCTCGCACGCCCCGAGTGGGCTGTTGAAGGAGAACAGGTTCGGGACCGGATCGCGGACGGCGAAGCCGCAGGCCGCACAGTCGAGGGCGGTCGAGAAGCGGACGGTCTCGTCACCGTCCGGAAGCACGATCGCCGCACGGCCGCGTCCGTGCCCGAACGCCTGCTCCAGCGATTCGACGAGACGCGCGCGCTCGGCGGCCCGCAGCCGCAGGCGGTCCTGGACGACGGTCAGGACGCCGTCGACGAGCGGAGGGGTCTCGAGCTCTTCGAGCGCCACGGTGCCGGCCGCCCCGAGCGCCCGCACGAACCCCGCCTGCAGGAGTCCCGCCCGCACGTCGGGCCACGGGAGCGCCGCCGGCGGCGTCAGGGCGAAGGTGAGGATGGCACGCGCACCGTCGTGCGCCGCGAGCAGCGAATCCGCGGCGCTCTCGGCCGAGTCACGCTGGACGATTCGGCCGCAGCCGCGGCAGTGGGGCACGCCGACCTTGGCGAACAGCAGCTTCAAGTAGTCGTGCAGCTCCGTCATGGTGCCGACGGTCGAGCGCGACGTCTTCACCGGACGGCTCTGGTCGATGGCGATTGCCGGCAGGATGCCGTCGATGCGCTCGACGCGCGGCTTGTCCATGCGATCGAGGAACTGCCGGGCGTACGTCGAGAAGCTCTCCACGTAGCGCCGCTGCCCTTCGGCGTAGAGCACATCGAAGGCGAGGCTCGACTTCCCGGAGCCGGACACTCCCGTGATGACGGTGAGCGCGCGCAGGGGAACGCGGACGTCGATCCCGCGCAGGTTGTGCTCGCGGGCGGCGAAGATGTCGATCGAGGGCTCGGCCATGTGGACGTCGCCGCGCACGGCGTGCGCGGTTTGGGAGACTGTCGAACCCGCGAGTATACCGGGCTTGGACGGTCGCGAAAGGCCGCTCACCGAGCCGGCGCGACGACGACCGTGAGGCCCGACGGCGCGAGGCGGCCGGGGGCGCTCGGCGCGGCGCCATAGCCGATCATCTGGCCGTCGGCGACCACGGCGCCCGGTCCGACGAGCGCACGGCGGACGAGGGCGCCACGGCCGATGCGACAGCCCTCGAGCAGCACGCTGTCCTCGACCTCCGCGCCGCTCTCCACGAGGACCGCGTGGCCGAGGACGGAGCTAACGACCACGCCGCCGCAGATCATGGAGCCTTCGCACACGAGGGAGTTGAGCGCCTGGCCTGCGCGTCCGGCGGGATCCGCGACCACCTTGGCGGGTGCGAGGCCGGTGGCGCGAGCGCGCACCGGCCATGCCGGATTGTAGAGGTCGAGCCGGGGCCGCGGCGTGCAGAGGTTCATCTGCGCGTCGTAGTACGCCTCGAGGCTGAACGGCTCGTGCCAGTAGGCCCCGTGCGACGCGCCGGGAACGGGTCCGTCGAGGACGTCGTGCGCCACCACGCGGAACCGCTCCGCGAGCGTCGTGACGAAGCCCGCGTCGTCGGGCGGCGCGTCGGCGGCGAGCGTGGCGAGCACGGCCGGAAGCGCGGCGGCGCGGACGATGAAGTCGCCCCCCCAGGCGACGTCGAGGTCCGTGTGCGCCGACGCCGCGCCAGCGGGGCGCGCAGCCCCGAGGACCCGACGACGCGGGCCGAGGCGCAGGATGGTACGATCCGAGCCGTCGATGGCGGCGCCGGGGACCGCGACGAGCGTCACATCCGCACGGAGCGCGCGGTGTGCCGCGGCAAGCGGCCGGAGGTCGACCTGCAGGATGTGGTCGGCGCCGAGTACCACGACCGCGTCCCGCTCGCCCGCGGCGACGAGGTCGCAACAGGTACGGAGCGCGTCGATCCTGCGCTGACCCCGCGACGCGGCGACCGAGAGCGAGCGCACGACGTGCGGCGGGCGCGCGCCGCTGCCGCGCCAGGCCACGTGGGCGGACACGGTCGTGTCCGTTTCCGGCGCCACGACGTACGTGTCGTGGATCCCCGAGTTGCCGAGGGTGGCGAGCGCGAAATCGATGAAGCGGTATTTCCCTGCGAACGGCGTGAGCGCCGCCTCGCCCGGCGAGACGAGAGGATCGAGGCTGGCGCCGCCGCCCCCCGCCACCACCACTCCCAACAGCCGTCCGGCCATCGGACCTCCCTCCCAGCCCGTCAGGGCGTGTCGTCGACGAGTCGGCGCTCGATCTCTGCGACGAGCGCCCTGAGCTCCCGGTCCATCTCGATCTTCTTTCCGACCGCGCGGCACGCATTGCGCACGGTCGTGTAGTTGCAACCGAACTCGCGGGCGAGCTGCGCGGCGGATTGCCGGCAGAGCTTCAACGCGAGGTACATGGCGACGTGGCGCGGCAGGACGACGATCGCACGGCGGCTGTTGCCGCGCAGCCCACGCGGCGGGAGGCGGAACGCTCGCGCCGTCACCGCGATGATGCGCTCGACGGTGGGCGGCACGTCGGGTGTCCGCCGCAACGGCGGCAGCACTTCGAGGGCCAGCGCCGCGTCGATGTCACGGCCGCGCAGGCGCGCGTGGGCGAGCAGGCTGCGCAGCGCGCCCTCGAGCCGGCGCACGTTCCCCGAAACGGTGGCCGCGAGCCGCGTGGCGAGTCCTGCCTCGAGCGCAAGCCCGAGGGCGCGCGCCTTGGAATGCACCAGACGCAGGCAGAGGCTCGGCTCCGGCGGCGCGATGCCCGCGATCACGCCGCTCACGAACTCGTCGCGAACTCGCGCGGCCAGTCCCGCGACGTCCCCCGGTGCCCGATCGGACGTGAGCGCCAGGATGCGGCCCTCCTTCGCCCAGGCGACGAGGCCGTCCATCAGGTGCTCCTGCATCCGCTCCTGGCCGGCGAGCGAATGAACGTCGTCGAGCAGGAGGGCACCGAGCACGCGCAGCTCGCGCCAGAAGACCGCGTGTCGGTCGTTGCAGATGGCGCCGACGAGGCTTTCGATGAAGCGCGCCGCCGGCAGGCAGGCGACGGCCAGTCGGCGCGCGTCGAGCTCGTGCGCGATGGCATGCAGGAGATGCGTCTTGCCGACGCCGCCCGGGCCATGGAGGAAGAGTGGCGCCGTGGTGTGCCGCGCGGCGACGGCGCGCGCCGCGGCGAAGGCCCGCTCGTTGCTGTCGCCGACCACGAACGTCTGAAACGTATGATCGGGAAGCGGCGGCGTGGTGCGGATCGGCAGCGGCGCGGGCACCGCCGGGAGATCGACACGAACCGTGCATCGCCGCCCGGCGACCGCGGCAACGGCTTGGGCAATGACATCCGCGAAGTGCCGCCCCACCAGCTCGCGGGTCAACCGGTCGGGCGCCTCGAGCATGACGTCGTCGTCGACCCACGTACAGCGCAGCGGTGCGATCCACGCGGCATAGTTCTGCTCGCCGATTCGGGTGCGCAGGCTCTCGCAGGCCTGCGCCCACATCGTCATGGCGTCCGCCGGCCCTGGCGCACTCCTCATCGGCGGCGACGTCCACAGCTGTGGAAAAGGCGCGCATCGCTTCGGGAACACGTCGCTTTCAGCTTCGAGCTGGCGACGCCACTGCGCGATCGTGCCGTCGGATACACCCCGGCGGCGCCACCAATCCTTGCAAACATGTCGTTCATCGAAGGATATCCGGCTGCGCCGGGACGTTTCGCGGAGCTCGGTCGGCCCGGGGCGGGACGACCGCCCGCGACCTTTAATCCAACCGCAATGGAATGACAAGAAGAAAAACACGGGACGCGACCGATCGGTCGCGTCGACTCACTGGTACGCGACTTTGCGGCCGGAGAGCAGCTGGAGGTCGGCGACGAGCTCGCGAACGGCCGCGCGGCTGGCGCGCGCGTTCCGATGCAGCTCGCGCTCGAGCTGGAGGCGCCGCGCGTCGCGCAGCGGCCGGGTCTGTAGCTGCAGGTACGCGCGCTGCATCTCGCGCCGTCGTTCGAGCAGCCGGTCGACCTTGGCGAGCGCGAGGAGTCGCACGCCGTGCTGCGGGAGCTCGTCCGCGACCGTCAGCAAGCGTGAGAGGAGCGCGGTGTGGTGACGAGCGATGAGTTCCGGCAGCCGCGGATCGGCACGCACCGTGATCAGGCAGAAGGCCGCCTCGAGCTCGTTCAGCGCGGCCGGCAGGTGCTCCGTCTTCAGGCGGGCTTCCGCGCGCGCGGCGCGCGCGAGGCAGCGCCGGAAGCGCGCGCGCTCGAATCCTCCCATGGCTGGTGCGACGAGCGGTCGGGCAAGCAGCGCAATCAGGCCGACGACCAGCGCGACGGCCACGGGCAGCAGCACGAGCGCGACGAGGAGGGTGGACATCGAGCGGGGTCGACTGTAGGGCAAGGCCGCGAGCGAGACAAGCCAGGTTCGCTCGAACGGACCGTCTCAGAGCAGAACGCGGTAGTCGAGCGCCGGGAAGAGGTTGTCGGTGTCCTCGAGCGCGGCGAGCCGCAGCTCGTCGATGGACCCTTGCTCCACCTCCGCGCACAGCCGCTGACAGCGCAGCAGATGATCCTTGGTGCGCCGCACCGCGTACTCCACTGTGGTGTCGCGCGACATCATGAACGCCCAGTCGCTCGCCTGCGCCAGGAGCAGCTCGCGCAGCGCCTGCGTGAGGACGCGTCGTGTCCGTTCGTCGGCGCTCGGATAGCGCCGGCAGAGCGCGTGCAGCCGGTCGGCGGCGGCGTGCAGATGACGGTAGATCCAATCGTTCGAGCCGGAGAGCCAGACCTCGTTGTACCCCTTCCATCCCCACGTCGAGGTCGCGGGCGTCGCGCGCTGGATCGTCGGGTGGCGGGCGAGGTCGTCGCCCGGCGTCACCGCCTCGAGATCGGGCGTCTCGGCGAGCCTCCGGAACACCATCTCGAGCCACCACGGTCCTTCGAACCACCAGTGGCCGAAGAGCTCCGCGTCGTAGGGGCAGACCACGATGGGCGGACGCTCCATCTGGCGCGCGAGCCACGCGACCTGCCCGAGGCGCGTCTCGACGAAGTGGTCGGCATGCTCCTGCACGCGGCTCCGGGCGCGCTCCGGGTCGTAGGGCTCCTTCTGGTCGGTCTTGCCGGTGATGCGATGGTATTTGAGACCGGTGTGGATGCGTTGGCCCGTGGGCGGGAGGTACGGGCGGACGTAGTCGTAGTCGAGGTCGAAGCCGATGTCGCGATAGAAGTCGCGGTACCAGAAATCGCCGGGGTATCCTTCGTCGGCGCTCCACACCTGCTTGGAGCTGTCGGGATCGCGGCCGAAGGCCGCCACGCCGGATTCGCACGCGATCGGTGCGTAGACGCCGTAGACCGGCCGCGGCGTCGCGTGGGCGATGCCGTGCGTGTCGACGAAGAAGTACCGGAAGCCCGCCCGTGCGAGATCGGCGTCGAGCCCCGGTTCGTAGGCGCATTCGGGAAGCCAGAACCCCTCGGCGGAGCGCCCGAAGAACCGGCGATACTCCGCGGCCGCGACCTCCACCTGCGCCCGCACGACGGCGGGGTTCACCGACAGCAGCGGCAGAAAGCCGTGCGTCGCCCCGCACGTGATGACGTCGACCAGTCCGCGCTCCTGGTACGTGCGGAAAGCGGCGACGAGGTCCTGCTGCCACTCGTCGAGAAAGACGGCGCGCACGCGGTAGAATCGCGCGAGGTAGAACTCGGCGACGCGATGGAAGCGCGCGTCGCCGCGCGTGCGCCGCTCCTCCTTCTCCGCGAGCTCGACGAGCCGGTCGAGGTGGCGTAGGTAGCGCGCGCGCAACAGCCGGTCGGAGAGCATGCCGAGCAACGGCGGGCTGATCGAGATGGTCAGGCGGCAGGGGACGTGGTCGCGGTCGAGCGCCTCGAGGACTTCGAGCAACGGAACGTACGTCTCCGTGACGGCTTCGTAGAACCAGCGCTCCTCGAGGAAGTCCTCGTGCTCCGGGTGGCGCACGAAGGGGAGGTGCGCGTGCAGGACGAAGGCGAGGCTTCCGCGCGCCATGCCGATGCGACGCGGCCCGGCTCAGCGGACCGGCGGCCGCGGCGCGTAGAGGTCGCTGGAGCCCGCCAACGGCGCCGGGGAGCGGCCGTCGCGTCCGGCATCGGGGTGCCCGGCGTCCTCCCAGCTTTGGCCCCCCGCCACGGGGAGGCCGTGCGCCGGCAGGGTGACCCAGCGAACGGTGGTGTCGGGCGATGGCTGCGGTCGCGACGTCGTCACCGTGTTCGAGCGCAGGATCGAGACGAACCGTCCTGCCGGTGTCCGGACGCCCAGCTCCACGCAGTACGCCGCCGCCGGCTTCCACACGTTGATGTACCACCTCTCCGTTCCGGGCGTCGGCTCGATGTCGAACGAAGACCACGCGTTGGCGCCGGTGAAGTCGATGAACGTGACGTCGTGGACGCGTAGGACCTCGACTGCGCCCTCGGCCTCCTCCCCGAGGCTCCGCAGCGCGTGGATCCGACTCGTCGGCGTCAGCTCCCAGTACGCGAAGAGCCACCACGGGTCGCGCGCGAGCAGGACGAGCCGGTCATGACCGTAGCCGCGCGGCAGGTCGCCGGGCTCGCGGTCGACCAGCCCGACCGGAGCCGTGCTCTGCGCCGCGGGTGCAGCGGGGCGCTCGCCGGCGAGATAGTACTTGGCCTCCCGGGCCTGCTCCTCGGGCCGCGGCGCGGGTGGGGTGGCGGCACGAGCGGCGGGATGAGGACGACGCGGGGAGGCGAGACCGAAGACGCGCACGACCGGCTCCGCCTGTGCCCGGATCCGCATCGCCAGGCTGCACGCGGAGCCGAACCACTCGCCGACGAGGCTCCAACCGACCCCCACTGCCCTGGAGATCATCGCGATCGGAGATGCTATCGCGGAAGATGCATTGCGGCAATCAGCGCGCGCCGCGGGACGAGCGCTTGCAAAACGCCGCAGCGCCATCAAAGGTGAGATCCCGTCGTAAGCCGAGGCGCACCGAAGGCACTCGTCCTGATGCGTATCCCGCGCGGCGCGCCCGCACCCGCCGACGAGGCGATCCGCGCGGCGATCCAGGCCGACCGCCGCCGGCTGGGCCTCGGGCCGGCGAACGGCGACCAGTACCGGCTGGCGGGCCCGTACCGCATCGAGGTCGGTGGCAAGGCGCTCGACGAGTACGTCGCCTGGGAAGTCTAGGAGGCCGACCCGAGATACATCTCGGGTCGGGACCGGACGCGAGAGTGGAACGCTCGGCCGCATGCCGCGCTGGCTTCGCCAGCCGCGGCACGGCAGTCGCGCGTGGTATTGTCCCTTCACGCTCGCGTCTGGCTCCGACCCGAGACATGAGTCTCGGGTCGCGCTCCTGCGACGCTCTAGCGGCTCGGAATCGCGCGAGCATGCGTGCCGAGCGCGGCCAGCGCGGCATCGGCATCGGGGGCGGCGAGGAGGGCGGCCCGCAGCTCCGGCGACCGCAGCAGCGTGGCGATGTCGGTCAGGATGCGCAGGTGATCGGCGGTCGCGCTGGGTGGCGACAGCACCAGGGCGACCGTGGCGACGGGGACGGTCGGGACCGGCTCGTAGAGCCCGGCACGCGAGACCGCCAGCGCGACGACGGCCTGACGAAGTCCGGCGAGCCGCGCATGCGGCACGCCGACGCCGATGTCGAGCAGCGCCGTCGAGGATTCGTCCTCGCGGGTCATGACGGCGCGCACGGCGTCGTCACGCACCTCGGCGTCGAGCGTGCCGGCCGAGACCAGGCTGTCGACGAGTCCCGTCACCGTCGCCCCGAACGTGCGCCATGGCGGCGCGACGTGCACCAGCTCGGGACGGAGACGGGCGAGAAAGCTCACAGGCACTCGCAGCCACGCTCGATCAGCGGCGGAAGAGGTCGCGGGCGACGACGGAGGCGCCGCCGACGAGTCCGCCGACGGTGGCGCCCGCAGGCCCCATGACGAATGCGGGCGTGCGGAGGATCGCCATGCGTCTCGAATACTGCACGGGCGGCGCCTTTTCCAGCCGATCGCCTGGCGGTGTAAAACGGGGACCGATGCTCCGCCCCCTCGCCGTCGCGATTGCGCTGGCCGCCCTCGCGGCCTGCGCGCGTCCGGGACCGGCGCGATCGCCGACCCCCGTGATGCCGCCGGGAACCGCCCGCATTGCCGTGGTGCCATTCCGGACGGCGGGCGCGCCGGGTGCCGAGGCGGGTGGCGGTGGCGAGGGGGTGCCCGCGGACGCGGGTCCGGCCGCCGCGCGGATGCTCGCGGCGCACCTCGCGGAGACGGGGATGGCCGTCGTGGACGCCGACCGCGTCCTCGGCGCGTGGTCGCTCGCCGATACGACGGCGTACGATCCGCGGGTGGCGGCGCACGTCGCCGAGAAGGTCGGCGCGAACCTCGCGGTGCTTGGCACGCTGTCGCGCTATCGCGAGCGCCAGGGAACGGCGTGGGCGGTCGAGGCCCCGGCCGCCGTCGCCTACGAGGCTGCCGTCGTGCACGCCCCGGACGGGGCGCTGCTCGCGGTTGACCGCTTCGAGTACGCGCAGCAGGCGCTCACGGAGAATCTCCTCCAGCTCCCCCGCTTCGTCGAGAGCGGCGGCCGCTGGCTCACCCGCGAGGAGCTGCTCGATCAGGCCCTCGCCCGAACCGCCGAGCGCCTCGCCCGGGCGCTCGGTGCTCCGCCGGTGCGGCGATAGCGCGTATGCGACGCATCGGCATCCTGACGAGCGGCGGCGATGCCCCCGGCATGAATGCGGCCATCCGCGCCGCGGTCCGTCACGCGCTCGGCAAGGGGCTCGAGGTGATCGGCATCCGGCGCGGGTATGCGGGTCTCCTCGCCGGCGAGATGCGCGCGCTCACCCGCGCCGAGGTCGCCAACATCATCCAGCGCGGGGGGACGGTGCTGGGGACGTCGCGGTGCGAGGAATTCCTCGATGCCAAGGGGCGTGCCCGCGCGGCGGCGGTCCTCCAGGGCGCCGGGATCGAGGGGCTCATCGTCGTCGGTGGTGAAGGGACGTTTCACGGCGCCACGCTGCTCGCGGCCGAGCAGGGGGTGAAGGTGGCGGGTGTGCCCGGGACGATCGACAACGACGTGTACGGGACGGACTTCACGATCGGCTTCGACACCGCCATCAACACCGCGCTCGAGGCGATCGACCGTATCCGCGACACCGCGGCCTCGCACGAGCGGCTCTTCCTGGTCGAGGTGATGGGACGCACGAGCGGCGACATCGCGCTCGGCGTCGGCGTCGCGGGGGGCGCCGAGGACGTCCTCATTCCCGAGATACCCACCGATCTCATTGCGCTCGGCCACGAGCTTCGCCAGAGTTGGCAGCGCGGCAAGCGGTCGAGCATCATCGTGGTGGCGGAGAGCGGCGAGCAAGGGCGCGTGTTTCGCATCGCCGACGAGATACGGGAGCTGACCGGCCTCGAGCCGCGGGTGTGCGTCCTCGGCCACATCCAGCGCGGCGGAACGCCGACGGCGCGCGACCGGATCCTCGCGAGCCGTCTCGGGGCCGCCGCGGTGGACCTGCTTCTCGACGGCGGCGGGACGATGGCCGGGGAGGTGTGCGGAAAAGTGGCGCGGGTTCCGCTGAAGGACGCGTGGGAGAAGCGGCGCGACGTGCGCGTCGACCTGCTGGCGGTGGCGCGCGACCTCGCGTGATGCGCTCCGTGCTCTGGCTGGTGGGTGCGTTCACGCTGCCGGCCGCGTGGTTCGTGGTGCATTTCACGGGCGCGGCCAGCGGACCGGTCGGGCTCGCCGCCGCGTCCGGCGCCGCGATCTTCGGCTCGGGATTCCTCCTCTCGTGGGCCGCGGAGGTGGCGCAGCTCGACGTGCCACGTGCCCTCGCGCTCGCCGTGCTCGCGCTGATCGCCGTCGCGCCCGAGTACGCGGTCGACGTCTACTTCGCGTGGCGAGCGGGACAGGACCCCGCGTACACGGCCTACGCGACCGCCAACATGACGGGGGGCAATCGGCTGCTCATCGGCGTCGGGTGGGCGGCCTCCGTTCTGACCATCTGGCTACGCCACCGCCGCCGCGCCATCTCGCTGCCGCGCGAGCAGGCGGTCGAGATCAACTACCTGGCGCTCGCGACGGCATATTCATTCCTGATCCCGCTGAAGGGCACGCTCAGCGTGTTGGACACGGTCGTGCTGCTCGCGATGTTCATCGCCTACATGCTCGCCGCGGGTCGGTCGCATCACGAGGAGCCGACGCTCGAGGGCCCCTCGGAGCTCATCGCCCGCGCGGGAAAGATCGGCCGGCGCACCGCGACGATCGCCATCCTGGCGCTCGCCGGCGCCGCGATCTACACCGCCGCTGAGCCGTTCGCCGAGAGCCTGCTCGCGGTGGGCCGCACGTTCCACATCGAGGAGTTTCTGCTCGTGCAATGGCTCGCGCCGCTCGTCTCCGAGTCGCCCGAGTTCATCGTGGCGGTGCTCTTCGCGCTCCGCGGTGCCGCGGCGGCGAGCATCGGCACGCTCACGTCCTCGACGGTGAACCAGTGGACCTTGCTCGTGGGGGCATTGCCGGCGGCGTTCGCGCTGTCCCACGGCAGCCTCGATCCCATGGTCCTCGACCGCCGCCAGCGTGAGGAGATGCTTCTCACCTCGGCGCAGTCGGTCTTCGCGCTGGTCGTGATCTCGAACTTCCGCTTCACGCTCGGCGAAGCGCTCGTCTTGTTCTCGCTCTTCGTGCCGCAGCTCTTCTTGACCTCGCCGCTCGCGCGCTGGGGGCACGCGCTGCTCTACCTGGCGCTCGCCGCGGGCATCGTATGCTTCAGCCCGACGGCGCGCGCCGGCGTCCGGAATCTGCTCCCGCGCCCCCGGCGCCGCGCCGGCTAGGAGCGCGACCCGAGACTCATGTCTCGGGTCGGAGCCAGACGCGAGCGTGAAGGGACAGTACCACGCGCGACTGCCGTGCCGCGGCTGGCGAAGCCAGCGCGGCATGCGGGGTACGCGCCCGGCGCGCATCGCTC
>WNGI01002165.1_pt1 | contig 17764 bp, 17 predicted proteins | sample 5400621 | NCBI WGS metagenome assembly WNGI01 (sample SAMN13153374, study PRJNA577476) | soil metagenome | isolation source: 20 cm soil or saprolite under Garry oak tree replicate 1 | place: USA:California | collected 2016-06-15 | reverse complement strand
TACCGCGACCGCTTCTCGTCGGAGCTCGCCGAGCGGCTCGGCCTCCCGCAGCAGGTCGTCAACGATCTCGTCCAGGAGACGCTGATCGTCCAGCGCGCGCGGCGCGAGGGGCTCCTCGTCTCGGACGAGGAGCTGAACGCCCAGATCCACGCGGTGCCGGCCTTCCAGGAGGGCGGCCGCTTCGTCCTCCGGCGCTATCAGGAGTTCCTGCGACGGCGCGGCACGAGCGCCACGAGCTTCGAGGCCGAGGTGCGGCGCGAGTTGACGCGCGCCAAGGTGGAGAGCGCGATCCGGAACGGCGTGAAGGTGGCGCCGGCCGAGGTCGAGCAGGCGTACGCGTTCCGCCACGAGGCAGTGCGCGCGGCGTGGGCGCTCGTCGAGCTTCCACCCATCCTCGCGGCGACGACGGCGAGCGAGCAGGAGCTGACGGCCCACCTCGCCGCGCACCCCGACGAGTTCCGCCAGCCGGAGCGCCGGCGGGTGCAGTACGTCACGCTCGCTCAGCGGGACTTCCTCAAGCCCGTGCCCGACGCCGACGTGCAGGCGTACTACACGGAGCACGCGAAGGAATTCGACGCGCCCCGGCAGGCGCGCGTCGCGCACGTGCTGGCGCGCGTCGCCGAGACGGGTGGGAGCGCGGCCGAGGACAAGGCGCGCGCGAAGGCGGCGGACGTCATCCGCCGCGCGAAGGCGGGCGAGGACTTCGCCAAGCTCGCGAAGGAGGCGTCCGAGGACCCGGGCTCGGCGCCCAAGGGCGGCGACCTCGGGTTCGTCGGCCAGGGCGAGATGGTGCCGGAGTTCGAGCGCGCGGCCTTCGCGCTGAAGAAGGGCGAGGTCTCGCCCGAGCCCGTGCGGTCGCCGTTCGGCTTTCACGCGATCAAGGTGCTCGACGTCAAGGAGGGCGGTCGAAAGCCCCTCAAGGACGTCGTGGCGCCGATCCGCGACCGGCTCCAGCTGGAGGCGGCCGACCGGGCCATGACGGCGAGAGTCGGAGAGGTCCGCCCGCAGCTCCAGGCCGCCAAGGACTTCATGGCCGAGGCCAAGGGGCTCGGTCTCACGGCCGTCGAGTCGACGCTCGCGCGCGCGGCGGGGGCCGCAGCGGCCGGCGGCGGGGACCCCCTCGCCGAGGCCGCGTTCACGCTGGCGCTCGGCGGCGTCTCGCCTCCCGTGCGGACGCCGGCGGGTCTCGTCATCCTGAAGTCCGTCGCCGCGCTTCCGGCGGGCGTGCCGCCGCTCGCCGAGATCCGCGACGCGGTCGCGACGTCCGTCAAGCGCCAGAAGGCCGAAGCGGTGGGGCTCGAGCGCGCACGGCAGCTCGCCGCCGACGCGAAGGCCGACTTCGCCGCTGCGGCGAAGAAGGCCGGCGCACAAGCCGGCGAGACGCCGCGCTTCTCGCGCGCGAAGCCCGCGGACAAGCTGCCCGGGGACGCGATGGTGGAAGCCCTCCAGACGCCCGTGGGCGGGATCACGGCGCCCGTCAAGACGGCGCAGGGCTACTACGTGCTGAAGGTCCTCGAGCACGCGGGGGCGGACATGAGCGGATTCCAGGCCGAGCGCGAAAAGTTCACGAGCGAGGTGCTCGCGCAGAAGCAGAGCCAGGCGTGGGAGTCGTGGCTCGCCGGCGCCCGCGCCGGCTCGAAGGTGGACGTCTCGAGCCGGGTCCGGCCGCGCGTGGGATGATTCGCCGCGTGTTAAGTTAGAGGGGTCATGTCGGTTCCGCGGACGCCGATGACCCGCCCCGGCTACGAGAAGCTCAAGGACGAGCTCGAGCACCTGAAGCGCGTCGAGCGCCATGCGATCACGAAGGCGATCGCGGAGGCGCGGGCGCACGGGGACCTCTCCGAGAACGCGGAGTACCACGCGGCGCGGGAGAAGCAGAGCTTCATCGAGGGCCGCATCGCGGAGCTCGAGGCGAAGGTCGGTGCCGCGGAGGTCATCGAGCCGCCGACCTCCGGCGACCGCGTCACCTTCGGGTCCACCGTCCTGCTCGAGGACGAGGCCGGCAAGGAAGTCCGGTACCAGATCGTCGGCTCCGACGAGACCGACCCCACCCGCGGCCGCATCTCGATCCTGGCCCCGCTCGCCCGCACGCTGATCGGCAAGAAAGTCGGCGATACCGCGACGGCGCAGCTGCCGGGCGGGACGAAGACGTTCGCGATCCTCAAGGCGAATTTTCCCTGGGAGTGAGTCCCGGAGGCCCATCGATGCCCCTACCACTCGAACACCTGACCGTCGTCGACCTCACGCGCGCCCGCTCGGGCCCGACCGCGGTGCGCCGCCTCGCCGACATGGGCGCCAACGTCATCAAGGTGGAGGCGCGCGAGGAGATGGAGGGCGACTCCACCGCGCTCGGCTTCGACTTCCTGAATCTCCACCGGAACAAGCGCGCGCTGACGCTCGACCTGAAGCATCCGCGTGGCCTCGAGATCCTCAAGAAGCTCGTCGCGCGTGCCGACGTGGTCGTCGAGAACTTCCGCCCGGACGTGAAGAAGCGCCTCGGCATCGACTACGAGACGCTCAGCCGGATCAACCCACGGCTCGTCTACGGCTCCATCTCGGGCTTCGGCCAGACGGGCCCGTACGCCGATCGACCGGGCTACGACCAGATCGCGCAGGGGATGGGCGGGCTCATGTCCATCACCGGCCTGCCGGGGCAGGGGCCCGTCCGCGTCGGCATTCCCGTCGCGGACCTCACGGCCGGGATGTACCTCGCCGAGGGCATCCTGGTGGCGCTGCTCGAGCGCGAGCGGTCGGGCAAGGGACAGTGGGTGCACACGTCGCTCTTGCAGGCGATGGTGACGATGCTCGACTTCCAGGCGGCGCGCTGGCTGATCGACGGCGAGATCCCGCCCCAGGCGGGCAACGATCACCCCACGGGCATCCCCACCGGCGTCTTCACCACCGCCGACGGCCACATCAACATCGCCGCGTCGGGTCAGACCATGTACCGGCGGCTCTGCACCGCCCTCGGCGCGCCCGAGCTGGTCGACGACCCGCGGTTCAAGACGATCCACGACCGCTCAAAGAATCGCAAGCAGCTGAACGCCGAGCTCGACCGGGTCCTGGTGAAGAAGACGAGCGCCGAGTGGATCGAGGCGCTGAACACGGCGGGCGTGCCGTCGGGGCCGATCTACGACGTCAGGCAGGTGTTCGAGGACCCGCAGATCCGGCATCTCGGCATGGCGCAGACGGTGCGCCACCCCGAGCGCGGCGAGATGAAGGTGCAGGGGCTCCCGGCCGTGCTCTCGCGCACGCCTGGCGCGATCCGCCGGCCCGCGCCCACGCACGGCCAGCACACCGACGAGATCCTGCGCGAGCTCGGCTACACGCCCGAGGAGATCGCGGGGCTCAGGAAGGACGGCGCCGTCTAGCCACCGCTCTGGGCCGCGGCCCGCCGGCTCTCCTCGCGGATCAGCGACAGCACCTCGCGCTTGAGGTCGTTGAACGCCGCCGACGTCGTCAGCTCGAGCGCGCGGGGCCGCGGCAGCTCGACGCTGATGCGCTTCTTGATCCGGCCGGGGCGGGCGGTCATCACTGAGACGCTGTCCGCGAGGAGGAGCGCCTCCTCCACGTCGTGCGTGACGAAGAGCACCGTCTGGTGGTGGCGCTCCCACACGGACAGCAGGAGCTCCTGCATCACGAGGCGCGTCTGCGCATCGAGGCTTCCGAAGGGCTCGTCCATCAGCAGCACCTGGGGCTCCATCACGAGCACGCGCGCGATGCCCACCCGCTGCTTCATCCCGCCGGACAGCTCCGCCGGGTAGTGGGATTCGAAGCCCTCCAGGCCGACCTGCTCGAGCAGCGCGTTCACCCGCGGCTGGTAGGCCGCGGGCCGGAGGCCCCGCGTCTTGGGGCCGAAGGTGATGTTGTCGAGCACGGTGTACCAGGGGAAGAGCGCGGGCTCCTGGAAGACGACCGCGCGGCTCGGGTCTGGACGCTCGACGCGCACGCCGTTCACGAGGACCTCGCCGCGCGTGGGGCGGTCGAAGCCCGCCACCATGTTGAGGAGCGTGGACTTGCCGCAGCCCGAGGGCCCGAGCAGGGCGGCGAACTCGTTCACCTCGACGGCGACCTCGATCGCCTGCAGCGCCTCCACGCGGCGCCCGCGCTTGACGAAGTCCTTCCACACGTCGCGGAGCTGGATCGACGGGCCCCGCGCCTCAGCCATGAGCCTCGAGAGCCCGCCAGCGCAGGAGGACGCGCGAGGCCCCATGGATGAGCCGGTCCGACAGGAAGCCGAGCATCCCCACCGAGCACATCGTCGCGACGCAGATGTCCATCCGGCCGACGTAGTAGGCGTCCCAGAGGACATAGCCGAGCCCGGACTTCACCGCGATCATCTCGGCGACGATCACGGCCGTCCACGCGACGCCGATGCCCAGGCGCAGGCCGGTGAAGATCGACGGCAGCGCCGACGGGAAAACGACCTTGCCGAGAATCGTGGTCTCGCTGGCACCCAGCATGCGGGCGGCGCGCAGCAGCAAGAGATTCGTGTCCCGCACGCCATGGGTCGTGTTCACGACGATCGGATAGAAGGCCCCGAGCCCGATGAGGAAGAGCGCGCCCGTGTCGTAGATGCCGAAGACGGCGATGGAGAACGGCAGCCAGGCCGTGATCGGGACGGGCCGGAGGAGCTGGATCGAAGGATCGACCAGGTTCGACACGAGACGGTTCCACCCGATGAAGAGGCCGAGCGGGATCCCGAGCGCCGCGGCGATGAGGAAGCCCTGGAGCACGCGGCGCGACGAGTAGAGCACGTTGGCCAGCCAGGTGCCCGAGTAGGGCGAGAGGCTCGTGCCCGCGGCGCCGAAGATCCACCGGTACCAGGATTCGGCGACCTGCGAGGGCGCCGGGATGATCCCGGGCGCGACCCACTGGCGCGTGACCGCGGCGTGCCAGAGGAAGAGCAGCGCGAGCGGGAGCAGGACGAACCAGGGACCGCGTCGCGGCACCGCCGACACGCCTACTCGTTCTGGCCCAGCTCCGCGGCCGACTTGCCGGTCGCCTGGCTCAGGAACGCATACGTGTAGTGCCGCGCGATCTCGCCGGAGACGTCGCGCGCGATGACGCCGTTGTCGGAGAGGAACTTCGAGATGCGCGTGATCGAGGCGAGCGGGAGCGTGGCGTCGAGGCGGGTGATGCGGATCGATTCGGCGGCGACCGCCTCAGGGAGGCCTGCCTTCTCGGCGTAGATCTTCGACCAGCGCTGCGGATTGGCCTGGGCGTACGTGAGCACGTCCACATAGGCGACCACGAGCCGCTGGACCGCGTCGGGGGTCCGGTCCATGAAGCCACGGTTCACGGCCAGCACGGAGATGAGGCCGCCCACGGTCTTCGAGCGGTTGTGGTCGAGCGTCGGGTACTGCGCGTAGCCGTCGACGATGCTCTGCGCGCAGAACGGCTGCCAGACCACGGCGACGTCGATCTCCCGGCCCTGGAGCGCCTTGAGGTAGTTGGCGCCGCCGCCCACGATGTTGGTGATCTGCAGCTTGCCGTAGTCGACACCGTGCTCCTGGACCGAGGCGGCGAACTTGAGCCACGAGATCGAGCCCGCGCCGATGCCGATCCGCTTGGCGCCGAGATCCTTCCAGTCGCGGATGTCCTCACCCTTCCGCACGACGAGGCAATCGTTCCCCGAGCCCACGCCGGCCACGCCCACGAGGGATTGGGCGCCCTGCGCGACCGCCAGCGTGATGTCCTGGGGGCCGAACGCGGTGATGTCCAGATCCCCCGACGCGAGCGCGGTCCGCGCGTCGGCGAACCGCTGGAACATCACCGTCTCGATCTGGATGTTGTACTTGGCCGCGTACTCGGGCAGGAGCCAGAGCGGCGACAGCGCCGGCACGTTGAGCATGCCGAGCTTCGCCTTGACCGTCGCGGGCAGCGGCTTCCGGATGGCGTCGCCCTGCGCCACCACGGTGCCGGCGCAGAGGGTGAGGACCGCAGCCACGATCAGTCGCTTCATGCCGCGTGCTCCTGTTCGAGCCGCCGCCGGCCCGGAACGCTAGCGCAGCGCTTCGCGCAGCTCGCGCGTGAGGATCTCGACCGTCCCGCGCGTGCCGCCGGCGAGCTTCAGCTTCCACTCGCCCTCGGTCTCGAACCGCCGGTCGCGCAGGCGCTCGCCCCAGGGCTTGACGGCCTCGCGGATCGCGTTGTGGTCGAACGGGTCGCGCCGGAGCTCGCGCGCGCGCGCCATCACGTCGGGTGCGGCCCGGATGAAGGCGCGGAGGGCGGCGCCCGTCTTGATCGAGTACTTCCGGCCGGCCCAGGCCGCGGGGAACGTGGTCGAGAGCGCCTTGACGTAGTTGAGGAAGAAGCGCTTGGCGCCCTGGCGGATCTCCTGGATCTTGCCGCCGCTCCCGAGCTTCTCGACGGTCTCGAGGAAGTCCACGATCTCCTCGGCGAGCGGCGCCTGGCTCACGCGCCCGCGCCCGGTGCCGAGCATCTTGATCTCGCCGTGGAGCGGGGAGGTGTCGTCCTCGTTCAGCGAGCGGATCACATCGTGCGCGAGCGCCTGGTTCGGATCGGGGTAGAGCTTGCGCCCCGCGAGGCTGATGATGTGCGACGGGTTGAGGCGCGTGTGCTTGGCGTTGATCGTCACGAACAGCTCGACGATCTGGCGCGCGTCGAGAGAGTCGAAGAGGACCGCCGGCACGTCGATGGCGAACTGCTCGCCCTGCTGCGAGAGCGCGTGGAGGGCGAGGAGGCGATGCTGGCCATCGAGCACGCGCAGGACGCCGTGCTCCTCGGGGATTTGCAGGAGCCCGAGGTCGTGGTGGCCGGCGACCGGGGTGAAGGTGAAGCGCTTCTCGGAGGTGATGATCACCGCGCCGGGGATGGCCGGCAGCGTTGCCGCGTCCTTGCACTCCCGGTAGTAGGACACGAGCTCGTCGATCTTCCGGCGGATGACGGGCCGCTGATAGGCAGCCTCGCTCTCCCCGATCCGTTTCTCGAGCATGTCCCAGTTCACGCGCGAGCGCGCGCTCATGCGGCTCTTTTTCTTGGGCTCCTCGCTCCGCGGACCGCCAGAGTACCCGAGGACCTCGAACTTCACCAGCCGATCGATGTCCTTGGCCGAGAGCCCGGCCTCATAGAACTCGACGCCGAACTGTTTTACACGGCGCGCTGGGACCGTGATCATAGCCGGAGGAGTCTACACTGGTCCCCAAACCCCTGTCAATAGAGGCATTTTCGGCCTTTAACCACCGGGAGTTCCGTTAAGATGGCCGCGTGTCCGGTCGCGCGCTCACCCTGGTCATCGCCGCCGCGCTCCTCCACGCGATCTGGAACGCGCTGGCCAAGCGGGCCCAGGACCAGCTCGTCTTTCTGTGGTCATCGGTGGCCCTCGCCTCGGTAGTCCTCGTGCCCGTCGGGCTCTTCCGCCTGCCCGCCGGGGGCGTGCCGGTCGCGGCGGTGCCGTGGGTGCTCGCGACCATCGCGATCCACGCCGTGTATTTCTTCGCCCTCGGGCGCGCCTACCGCCACGGCGACTTCTCGCGCGTCTATCCGGTCGCCCGCGGCCTCGGCGTCGCGCTCGTACCGCTGATCGCGCTCGCCGTCTTCGACGAGTGGCTCTCGCCGCTCGGGACGCTCGGCGTGACGCTCGTCGTGGCGGGGATCGTGAGCCTGAGCCTGGTGGCGCGGCCAGCCGGCGCTCCGCCGGAGGCGCGCGGCCGCGGCACCGCCTGGGCGCTCCTGACGGGCGTGACGATCGCGACCTACTCGCTCGTAGACAAGGCGGGCGTCGCGCGACTGGACCCGGTCCCCTACATCGCGCTCATGGGGCTCGGCATGGCGGCGCTCCTCGCGCCGGTCGTCCTCGCCGATCGCCCCGCCCTCGCGCGTGAGTGGAGGGCGAACTGGCGGACGATCCTGATCGCGTCCACCATGAACCTGACCAGCTATCTGCTCGTGCTCTTCGCCTTCCGTCTCTCGAAGGTCGGCTACGTCGTCGCGGCGCGGGAGCTCTCGATCCTCTTCTCGACGTTCCTCGGGACGTTCTGGCTGCGTGAGGGGCGCTTCGGTCCCCGCCTGGCCGGCGCCTCGATCGTCCTGGCGGGCGTCATCTGCGTCGCGCTCGCCCGTTAGGCTGGGGGCCCCCCATTCTTCGACCAGTGGGTTACCGGAGCCCGAAGGCCTCGGTGGCGAGGCCCGCGATGTGGCGGCCGATCGCGAGCGATGCGGTCGCCGCGGGCGAGGGCGCGTTGAGCACGTGGATCGCGTGAGGCTCGGTGACGATGCGGAAGTCGTCCACGAGCGAGCCGTCGGGGCTCACGGCCTGGGCGCGGACGCCCGCGCCGCCGGCCGCCAGGTCCCTGCGGCGGAGGTCGGGCACCAGGCGCTGGAGCGCCCGCACGAAGGCCGCCTTGCTCAGCGAGCGATACATCTCGTAGGTCCCGGTCCGCCAGTAGCGGCGCGCCATCCGCCAGAACCCCGCGTAGGCGAGCGTGCCGGCGAGCTCGCGGGGACTCACGCGCCCGAAACGGTAGCCCTCCCGCGCGAAGGCGAAGACCGCGTTCGGCCCCGCCTCGACGTCGCCGTGCACGGTGCGGGTCAGATGAACGCCGAGGAACGGGAACTCGGGGTCGGGGACGGGATAGATGAGGCCCCGCACGAGCGAGCGCCGCTCCGGGCGCAGCATGTAGTACTCGCCCCGGAAAGGGATGATCCTCACGTCCGGGCGCGCACCCGCGAGCCGCGCGATCGCGTCCGAGTAGAGCCCAGCGCAGTTGATGAGCCGCCGGGCCCGCACCGCGAGCCGGGTCGCCGCGATCTCCACGCCCTCGCCCGTGCGCGCGATCGCCGTCACCCGCGCGCTCGTCTCGAGCGTGACCCCCGCGCCGGTGAGCTCGCGCGCCATGGCCTGGGCGACCTCGACGTAGTCCACGATCCCGGTGGACGGCGAGTGGATCCCGGCCAGCCCCGCCGCGTGAGGCTCGAGCTCACGCAGGCGCGCGGGCTCGAGCGGCTCGACCGGCACGCCGTTGGCGATCCCGCGCTCGTAGAGGGTCTGCAAGCGCGGAAGCTCCGCCTCGGTCGTCGCGACGATCACCTTGCCGCAGCGCTCGATGCGGATCCCGTGCTTCTCGCAGAACTGGTACATGAGGCCCTTGCCCTCGACCGTGAGCTTGGCCTTGTACGAGCCCGGCTTGTAGTAGATCCCCGAGTGGATGACGCCGGAGTTGTGGCCGGTCTGATGGCCGGCCACGCGCGGCTCCTTCTCGAGGATCACGAGCCGCGCGTCGGGTGCCCGCTCGCGGAGGGCGCGCGCGGTGGCGAGGCCGACGATGCCGCCCCCGACGATCGCCAGGTCGTAGGTCATTGCAGCGGCGAGAAGCTGGTCGGCCGCCAGATCTTGTTGACGACGCGCTCCACGAGCGGGCCGTTCGTCTCGCTCGCCTTCCGCGCTGCCAGCCACTCCGGGTCCGCCATGAACGCGGACCACGCGCGCTGCCGATGGGCGAGGTCGTCGTAGGCGCAGATGTAGACGAGCTCGTTCGACTCGCCGAAGACCGTTTCCCAGAAGCCGACGACGCGGATGCCGTGCTTCTTGAAGAGGTTCATCGTGACCTCGGCGAAGCGCTTCTGGATGTCGGGCATGCGTCCGGGCATGACGTAGTAGGCGCGGTATTCGTAGATCATCGTGGCTCCTCCGGGGAGAGGCGGTCGGGACCGCGTTCGTTGAGCACCGTCTTGATGTCGTTGATGACCACCTGCGGGACCAGGAACCCCGTGCTGTAGATGTTCCGCACGGCGCCGCGCTGGTCCACCAGAAACACCTTGAGCGTGTGCCGATAGCGGCCGGTGAACCGGCCGTGCGCGTCATAGAGCTTGGTCCGGTCTTGACCAAAACCGGCCAGCATCGCCTCGAGGCTCTGCTCGGATGGCGCCCGCACGAAGTGCCAGAGCGAGCGATCGGCCCCCCACCGCTGCGCGTACGCGTCGAGGTGCGAGGCGCGGTCGAGCACGTCGTCGAAGGTCACCGAGAGCAGCACGACGCGCTCCCGCAGGCCCTCGTGCGCCACCTGGTGCTGGATCCGTCGCATGGCTTCGCTCGCCAGGGGACAGCCGAGCGTCTCCGAGCAGGCCGTGTAGATGAAGCTCACGACGCCGATCTTGCCCGCCAGCAGCGCCTGCGTCCGGAGGGCGCGGCCTCGCTCGAGCACCGGGAACGAGCCGACCCGTGTGATCGCGGGCAGCTCGTAGGTCCCTGGAGCCGGAGGGGTGAACCTGGGGGTGAAGTCTCCCTGGATATAGACCTCCTCGGCTGGCGGGCGCTCGTGGGCGGAGGTCGGGCCGGCCGCGAGGGCGGCCAGCAGCACGAGGCTCGACAGGGGGCGCCAGCGCCGGAGACGCGTCACCGCGCCCGCGCCCGCTGCGCGATGTGGTTCGCGCCGCGCGCCACGATCGGTGCCGCCGTCCCGAAGTTCATGATGTGGGCGCGACCCACCGCCGTGAAGTCCGTGGTGAACTTGGGGACCAGCTTGCCGCCCTCCCAGGCGTACGCCTTGAGCCAGTAGTCCCCGGGCTTGTCCCACTGAGACAGGAGAGAGTTCGTGGCGTAGATCCGCTTGCCGTCCCACGACTCCGACACCATGTTGGCCATCTCACCCAGCTTGACCTGCTCGATGAGCTTTCCCTCGAACGGATTCGACACGTCGTAGACCCGCAGCGTGCCGTCCATGAACGAATTCACATAGACCTTGCTGTCGTCCGGCGCCAGGCTGATGTCGACCGGGATATTCTCGCCGATATCGGCGATGTTCTTCGTCGCCCACGTGCCGTCCTCCTTCAGGTAGATCAGGACGAGCTGATGCGTCAGGGCCGTCGCGGTGAATGCGTAGTGGTGGTTGGGCTGGAGCGCCCAGCGGAGCTCGAGCGGCGCCCCGGGCACGCGGAGGATCTGCAGCGGCTTGCGCGCGTGGAAGTCCCACACGATCACCGAGTCCCCGAACGCCTTCATGGCCTCCGGATCCTTCGTCAGCTCGCCGAAGGCGCGCATGTAATTCTTCTTGCCGGCGAAGGACGAGGTGAGCATCCGGTTCAGGTTGACGTTCACGCGGACGTCGTAGCCGTACGGGGCCTCCTTCGGCATCCAGATCGTCCGAATGAACTTTCCGTCGTTACCGTATTCGGCGAGGCCGGTGCGGCCCGAGCCGTCGGTCGCGTTCGAGAGGGCGGAGATCAGCATGCGTCCCGGCAGCGCGTAGAACGTGTGCGGGCCGACGAGTCCCCCCGTGTCCTTGACGAAGCTGGTGATCGTCTTCACGAGGCGAGGCTTGGCCGGGTTCGACGCGACGTCGAAGACGAAGATGTAGCTGTCGTCGAGCCCGCCCGCCCAGAGCTGTCGCCGATCGTCCGTGAACCCGGCGTGGTGGGCTTCGTGGCGTCCCCGCACTGGCGCCCGGTGGATGACGCGGCCGTAGGTCGGCGACCCCGGGCGCACATCGACGGTGACCAGGCTGTCGTTGCCATCGGCGACCCCGGCGACGCCGAGGGTCCAGACGTAGACGTAGTCCTCCTGCCCGGTCACCTTCGGCAGGAATGGCGACTGACAGGTCTCGTCCGCGACGGCGGGCCTCGTGCCCAGCAGGGACAGGATCATGAGGGCGGCCGTGACCGCGAGGCGAAAGCGTCTGGCGTTCATGCAGGGCTCCTCTCCCACCGCGCGCGTCACCGCGTGGGGGACGCTATCATGCCCTTTTTGGGGCGTGTCAACAATCGCGGATCGGATATACCATCACGCCACCGAGGAGGGTCCCGATGGCGGGCAAGTACTTCGACGAGCTCGAGGTGGGCCAGACGTTCAAGCACCAGCCCGGCCGGACGATCACCGAGGCCGACAACGTGTTCTTCTCCTGCCTCACCATGAACCCGCAGCCGCTGCACGTCGACTTCCATGCGGCGTCCAAGGCCGAGTTCGGCCGGCCGCTGGTCAACAGCCTGCTGACCCTCGGGGTCGCCGTCGGCCTGTCCGTCGGCGAGACGACGCTGGGCACTACCGTCGGGAATCTGGGTTTCGACACGATCGAGTTCCCGAAGCCCGTCTTCCACGGCGACACCGTCTACGCGGAGACCGAAGTGGTCGGCAAGCGCGAGTCGAAGTCCCGCCCGCAGTGGGGCATCGTCACGTTCGAGCATCGCGCGCGGAACCAGCACGGCGAGGTCGTGATGGTGGCGCGCCGGAACGCGATGATGCGGAAGACAACCGCGTGAGCCGCCGCCGGCGCTCGCTCCACTTCGTCCCGGGCGGTAACGAGCGGATGCTCGCCAAGGCCCTCACGCTCCCGGCCGACGGCCTCATCCTCGACCTCGAGGACGCGGTCCCGCCCGACCGCAAGACGGCGACACGGCCGGTCGTGGCGGAGTGGCTCCGGGGCCGTGAGTTCGGTGGCCGCGAGCGCTGGGTGCGCATGAATCCGATCTGGGGCCCGCTCGGCCGCGCCGACCTCGAGGAGACGCTCGCGGCGCGACCCGACGGCTACGTGGTGCCGAAGCCGCGCCACGCGGGCGACGTGCGCGAGATCGTCCAAGCGCTCGAACGGCTCGAGCAGCGCCACGGCATCCCGCACGGCTCGACGCGCCTCACCCTGATCGCGACCGAGACGCCCGAGGGGCTCCTGAACATCCGCGAGGTCGCGGCGGCGTCGCCGCGCGTCGTCGCCGTCTCGTGGGGTGTCGAAGACCTCGGCGCTGCGATGGGCCTCGGCCGCGTGCGCGATGCCGACGGGCGCTACCTCGACATCCCCCGCTACGCGCGCGTCATGTGCGCCGTCGCGGCCGCCGCGGCGGGCGTCGAGGCGCTCGACACCGTGTACACCGACATCGCCGACCTCGCCGGCCTCCGGCGCGAGTGTGAGGACGCCGTCGCGATGGGGTTCACCGGGAAGATTTCGATCCACCCCAACCAGATCCTGGTGATCAACGATGTGTTCACGCCGGCGAAGGAAGCGATCGCCGAGGCGCGCGAGCTCGTCGCCGCGTTCGAGGAGCACGCGCGTCGCGGCGTCTACGCGTTCACCTTCCGGGGTCAGATGGTCGACGCGCCGCACCTGGCGCGCGCGCTGAAGCTGCTGGCTCGCGCCGGCGTCGCGTGAGCGCGCGCGCCCAGGTCCTCGCCGTCCAGGCCCCGGTCGAGACGCAACCGCTGCGCCTCGCGAACGCCGGCCCGTCCCGGAGGCGAACCACGCGCTCGAGCTCCTGAAGCGCGGCGGCCTCCCGGGCTCGGGCGTGCTCTTGACCGGATAGCGTTCTCACGTATCATCGCTCCACTCTTCGAACGGAGGCGAGGCACGCATGACCGACCAGGACGATCTGATTCGACGCGCCGCGCAAGTGCTGCCCGGCGGCGTGCTCGGCAGCCACCGGAGCGGTCCCGGGCTCGAGTTCGTCGTCAAGGAGGGCCGGGGCGCCTACCTCTGGGACATGAACGGCCGCCGGTACCTCGACTACCTCCTGGGCTCGGGGCCGATGCTGCTCGGCCACGCGCATCCGGCCGTCGTCGCGGCGGTCGAGCGCCAGATGGCGCGCGGCACCTCGTACTTCCTCCTCAACGAACCCGCGATCCAGTTGGCCGAAGAGATCGTGCGGGCGGTGCCGTGCGCCGAGCAGGTGCGCTACACGTCGAGCGGGAGCGAGGCGACGTTCTTCGCGCTTCGCGTGGCGCGCGCCTTCCGCAAGCGCGAGAAGATCCTGAAGTTCGAGGGTGGCTTCCACGGTGCCCACGACTATGGGCTCATGAGCGTGACCCCGCGCTCGCCGAAGGCGTTCCCGGCGCCCATGGCCGACTCGGCCGGCATCCCGCACGCGCTCGAGGGCGAGGTGCTCGTGGCGCCCTACAACGACCTCGGGACCGCCGAGGCGCTGATCGACGCCCATCACGACGAGCTCGCGGCGGTGCTTCTCGAGCCCTACCAGCGGACGATCCCGCCCGCGCCGGGCTTTCTCGAGGGCCTCCGCGCGGCGACGCGGCGCCACGAGGTCCCGCTCGTCTTCGACGAGATCGTCACGGGCTTCCGCTTCGCCTACGGGGGCGCCCAGGAGTTCTACCGCGTCGTCCCCGACCTCGCGGCGTTCGGGAAGGTTCTCGCGGGCGGCTTCCCGCTCGCGTGCGTCGCCGGCCCGAAGGCGATCATGCGCCACTTCGACGCCGCCCTCGAGGGCACGCCGGACTACGTGTGGCAGGCCGGGACATTCAACGGCAACGCCATCGCGTGCGCCGCCGGGCTGGCGACGCTTGCCGAGCTGCGCCGCCCCGGCGCCTACGAGCGACTGTTCAAGACCGGCGGGCGCCTGCGTGACGGCCTGGCCGCCGCCGTCCGGAAGCACGGGCTTGCCGCGCAGGTGAGCGGGGAGCCGCCCGTCTTCGACATCTTCTTCACCGACCGTCCCATCGTGGACTACCGCGCGACGCTGACCGCCGACCGCGAGCGGATCAAGCGCTTCAACCAGGAGCTGCTGCGGCGCGGCGCCGTGAAGGCGGTCAACAAGATCTACGTCTCGCTGGCCCACACCGACCGGGACGTGGACGACACGCTCGAAATCTTCGATCAGGCGCTGGCGGCGATCGCGGCGGACGACTGAGGCCGCGGAGGGGCTCCATGGAACTCAGCCGGCGCGATCTGCTCAAGCTCGGTGGCGGGGCACTCGCGGGGACGCTCGTCGCCCCATCCCTCGCGCCAGCGCAGACCCCGAAACGGGGCGGCACGCTCGCGTTACGTACCTGGGACCCGCCGCACTTCGATCCCTTTCAAACGATCTCCTACAAGACCCACATCGCGCTGAGCTTCACCCACAGCCGTCTGCTCAAGCACAAGGCGGGGCCGAACGTGGTTCCCGGGACGTTTGCGATCGAGGGCGACCTGGCAGACTCATGGAGCCAGCCCAACGACACGACGTACGTGTTCAAGCTCCGGAAGGGAGTGCGTTGGCACAACAAGCCGCCGGTCAACGGGCGCGAGTTGACGGCGGACGACGTCGTGTACAGCGTGAACTATTTCCTCGCCGTGAAGGGCAACGCCAACGCCTACATGCTCAAGTCGGTCGAGAAGGTGGAGGCCGTCGACAAGCACACGGTGAAGTTCACGCTCAAGGAGCCGTTCGTCTGGTTCCTCGACATGCTGGCCAATCCCCACGCGGTGGCGATCGTCGCCAAGGAGGTCGTGGACAAGTACGGTGACCTGAGGAAGCACGAGTCGGTCATCGGCACCGGCCCCTGGATGCTCGACGCCTACCGGCCCAACGTCGGGCTCACCTTCGTCCGCAACCCCGGCTATTTCCTCGCGGGCCTGCCGTACATCGACCGGGTTGAGATGACGGTGGACGAGGACAACGCCTCCCGCATCGCCGCCTTCCTCAGCGGCAAGTACGACCTCGGCTGGGAGTTCCCGGGCACGATCAACCGCACCGACTGGGTGCAGATCAAGGACACGCTCAAGCAGAAGCGGCCAAACCTGAGAACGGTGGAGTACCCCTCCGCGGTGATGAGCCACATCTCCATGCGCACCGACCAGAAGCCGTTCAGCGACGCCCGCGTGCGCCAGGCGATGTCCATGGCGATCGACCGCACGGCCATCATCGACGCCGTCTTCGAGGGCGTCGGCGTGTTGAACCCGCCGGTGCCGGCCGCGCTAAGGGACTGGTCGATCCCGATGGACAAGCTGGGCGCGGGCGCCAAGTACTACACGCACGACCCGGCCGAGGCCAAGCGGCTGCTGGCCACCGCCGGCTACCCGAACGGATTCCCGGCCAGCATGTGCTTCACGAGCTACGGCTCCACGATCCTGGTCGACTTGATGCAGCTCGTCCAGAAGAACCTCAAGGAGGTCGGCATCGACGCCAAGATCGACCAGAAGGAGTACGGCGCCTACATCGCGACGTGCTTCTACGGCAAGTTCGACTCGATGACCCTCGGGCCGCAGACGGGGTTCCTGGAGCCCGACAACTTCCTGTTCGGCCAATACTACCCGGAGGAGCTCAAGAACCAGAGCCACATCAACGACCCCGTCGTCGCCGACATGCTCGTGCGTCAGCGGCGGACGGTCGACGCCGCCAAACGGCGCGAGATCATCTATGACATCCAGCGCCACCTGGCCAAGCAGCAGTACTACGTGCAGATGCCGTCCCTCGTGTACATCGGGGTCTGGGAGGGCGCGCTGAAGAACTACGCGCCCAGCTTCGGCTATGACTACGGGGGGCGGTTGGTCGCGGCCTGGTTGGATCGATGAAACTGGGGGGCCCCGGGGTCACGAGCCGGGCGTGCTGAGGCGCTACCTCGCCAAGCGTCTGCTAGTCGCGATCCCGTCGCTGGCGATCGCATCGCTGATCGTCTTCACGCTGCCGCGCCTGATCCCGGGCGACGCGGTGCAGCTGATGCTCGCGGAGAAGGCGTACGCGAAGGACGTGGACGAGCTGCGCGCCAAGCTCGGGCTCGATCGGGCGCTCTACGTCCAGTACGTCGAGTGGCTCGGGCGGGCGTTGCGCGGCGATCTGGGCGAGTCGCTCTGGACCCGCCGGCCTGTGTCCTGCCCGCGCTGATCCTCGGCGTGGCGGCCGCGGCGGCCCTGATGCGCCTGACGCGCGGCATGCTGCTCGAGGTACTCCGCCAGGACTACGTGCGCACGGCGTGGGCGAAGGGGCTCGCGGAGCGCAAGATCGTGCTCAAGCACGGGCTCCGCAACGCGATCATCCCGGTCGTGACGCTCCTCGGCACGCAGCTCCCGCAGGTCATCGGCGGGACGGTGATCATCGAGACGATCTTCCAACTCCCCGGCATGAGCCGCTTCCTCTTCGACGCGATCAACCAGCGCGACTACCCCGTGATCCAGGGCGTCAACCTCGTGGTCGTGACGACGATCATCGTCGTCAACCTCGGGGTGGACGCGCTCTATGCCATCCTCGATCCCCGAATCCGCTACTAGGGCGCTCGGCGGGGGTCTCCAGTCCTCGTCCGAACCTCCCCGCGAGGTCACGCGGGCACGACCCGCGCTCGACCGAGGTCGGTCAGTCTGGCTCGTCAGGGGGCTGGTCGTGGGAGCGCGGTTCGCACGCCGCAAGCCCCTCGGCGCGTTCGGCGGGCTGATCGTGGTCGCCATGCTCCTGATGGCGGTCTTTGCCGAGCGCATCGCGCCCTACGGCTACGACGACACGATCCGCGGGGCGCGTATGAAGGCGCCATCCGCCGCCCACTGGCTCGGCACCGACAACCTGTCACGCGACATGTGGAGCCGCGTCGTGTACGGGGCCCGCGTGTCCATCACGGTGGGCTTCGCGACGATCGGTCTCGCGATCGTCCTCGCCACGGCGGTGGGCGTCTCGAGCGGTTACTTCGGCGGGGTATACGACCTCGTCGTCCAGCGCGTCGTGGACGCGTGGCTTTCGTTCCCCTACCTCGTGATCATCTTGTCGGTGATGGCGGTCCTCGGCCCCGGCCTGCTCAACGTCGTGCTCTCACTCGCGGTCCTGATCGCGGCGACCAACTCGCGCGTCATCCGCGGCGCGACGATCGCGGTGGCGCACGGCACCTACGTCGAGGCGGCGCGCGCACTCGGCTGCGGCCATACGCGCATCATCCTGTGCCACATCCTGCCGAACGTCACGGCGACGATCATCATCCTCGCCACGATCGGGCTCGGGGCCGCGATCCTGGCCGAGTCGGCGCTGTCGTTCCTCGGGTTCGGCGTGCCACCGCCGTATCCGTCGTGGGGCGCAATGCTCTCGGGCTCTGGCCGCACCTATATGTTTCGCGCGCCCTGGATGGCCGTGT
>WNGI01003197.1_pt1 | contig 17765 bp, 14 predicted proteins | sample 5400621 | NCBI WGS metagenome assembly WNGI01 (sample SAMN13153374, study PRJNA577476) | soil metagenome | isolation source: 20 cm soil or saprolite under Garry oak tree replicate 1 | place: USA:California | collected 2016-06-15 | reverse complement strand
GTTGCCCCAAATCGTTTCAATAGCCTCTCCGGTGCTGGACGAGCTGCAGAACTGGCAGGTGCTCGTTCGAAGGCTGAGACTTATTACGGTCAACTTCTAACTATGTGCAAGAACGTAGAGTCAGAGCGACCGGAGTTGCGCTCCGCCAAAAGCTTCCGTGAGAAACAGGCTAAATTGGGGCCTTGAGCTTTTGTTAGGGTTGGGGGTCCAATAGATCTTTGTTGCGAGCGTGAGCGTGGTTCGTCCGATACGATCTTCAAGTCGATGTCTTCGGACACCTCCGCGACCGATTCGCGGAATACCTCGCGGGACTGGCTTTTGCAAGTTCCGTCAATCCAATGACGCAGGGCTGGTTGAATCGATTTATAGCGGCGTCTGCGCGTGAAGACCGGATTAGTTGGGCGTCCCACGTCCGTCGTGTTCTGCGCCCCTTGACCGCGGAAGCCAAGCAGACCGCTTGGATAAGCTGGATCAAGGCCTACTGGGCACAGAGAATTCCAGGAGCGCCGCTTCCCTTGGATCGAGAGGAACTCGGGGAAATGGTTGAATGGAGTTTGCATCTAGGCCCGAGCTTCCCCGAGGTTATTGACGCGGGTATGGGAGAGTCCGAACTTTGAATTGAAACATTCGTTTATCATCGCGTTGCTCCGCCGCGAGTTCTCAACAATCCGCAACAGAAGCTCTTTCAGGTCACAGTGGGCTCCGACCACACGATGGTTACGGAGCGAGAACGGTCTTTCGTCGATTGTCTGATGTTTCCCGATTATGGCGGCGGCGAAGAACTGGACAAATCGCTCGCCATGTTTCCCTCGTTTGATTTCGATGCGGCGCTCGAATATCTGAAACTCCTCCACAAACCGTGGTTATACTCGCGTTTGGGATTCTTGCTCGACCGCCATGCTGACAGGCTTTTCTTTCGCGGGAAACCACGAGACAAGTTCCTGCGCCATCTACCTTCAGGTGTCAACGCCATTCTGTAGTTTGTATCCGAGGCCGGTGGTGATTTGTTCGACTGCCTTCACGATATCCGTCCGGTCCGCGAGCATTTCATCACGACCGATGATGACTATGCCTTGCGCGAATGGCACCTCATCTACGTCAACCATTCAGGTGGAGATAAACTTCCTCATGCGTGCCTGCGCTCTCCCGCCGCGAGTCCTTCCGGCGGCGGCTCTCGCGGATTCCCCGCCTTGCGCGTTTCTGGTTTTGGCTACGGAGGAATTGTTCGCGGGAAAGATCAAAGCCATGATCGACCGCCGCCATCCTCGTGATCTCTACGATCTATTCCGCTTCGCACAATCCGGTCTGCCTCACGACGCCGACACTCTCCGCAAACTTTCTGTCCTCTTCTCAAGCACCATGGACCGTGACTTCAGAACGTACGACATTGCGCGAGTCTCCGACATAAATACGAAGGAAATGGCGCCATGCGTTGGGAGCTCACCGAGATCGGCGAGAATCCCATGAAGCTCGTGCGGGTCCGCGGCACAAGCAAACGACAGCGTGAGCCGATGGTTCTTAGCGTTGCTCAACGTGCTCAAGGAGCTCGATGAGCCCTTCCGAACGATGGTTATCCTCGATCTCGCCACGGGGCTCCGCTGCAGCGAGCTCTTCGCCCTTAAGTGGTGTGACGTGCTCTGGGATGACCTTAGACTCCTCGTGCGGCGAGGCATCGTCACCGGGGTAGTAAGCGATGTCAAAACGAAATACTCCAATGCAGGCATCCCGCTTGATCCGGCATTGGCCGAGGTGCTCTTGAATTGGCGGCGGAAGACGCGGTTCAAAAATCCCAAGGATTGGGTGTTTGCAAGCCCGTTCGTGGCAGGCAAGCTGCCTTGGTATCCCTGGGGAGTAGAGCGGCGTCATATCATTCCCGCAGGCATTCGTTGCGGTATTGGACGTATCGGCTGGCATTCGTTCCGCCACACATTCAGAACCCTGCTTGATGAAACCGGGGCTCCGATGAAAGTGCAGCAGGAACTTATGCGCCACGCCGACATCCGTACCACGATGAACGTCTACGGCAAAGCCATGGACGAAAGCAAACGCAAGGCGCACGGCAAAGTCGTCCGCCTCGTATTGCCTTCGAAGGTGGCTTAATGCCCCTTAGTGCCCCTTGAGAATTTTGCTATCGGATTGAAAAGAAGAAACAAAGTTGGTGGAGCCGATGGGATTCGAATCCACCACGGGTGAGAAAACAAAGGAGTTTTGTGGTGCAACCGGGCCTTCTAGGGTATTGAAAGGAAAGGAAGGGAATTCTTAGTGCCCCCTTAATGCCCCCGAAAACTCCTATCGTGTCCGGCAAGATGAAGGTCGATTACAAGCTGCGAGACGGCATGACCAGAGCAGCGATTGAGCTGATGCGCTTGCTTGGGTTGGACATATGAGTTCAAGCCCTGTGTCATCCGAATCGCCCTATGCCGGCTGTCCGCGCCGGCACGAACGCTGATTTCGTCGAGGGCCGGGCAAGACGGTCACCCGCCGCGGACAAGACGCGCTGCTCTTTCACCGGCGCATCTTTGCGATGCCGGTGTCGCTGTGGAGTTCTCACCATCCTCAGACCCGCGTTCCAGATCACCAATCAGCAGACCCAAAACACTCTCTTCCAGCACGGCCTTCCCACGCGAATGCATCTGTGAGGAAAGTTGGTCGTCCCATATCGCATCGAGGGCGCGGCCGCGGAGGGATGGGCCAGCGGTGCCCACAGCGGAAACATAGTCGACGGCGCTCATCCGCCATGGGTCGACGGCGAACCGCTGCATCAACATATTAGCGATAGCGATTCCCGGCGGGTCCAGATCGCCGTGGTAGCGAAGCCGGCAGCCGGTTCGGCACAGAAGGTCGAGCAGAAGCTGTGCCGCGGACGCGGGTTGCCCTGCGGTGCAGATGAGCGGCAGGCTGCGCGGACCGAGACGCTGGGCCGCGGCTGCGATGACGCTGGGATTCTCGCAAACCGAGACTGTGCGCTTGTTCCATTCTCCGAAGACAGCTTGGTCCGCCCTGCGAAGCTGGCGAACGGTGAGATGACATGGTTCGCCCGAGTCCGCCATCAGATTGAGCAATTGACCGACGAGCGTTGAGGCGGCGCCGCGCAGGTTGAGCACCAGCACAGGCGCAGAGAGTTCGTCGACCACGACGCCGACAGAGTCCCACAATTGGCGTCGGCAATCGGCAGAGCGGGACAGCTTGAGCCCTTGCTGCTGCGCGATCGCCTGCAAACAGAGCGCCGAAAGTGGTCTTCCGGCATCGAGCGCGTGGCTGTCGCCGGTCGTGCGCGTCGCAAGTTCAGCCAGTGGAACCGCGGGCTGGGGAAGCTGGCGCAAGACGAACAAGGCCTGACGGAGAAGCATGCCGGCGAACACGCAATCGTCACCGCTGTATTTTTTGAGTAGGCCGGTCGAGCGAATCCTCGCGAGCCAGTCGCGGTACTGGGGCAGGTCCGCCATGGCCGCTTCGATGGAGCTAAACAGGTCCGTCCATCGGTGCGAAGCGGAATCACGAGCGCGGCGTTGGTCCTCAATCGGGCCGGCAATGGCCTGAACCGCTTCGGCGAGCGAATCGCACATGCCACTTTCGCACAGAATGCGTTCCATTTCGGCCAGTCTCACGACCAACGGTGATCCCGAGGAGGGGCGCCGCCCAAGAAAGTGATCGATTGCGGAACGCTCATCCGCAGATATGTCCGGCAAGGTCAAAGTGCCGCCAAGCGATTGGCCGAAGCGCAGACGCGCCGCTATGCCTTGGATGAGGCGGGCCAATGTGGCCTTGCCGAGTGCCTGCTGGAGGCGATCTGGATCGTGGATCATATCGAGTGGCCGGCGCTGCGGTCGGGAAAGACCCCGATCCAACAGATTTCGGCGGTCCCCTGGGCCTTGCCGTTAACGTTCGCCATCCTGAGCACCGTTACCCTGCAAGCGTTCGCGGCCATTCCAGACCCAGCGTGAGGTCCATACCGCATCAACGCCCGCCCGCGCGGAAAGCTGATAAATCGCCAGCCCCGGCAGCGTGGCATAACAGCCCCATTCACGTTCGCTGGTCATGACGAAATCGAGGTCGAATTCGTGCAGCATGCCCATGCACTTGCTGCGCATATCGGAATCGATGCCCACGAAGGCCTCATCGAGCAGGATCAGCCGCGGCGCGAACTTTCCCGCGCTGCCGTAATATGCGGCGGCGGCGGCGAATTGCGGGATGGTCAGCGCCAGCGCCTTCTCGCCGCCTGAAGCAGTGCCGTGTGTGCGCTTGGTGAGTCGCTGCCAATCGCCATCCTGTTTCCGTTCGACATAAAATTGATGCCAGCGGCGATAGTCGAGGGCGATCGTGAGTTGTTCAGCCCAGGTGCCTGTCGTCTCGGTCTCTCGCACCAAGCGGATCTGCTCCTGAAGGAAATCGCCGAGCAACATGCGATCCGCCTGCGACCAGGTGGAACTTTCTCCCATCAGCTTTCTTCTGGCCTCGTTAAACGCAGTAGGCCCCTCTGACAGCGCCTCCCACTTGAATTGCAGCATCATGCCGGTGCTGGTCGGGCGCAGTTGCAGTTGCTTGCTCATATCGCGCACCAGTTCCGCGGCGCGGCGGATCAGCGATCCGAGCTCGACAGCGACATCGTGAATGAGATAGTTCTCAAGCACCTCGCGTTCCTTGGCGGTCAACAATGCGCCGCGATTGACGATTTCCTCAGCCAGCAAGAAACTGAAGTCGTTCATTCGTCGCCGCTCGCCTTGAAAAAGCACCGTCACCACCAACACATCGTTATCCGTCGTGTGCTCGGGGCGATAGTCGTGACTTTGCAGAGAATTGGTCACTTCCTGCGCGTGGTGATAGATCAATTTCTGATTCCTTTCCCAGGCACCGTCGCTGTAATCGACCGCCTGGAGGGTGACGTCGATTCGCCTTGCTAGATCGACCGCCGCGGCGGCGGAAAGTTCACCCTGCGCTTGCCCCGAAAGCGGCCGCTCCTCGGCGGCAGCGAGATGGAGCAGGCCCGTGTTGGCGAAGCGCAACAGATGTTCGATCGCCCGCGCGCGGTTGGCCATATCCGCCGCGATCTCCCGCTCAAGGTCGCCGATGGACGATGCCATCAGTCGGACGCGCTCTTGCGCCCCGCCCAAGGTTTGAGCAGCCTCCTGTTGTTCCCTCTGAATGCGCTCGAGACGCCCCTCAACCTCACGCAGCCGTCGCTGCACCTCCTCGACCGCTGCGCCAACCGTCTGATGAAGCACGGCGAGTTGTGCATCAGCAGCGGCGGTCTTCTGCTCCGCTTCCTGCTTCGCCGAGTAGAATCGATCCTCGCGAAGGCGGTTGTTTTCCAACCGCGATTGCTCCTCACGCAAGGCCTGGTCGGCAAACATCCGCTCGCGTGCCGCAGGCCAGAGCGAGCCCAGAGCCTGCTGGTACTCACCGAGGGCATCTTCGAGCGACCGCAAACGGTCGATCCAGTCGCGCAGGCCCAGATCGATGGCCGTCGCGTCCCTCTCGGCGGTCTTGTGTTGGAACACTTCTGCGGCCGCACCAACACGCGCCTCCGTCTCGCGCAAGCGAACTAGTCTCTGGGTCAGCTGCTGCCGCTGCGCATCCCGTTCGGCAACGGACAGGCGTACGCCGCCGTCATCGGGGACGAGTGCCGCTTCCGCTTTTGCCGCGGCGTCCCGTTGATCGAGTTCCGTCAGAGCCGCGCGAATCTCCGAGACCGCTTGTCGCAGGGTCATCAGCTCGCCATCCAACTCTCGCAGCCGCCGCAACCGCGCGGCTTCGCGTGCCGCCTGGCCAATGTGTTGCGCGGCAGGCTTCGTCCACCGCCCGAGCTTCGGCCCAATTCGCCATCGTCCCGCGAGATCCACCCACACTAGACCGCTGTCTTCGCCAAGCCCAATCCGGTGAATAATGCGGCCAATCACCTCCACAGGCACTCCTGCTGGGCCGCCGGTACGGTCACCCGACGGACGAAGCACGTCCGCCAGCGTCGGATAGTTCGGCAACACCGCCTGCGGCTTCTCATCCACCAGGAACGTGTCTAAACGCTCTTCCTTGCTTCGGATCGCTCCCTCAGAATTCACCCACGCGTCTAGCAAACCCGACGATTCCATGGCCGCCTCAATCGCGGCCCTGTGCTCGGCAGGCACATGCTCAAAGAACTCACAAAGCATCCAGAATGGCGCCCCATCTCGCACGCGGCGAGATTCGGGATCGCGCGTATACGGCGGTGGCGGAGGCTGATGCTCACCGTTCGAAAGCCGTTCCTGTTCGTCGCAAAGTACGCGCAGCTTTTCGTCAACCGCCCGCAATTCCTGCTCTTGCGCTGCCCGCTCGGATGCCACGTCGCGGTGGAAGTTCCCCATCGCCTGATCCGCGGCCGCACGCACCGGGCTGGTTGCGCCGATGTTCTCCTCACACCACGAGGAGATGTCGGGAACGACTTCCGGAACCGACGCCGGCGCCAACACACGGACAGCAGCACACCACTGGCGATACGCTGCCGCCAATGCGCCAACCGAACCAAGGACTTCTCGCTCCGCGGCGCTGACCGCCTCGGCGGCTTCGGAGACCCGCCCTTGTTCCTGGTCGTGCTTGTCCGATTCAGACTGTAGTACCTGCCTCGCAGCATCCACGTCCGCATTCAGTTTACCGAGCAGGCGAGCCGCTCGACGCCGTTCGTGAACCGCCTCAGTCAGCGAGCGATGGACTTCCTCCAGGTCCGTCGCGTTGTTCGTTTCTGCTATCACGCCTTGAAGAATCCCCTCGTCATGTTCTTTATCCATACCGCAGCCAGCCGCGCCGAGATGCGCTTCATCAAGGTATTTCTTTAGGGCGGCAGTCGCTGTCTGAACTCGCTCCTGGTATCGTTCGACCGCGCGCTCACAAAATTCCCGCTCCCGCAACGACTCCGCATGCTCGTCGGCAGCTCTTTCGGCATCGCGCCGCTGTTCCGCGGCGCGTTTCGCGGCGGCATCGAGATCCCGTGCGGATCGCATTTCGGGACTGCTCTCCAGTGTCTGCTTCTCTCCCAGCGCAGTTGCCAGCTCCATTGATAGCTCCTCCTGCCGGGCCAGCAATGACTTGCTTTGTTCCTTTGCCTGATCGCAAGCGCTCTCCGCCTCTCGGAGTTTCCGTTGGCGACTTTCATACACACTGTGCGCCTTGCGTACTTCTGCGGATCGTCGGCACGCGAGTATCGCGGCATATTGGCGATACTCCTTCAGAAATGCATCCGCCGACCGCTTGGCCGCGACCAGATTCTCGAGCGCCAGCCGATCTTCCTCCAGCCCGCGCATGGCCTCGGCCACTTGCGAGATAATCGCTTGCGACACCGGTGGCAGCGCGTTGCTCAACGCATTCGACAGCCGCCCTTCATCCAACTGGCGCGCCAGTTGAGGCTGGCGCAGCTCAATCAGCAGATCGACCAATGCCTCGTAGCGATCCTGCCGCAGTTCAAACATCCGGCGGTTCACTTCCACTCGATATTCCGAAGCGGTCGTGAACAGTTGGCCGGCGCCGCCGAGCGCTTCGAGCAGCGCGTCTTTTGACAGCGGGTGTCCTTGCGAGGAGCAGAGCACAAGATCACTACCAATCCTTTGCGGCGTGACGAAAAACCACCTCCCGGCGATGCCTTTCCCGCTCACCGCGCGCACGCCGCAACCGAGTGTGAGGTAATGGTCGCAGCCGGCATCGTCCCGGCGGCCGAACTCGATCCAGGTATAACCAAGACGGTCGTCATACTTGCCCATTAACAAGTTCCACTCAAATCGCTTGGCAGAATCGCCGTCTGGCTCGACACGATGCGGCGACGTCTCTCCATCGAGCAGAAACGGGAGTTGCAGAGCCAGCACCCGGCTCTTTCCCGTGCCGTTGTTTCCCCGTAGCAGCAGCCGACCGCAATGGAAACGAAATTCCTGATCGTCGTAGCGATACAGATTCACCAGTCCCGATCGTAGCGGCTGCCAGCGCGCACTGGCCGCCTGCGGCAGCGGAAGCCCCTGAGGTCCCACCGAATCCATGTTATCCACTCAATCCGCACAGACCCTCAGTAATGTCCTGAAGTCACGGAGTCCTTTCTCTCATCGGTGATGCATCGTCGTGTGGAGTACCAACCGCAAAACGGCCGATCGCCGGCAATGACGTGACCACATGATTCTTCGGGTCTACATCAATCAGCCTCAACATTTCCATGCGACCCAGCGCTTCATACAGCAATACGCTGGCTGCGCCTGGCTCGCCGACGTCCTTCCGCCAGTGATGTCGATGTTGCCGAATCAGCGATTCGACATAGCCTTCCAGCTCGGAAATGCTCACGGGGTCCGTCCGTTCGTCACGAAGCCGGTTCGCCAGATGCTCGGCAATCAGCAGCGTGGCATGGCCGTCCGTGCCTTCTTCCGGCATCTTCACGTCGGTCATCAGTTCATCCGGGTCGATCATCGCCACACCCTCGCGCCGGGTCTCCTGAACCAATCCGGTTGCGCCTTCAATTTCTTTTACGATCGAGGGCCGCTGTGGCACAAAATACGCGCGTTCCTCCTCGGAGAGCCGCGAATAGTAAGTTACCGGGTCGTTCAGCAATCTGCGAAACAATCTCGTGCGCAGCCGGCGATTCCGGCCCTCTTCGGTGTCCGGAAACGGCTCGTCCACGATGGCGTTGATGCGCTCTTCGGTCGTTCGTGCGGCCATCGTTGATGGCCCGCGCCGCACGTTTAGCATCGCCGCCAATGCCGCGCTGTTGACGTTGTACAGTACGTCTTGGTCCGGAGAGGCCAGGAAGTTCTGTTCGTCGCCATCCACCCGCGTCAGAACACGGAGATCGATTAGGTGCTTGATGACTTCCACCAGATCCCGGCGATGCTCGCGCAGCGCCAAGTCAAAGGAAACTCTGTTGCGGTCCAACTGCGGATCGGAAGCAAACTCGCCGGCGATGGCATCCGCCAACCTCCGCAGCACCGTTTGCCGCTCGGATTTCTCCAGCACTGCCAGCGCCAGACAAAGCACCACATACCGCCGCCGCGTGAATGACTGCTCCTTGGTATCGAGCAGCGGCCGCGTGGAATCGTTGAGGTCGCCAGGCGTCTTGCGCAGGCGGGCCAGTTCGCTTTCGACCTGCAGCGTCCATTGGCAATGCCTCATGAACCACTCCCGCAGCCACGTCGCATGCCGGCGAACGAGCATGAAATCGGAAGGCCCTTTCTCGCCCGGCGTCAGCAGCGGCCGCCGCAACAACGCTGCAATCGCACGCCGCCGCTCATGCACGGTTTGGGCCTGCAAGCTGCTCGATATCGTCTGCCGCGGCAAAGAGGTATCCATGTCCATGTCTATCCCCCTGCCACCAGCGATTGCGCAACTTCCAGTCCCCCCGCTTCATCCGCTTCTTCGCCATCCTCCACCAGGGGACGAATCGTCAGATAGTGGTCTTCGCCGATCAGCACACCGGCTGTCGCGCGGATAACAGCCATGGCACCATCCTCGGTTCGCTCAAGATCGATCTGCAGAACGCCATCGCTGGATGTCACCGAGACCGCCGCTGTGGATCCCGTTTTGGCCGCCAGCGCATCGCCGAGCAGATCAAGAAACAACTGAAAAGCTCCCTCCGGCAACTCGTCAAGCTGCGACAGACGTAGGCGCTGCCCGGTCGCCAGCATCCGCCGCCACCGGCGGATCTCCCCCGCCTCCTGAACTGCCAGCTGGCCGAGCTTCGCTCTTTCCGCGCTCCGGTCGATCACGTTCTGCGGCCGTCCCCGCGCCGCGTATCGCCCGGAATTGTGCAGCCGCGGCGAAATCCGTATCGGCGGGGCATCAATCCAACGCGTCGTCGAGGACACAGGCTCGGCGCCGCGCTGGTCCAGCGTGTCGCCGTCAATCGACAGATGCCGACAGGAATCGAGCGCAAACGCACCCCGCCACAGCCGGTGGGCCGCCTGATCATCCTCCGCTTCTGCAAACCACAGAGCCAGTGCCCGCAGGTCGGCCGCCCGGTCGCTCCGCCCCGCTCGTCGGTCATTGATCCCAGTCACTGCCGCTACTAGAGACGGAATCGCCGCCCGCGCCGCACCGCGCAACTCCTCGGCTTGCGACGGCCGTGTGTCGCTCCCGACAAACCAGGAACAAAGCCCCTCCCAGCGCTGCTGCCACGCTCGCCGCGCCACCGCGCGGTCTTCGTCGGTAACCGTCAGCCGATCAACCAATTCTCGCTCCGCCACGCGGTGTAGCAGGGGTGCGATCCTTTCCGGCTCGATCGACCGAATCATCACGGCTATTTCATGCCCCGCCAGAACAAGCTGCGACAAGAACCGCTCCAGGTAGTCGATCAGGCGTTGTTTGTAGGTAAGAAAGGATTCGACATTCAGCCCCTGCAGCTCAATCCGCCGCTGCAAGCCGCCAATGAACCGCTGCGCCTGCGCCGTGAGTTCATCAAACCGTTGCCTCAAGAGCGAAAACGCATTGAATACGTCCGCATCGTCAACTTTTACCTGCTGCGAAAGAAAGATGACCTGGCCGAGCTGTTTGCGTATGTCGTCGAGCGCCGCCGCCTGCAATTCGCCTGGCTGCCGGAGCGATTGCTCGAACACCGCCAGCGCTGCTTCCGCCGCCTCCCCCGCAGGAGACATCTGATACAGGTTCCGGACCCGCCAAAAGTCCTTCACCGTCAACACCTCCGCAGTGTCGGGATGCGCCTCCAGATTCCCCCACGCCATTAACTGCTGCAACATCATTTCAACTGCCGTCCCATCCGCGTACCTCACGCCATCGTCCGCCAAGTGCCGTTCCACATCTGTTGGCCGGAGATGTATCACAAACCGGACCTTGGCCTGTACAAAGACATTCAGAACGGTGCGATACATCACGCACTTTTCGGCTGAGAGATGTGCAAAGACGGTGTAGTTTGACGACGGTGTCAACCCTAGCCCTCCTACTTCCTCATCATCGACGCGAGTGGAATCCTTGCTTTGCCTGCAGATGCGGGCCAAAAAGTATCGCCATACCAATGTGCTTCCGAAAGTATGCCCTGCAATCTATGACTGGGTATCTCCATCTTCTCGCCGTGGTTCGCCAGCAAGTTCTGGAAGTCTTTCGCGTCATAATATATTTTGTCCTTGGCATCGAGCTCGATTTCGCGCACCGCCCAGTTCCAGACGCCGGTGAGATTCCACAGCGGAACGCGCTGAGAACGGACCTCCTCTCGCTCGCCATCAGGTCCGCACAATTTAGCTTTCATCGTCGTTGCTGGATACAACAGGGGCGGCCGAGGATCGATCGAATTCAGACAGTCACTTACCTCGCGTGGCGAGCCGTCCGTTTCTTCGAACCACTTCGTGAAATCCATGGTCTTAACCTCATGCTCGACACGAACATCCGCGACCGACACCTTAACGGGGTTTGAGCCCCAGGCGAATCCCGGCAACCTATTCGTCGCCGCGACACATGGTGCCACCGCTTCATAAAATGCAGCGGCAGTGATCTCAACCGTATGCGAAACGCCATTCATATCTGGATCGTCACGCGGCATGAGCGCACCGGCATAGCAGGAAAATATCATATTCGTCTTTTATTCGCCATAGCCGTGTAGGTTTAATTGGGGCAAGAGTAGGTTTTGCAAAGCACTGGGGATGTGCGGCAGAGGGTCCATGAAGAAGGATGCGTTTCACTGCAATGAAAATACATCAAAAGCTGCAGATCTCTTCTTACGGTTTCGCGAGTCATCCGTTCATTGCACGTTTGCATTTTTAAGCAACTCTTTCTCTCTCACAGTGGAAGGCTTTGCATGCTTGGGAGAGTAGACGTAGGTGAGCCGAGTAAGGAACCCAGATTAGCTGGGGCGTACAACGCTGACCTTAGCTTTCGGTCCTGCGTCGCCCGCGTGCGGAATCTCGATCAAGTAGAAATTGCAAGAGCTTGCCGTCGAGATAGAACCCGAAAGCTTCTAATCGCTGAAGCGCATTAGGCAGGTCAACCAAGCAGGCCTCCGCCGCATCGTCCAAGACCCGCAGTGTTCCAATCACACGTAACTTCCGACGCTCGGCTTCCCTGCGCCCGATTTTGTCGTCGATAATCAAGGCGTCGGCGCGAAGCGCTTCTGCCAGCACGATGGCTTCACGTTCGCCGGGATCAAGTTCTGCCAGCGTTGGGTCAGGGGGTACGGCGATGTGCCGTACTTGCAGCCATTGCGGTAGGCTTGTGATCCACCGTCGCACTACTTCCGGCGTTCTCCGTGCTTGCAATTCGCGGACAACGGCTTCCGGGATGATTACACGACCGTACAAGTGCTGTAGGATTTCAGTGTGTTCCAGAAGGATCAGATAATGGAGGGGGCTAGTGTCGGCGATGACGATCATCGCCCTTGTAATTCCTTACCGCGTGTTTCCCGAAGATATCGGCTGGTTTCCTCGTCACGTTCAAAGTCATCCAAAGTGTAATCAAAAGGGACACCGGCGCGCTTCATAAATTCATCGACTTCTGCGCCGGTCTCGAACCCAAGCATTCGCCTCACCTGCGAACGACTAAGGGCCCGCGCGCGGTAGCCATCAATCGCGAGCGCTTCAAGCGCGTGCCTGGGCAGATTACCCCACTGCTTTTCCAAGTGGTGCTCAATATCGTCGGGAAGTTCAAACCTCACTGCCATGATGTTTCTCCCGGACGCAGGGCCCGCCTCTTTGGCCGCCGCTCGCATACTCAACTTTGAACGTACAAGACGGCTCGGTCAAGACCAACATAGAGACGGTCACACTGGGGCGGTGGACAACCCGCTCGCTTGAGACACAACGACGAAGCTTGGGATCCAGGGGTAACCGCCTAAGTCCTTGCATCGCCACAGCTTACAAAGCATACAAGAAGCGCGGTTGCTGCCATAAGGAACCCTGATTACACGTGAGGCGCAGTTGGCGCTATTAGACCTCAAGAAGCTTGTAGACAGCCCGGCGGAGAAAATTCGCGTTGCCGAGCGCGAAACCGTTGTGTTGCAATTGAGCGTCGGCGATCCTCTTACCACTTTGCACCACGCTAAGCCCTTTACCCTTGTCTTCGCTGTTTGCTCTGTCGGCTTGCTGGCCGTTTCGCAAGATTTTCGAAACCTATGAACCGAACGCGGAACATCTTATTGCCAACTTCTGCCCACGCGCAAAACTAACAAGTGAGGAAGAAAGCTTGTAGGGGCGATGGGGATCGAACTAAAAGCGACATTGAAGGCGCTTGAGTTCAGAGCTTCTGACATGGTTGGTCGGAAACCTGTCCGCTTTTTGCTCCAAGAAAGCACGGGTTTTTCGGTTTTTCTGTCCCTGCCGATTCGGAAAGCGGATAATTTAAGGTTCGCACCCTGATATAGGAAAAGCCAAGCCAGTCGCGGCTTCCGGGGATGGGTAGGAGAGGCATCGCGCGCTTCCAATCGAAGCAATGGAGCAGCCAAAATCGCGTGATTTCCATCTGCCAATTTAGAAAAAGCCGACAGTTTTGAAAGTGCGCACACAGGAGAGCAAATAAGCGTTCCGGTTGCAGTCCCGGGGGGATGGTTGTATTAAGCGAGAAAAACGCCAAAAACGTCAACGGCGGCCGATGGTAGGCGCACGTTCTCCGTGGGAGATTTTGGGGCTCCAATTACGATAAAACTGTTTATTGGTCCGTCAGAGTTTGGCGGCAAGGCGACCTGTACCAGTTCAATATACAGCGTCGGTTATCGCCTCGAAGCGCAACGCATGGAACGCTGAGGGCGTGTGCGGGACCCCAGACCCTTGGTCCTACCTCAGACCTCAGACGCGTGACGTCTTTCCACAGACGGGCCCGTCCCAGGGCAACACATGAAAGCATCCGCAATCCCTGCAATCCACGAAGATCGCGGGAAAGCCGAGGGCTGGGTGAAGCCGGAAAGAATCGCTTCCAGGTTTTGCTGGATGTCTTCGCGGTATTCTCGCGCTCGGACATGTCCTTCGATGAAGATGCAGCAGGAACTCAAGCGTCACGTCGATATCCGTACCATGATGAACCTCTACGGCAAGGCCATGGATAAGGGTAAGCGCAAGGCACACCGCAAGGTCGTCCGCCTCGTACTACCTTCGAAGGTTTTTCGAAGGTGGCTTAACGTCCCTTAGTGCCCCTCGAACGTTTTCTATCGGCTTTGAAGTTGGTGGAGCCGATGGGATTCGAACCCACGACCTCCTCGATGCCATCGAGGCGCGCTCCCAACTGCGCCACGGCCCCACCGGGTCGGCGCCGGCATTTCCGCGGTCTTGTTCTGCGGAACGAACTTGACATCAGATAAAAGTCCAGCCTCCACGGAGGAGGACGCGGATCAGGCCTCGCGAAGATGAGAAAGGAAGGCGCGGTGCGCACGGGTGAGAGAGCGGCCGCGAAGGAGGATGGCGCCGATGGTGCGAATCGCTTGGTCATCCGCAATGCGGATGTATCGGCATGGAGATTTTTTCTCGATGGCCATTTCGGGAACGATGGAAAAGCCCATGCCCGCGCCGACCATGCTGAGAAGGCTGCTGAACTGGCCGCTTTCGAAAACGATCTGCGGATGGAGACGCGCGCGGTCGCAGGCGGCAACGGCGGTATCGCGGAAACAATGGCCGTCGCGCAGGAGCAGGAAAGGTTCGGCGCGAAGATCTTTGAGGGAAAGAGACCGGCGCGAATTGAGTTTGTGTTTCTTGGGGAGCGCTGCGAAGAGCCGCTCGGTCAATAGCGGAAAAGCATCAAATTCTCGGCCACGGATGGGGAGCGCCAGGAGGGCGACGTCAATGGTGCCGGCTCGGAGACGGTCGAGAAGGACAGGGGTAATCTCTTCGACGACAGTAAGTCGAACCTGGGAAAATTTGCGCGTGAAGGTAGTCAGACGCGGCGGGAGGAAGTAAGGGGCAACGGTGGGAATAACGCCGACGGTGATGGGGCCGCCGATGAACTCTTTGCCTTCGACGACGTCGCCTTTGGCGGCTTCCAGTTCGCGTAGGACGGCGCGGGCGCGTGGGAGAAACGTCTTGCCAAGCTCGGTAAGCCGAACAGAGCGACCGAGGCGGTCGAAGAGGCGCGTGCCAAGCTCATCTTCCAGCTTGAGGATCTGCTGGGAAAGTGAAGGCTGGGAAACGTGAGATTGTTCGGCTGCCCGGCTGAACGAACCGGTTTCCGCCACAGCACAGAAGTAACGAAGCTGGTGAAGTTCCATAGGCTATGCCTATCCATCGTATCCGAACTATATATTGGAAGTATAGGCCGGCACGCTCTAGGATTCGAGATGCGATAGCGGGGTCGCGCTTCGCGGGGCCCTGCCATTGAACTGAGGAGGATCCATGGCGGAAGAAAAAAAGAAAATCATGACGACCGACGCGGGCCGTCCGGTGGGCGACAACCAGAATTCGCTCACGGTGGGGCCGCGCGGACCGGTGGTCTTCGAAGACTTTCTACTCTTCGAGAAAATGGCGCACTTCAACCGGGAAAGAATCCCGGAGCGCGTAGTGCACGCCAAAGGCTCGGGCGCATATGGTCATTTCGTGTGCACCAGCGCCGAGATCACCAAATACACGACCGCAAGACTTTTTGGCGCCGTGGGCAAGAAGACGCCGACTTTCATTCGGTTTTCGACGGTGGGTGGTGAAAAGGGTTCGGCGGACACGGCGCGCGATCCACGCGGTTTTGCGCTGAAGTTTTACACCGAAGAAGGCAACTGGGATATGACAGGAAATAACACGCCCGTTTTCTTTATTCGCGATCCGTTAAAGTTCGGCGATTTCATCCATACACAAAAGCGCGATCCGGAGACCAACCTGAAATCGCCGACGATGATGTGGGATTTCTGGTCGCTCTCTCCGGAATCGCTGCACCAGGTGACGATTCTTTTCTCCGACCGCGGGACTCCGGACGGCTATCGGCACATGAACGGTTACAGCAGCCACACGTTCAGCTTGCTCAATGCGAAGAATGAGCTCTTCTACGTGAAATGGCACTTCAAGACCAAGCAAGGGATCAAGAACTTTTTCCGCGAGCAGGCAGGCGCGCTCGAAGGAACGGACCCAGACTACTCGCAGCGCGATCTTTTTCACGCCATCAAAACAGGTAACTTCCCGAAATGGCGCGTATGCGTGCAGATCATGCCGGAGAAGGATGCGGAGACGTATCATATCAACCCGTTCGACCTGACGAAAGTGTGGCCACACAAGGACTACCCTCTCGTGGAAGTCGGCGAGTTGGAATTGAACCGCAATCCGGAAAATTACTTCGCGGAAGTGGAGCAGGCGGCGTTCGAGCCGCGCAACGTCGTACCGGGCATGGGTTTTTCGCCGGACAAAATGCTGCAGGCACGCTTGATTTCCTATCCCGATGCGCACCGCTACCGGCTGGGCGTCAACTACGATTCCCTACCGGTGAACAAACCGCAGTGCCCGTTCCACACCTACAACAAGGACGGGGCAATGCGCTTCGACGGAAACGGCCGGGCGGCAGTGAACTATGAGCCAAACAGCTTCGGCGGCCCGAAGCAGGATCGTTCGTACGTCGAACGCCCACATGCCGTCAGCGGAACCGTCGCGCGGCATGATCACCGCACCGACAGTGATTACTACACACAGCCGGGGAACCTATTCGGGTTGCTGCCAGCAGACGCGAAGCAGCGGCTGATGGACAACATCGTCTCCAGCTTGGGCAATGGCGTGCCGCAGCGCATTCAGGAGCTGCAAATCCAGCACTTCTTCAAGGCCGATCCAGCGTATGGAACCGGAGTGGCGAAGGGGCTGGGGCTGAACATCGCATCGATCGTCGCGAAGAGGCAGGCCAGCGCGGCAGATTGATCCAAATGTGAAGGGGCGCCGGCAGCGGCGGGCACCCCCTTCACATTTCACCACTTTGTCGCGAACAGCCTCAGCGCCGCACGAGCGCCGCATTTCTGGTATCGGTCGTAAGCTTGGGCGGCGCGCCGCCGAATCGCTTCGTCGTCTTCGTGGGCCATCCAACCATCGAGAGCTGCCTTCAACGTGTAGGCCTCCGGAGCCATGAGGCCTGTCGTCCATAACAGAGGCTCCGCGCCAGTTTGACGGATATAGGGAGCGAAAAAGGACTTGCTGGCACACGCGAGGACAATCGTTTGCCGGAGCTTGTCTCCTCCGGCCCCGGCGATTGGCGGGATCTGAAAATCCATGAAAGCGTCATGCCCGACATAAACAACCAGATCCGCATCGCCCGCGATGGCGATGGAAACCTCCCCTGAGCGCATCTTGAGTGAAAGTCTTTGTTTGGCGATACCTGCAGCCGCAGAAAGAAAGTCCGTTACGGCCAACTTGATTTGACTGCCTTCATAGGCGTCAGCGACCAGATACACATCATTCTTGCTGCTCTTGAAAACGCAACGTTCCAGAATCGCGTCTCGCGCGCCCCGACCTGACCAGGCGAGCCCCCAGTCCTCACTGGCCTTGAAGTACGTCTTAACACCATAGGCCGCACCCCAATAAAGATTGTGCTGTGGATCCCGCCCATTCCCAAGAGCAGGTGGAACGGGAATGATGCCCTGATGCTGATTGTCGGCAAGAGCGACAAAGACGTGAACGACCCTGGGGGAGGATTCCGCGACGCTGGGGATCGCGAGCGAAGAAAGGGGGAACAGCGCCAGCGCGATCCATCGTGACTGGATTGTGTTTGTTTTCGAAAGCATTGTCGTTCTGGCGATTCTAACTCCTGCGAAACGGGTTGTCTGGTAAGAATGTTCGTTTAGAATACGGGCCTATGGCAAAACTCACTTTTCTGGGCGCGGCGGGATGCGTTACGGGTTCTAAATATCTGGTCGAAGCGGCGGGCAAGCGGCTGCTGGTGGA
>WNGI01005838.1_pt1 | contig 17775 bp, 18 predicted proteins | sample 5400621 | NCBI WGS metagenome assembly WNGI01 (sample SAMN13153374, study PRJNA577476) | soil metagenome | isolation source: 20 cm soil or saprolite under Garry oak tree replicate 1 | place: USA:California | collected 2016-06-15 | reverse complement strand
GGGATCGGTCTCCAGTTGACAGAGTAGTTCCCAGACGCCAAGCGAACAGTGGTTTCCGGTTGCCAGCCACATGTGGCAGAGATGCCACTCCTGGCACTCGTACCTTGTGACCACTGTTCGCTTGGCGTCTGGGAACTCCTCTAGCGCCTTGCGCCTGTTTGCTGGGATATTCTTCGCTCCCCGCCACTCCAGGACTGGTACATGCTCTCCGTCGTCGCGCTCGTCACCATCGCGTCGTTTCAAGCCCCTGCCCCGATCCGCGGCTTTCCTCGAAGTCTCGTCGCCGATCAGGTGCGGCGCGAGCAAACCGCGCGCCTCGTGCCGCATCCCGACACGCTGCGCGCGCAGCTGCGCGCCCTCTCGGCCGAGCCGCACGAGGCCGGCACCGAGCGCTCGCGCCACGTCGCCGAGCAGATCCTGGCGCGGTTTCGCGGCATGGGGCTCGACGCCCGCATCGAGCAGTTCGATGCGCTGATGCCGCGGCCGGTGGCGCGCACGTTGGAGATGACGGCGCCCGAGCGCTACACGGCGCAGCTCCAGGAGCCGACGCTTCCGCAGGACCCGACGACGTCACAGACGGCGACCCAGCTCCCCACCTTCAACGCCTACTCGGCGGACGGCGACGTGACGGCGGAGCTGGTGTACGTGAATTACGGCGTGCCCGAGGACTACCACGTGCTGGACAGCCTGGGCATCAGCGTGCGCGGCAAGATCGTGATCGCGCGCTACGGCCGCTCCTGGCGGGGGATCAAGCCGAAGGTCGCCGCCGAGCACGGCGCCGTCGGGTGCCTCATTTATTCCGACCCCCGTGACGACGGGTACTGGGTCGGCGACGTCTATCCAACGGGGCCGATGCGGCCGTGGCAGGGCGTGCAGCGCGGGAGCGTGATGGACATGCCGACGTATCCGGGGGACCCGCTCTCCCCGGGGTGGGGGTCGGTGCCGGGGGGGCGGCGGTTGCCGATGACCGAAGTGAAGACGCTGGAGCCGATTCCCGTGTTGCCGATTTCCTACGGGGACGCGCAGCCGCTGCTCAAGAACCTCGGCGGCCCCGTCGCGCCCGAAGGATGGCGCGGCGCTTTGCCGTTCACCTACCACATCGGCGCCGGCCCCGCCACCGTGCACCTCGCCGTGAAGTTCGACTGGCAGCGCCGGCCGCTGTACGACGTGATCGCCACGATCCGCGGCGCGAGCGCGCCCGACCAGTGGGTGGTGTTCGGCAACCACCACGACGCGTGGGTGAACGGCGCCGACGACCCGCTCTCGGGCCAGGTTGCCCTCGGCGAGACGGCGCGCGCGCTCGCGGCGCTGCTCAAAACCGGGTGGCGGCCGGCGCGCACCATCGTGCTCGCGGCATGGGACGGCGAAGAGTGGGGCCTGCTCGGCTCCACCGAATGGGCCGAGGCGCACGCCGACGAGCTGCGCGCGAAGGCCGTCGCCTATTACAACTCTGACACCAACGAGAAGGGCTGGATCGGCGTCGCCGGGTCCCACGTCCTGGAGCGCTTCTTCACCGAGCTGGCGCGGGACGTGCCCCAGCCCGGTGCCGCCGGTGGGACCAGCGTCCTCGACGCGTGGCGCGACCACCAACGTCGTGAGCGCCAGCGCGACACGACCGCCGACACCGCCTTCACGATCGGCGCGTTGGGCTCGGGCTCCGACTACACCGCCTTCCTCGATCACCTGGGCCTGCCCACGGCCAACCTCGCCTACGGCGGCGCGGGACAAAGCGGCATCTACCACTCGATCTACGACACGTGGACGTTCTACGAGCGCTTCCTCGACTCGTCGTACACCTACGAGACGCTCGAGGCCCAGACGATGGCGACGGCGCTGCTGCGCACCGCCGACGCGCCGGTACTGCCCTTCGAATTCGGCGCCGCGGCGCGCACGTGGCGGCGCTACGCCGACGAGATCGGGAAGCTGGCCGCGAAGAACGACACGACCAAGGGGCTGGACTTGACGGCCGTGCGCGCGGCGCTGGTGGCGCGGACCGAGCAGGTGCTGGCGGACTCGGGGGGCCTGCCGCGGCGCCCATGGTTCCGCCATCTGCTCTACGCCCCGGGGTTCTACACGGGCTACGGCGTGAAGACGATGCCGGGGATCCGGGAGGCGGTGGAGCAGCGGCGCCCGGCCGAAGCGCAGGCCGAGGCTGCGCGCGTGGCGGCGGCGCTGGACCGTTACGCCGTGGCCGTGGGCCGGGCGGCGGCCGCGCTGGAGGCCGCGTTGCGCTAGCCAGCGCCGAGGGCCGTGCTATCTTGACGCCCCATGACTATGCCTCCTTTGCCGCCGCGCCCGTCCGTCGGCCGTTCTTCGTTCGCGATCGCGATGAAGGACTACACCTTCATCCGCCCGGGCATCGCCGTCACGATCAGCGGAGCGGCGCTCGTGATCGCCCTCGTCATGGGCCTGGTGCTGATCCGCACGCTGGGCACGGCGTCGCGCACCGTCGAACGCGGGGCGCGGGCCGTGCAGCTGCTCCACGCCTACAACGCCGGACTCGAAGTCTGGCGCGACATGGCGACGAACCCGGATCCCGCCTACCGGCGCCCCCAGGCGATCGCGCAGCGCGACAGCCTGCGCCGCGGGCTCCAGGACCACTTGAGCGCCTTGGCGCGCACGCTCCCCGACACCGTCGACAAGGAGCTGGTGCGCACCATTCTCGCCGGGCTCTCCAGCGCGGAAGTCGGGCTCGGGACCCAGGCCCACCAGGCCATGATCATCCTGCTCTCCCATCAGGACAAGGCGATGTTCGACGCCGCCGAGGCCTCGCAGAGCGCCGTGTACTACGCCGCGATCCTGCTCGCCTGCGCGGTGCTGGCGGCCGGCATGCTGGTCGTGCCGATGGCATTCCTCTACGTCCGCTATAAGCGCGGAGCCACGATCGAAGTGAAGGTGTGACCAACTCCGAGCGGCGTCTGCAGTAGATTTCCCGCTGTGAAGCAGGTTCCCGAGCGACTTGCCGTCGCGCCGATCGAGGGCTCGCGCCTGCGCGAGCGGCTGCGCACCGTCGTGGTCCCCGACCACGACGACCTCGCTGCGCTGCTCGCGGACCGGATCGTGGAGGTGATTCACCGCGAAACGGCGGCCAAGGGCCGCTGCGTGCTCGGGCTCGCTACCGGCAGCACTCCCCTCGGCATCTACCAGGAGCTCATCCGGCGCCACCGCGCCGGCGAAGTCGATTTCTCCCGCGTCGTCACGTTCAACCTCGACGAGTACTACCCGATGCCGCCGGAGAGCCCGCACAGCTACCGCCGCTACATGCAGGAGAACCTTTTCGACCATGTGAACCTCCCGGCCGCCCAGGCGCACGTCCCCGACGGCAGCACGCCGCGCGAGCAGATCGCCCAGGCGTGCGCCGCCTACGAGCGGGCGATCGCGGACGCGGGCGGGATCGATTTCCAGCTGCTGGGGATCGGCCAGAGCGGCCACATCGGGTTCAACGAGCCGGGCTCGACGCGCGAGTCGCGCACGCGCCTCGTCACGCTCGACACCATCACGCGCCGCGCCACGGCCGCCGACTTCTTCGGCGAGGACAACGTGCCGCGCGAGGCGATCACGATGGGCGTCGCGACGATTCTCGAGGCGCGCGAGATCGCGCTGATCGCCACGGGCGAGCACAAGGCGGCGATCGTGCGGCGCGCGGTGGAAGGCGAGCCCTCGCACGACGTCGCCGCCACGTTCCTCCAGGGCCATCCCAACGCGACCGCCTACCTGGACCTCGCCGCCGCGGCCGAGCTCACCCGCATCAACACCCCGTGGGTGCTGGAGAGCGTGTCCTGGACGCCGGCCCTCACCGAGCGCGCGGTGGTATGGCTGTCCGAGCAGGCCGGCAAGGCGATCCTCAAGCTGACCGCGCAGGACTACGCCGAGCACCACCTCAGCCCCCTGCTCGCGCGCTCCGGCGCCCCGGGTCCGATCAACGGCGAGGTCTTCAACCGCCTGCGGGACAAGATCCGCGGCCGCGCGCGCCTGCCGACGCGCACCCGGATCCTCGTCTTCTCCCCGCACCCCGACGATGACGTGATCTCGATGGGCGGCATCCTGCGCAAGCTGTGGGAGAACGAGAACGCGATCACCGTCGCCTACATGACGAGCGGCAACATCGCCGTCTTCGACCACGACGTGCGCCGGCACCTGGAGTTCACCGAGCGGGCCGCGACCACCCTCGGCGTCGACCCCGCGGCCGTGCGGTGCGTGCGCGCCGCCGTGGAGGAGAGCCTCGAGCGCAAGGCGCCGGGGGCCGTGGACCTCCCCGCGGTGCAGGACCTGAAGCGCGTGATCCGCGAGTCCGAGGCGATCGCGGCGCTCGAGGCCGTGGGGCTGCCGCGGTCCGCGGCGCGCTTCCTCGACTTGCCGTTCTATCGTACCGGCGAGGTGCGCAAGCGCCCCATCGGCGAGGAGGACGTCGCGATCGTCGGGCGGCTGCTCGAGGAGATCCGCCCCGACTACGTCTTCGTCGCCGGCGACCTCTCCGATCCCCACGGCACCCACCGCATGTGCAAGCAGGCGGTGGACCGCGCCCTGGCCGCGCGGCCCGCCCCCCGCCCGGAGATGTGGCTGTACCGCGGGGCGTGGCAGGAATGGTCGATCACTGAAGCCGACGTGCTGGTGCCGCTGTCGCAGGACGAGCTGCGCGCCAAGATCCTCGCGATCTTCAAGCACCAGTCCCAGAAGGACACCGCGCCGTTCCCCGGGGAGCTCGACGACCGCGAGTTCTGGCAGCGCGTCGAGGCGCGCAACCTCGAGACCGCCGCGCATGCTGACACGCTGGGGCTGGCGGAGTATTATGCCATGGAAGCCTACCGCATTCTCACACCGAAGGAGGCAGAGCGATGAACGCGATGACCGCCCGAGGACTGAGTCTGGCCGCGGTGGTGGCCGTGTGGACCGCGATTTCGCACTTCGGAAAGCTCCCGCTGCAGCTGTGGCCCGTGATCGTCGGCATCGGTTGTTTCGTCGCCGCCGGCGGCGGCATTCCCGGCCTCCAGAAGTCCGTGGCCGGCACCGTGTCCGGGGTGATCTGGGCCATGATCTTCGTGATGGTGTCGGGGGCCCTGGGACGCCAGGATCTCGTGGCCGCGCTCGTGCTCGGCGCGGCCATGTTCGGCATCGTCTATCAGGCGCGGCTGCCGCTGCTGTCCTACACGGCGGGCGCCATCGCCGGGGCGGGCGTCGCGCTGGGCGTCATGGGGATGCGGATCGTCACCATGCAGGCCGGTCTCCGCGTGGCCATCGCGCTCGCGGTAGGGGCGGTCCTCGGCTACGCCGCCGAGTGGGTGGAGGGCTGGATGCGGAGCCGCGCCTCGGCCATGTGAGCAGCGGAATGGCCGGCTCCTGTCGGAGCCGGCCATTCACCGCCGTCTGCAGGGTCGTGAAGATCCCCAAGGAGGCATGATGGCGACACCGTGGTACGTCGTCGCCGCGCTCGTCGCGTCGACCAGCGCCGTGGTCGGCGTGATCTGGGACATCTCGTGGCACCGCACGATCGGGCGCGACACCTTCTGGACCCCCGCCCACCTGGCGATCTACGCAAGCGGCATCATCGCGGGGCTGAGCTGCGGCTGGCTGGTGCTGAAGACCACGTTCGCCGGCAGCGACGCCGAGCGCGCCGTCGGCGTGCGGTTCTGGGGCTTCCGCGGCCCGCTCGGCGCCTGGCTGTGCATCTGGGGCGCGATGGCGATGATCGTCTCCGCCCCGTTCGACAACTGGTGGCACAACGCCTACGGGCTGGACGTGAAGGTGCTGTCGCCCCCCCACGTGATCCTGGCGCTCGGCTTTACGGGCATCGAGCTCGGCGCCGTGCTCATGGTGGCCGCCCTGCAAAACCGCGCGGGCAGTGCGGCGCGGCGCGGCTACGGCCTGCTGCTCGCCTACGGCTTCGGCATCCTGGTGCTCAACGTGGCGATCATGGGGTTCGAACAGATCGCGTTCCCGCAGGACGCCCACAACGCCCTCTACTACCTGGTCTGCGGCGCGATCTTTCCGATCCTGCTCGTGGCCGGCGCCCGCGCGTCGAGCCTGCGCTGGCCCGCCACCACGGCCGCCGCCGTGTACATCGGCGTCACCCTGATCATGCTGTGGGTGCTGCCGCTGTTCCCCGCGATCCCCAAGCTCGCACCCGTGTACCGCCCTCTCACCCACATGGTGCCGCCGCCGTTCCCCCTGCTGCTCGTGGCGCCGGCGGTGGTGGTGGACCTCACGATGCGGCGGTTCGGGACCGGCCGCGACTGGCGGCTCTCGGCGCTCGTGGGCGTGGCCTTCCTCGCGGTGCTGTTCGTGACCCAGTGGTTCGCGACGATGTACCTGATCTCGCCCGCGTCGGAGAACGTCCTGTTTGGGGCCCATCGCTGGAACTACAACAGCCTCCCCGGTGATTTCGAGCACCGCTTCTGGAACATCCGCGGCAATCCCGTGACGCCGCTGAGGCTGGCGTTCGCCGCGGGGCTCGCCATGGTCTCGACGCGTGTGGGGCTGTGGTGCGGGAACGGCCTGGCCAGAGTCCAGCGGTGAGTCCCCCTGCAGTCGGGCGCATCGCCGCGCTGGCCGCGGTGGTGGTCGTCGTCTCGGCGCACATCGGCAGCCCCGACACCTATTACGAGGGGCAGGCCGGCCCCTACCGCCGTGACCGTACTGCCCGTCTATTGGGATCCGCGCGTCGCCGCGCCACCCCCACCGGACACCGCCAGAATCGTTTCGGGAGACTCCACGCTCTACGCAGCCGCCCTGTGGCTCATGACCAGCGGCTCGTACAGCGTCCAGGTGACCGTGACGGGGCCCTCGGGCCGGGGCACCGCCGTCGTGCCGGTGCAGGCGATCGCCACGCGGCGGCTGGAGCTCCAGAAACCCGTGGCCGCGGGGCTCGCCGCGTTCGGCGCGTTCCTGTTCTTCGGGGCGCTCACGATTATCGCGGCGGCGGTCCGCGAGGCGCCGCTGGCGCCCGGTGTGGAGCCGGACCGGGGCCGCGTGTGGCGCAGCCGGATCGCGAGCGGCGTGGGGGGCGTGATGCTGCTGGGCATCGTGCTCGGCGGGCGCACGTGGTGGAACGCCGTGGACTCGGGGTTCGCGCGTCGGATCTACCAACCGCTCGCCTCCACGGCGGCCGTGCGGATGGACGCCGGGCGGGCGATGCTGCGCTTCAGCATCGTCGATTCGGCGTGGCGTCAGCATCGCGTCACCCCGCTCATTCCCGATCACGGCCACCTGGTGCACCTGTTCGTAGTTCGCGAAGGCCTCGGCGCGTTCGCGCACCTGCACCCCGTATTGGTAGACTCGAGCAATTTCGACTCGGCGCTGCCACCGCTCCCGCCCGGCCGCTACCGAGTCTACGCCGACATCACGCGCGAGAGCGGATTCGCCGAGACGCTCAGCGACACGATCACGCTCGCCTCCCCGGCCGGCGCGTGGCGCATGAGCGACCCGGACGACGCCTGGTGGAGCGGGGAACGAGGAGCCGGGAGCGGGACCCTCGCCGACGGATCGCGGATGAGCTGGGAAACCGGCGGCGCGACCTTGCGCGCTGGTCAGGAGGCCCCGTTGCGGTTTACGGTGTCGGCGCCGGACGGCCGGCCGGCGGCGCTCGAGCCGTACATGGGAATGGCCGGACACCTGATGCTCACGCGGGACGACGGCTCGGTGTTCGTGCACCTGCACCCGCTCGGCACGATTTCCTGGGCGGCGCAGCAGACGTTCCTGCTGCGCGGCCCCGCCGATACCGTGTACGGCACGGTGGGACGACGCCTGACGGCCGCCGAAGCAACGATGCCGCCGATGGCGCCGCCGGTAGGCGGCACCGTATCGTTTCCGTACGCCTTCCCCAGGCCCGGCCGCTACCGGATGTGGGTGCAGGTGAAGCGCGACCACCGCATTCTGACCGGAGTCTTCGACGCGGAGGTCCAGTGATGCGCCGTCTGCTGCTGTCGTTCGCGCTCGTGCTCCTGGCCCCGGCCGCGGCCGCCCAGGTCAATTACGACACCGTGCAGATCCGCACGGTGAAGGCGGCCGAGGGCGTGTACATGCTGATGGGGTCCGGCGGCAACATCGGCGTGTCGGTCGGCGGCGACGGCGTGATCATCGTTGACGATCAGTTCGCCCCGCTGTCGGACAAGATCAAGGCGGCCGTGGCCGCGCTCGGCGGCCCGATCCGGTTCCTGCTCAATACGCACTGGCACGGCGACCACACCGGCGGTAACGAGAATTTCGCGAAGAGCGGCGTGGTGATCGTCGCGCACGAGAACGTGCGGCGGCGCATGAGCGTGGAGCAGTTCATCGCGGCGTTCAACCAGCGCGTCCCGCCCTCCCCCACTGCGGCGCTGCCGGTGGTCACGTTCAGCGACGCGGTGACCTTCTACTTGAACGGCGATTCGATCGCCGTCTTTCACGTGGCGCCCGCCCACACCGACGGCGACGCGATCATCTGGTTCCGCCGCGCCAACGTCATCCACATGGGCGACACGTTCTTCAACGGCCGCTACCCCCTCGTGGACCTGTCGAGCGGCGGCTCCATCGACGGCATGGTCGCGGCCGCGGATCGCGTGCTCGCGCTGGCCGACGCCAACACCAAGATCATTCCCGGCCACGGCCCCCTCGGCGACCGCGCGGCGCTCCAGAACTACCGGACGATGCTGGCCACGGTGCGGGACCGCATCCGCCAGGCGGTCGCGGGCGGGCAGACCCTCGAGCAGGTGCAGGCCGCCAAGCCGACGGCGGAGTTCGACGCGGTCTGGGGCAAGGGGTCGATCACGCCGACACGGTTCGTGGAGATCGTGTATACGGATTTGGCAGCAAGACGGTGAGTCGGTTGTCGGTTATCGGTTGTCGGTTATCGGTGTCGGTTACGACCGTAAACCGATGACCGAGAACCGAAAACCTCCCAGATACACCAAACCCGGGGCCTACCGCTCCCCGGGTCGGCGGGCCGGGCGAAGGGGCCGTCACCCTTCGACCGCGACCGACTGCAGCTTATTCTACACCACAGCCCGGCGCCGGAGGTCACGACCGCGCCACCGTCGTGTCAGGAACCGGTCAGGGCCTGTTTCCGCGCGGTTGCTCATCCCCCCTCAAGCGGTGAATCGTTAACACATGGTCCCGACCCGCCCCCGTCCCCGCGCGGTGCTGATCTCCGTGCTGCTGGTGCTCGCCCTGGGACTCGCGGGTCTGCTCGCCTTCAACGCCCAGGCGCAGTTCCGCGACCACCGCGCGACCGCCGAGCGCGTGCTGCGCGACTACGCGCGGCTGGCGGCGGCGCGCTTCGGCCAGCGTACCGCGCAGAACCTCTACTACATGGCGTACTGGCCCATCGTCGAGGCGTTCGGGCGCAGCGGCGCGGCCACGCGCCCGGATCGGCTGCCGACGCCGGCCGCGTTGGCGGCCGGTCTCGACAGCGTCCCCGCCGCGTTCGTGCGCCACGCCCGCTACGCCTTTCGACTCAGCCTCGGGCGGGGCCAGCTGGTCACCGCGGGTGCGGCGCCAAGCCCGGCGGTGCGGCGCTGGCTCAAGGATACGCTCCCGGTCCATTTCGATGCGGTCTTTGAGAAGGAGGAGCACGTCGCGGCGCTGATGGACTCCGTGGACGGGGCGGCGCGGCTGGTCGTGTACACGGTCACCAAGCCGGCGCACGCCGGCGCTCCGCCCGTGCTGCTGGGACTCGACGTCGATCCCCGCGCGATGACCCCGTTCTATACGATGGGCGCGGAGAAGTTCCCCCTGCTGCCGCGTCCACTGACCAGTGGCGTCATCTACGACTCGCTCGGCTCGCTCGAAGTGACGGACGCTTCCGGCCGCGAGCTGTATCATTCGCCGGTCCGCTACGAGCCGATGTTCACGGCGCGCGACAGCATCGATCCGATGTGGGCCGGCCTGCACGTCCAGGTCACGCTGCGCCCCACCATCGCCGACAAGCTCGTGATCGGGGGCCTGCCCCGCTCGCAGCTGCCGTTCGTGCTGGGCGTGCTGCTGCTCACCGCCGGGCTCATCGTCACCGCGCTGGTGCAGCTGCGCCGCGAGTACGACTTGGCCCGCCTGCGCACCGATTTCGTCTCCGGCGTCTCCCACGAGCTGCGCACGCCCCTGGCGCAGATCCGCATGTTCGGCGAGACGCTGCTGCTGGGCCGCGTCCGCAGCGAGACGGAGCGGCGCCGCTCGCTCGAGATCATCGACCAGGAAGCCCGCCGCCTCACGCACCTCGTTGAGAATCTCCTGCACTTCTCCCGCTCCGAGCGGCAGACGCACCGCGTGGCCCCCGCGCCGACGTGGATGGCGCCGCTGGTGCGATCCGTCGTCGAGGCCTTCGCCCCGCTGGCGACGCCGCGCCGCGCGCGCCTGCGCACCGACCTCGCCGAGGGCGTCGTGGCGGCGGTGGACGCAGAGGCGTTCCGTCAGATGCTGCTCAACCTGCTCGACAACGCGGTCAAGTACGGGCCCGAAGACCAGACCGTCACCGTCACGCTCGCCGCGGCGGACGCGGCCGGCCGGGTGCGGGTCACCGTCGACGACCAGGGGCCGGGCGTCCCGCCCGCCGAGCGCGAGCGCGTGTGGGAGCGGTTCTGGCGGCTGGAGCGCGACCGCGGCTCCGCGGTGGCCGGCACGGGGATCGGGCTCGCGGTGGTGCGCGAGCTGGTGGCGCTGCACGGCGGCCGCGCGTGGGTCGAAGAGCCCGCCCCGCCCGCCGGGCGCGGGGCGCGCTTCACGCTCGAGCTGCGGGCCGTGGCGTCTCCCCCTCCCACCACGCCGTCCCCAACTGACCGGCCCGCTCCCGCCGAGGCGACGGCGTGACGCGGGTGCTCGTCATCGAGGACAACCCCGATCTGGCGTACGGGCTCCGCAACAACCTCGAGATCGAGGGCTACGACGTGGAGGTCGTGGCGGACGGGGCCAAGGGCCTGGCCCGTGCCCGCAGCGCGGACCTGGGGCTCGTGATCCTGGACCTCATGCTTCCGGGGATGGACGGGTTCCGCGTGCTGCGCGCGCTGCGCGACGAAGGCCGGCGGGTGCCGGTGCTGATCCTGACGGCGCGCGGCGAAGAGTCCGACAAAGTGCGCGGCCTCAGGCTCGGCGCCGACGACTACGTCACCAAACCGTTCGGCGTGCTGGAGCTCTTGGCGCGGGTGGAGGCGCTGCTGCGCCGGGCGACGCGGGATCCCGCCGCCCCCGAGGAGCCGGAGGTCGAGCGTTTCGGAGTCGTGGAGGTGGTCCCCGCCTCCCGCACCGTGCGGCGGTCCGGGGAGCCGGTTCCCTTGACGCCTAAGGAGTACGAGCTGCTCGTGGCGCTGCTGCGCCGCCGCGGCGCGGTCGCGAGCCGGGTCGAGCTCCTCACCGAGGTCTGGGGGTACAACTCCGCCGTGATGAGCCGGACCGTGGACACCCACATCGCCGAGCTGCGCCGCAAGCTCGAGGAAAACCTCGCCGCGCCGCAGCACATCCTGACCGTGCGCAAAGCCGGCTACCGCCTGCAACCCTGAAAGGACCCGATGTGAAAACGCTGCTTGCCGCGTTCGCCCTGCTGTTCGCCGCCGCCTCGACCCCGCTGCCCAGCGGCCGCGAGCTGCTGGGCCAGATGCACGAGCGCTATGCGGGCCATTGGTACCGAACGCTCACGTTCGTCCAGCAGAACACCGCCACCCATCAAGACGGCTCCACGGAGCACTCCGTGTGGAAGGAGTACGCGGCGATTCCCGGCCGGCTGCGGATCGACTTCCAGCCCGGCGACTCCGGCAACGGTGCGCTGTTCGCGAACGACTCGCAGTTCACGTTCGCGCACGACTCCCTGCGCGCCGCCGTCGCCTTCGTGCACCCGCTGATGGTGCTGGGCTTCGACGTCTATGCCCAGCCGGTGGAGCGCACCATCGCTCAGCTCGAGGGGCTCAAGATCGATCTGTCGATCGTGCATGAGGACAGCTGGCACGGGCGTCCGGTCTATGTCGTCGGTGCCCGGGCCGGCGACCTGCGCACGCGGCAGTTCTGGCTGGACAAGGGACGGCTCGTGTTCGTACGGCTGCTGCAGCCCGGGCGCGACACGACGCAGACGAGCGACATCCGCTTCGAGGACTATCGGGCGGTCGGGCCGGCCTGGGTCTCGGCGCGGGTCGAGTTCCTGACCGACGGCCACCCGCGCTGGCTCGAGGAGTACTCCGAGATCAAGACGGACGTGGCGCTGCCGGACGGACTGTTCGATCCGCGGAAATGGAAGGAGAGTAGAATCCGTTAACGGTTCACGGTTCTCGGTTTTCGGTCATTTGTCGAGGTTTACCGAGAACCGAGAACCGATCACCGAAGACGGTCCCGTTACATAGCAGGAGGCTGACCGCCCCTGCTCGCGCGTCGCTCGTCCACCGACAGTTTTCCCGCGCCACTCAACACCACCGCCAGGAGCATCGTGATGTAAAGCAGGTTCACTTCATACCCCGGCATGCCGAACTGCATGCCCTGCTCATTCATCCCCGTCACGTGCATGAAGCTGAAGCCCTGGGCGAAGTGCACCTTGAACATGGCGATCAGCATGTGCACGATCAGGACCAGACCCGCGATCGTCGTGAACGCCCCCACGAGCAGCAGCAGCGCCCCGCCCACTTCGACGATCGCGCCCACCCACGAGAGCAGCCCGGGCAGGGGGAACCCCATGGCCTGGAGACCACCCTGGAACTGCTGGTGACCCGCGCCGCCGAATTTCGGCAGACCGTGGACGAGGAACCCGATGGCGAGCATCACGCGGAGCACGACGGGGGCATAGCCGGCCCATTCCTTCTTCATGGCTCCCTCCCGGAGGTTGGCGACGCTGCACAAACGTAACCCGCATCCGACGTGTGTGTGAGGCGCAACCACTCGAGCGTCTCTTGAAGGAGGTCCAAACTCCGGAGGAGACGATGAAACGCGTGTCATTGCTGTTGCTGATCCTGCTGATGGGTGCCTGCGGCGAACACCCCGTAGCGAGGGCACCGCAGGAGACAAGGCTCTATGATGGGCTGGCCCAACGGGCGCGGCCCGCAGCCGCCCCGGCCGTGCTCGACGGCGTCACCGCCGGGACATCCACCGACTTTCCGCCGATCGGCCCCGGCGACGTCACCGCCATGGTCATCCGCTCCGGGACCGCCGCGATCGAGGTGGATTCGCTCGAGCGCGCCGTCGCGCAGGTGCGCGCCCTCGCCGCCCGCATCGGCGCCTACGTGGCCGGAACGGAAGTCCAGACCGGCCGCGAACAGGTCCCCAGCGCCAGCCTCGAGCTCAAGATCCCCGCGGCACGCTTCGACGAAGCCCTCGCCGGCCTGCGGCCCATCGGCAAACTGGAGCGCGTGGACGTGAACGCGGAGGATGTCGGGGAGGAGTTCGTGGACGTGACCGCGCGCATGGAGAACGCGCGGCGGCTGGAGCAGCGGCTGGTGACGTTACTGGCCGCGCGCACCGGGAAGCTGAGCGACGTCCTGGCGGTGGAGCGGGAGCTGGCGCGCGTGCGGGAGGAGATCGAGCGCTACGAGGGACGGCTGCGTTACCTGCGTACCCACGCCGCGACGAGCACGCTCGCGGTCCAGGTGCACCAGCCATACCCGGTCGTCGGCACCGCCGGCACCAGCGTCGTCGGCAGCGCGTTCGTGCAGGCGTGGCGCAACTTCGTGGCGGTGATGGCGCTGCTCATCCAGTCCCTGGGTGTGGTGGTGCCGCTGGCCGCGCTGGCCGTGCTGGCATGGGTCGCGGTAAGATCGTATGGCCGTATGGGCCGTACGGCCGTATAGCCGTAAGACTTGCCGTCGCGCTGCTCACGGGTGGAGGTTAAGGGCGGCTGGAGCTGTACGGCCATACGGCCATACGGCTATACGGCCATCCACAAGGAGGCCCTCATGGCCGACACCATCCGACAGGTGGACTACTACTACTCGACGGTGCCCGATAAGCCCGGGGAGGGTGCTCGGGTCGCGGGCGTGCTCCGGGACGCCGGCGTGAACTTGCTGGCGTTCCACGCGTTCCCGAGCGCGCGACGCTCGCAGCTCGACTTCGTGCCGGCGGATGCGCACGCGTTTCCGGCGGCGGCGAAGGTCGCCGGCGTGAAGGTGACCGGCCCGCGGCGCGTGTTTCTCGTCGATGGCGACGACCGCCGCGGCGCGATCGCCGCGCTGCTCGACAAGCTCGCGGCCGCGAAAATCAACGTCACTGCCGTGGACGCGGTGAGCTCCGGGATGGGTCGGTACGGCGCGCTGATCTGGGTGAAATCGAAGGACCTGCAGCGGGCATCCGCCGCGCTCGGCGCGGCCTGAACCCGGTCTAGGCGCCCGGCGTCCGACCGCGCGCCAGCGCGTCGGGGCCGAAGCGCTCGCGCACCTCGTCGAGCACGCGGGCGAGGACGCGGTCGCGCTCGGACTCGACGCCCGCCGTGCCGCGAGTGGGCCCCTCGAGCAGCGAGAGCTGGGACGCCGCGGTGTCCGCCCGCACGAACTGCGACAGCGCGACGCCGAGCAGCCGCGCCGGCACCCGGCGGGCGCGGCGCAGCCGGTGCAGCAGCTCCCGCGCCAGGGCGTAGATCGCCCGGTCGGAGCACACCGGCTCGGGCGGCGTCCGCCCCGCCTGCCGCGTCGTGAAGTCGGCGTCGCGGATTTTCACCGTCACGGTGCGGGCGAGCAGCCCTTCCTCGCGCAGGTCGGCGCTGGCACGATCGGCCAGCTCGAGCAGGTGTTTCGCCAACGCTGCATCATCACCCAGGTCCACGGCGAATGTCTCGTCCCGGCTGATCGATTTCGGCTCCCGGTCGGCCACGACGTCACCGTCGTCCACGCCCCGCACCCGCTCGTACAGCCAGTCGGCTTCGCGTTGCCCCAGCCAGGCGACGAGCGTCGCCCGGTCGTGGCGCAGCACGTCCTCCACCGTGCGCATCCCCAGGCGCCGCAGCCGCTCCTGGAACTTGGGACCGACGAGCGGCAGCTCGGCGAGCGTGAAGCGCCGCAGGAACTCGCCCTCCTCGCCGGTCGGGACGATCAGGACGCCTGACGGTTTCGCGACGTTGGTGGCGAGCTTGGCGACGAAGCGCGACGTGCCGCCGCCGACCGTCACCGACAGCCCCGTCTCGGCGAGGACGGTCTCGCGGATGCGCGTCGCCGTCGTGGCGAGTGGCTCGCCGCCGTACAAGCCCTCCGTCCCGGAGAGGTCGAGGTAGAACTCGTCGCTCGACGCCTGCTCGACCACCGGCGTGAACCGCCCCAGCACCTCGCGGATGTGACGGCTCTTCGCCGCGCACGCCTCCCACGACACCGGGACGACCATCGCCTTGGGGCACAACCGGATGGCGCGGCCCATCGGCATCGCGGAGTGCACGCCGAAGCGCCGGGCCTCGTAGGAAGCGGAGGTGACGACCCCGCGGCGGTCGGCCGAGCCGCCGACGATGAGGAACGGCGCGCGTCCCGCCCCCTCGGGGTCCACGAGGCGGGCGACCGCGACGTAGAAGGCGTCGGCGTCGGCGAGGAGGATGCGCCGGCCGGACTGACGAACGGCCTCGTCCATCGCTACAATGATAGCCGCTCGCAACGAACCCGAGAGGACACCGCCGTGCTGACGCTGACCCCGTGGGTGGCGCGCCTGCTGTTTCTCAACATCGGCGTGTTCTTCCTGGAAGAGGCCTACCCGTCCATCGGGGTCTCGCTTGCCCTCTACCCGCTCCAGCTCGGCACGCATCCGTGGACGATCGTCACCTACATGTTTCTCCACGCGAACTTCAGCCACCTGCTCTTCAACATGCTCGGCCTCTACTTCTTCGGGCCACGCGTGGAGATGGTGCTCGGCAGCAAGCGGTTCATCGCCCTGTACCTGACGAGCGGCTTCTCGGGAGCCCTGCTGTGGCTGGCGACGGCGGTGTTCACGCCCGAGGTCGGCATGGTGGGGGCCTCGGCGGCGATCTTCGGCGTATTCTACGCGTTCGCACGGTTCTGGCCGCGGGAGCGGATCCTCGTGTGGTTCGTGCTGCCGCTCCAGGCGCGGACGTTCGTAATCGTCATGACCGTGTTGTCATTGATCGGCGGCATGGGCGGGCGCTTCGAGCCGGGCGTGGCGCACTTCGCCCACCTCGGCGGCTTCGCCGGGGGCTGGCTGTTCTTCCGCTGGACCACTCGCAAACTGCGCAAAGCCGGGTTTCGCCCCGCCGCCACTGCTCCCCCGACTCCCCGCACGATGGCGGCCGCCGCCCTGGAGCGCTGGCAGCGGGCGACGCGCGAGACGATGCACCCCGTCAACCGCGAGGAATTCGACCGGCTGGTGGCCAAGGCCGAGGCGAGTGGCGTGGCGAGCCTCACGCCGGACGAGCGGGCGTTCCTCGATCGGATGAGTCCTCCGCCTGCTTAGGCTTCTTGCGGTTCTTCGCTTTCTCTTTCTTGCGGTTGCGCGTCACCCCGTGGGTGCCGCGGTAGATTTTTCCACGTCGTGACCGAAGGTCGCCTTTTCCCATGAGAATTCCTCCGTGATCGGTTGTCGGTCGTCGGTTATCCGACGGCCATCTCGAGCAGCTCTTTCCACTGCGCCGCAGTCGCCGGCACCACCGACAGCCGCGGCATGCGTACCAGCGCCAGGTCCTGAAACGCCGGCTCCGCCTTGATTTCGGCCAGCGTCACCGGCCGCTTGAGGCGCTTCGCGGGTTTCAGCTCCACGACCACCAGCCTGGGATCCTTGGCCTTGGGATCCGGATAGGCCGCGGAGGTCACGCGCGCCAATCCAACCACTGCCTTCTCATCGCCGGTGTGGTAGATCAGCGCCTCGTCGCCCGGCTGCATCGCGCGCAGGTGCTTCAAGGCGAGCGGATTGGTGACTCCGTCCCACACGGCCGTACCGTCGCGCTCCAGCTGGTCAAAGCTGTAGGTGGAGGGCTCGGTCTTGAGGATCCAATAGGCCATGAGTAAAGATATCAGACGTCAGAGGTCTGACGTCAGAGGTCTGACGTCCACGCCGCAATCGTCTCCGCCAACCCCCTCATGACGTCCTCCGCGGTCCGGCCCGAGCTCTTGGGCACCTTGAACGAATGATCCCCGCCGTCGATCAGGTGCAGCGTCGCCCGGGGCTTGAGGCGCGCGATCACCGGCTCCAGGAGCGGGAGCTGCGCGAACGTGTCGCGGGTCCCCTGCAGGAACAGCATCGGCACCGTGACCCGATCGAGGTGCTCGGCGCGACCGATGCCGGGCTGCCCCGGCGGATGCAGCGGGAAGCCGAGAAAGACGAGGCCGCGTACACCGGGGAGCGGCGACTCGGCGGCCGCGGTCGAGGTCATCCGGCCCCCGAACGACTTGCCGCCCGCGAACAGCGGCAGACCCGGCGCGACTCGGGCCGCCTCAGCAACGGCTTCCCGCACACGCGCGGCGGCCACGGCGGGTGGGTCGGGCCGGCCCCCACCTTTCTCCATGTACAGAAACTCGTAGCGGAACGTGGCGACCTTCCGGAACGCGAGCGCCTGTGCCAGCTGCTCGAGAAACGCGTGGCGCATACCGGCACCGGCGCCGTGGGCGAGCACGAGCGACGCCCGCGCATCGGGCGGCTTGACGAGTATATGCTCCAACGACCTCTCCCTTCCCCGGACCGCCTCGGAGGTCTGGGTAACCCGCACGAGGCTGGGGTCGGGGCGGCGGGCGCGTCCACGCGACGGCGCTGCGGCGGCACAAGATGCTGGGATGTCACACCGACCGGCGGCGCGTGTGCCCAACGGGCGCCGTCGCGTGCGGCGCCCTAGCCCCGACCCCAGCCTCGTGCGGGGCCTGCAGAAACCTTAGCGGACTCTCCCAAGACGATCCGGCGGCAGGTCGATCACCGTGATCTTCC
>WNGI01001911.1_pt1 | contig 17777 bp, 18 predicted proteins | sample 5400621 | NCBI WGS metagenome assembly WNGI01 (sample SAMN13153374, study PRJNA577476) | soil metagenome | isolation source: 20 cm soil or saprolite under Garry oak tree replicate 1 | place: USA:California | collected 2016-06-15 | reverse complement strand
CAGCCGCGCCGCGTGAACACCGCCTGCTGCATCGCCATTTCGAGATCGGTGCCCTCATAGAGCCGGCCGCCGACCGAGGAGTATTCGCCCTCGTTGTTCTCACGCACGACATAGAAATCTATATCGCCCGGGGCGCGGCCCTTCAGCGGCGAGTCGACGCCGGCGAGGAGCCGCACCGGCCGTAGATTGATGTACTGCTGAAAATGACGCCGCAGCGGGATCAGGAGCCCCCAGAGCGAGACATGGTCCGGCACGCCGGGGTAGCCGACCGCACCGAGAAACACGGCATCGTAGGGCCGCAGTTGGTCGAGCCCGTCTTCCGGCATCATGCGGCCGGTCTTGGCGTAGGTCTCGCAGCTCCAGTCGAATTCGCGCCACTCCAGCGCAAAGCCGTAGCGCCGCGCTGCCGCTTCCAACGCGTTGACGCCCTCCGGCACGACTTCGCGCCCGATGCCGTCGCCGGCGATAACGGCGACCCGATATGTCCTGGCCATCGATTGCCTCCGCTCTGCGGCGGCAGATTAGCTCATTCCGCGGCTTTGGCGACCGCGCCATTGTCCCGCCGGGCGGCTATTTGTTCATGTTCCAGATGTCCGTGGCGAGCTGCCACTGCCCGCCCATCTTTCGCCACACGACGACATATTTGCCGGTGATCTGCTCCGGCGGCTGCGCCTTTGTCTTGAAGCTGAACGTGCCGATTTCGCGGGCCGCCCCGGGCCCGAGCGATTGGACATCGACGGTCGTCAGCTTGGCGTCGCCGAGCTGCTTCACCGCGCCGCCCCAGAACTTCTCGATCGCGTTGTGCCCTTTCGCCATCTCGGCGCCCGCCGGCAGCACATACGCATCCGGCGTGTACATCGCGGCCAAGGCCTTCGCATCGCCCTTGTTGAAGGCGGCCATCCATTCAGCGTTCAGCTTGTCGATCGAGCTCTTGGCCTGCGCCCAAGCCGGCGAAGCCGACAGCAGAAAGCAGGCAAGAAAAATCGCAATGCGCGCCATCGGAACCCTCCCCGGTCGGGGCGGATTGTCCCGCGATTTCGCGCAATGCGCAATTCTCAGATGTCGATCCTGCCTTCCAGGTAGGGGACGGCGCGACCGGCGATCGTGACGCGATCTCCCCGGAGCGCGCAGGACAGCGCGCCGCCCCGGCGGGACAGCTGGCGCGCTTCGAGCCGTGTCGTGCCGAGGCGGTCAGCCCAATAGGGGATGAGCGTGCAATGCGCCGAGCCGGTCACCGGATCCTCGTCGACGCCGCGCGCCGGCGCGAAGAAGCGCGACACGAAATCGATCTTATTCGCGCCGGGCGCCGTGGCGATGACGGCGAAGCGATCGAGCTTGGCGATCGCGACGAAATCCGGCGTCAACGCCCGGATCTCGTCGGCGCTCTCATACACCGCGAGGTAATCGCGCGCGGCGAGTAATGCCACCGGCGGGCTCCCGAGCGCGGCAGCGAGGCCATCGGGCGTCGGGCAGGGGGAGGGCGGCCGGGCCGGAAAATCGAGCGCCAATAGATCGCCATCGCGCGCCACCGTCAGTGGCCCCGCCTGCTGCGTTTGAAATGTCACCTCGCTCCGCTGCGGCGAGAGCCAGCGGAACACAACAAACGCCGAGGCGAGTGTTGCGTGGCCGCAGAGATCGACCTCGGTGGTCGGCGTGAACCAGCGCAGCCGGTAACCGCCGCCCTCGGGCACGAAGAAGGCGGTTTCCGACAAATTATTCTCGGCGGCGATCGCCTGCATGACGTCGTCGGGCAGCCATTCTTCGAGCGGGCACACGGCCGCCGGATTGCCGGTGAACGGCCCCTCGGCGAAGGCGTCGATTTGGTATAGCGGGAGGCGCATCGCTCAATGTGTCCGTAGCGGGTGCGCGTGGTCGAGCGGTCCGTGGCCATGGCCGAGACCGGGGGCCGAGGCAATCGCACGCTGCACATAGGTGCGGGCGCGCTCGACCGCGGCTTCGATCGTCTGGCCCTGCGCGAGCCCGGTAGCGATTGCCGAGGCGAGCGTGCAGCCGGTACCGTGCGTATGGCGGCTGTCGATGCGCGGACTGTTCCAGACGCGTTGACCATCGGCGGTCGCGAGCACGTCGTAGACCGTGTCGCCCGGCAGATGCCCGCCTTTCAGCAGGACTGCATGGCAACCTAAACCACGCAATTGATCGGCCGCCTCACGCATGGCCACGACATCAATGATGGCATGGCCGGCGAGGATCTCGGCTTCCGGCAGGTTCGGCGTCAGCACCGCAGCGTGCGGTACGAGAAGGCGCTTCAAGGCGCCGATCGCGCCTTCCTCGATCAGCGGCGCGCCACCCTTCGCGACCATGACCGGATCGAGGACGAGCGGGATACCCGCGGCGCGCTCGGCGATGACCGCCGCGACGGTTTCGATGACGGCCGTGTCGTGCAGCATGCCGGTCTTCAGCGCATCAGCGCCAAGATCGTCGAGCACGACCTCGATCTGCTGCCGGATGAAATCGGGCGGGATCGGCAGGACACCGAACACGCCTGTTGTGTTCTGCGCAGTCAGCGCCGTCACGGCGGTCATCGCAAAGCCGCCGAGCATCGTCACGGTTTTGATGTCGGCCTGGATGCCGGCGCCGCCGCCGGAATCCGAGCCGGCGATGATCAATACCCGCCCGTTCATCCCGGGTCCATCGCAGCAAGCACCGGCATTATTCCGCGGCCCGCACCGGCGATTTGATCTCTTCGGTGCCTTGCGCGACGGAGAGGATCGTCGCGCAGATGTCGTCGACGATGCCGGTCAGCAAGCTTTCGTCTTCGCCCTGCGCCATGACGCGGATGACGGGCTCGGTCCCGGAATTGCGGATGACGAGCCGGCCCTCTTTGCCGAGCCGCGCCTCGGCGGCGGCAATCGCCCGCTTGACCCGCGCCGTTTCGAGCGGTCTTCCATGACCGAAACGCACATTGCGCAAAAGCTGCGGCACCGGCTCGAAGACGCGGCAGACTTCGCTCGCATGCTTGCCGGTCTGGACGATCGCCGCCAGGACCTGCAATGCCGCGATGAGCCCATCGCCGGTTGTCGCGTAATCGCTGAGGATGATATGGCCGGACTGTTCGCCGCCGAGATTGCAGCCGAGGCTGCGCATCTTCTCGACGACATAGCGGTCGCCGACCGCGGTGCGGTGGAGCCCGATCCCCTGCTTCGCAAGACGGCGTTCGAGGCCGAGGTTCGACATGATTGTCGCGACCAGCGCGCCGCCCTGCAGACGATCGCCATGCGCCATGTTTGTCGCGATCAGCGCCATCAGCTGGTCGCCGTCGAGGATGACGCCGCGTTCGTCGGCGACGATCAGCCGGTCGGCATCCCCGTCGAGCGCGATGCCGATATCGGCACGGCGCGCCAGCACCTCCTGCCGCATATTCTCCGGCGACAGCGCGCCGCAATCGCGATTGATGTTGAAGCCGTCCGGCGTGACGGCGATCGGGAAGACCTCAGCGCCCAACTCCCAGAACACGGTCGGCGCGACCTTGTACGCGGCGCCGTGGGCACAATCGACGACGACGCGCAGCCCATCGAGCCGCAGCCCTTTCGGGAAGCTCTGCTTGACGAATTCGATATAGCGGCCGCCGGCATCGTCGAGCCGCTTTGCGCGGCCGAGGTCGGAGGGCGCGGCGCGGCGTGTCGGCCCCTTGCTCATCGCGGCTTCGATCCTGGCTTCGAAATCGTCCGACAGCTTGTAGCCGTCCGGTCCGAATAATTTGATGCCGTTATCGCCGAACGGGTTGTGAGAGGCGGAAATGACAACCCCGATATCGGCCCGCAGGCTGCGCGTCAGCATCGCAATGGCCGGTGTCGGCAGCGGCCCGACCAGCACAACGTCCATGCCCATTGTGATGAAGCCGGCGGTCAGAGCGGGCTCCAGCATGTAGCCCGAGAGCCGCGTATCCTTGCCGATGACGACCAGGTGCTTGTGCGTGCCGTTATGCAGCGACTCGCCGACCGCCATCGCGACCTTGAGCGCCGTCTCGGGCGTCATCGGCTCGCTGTTGGCCGTGCCTCGAATGCCGTCCGTTCCGAATAGTTTACGCGCCATCGCCCCCGTCCTACCCCCCCGGTCCTATTGCCACCCGGATAAACACCGGCCGGCGGGCGCCATCCTAGCAGAGACCGATGCTCAAATCGTCAGCAGACGTGCCGAGGGCGCGGGCCGCGATGAGCCGCAAACTTACAGTTTCGCGTTGCCGGAAAATTAGGTGAGGGCGCGGTGCACCGGGAGCTGCGTCTAGCCGCCGGGCTGCGGCTCCGGTTCGAGACCGCTCGGCCGGCCGGAGGGCGGCACCGAGCTGCGCCGGCCCGGCCGCGACTCCTCGGAGGGCGCCGGGGTCGACACATCGCGGACGATGCGCTCGCCCTTGATCACCCGGCGGATCTCGTCCGCTGACAGGGTCTCGTATTCGAGGAGACCCTTCGCCAGCGCGTGCAATTCGTCGAGATGTCCGGTCAGGATCTCGCGGGCGGTGCGCTCGCCCTCGTCGACAATACGCCGGATCTCCTCGTCGATGACTCTGGCGGTCGCGTCGGAGACGTTCTTGCGCTGCGTCACCGAATGGCCGAGGAACACTTCTTCTTCATTATCCGCGTAGCGCAACGGCCCAAGCTTTTCGCTAAAGCCGAACTCGGTGACCATGCGGCGGGCGATGCCCGTGGCGCGACGGATATCGTCGGACGCGCCGGTCGTCACCTTGTCGGGCCCGAAGATCAGCTCCTCGGCTACGCGGCCCCCGAAGAGGCTCGCCATCATCGCTTTAATCTCGACCTTCGACTGGCTGTACTTGTCGCGCTCGGGCAAGAACATCGTCACACCGAGAGCGCGGCCGCGCGGAATGATCGTCACCTTGTGCAGCGGCTCATGCGCTTCGGCGTAAAGCATGCACAGCGCGTGACCCGCCTCGTGATAGGCGGTCAGCCGCTTTTCGTCCTCGGTCATGACCATCGAGCGCCGCTCGGCGCCCATCATGACCTTGTCCTTGGCGTGCTCGAACTCGCCCATCGCGACCGAGCGCTTGCCGCGGCGCGCCGCCATCAATGCCGCCTCGTTGACCAGATTGGCAAGATCGGCGCCCGAAAAGCCCGGCGTGCCGCGGGCGATGATCTTCGGATCGACATCCGAAGCGAGCGGCACCTTGCGCATGTGCACTTTCAGGATCTTCTCTCGGCCGGCAACGTCCGGGTTCGGCACGACGACCTGGCGATCGAAGCGGCCCGGGCGCAACAGCGCGGGGTCGAGCACGTCCGGCCGGTTGGTCGCGGCGATCAGGATGACGCCTTCATTGGCCTCGAACCCGTCCATCTCGACGAGCAGCTGGTTCAGGGTTTGCTCACGCTCGTCATTGCCGCCGCCCAGCCCCGCGCCGCGATGCCGGCCGACGGCGTCGATCTCGTCGATAAAGATGATGCAGGGTGCGTTCTTCTTGCCCTGTTCGAACATGTCGCGCACGCGGCTGGCGCCGACGCCGACAAACATCTCGACAAAGTCTGAGCCGGAAATCGTGAAGAACGGCACGTTCGCTTCGCCCGCGATCGCGCGCGCGAGCAACGTCTTGCCGGTGCCGGGCGGGCCAACCAGCAACACGCCTTTCGGGATCTTGCCGCCGAGCCGCTGGAATTTCTGCGGGTCTTTCAGGTACTCGACGATCTCTTCGAGCTCCTGCTTGGCTTCGTCGATGCCGGCGACATCCTCGAACGTGATGCGCCCGACCTTTTCGGTCAAAAGCCGCGCCCGGCTTTTGCCAAAGCCCATCGCGCGGCCGCCGCCGCCCTGCATCTGGCGCATGAAGAAGATCCAGACGCCGATCAAGAGCAGCATCGGGAACCACGACACCAGGATGCCAAACAACGAGGGCACATTCTCGTCGAGCGGCGCGGCGGTGATGCGGACGCCCTTCTCGATCAAGCGGCCGACCAGCCCCGGGTCCTTTGGGGAATAGGTCGTAAAGGCGCGGCCATCGGTGAAATGGCCGTTGATGTTGTCGCCTTGGATCGTGACGTCGGTGACCTGGCCGCGATTGACGTCCGCCACAAAATCGGAGAAGGCGAGCGTCGATTGCGGGCCGCGGCTCGATGAGGTCTGAAACAGATTAAAAAGTGCGACGAGAAGCAGGCCGATGACGATCCAGAGGGCGAGATTTTTACCGAAATTATTCACCGCCAGGGCCTTTCCCTACCGCCTCGGGGCACGCGCCCCGATCACCCGCCTCGCCGGGCTCTGCGCCAGCAAAACATAGGATGCGCCGGCAATTAAACAACTGTAAAGCCCGCATGCGACAGCCGATTTACCGGATGGAACGCGATCCGCGGCAGGTCGGTTGCCCCGGCCCGGAAATAGCCGAGATGCGGCACCGCGATCAGGCCGGTTTCGTCCCATAGGGCGGGCAGCACGGGATGCGCAAGGCGCGGCAGCCCGCCATCATCTCGGTCGACAACCCGGCGCATTCCGGACTGGCCGAGATAGCCGAGCATCGGTTTCGAGGCTCCGTGTGGCGGCGCTGTCACACCGAAGCGGCGATCCCAGAAGAGCTCGGTCCCGAGGATGAGGCGGACGGGCGACGCGGCGCGCGATAATTCGCGAATAACGAGGAGCCGCCCGCGCCATGGAATGAAACGGCAGCCGCCAAGGGTGCGGGCGCGCTCCGCGCATTCCAGGAGCGCGGCGCGCAGGTACGAGACGCGCTCCCGCCGCAGCGGATAAGCGGCGCCGCCGATGCAGAGGGCGACGCGGCCGAGCAGCCGGTCGCCAAGCTCCGCCTCGGCATGCTCGAGAGCCAAGGAATCGATGATGGCAAAGCCGGCCGGATGCAGAGTTACTGCGCTGCCCAGCAACCGGTCCAGTTGCCGCTCGCGCGCGATGCGCTGCCGGCCATAGTCCCGCAGTTCCGCGCTCAGCCGCTCGACATCCCCCACGGCGGTGTCGCGCCGGAGCCGGGCGCGCTCGAAGACCGGGTTGCGGTTGCTTGGGTCGGACAGGAAGGGCTGGCGCTCGGTCTCGAGCAGCGCGGTGAGGCGGGCCTTCGGCACCGCGAGCAAGGGCCGCACCAGGCGCACGCCTGCCAGTTCGCGGAGGGCGGACATGCCGGCCAGTCCGTCGATGCCGCTGCCGGCCCGCTTGCGGATCAGGTAGGTCTCGGCCTGGTCCTCGCGGTGATGCGCCGTCAGAAGATGGAGGCAGCCCTGGGCGCGGCACCACTCCGCGAGCAAACCGTAGCGCGCCGCGCGCGCTGCTTCCTGGATGCCGGTCGCGGGCTTCGGGCCGGACCACGCCAGCACATGATGTTCGATGCCGCGCGCGGCCATCCAGCCGGCCACCGCCTGCGCCTCTCCCGCGCTTTCGGGCCGCAGGCCGTGGTCGACGGTCAGAGCCGCCAATCGGCCGCCGCGCTCGCGCATCCAGCGATCGGCCAGGATCGTCAGTGCGAGACTGTCGGGACCGCCCGACACACCGGCGGCGACAAACGGACGCGCCTCGAAGCCGCCGATTGCGTCGAACGCCGCGGCCAGCTCCGCCAAGCTCAGGGGCACCGCCGATCTCTCGATGGGGTCGAGGCGGGTCAGCAGCCGAGACGCTTCTTCTCTGTCGAGGCGCGTTCCTTGATTGCAGCGCCCGGCGCCGGGAAATCATGGTCGAGCTGGGTCAGCGCGATGCAGGCATTCTGCTTCTGATTGGCTCGGGCCAACGCCATGCCGAGCTTCAACAATTCGTCGGCCGCCTTGGAGCTTTTCGGATAGCGCTTATAGCCCTCGGCGAAGGCGCTCGCCGCTTCGGCATAGCGCCCGCGCGTGTAATAGGTCTCACCGAGCCAGTATTGCGCATTCCCGGCCATCGGGTCGTTCGGGTGCTGCTCGACAAAGGACTTCAGGGCCGTTTCCGCGGCGGGGTAATCGGCCTGCTTCAGGAGGCCGAAGGCATGATTGTACTGCTCGCTGGTCGAGCCGCTCGGCATGGGACGGGCGGTTGATGGCGGAGCCGCCGCGGCAAGCTCCGGTCCGGCGCCAGGGACGCCCGGCGGGGTCAGCGTGCCGGCGACCTGGCTCGGTCCGCCGCGCGGCGGGGTCAGCGCCATCGGCGGGGCGAGCGGTCCCGCATCGGGCGGCCCAGGCGGCATCAACGGGCCGCCAGCGAGGGCGCCGGGATCCGGCAATTCGCGGCCGGGACCTGTGGAGCCGCGCGGCCGTGGCAGCGGGGGAGGCGGCCCCCCGGCGGCGTAACCGCCCGATCCCGGCGGCATTTGACCCAACCGCGTCTCCGGGTCGCCATTGACCTGCTCGAGACGCTGACGCAGGCGATCGAACTGATTCATGAACTCCTCGACCCGGCCGGTCAGCTCACGCATCTGCGTTTCGATGCGGTCCATGCGGAGTTCGGCATTCATCGCAATGCCGGGGTCGCCGCCGCCCGGCACGGGCGCCGGCCCGCCGCGATAGACCTGCCGCTGCAACATGTTGAGGTCGCGCTCCAGCCGGTCGAGGCGATCGTAGGTCGAGCGATCCTGGCTATGCGCCGGTATCGGCAGGGCGGCGGCGATGCCGAGCGCCACACCGAAACACGCACACGGCAATAGCGAATGCCGGAACATCAACAGAAGCCTCGTCAACGAGCGGGTAAGCCGGCGGGCAGCAATCGTCTAGCATTCGCGCGGCAGCCCGCAGCCGCGCGGCCAGCTAGTAGGATCGGTTTTGGGCAAAAAGAGGGCGCCCATGCCCCACCGCCAGTCGAAACTGGGTTAACGCGCCCCGCTAACCCAGGCTCAATTGACCGTCGTGACGCCACGCCGGTTCTGGGCATAGGACGAGTCGTCGGAGTGCGGGATCTCAGGCCGCTCCTTGCCGTAGCTGATCGTCTGAATGCGGCCGGCCGGGATGCCGAGCGCGACCAGCACGTTCTTCACGGCCTGGGCGCGGCGCTCGCCGAGCGCGAGGTTGTACTCGCGCGTGCCGCGCTCGTCGCAATGCCCCTCGATCGTCACGGCGATGTTCGGATAACGGCGCAGCCATTCGGCCTGCTTCTGCAAGGTCTGCTGACCTTCGGGCTTGATGTCGGTCTGGTCGTAATCGAAGAACACGCGATCGCCGGCGGTGGCCGCGAGATCCTGCTGGGAACCCGGTCCGAACCGCGAGCTGCCGATCCCGCCCGGGCCCATCGGCCCGCCCGGCCCGGGCGGCGGTTCGGGTGCGTGACTGCAGGCGCCGAGCAGCGCGAGCGCGCCGGCGACAGCGACAGCGACAAAACGTGCAAGCATCGATGAACCCCCCTCTCGATGGATGGTCTCGCTCAGATGGAATTCTGCGGATCTGCGGCGGCCCTAGCGGAGCAAGGGCGACCAGGCCGGGTCCGAAGCATCGCCCGGCGTATTGACCTCGCGTTGGTTGCCGCCCGTCAGGTCGATCGTGAAGAGCCGCGACGAGGCGGCCCGTCCGCCGCCGGAACGGCCACCGCGGAAATACATCAGGACGCGCCCGTTCGGCGCCCAGGTCGGCCCCTCGACGAGAAAATCCTCGGTCAGGAGCCGCTCGCCGGAGCCGTCCGGCCGCATGACGCCGATATAGAACGAGCCGCCGTCGATCTTGGTGAAAGCGATCAAATCGCCGCGGGGCGACCAGACCGGTGTGCCGTATTTGCCCGCCCCGAAGCTGATGCGCTTGGCCTCGCCGCCGCTCGCATTCATGACATAGAGCTGCTGCGAGCCGCCGCGGTCGGAGTTGAAGACGATCCTGCTGCCATCGGGCGAGTAAGAAGGCGTCGTGTCGATCGCGTTGCCGTCCGTCAATCGCAGGGGCTGCCGCGTCCGCAGGTCGAGCGCGTAGATGTTGCTGGCGCCGTTTTGGGTGCGGCTGAAGACGATGCGGTTGCCTTCGGGCGAGAAGCGCGGTGCGAAGGTCATGCCGGGGAAGTCGCCGAGCGCTTCCTGCTGGCCGCTGTCGATGTTGCGCAGATAGACGCGCGGCGTGCCGCCGGCGTAGGAGAGATAGGTGATTTCCTGCGCTGAGGGCGAGAAGCGCGGCGTCAGGACGAGGGCGCGCCCGTCGGTCAGATATTGGTGGTTGGCGCCATCCTGATCCATCAGCGCGAGGCGCTTTTCGCGCCGCTCGGCCGGGCCGGATTCGGCGATGTAGACGATGCGGGTATCGAAATAGCCGTCCTCGCCGGTGATCCGCTTATAGATCTCGTCGGCGATGATGTGCGCGATGCGCCGCCAATTCTGTCGCGTGGTCGTGTAGGCAAAGCCGGCAAGCTGCTGCTCGGCGCCAACGTCCCACAACCGGAACTCGACGCGGTAGCGGCCGTCGCCCTGTCCCTGCATCGAGCCCGTGACCAAAGCCTGGGCATTGATCTGGCGCCAGTCGGCGAAGCGCGGTCCTTCGCCCGCAGAGACGTTCTGGATAAAGCTCTGCGGATCGAGCGGACGGAACAGACCGGAGCGCTCGAGATCGGCCGACACGACCTGCGCGATATCGCGCCCCGCTTTCGACTCGTCGGCGCCGCCGCCGGCAAAAGGCGGGATCGCGATCGGCATCGGCTCGACCTTGCCGCGCGTAACGTCGAGGCGGAGCTGGGCAAACGCCGGCGAGGCCGCGAGCAGCAGGGCGAGGGTGACCATCGCCATGCGAGCGGCGCCGACCATACGAGAGCTTCGCGTCATAAAAGATCCTTCGGGCTGAAACTGACGACGAGATCCTTCCAGAGCTCGTATTTCCCGGCCGGGACGCGAAGGGGGGTGCATTCCGGGGCGAAGAAGGCGCGGCGCGCGCTTTCGGCGGCGGCACGGAAGATCGGATCAGGCCGCCCGTCGTCCACAATCTTCGCCTGATGCGCGACGCCGTCCGGCCCGACCGAGACGCGGATCTCGATGACAAGATCCTTGGCGTCGCGCGCGCCGATCGGCACGTTCCAGCAGTGGTAGAGCTGCTCGCGCAAGAGGTCCATCTCGTTCGCCGTGAGCTGGGCGCCGAGCGGCGCCTTGGGCTGCGAAGAGGGCGGTGCGGCGGCGGTCATCCGGTGCGGCTTCGGCGGAGCGTCATCGGCTTCGGCGACCTGCTCGCGCGTCAAATTCTTCAGCAATGAATCGAAGGCAGCGGGCGACGGCTTCTTGCTGTCCGGTGTCTCTGGTTTCCTTGCCTGGACCATCTCTGGCTTCTGCGCTTGCAGGTTCTTCAGCATCTTTTCGAAGGCCGCCGGGTCGCTCTTCTTGGGTTCGGCGCGCGGCACGTGATGCACGACCCGCTGCGGCTCGGCCTTCGGCTTTGGTTCGGGCGGCGGTGGCGTCGGAGCCTGGGCCTCGACCGGCTTTGGCGGCGGTGGGGGCGGTGTCGGCTTGGCCTCCGGCTTCGGCTGCGGAGGCGTCGGGGGCGGCGGCGCTGCGGCCGAGGGCGGCGGCGCGGGGACGGGCGGCTCGGGTTTCGGCTCTGGCTTTGGCGCTGGTGGCGCGATCGCAGCCTCGGGCTTGGCGTCTGGCTTCGGCCGGAACGGGTTGAGCTGGGTGGCGCGGGTCTCCGGCGCGATCGTCACGAGATCGACGGCGATCGGCATGTCCTCGGGCGGCTTGTGCCGGAACAGGTTCGGCAGGCCCAGCAGGATCAGCGCGAAGAGACCGATATGCAGGCCTGCCGACAGCGCGATGCTGCTCCGCGGCATCCGCTCCGAGGCCGACGATGTCTCAGGCTTTGCCGCAGGCGGCGGCACGCTGTGCTCGGCCGTGATCGCGCTCATCCCCGCCATCCGCCCCGATTCAGCGCCGGGTAGAGCTGCCCGGCCGGGTAGACGCCGCCGCAGGCCGCCCCTTCGGCGCCTCGGCGACGAGGGAGACCTTGCGGAATCCGGCCGAGCTGACGAGGCTCATCACCTCGAGCACGCGGCCGTAATTGATGTCCTTGTCGCCGCGCACATAGATGACCGCGTCGGGATTGGCCCCGGTGATCGCTTGGAGTTTCGGCACCAGCGCGTCGGTCTCGATCGTGGTCTCCTGCACGTAGATGACGCCCTCGCGGTTGAGGGTGATGACGAGCGGCTCCTTCGGCTCGTTGATCGCTGGCGCCTGTGTCTGCGGCAGATCGACCGGCACGCCCACCGTCAGCAGCGGCGCCGTCACCATGAAAATGACCAGCAGCACCAGCATGACGTCGACGAGCGGCGTCACGTTGATCTCCGACATCGGGCGGTGGCGGTTGCGGCCGCTCCGGCCGCTGGTCCGGACGGCGCCGCTGTAGACGGGGGAGGCCATTCTTAGGGCCTCTCGTCGAGCTGACGCGACAGGATCGCGCTGAATTCCGAGGCGAAAGCCTCGAGACGGCCGGAATAACGGCCGAAATCGCTCGACAATTTGTTGTAGGCGACGACCGCCGGGATCGCCGCGACGAGGCCGAGCGCGGTCGCGAACAGCGACTCGGCGATGCCGGGCGCGACGACGGCGAGACTGGTGTTTTTCGCGGCGGCGATCGATTGGAAGCTGTCCATAATGCCCCAGACCGTGCCGAACAGGCCGACAAAGGGGGCGGTCGCGCCCACCGTCGCGAGGAACGGCATAAAGCGCTCGACCCGCTCCATCTCGCGCCCGAGCGTCACATTCATGACGCGTTCGATACGCTGCTGCAGGCTGGCGCGCATCGTCGCCGTGCCGAGAAGACCCTTGGCGGCGCTGCGCCGCCATTCGCGCATCGCCGCGGCGAAGACCGAGCTCATCGGGTCGTGCGGGCGCTGGCCGACGCGATCGAACAGATCGTCGAGCGAGCCGCCCGACCAGAACGTCTCCTCGAAGCTCGTCGCGGCGTGCTGGAGCCGGCGTATCCGCAGGCTCTTGTCGAAAATGATCGCCCATGACCAGAACGAGGCGGCAAGCAGGAGCAGCAGGACGAGCTTGACGATGCTGTCGGATTGCAGGAACAGCTCGAAGACGGAGAGGTGCTGGGTCACGGTCCCGGGAAGTGCGGTGGCATCTAAGGGTTGCATTGATGGCGGCCTTTTATGGCGTCATTTGGACAATCGAAGGCTTTATGAGGGCAGCTTGATGAGCGCGCCGCGCAATCCGGCGGGCACGCGCCGCGGTCGGCCCTCGCGCCCGACGCAGGCGACCAGCATGTCGATCTGGACGAGGATGTCCTCGTCGCGCCGGATCTGCTGATCGAGCAGCAGCGTTGCTCCCCCGATCTCCACGACCCGTGTATCCACGGTCAGGGCATCGTCGAGCCGCGCCGGGGCCCGGTAATCGATGGAGCAGCGCCGGACCGTGAACAGCGTCCCGATTTCCTTGGCGATTTCGCTATGGGCGAAACCGAGCTCTCGCATCATCTCGGTGCGGCCGCGCTCGGCGAATTTGAGGTAGTTGGCGTAATAGACGATGCCGGCTGCGTCGGTGTCCTCGTAATAGACGCGCAACGGCATGCTGTGCACCGCGCCCGAGGCCGAGCTAGGCCGGGTCACGGGACGTCCTGAGGGTTATCGCCGCGCATCATTCCGCGTCCGGCTCCAACCGGAGCAGGTCGAGCTGGCCGGGGAGACCCGCCGGCACCGCCAGATCGAGATGGCGGTAGGCGATCTCGGTCAGCATGCGGCCGCGCGGGGTGCGCTGCAGGAAGCCCTGCTGCAACAGATAGGGCTCGATGACCTCTTCGAGGACGTCGCGTTGATCGCCGAGCGCCGCCGCCATCGTCTCGACGCCGACCGGGCCGCCGCCGTAATGCTCGGCGATCGCGCACAGATAGCGCCGGTCCATCGCATCGAGGCCGCGATGATCGACTTCGAGGCGTAACAGCGCCTTGTCGGCGGTCGCAGCATCCACACTCGCCCAGCCGCTGACCGCCGCGAAATCGCGGATGCGGCGCAATAGACGCATCGCGACGCGCGGGGTGCCGCGGGCACGGCGGGCGATCTCGGCGGCGCCGTCCGGGGTCAGGTCGAGCGCGAGGAGGCGGGCGCCGCGCGTCAGGATCTTGGCCAATTCGCCTGGCTCGTAGAACAACAGGCGCAGCGGGATACCGAAGCGCTCGCGCAAGGGCCGGGTGATCAGTCCCGAGCGGGTCGTCGCGCCGACCAGCGTAAAGGGCGGCAGGTCGATGCGGATCGAACGCGCGCCGGGGCCCTCGCCGATGATCAGGTCGAGCTGAAAATCCTCCATCGCTGGGTAGAGGATTTCCTCGACCGCAGGCGCCAAACGGTGGATCTCGTCGATAAACAGGATGTCGCGCGGCTGGAGGTTGGTCAGCACCGCGGCGAGATCTCCGGCGCGCTGAATGACCGGGCCGGAGGTCGCGCGGAAGCCGACCGCCAATTCGCGGGCGACGATCTGCGCCAAGGTGGTCTTGCCGAGCCCGGGCGGACCGAAGAACAGCACGTGATCGAGCGCCTCGCGGCGGCTGCGCGCGGCGTCGATGAAGACGCGCAGATTGTCGCGCAGCTGGCGCTGACCGACGAACTCCTCGAGCGTCGCCGGCCGGATCGAGGCTTCCGGCGCATCCTGCTCGGCACGCTCGGCGGCGATGATTCGAGCTGCCGCGTCGCTCATCGCGCGGCCCCTTGCGTCGCGGGCTGCCCGAGTTCTTGCAGCCCGGCGCGGATCAGCGCGTCGAGCGCCGCCTTATCGCCGAGCTTGCGGGCCGCCGTCGCGACCGCGCCGAACGCCTCGGCGCGGCGATAACCGAGATTGACGAGCGCGGAGACCGCATCGGCCGTGGCGCCTGTCCCGCTGCCGTTCCCGGACGCCGGGATCGCGGCGACCGGCATCGGCGCGGCGGTCGCGAGCCCGCCGATCTTGTCGCGCAGCTCGTTGGCGATCCGGGCGGCGAGGCGCGGTCCGACGCCGTCGGCGCGCGCCAGAGTCGCCTTGTCCTGCGACAAGATCGCCAATGCCAGCTGATCGGGCGATACCGCCGACAGCAGTGCCAAGGCCAGCCGCGCGCCGACGCCTTGGACCGTTGTCAGCAGGCGAAACCAGTCGCGCTCGACGGCATCGATAAAGCCGTAAAGATGGATGTGGTCTTCGCGGACATGCGTCTCGATCAGGAGCCGCGCCGGGCCGCCGGGCGGCGGCAACTGCGTGGTCGTGCGGGTCGAGCAGAAAACGAGATAGCCGACGCCGCCGACATCGACGACGGCGCCGTCCGATGTGACCTGGTCGAGCAGGCCGGCGAGCTTCGCGATCATCGGCCAGTTGCCTCCTGAGCTGGGGACACCCGAACCGGCTGCCAAATCCGCGCGGTGCCGGCGTGATGTGCGTGACAGATCGCGACGGCGAGTGCATCGGCTGCATCAGGCGTTGCGACCGCGCAGCCCGGCAACAGGCGGCGCACCATCATCTGGACCTGGGCCTTCTCGGCATGGCCGGCGCCGACCACCGACTTCTTGACGAGGTTCGCGGAATATTCGGCGACCGGCAGGCCGCGCTCGGCCGGTGCGAGCAGCACGACACCGCGCGCGACTCCGAGCTTCAGCGTCGAGGCGGCATTCTTGTTGACGAAGGTCTCCTCGACGGCCGCCTCGTCCGGGCGGAAGCGCTCGATGACGTTGATCAACTGGCGGAACAGCGCCACGAGCCGATCGGCCAAGGGCAGATCGGTCGGGGCATGCACCACCCCGTCGGCGACATAGGAAAGCCGATTGCCGGCCACGTCGATGACCCCCCACCCCGTATGGCGCAGCCCGGGATCGAGCCCCAAGACCCGCATCGCGCTCCCCCGACATTCGGCGTCATTCCCGCACCAGCGAGAACCGAGGGCTCACATCCCCACTGCAAACCCTGGCCCCGCGCTTCCGCGGGGGTGACGAACTCGATACGCCCCGATCAGGCGCTCAGCCGCTCCAGCACATCCTCGCCGGCCTCAAAATTCGCGTAGACGTTCTGGACATCGTCGCTGTCTTCGAGCGTCTCAAGCAGCTTGAGCAGCCCTCGCGTCGTCTCCTCGTCGACCGGCGTCGCCGTCTTCGGGCGCCACCCGAGTCGCGCCGATAGCGCCGGCCCGAACTGCTTTTCGAGCGCGTCGCGCACCGCGTTGAAATCATCCGGCGCCGAGATCACGACATGGCCGTCCGAGTCGCTCTCGACATCGCTGGCGCCGGCCTCGATCGCCGCTTCGAGCATCTCATCGGCGCTGCCGACGCCCGCCGGGTAGGCGATCTCGCCGACATGATCGAACAGAAAACCGACGCTGTTGGTCTCGCCAAGGGCGCCGCCGGCCTTTGTAAAGGCAGCGCGCACCTCGCTGGCGGTGCGGTTGCGGTTATCGGTCAAGGCTTCGACGATGACCGCGACGCCGCCCGGCCCGTAACCCTCGTACCGCACCTCTTCATAAGCCTCGCCGCCCTCGCCGCCGGCGCCGCGCTTGATAGCCCGCTCGACCGTGTCCTTTGGCATGTTGGCCTGCCGCGCCGCGAGCACCGCTGCGCGCAGCCGCGGATTGGCGTTCGGATCGGGCAGCCCGGTGCGCGCCGCCGTCGTCAGTTCCCGGATGATCTTGGTGAAGACCTTGGCGCGCTTTTTGTCCTGCGCGCCCTTCCGGTACATGATGTTTTTGAATTGCGAATGGCCGGCCATTTCCGCCGCTCTCCTTCAGGCGCGGGCTAACAAGGCAATATGGCAGGATTGCGGCGAATCGGGCGCAAACGCGGCATCCTCCGGCGCATCGCCCCGACCCATCGCCTCCTCCGTTCATGGAAGCGGCACCTGCTCGGCGAGCCGGCCGCCGACCCGCACCGGCTCGATGCGGCGGGCCAGCCCTGTCCTGTCATCGATTACCACAAAGACGCCGCACAGGGTTGCTTCGCCTTCGGCAGGCTTTGGTTTCTCGGTCGGCATCTTGGTCACAAAGCGCCGCACCGAGGGCCCCTTTTCCATGCCGATGACCGAATCGTAGTCGCCGCACATCCCGGCATCGCTAAGGAAGGCGGTGCCGCCAGGCAGGATCTGATGATCGGCGGTCGGCACATGCGTATGCGTGCACAGCACGGCCGAGACCCGGCCATCGGCGAAATGGCCGAACGCCATTTTCTCGCTCGTCGCCTCGCCATGGAAATCGACGACGATCGCGGTGGCGCTCTCGCCGAGCTTATATTGCGCGAGGATCGCTTGGAGCCGGGCAAAGGGGTCGTCGAGCGCGTCCATGAACAGCCGGCCCATCAGATTGACGACGAGCAGGGTATGCCCGCCCTCGACCGGATGCAGCCGCCAGCCGGCGCCGGGCGTCCCCGCCGGGAAATTGGCCGGGCGCAGGATGCGGTCATCGCGCGCGATGTACTGGATCAGTTCGCGCTGGTCCCAGACATGATTGCCGGTCGACAGGATGTCGGCGCCGGCATCGTAAAGCTCGCCCGCGAGCCGCTCGGTCAACCCATAGCCATGCGCGGCGTTCTCGGCGTTGACGATCGCCACATCGATCGCGAGGTCGCGCTTCAATCCGGGCAGGTGGCGGCTCACCGCCTCCCGCCCGGAGCGCCCGACGACATCGCCGCAAAACAGGATATTCACGAAAGCGAACTCCAAAAATCACGCAATATCACGCAATACATAGAACGTCATTCCGGGGCGCGGCGATGCCGCGAGCCCGGAATCCATATTCCAGAGGCCTGTGTTCATGGATTCCGGGCTCCCTCGCTTAGCTCGGGCCCCGGAATGACAAACGTGCAACAGCGGGGAATTAGTTGGGTGGAGCCGCCTCGGCCGTTGGCGTTGCAAACCCACCGTGGCCCTGCACTGCAGGTGGGCGCCATATATCGAAGCCACGACTCCGACAGGGACAGCTCCCAAACGGTAGATATCGGCCCCGGGGTATAAGCGGCCT
>WNGI01004716.1_pt1 | contig 17779 bp, 23 predicted proteins | sample 5400621 | NCBI WGS metagenome assembly WNGI01 (sample SAMN13153374, study PRJNA577476) | soil metagenome | isolation source: 20 cm soil or saprolite under Garry oak tree replicate 1 | place: USA:California | collected 2016-06-15 | reverse complement strand
CTCCTCGTCGGGCATGGAATGGTAGAAGATGATGCATTCCCCATGGATAATTGGTGTGCGGCGGTGGCCTTCGAGGTTGGGCAAGGATAACTTGATTCCGTCGACCCGATGATGCCGACCGACATTTATATATAGAGTGTTGACCCAAAAGAGATCCGAAACTCGACTGTGTGAAGGCAAAATGTTGAATAGAGCGTTCCGAAAAGGAGTAGCGTCTAGAATCACATCTCACTTTAAGCAAATATGGTCAAGGTCAAATTGATCGTGCCAGATCGTACCGCTTTCGTGTCAAACGGAAGCAACCAGATTTTCATCTTGGAGAGGAGCCGACAAGGTGCACAGGGTCGGTTGCTCCTGAAATCCTATTTGATACACATATCCCCATGCATGTTTTCGACGTCCACGTAAATATCGTATGTGACAATGTGTCAACTGACATCCAGCCTGTCAATGGTGGCCGTACACAGAAGGAACGACAGAGGTGAGCATCCTAGGAGCCCAAACCTGCATATTCATTTGTGTTGGCTACCAACGATCATGATAGGGACTACTCTGCAACCATCTGTCGTAACCGTTACCTCACGGAAAAAAGATAGTGGTTGGATTACGTGTGACCCCTTGACAAATCTTGCCCTACTCCGCAAACGACATGAATCCGTACATGCCGTCGGTGACAGTACTCTATACGAGCGCAGTTATTCACGTACTCGCATGTCAGTTCACAAGAAGTAGACGAGAACCAAGCATGATTACAGTGAACGATAAACTTTGCCCACCACCCTGGTCAGCCGCCTAACCCCTTATGTCACTCGGCTATCTGGGAAATCCCCAAATACAAAAAAAATTGACCACTGATCATTCAGCCGATGGTCTATGCCGTCAACATATCTATGCAGAGTCCTCATGTTTGCATTTAGACTCTAGTGCAAAACGATCCTGAACGGCCATGACCCAATTTATTTTCATCATCTCGCCTGGAAATCATGGCCAGTCCTTTTTGGTCGTTGTGGACGAGACCAAAAAAGGCATAGAAAAACATCCATTCAAACGGAAAACGTTGCGGCTGGCGATCATTAACGGCGTCACTTAATTCTCGGATCCGATATTAAACCACAGCCTCGTGAACGACATTAATACTCTATCATGTGCGGTAAACCGAATTCGTCTTAAAGCGAGCAACATCAATCAGCGAGTAGCGCTCATGTTGATACCGCCGGTGAGACTCCAGATGACATAGTGTGTAAAAATACGGCGGGACACCGCATGAATGCCTTTATAGAATTTCTTCTCCCGTGAATTGGGCGTGTTCCAGCCGAGTAGTACAGTGGGCCAAGCCTTCAAATTTCTAAAGCCCCGAGAGGATAAGACGAATGGATCACAATGTTCTATCTCCGCCTTAATTTACACAAGTTTTTTCCAGCGTCCAACCACTTCAAAACAAAACTGTCTGACGTTGGTCAGATTCCTAATTTTTATGACCTTTGGTATAACAGATCTGCTGCAGAAAATACATCCATCAACGAGGAAGCGTATCCCTTGCATCTCGCGAACGGCGAGGGAGCAGTTCAAACGAGTGATTTCAAGTCTGATCCGGACTACCATGCACAACGACTCAATTATTCTGAAAGAAACGCCTGGTCTGCGGAAGGTGCCTCCATACTGGTATCCTTATACAACGATGGCTAAAATGCGGTGGTTGGGTCGTGAGATTTTGGAAGTTGTTTCGACTGAGTTTCGGGATCGATCAATGGAGTACTATGTGTGTTATTACATCTTGCCACTCTGTCCACAGGATAACGTAGTGATAGAGGTATGCGTTGGAATCTGGTGTGACCACTATCAACGGGAGAATTGCGAAGCCAGACACAGTGATTCATGACGGCGACCGGATAGAGTATGGCCCTACTTTCTTTCTGCAATTTCGGGACTAAAGTCATTCCACAGAAACGTCGTCCACCGCCATGAGCCTCCAGTCACGTCGCAGCGTATCAAAATCCTCCACCATGATGTAGAAAGAGAATTCATTGTCATTGATAAACCAGGCAGCATTGTTCGTCCTGCCATCGCTCACACATCGGTTATAAATAACTTTCCATTCCAGCCTGTCCATGCATCGGGGCGATATCACAAGAACAGTCTCATCGAGATACTTGTTGGCGAGTTGGGATATAAGAAAGTATTTCGTACGTTCCGTCGGGCTGCCAAATTTCTGACCTGATTTTTGATATATTATTTCAGCCGTAAACAGATTAGACCGGCTAACTTCAGGCTTGATGATTATTCCACTATCCGCCGACTGTGCTCGCATACTCACAGCAGAATTTCAAGCCGGAACTGTCCGTAAGGAATATATTGCTAGATGTAAAGGCAAATTCCCCGAGTATGTTCTGATGATGTGTCTCGGACAAAGCAATGGCCGCACTAACGTAAGAAAGGGCAGAGATAGTGTGTGAAGAACCACTCTTAACTGTAGATCGTCAAATGGGATTAAATATAGTCCACCCCCAGGGGAAGGTGCGTAAATCGTCCGGGGATAACTTCACTACTCACTAAATGCGTATATGAATATACAGCCAGCCAAGACGATTTTCAACTTGCTACATTATGACGCTGATACGGATACCAGTGTGATACGGTGTAAGTTGTATTGTGCATATCGCGAAATCTATTAATAGATAGTGCTCAACGATTCCAGGTCGACCATTCACAGGACGGTGTAAGGGCAATTTTCGGATTTACATGCAGGATAACGCCGACTAAAGCTAATTAGCTCACCAGCTCAGGGTACATCTTCAATTCCTAGGGCACCCTATCGCCAACGATCCTGTCTACACGGATAACAAGATTTGGGTATGTTGCACAACTTCCGTAATTTGTATCCCCGAATCTTATAGTGTCTCAGGGAGAGAAACTAGGAGCAGGCGGCATTGACATCGTTCCTAGTGATGCACGCTCGGCACCAGCGCCACCTCCGCACCTGCAGTCCATGACAGAGCTAGAAGGCAATCCTGAGTTACTTGCCAATACGTCTGGAAAGCAAGACAACTCATCCTCTGATATGCCACGTCAGAAACCATTACCCCGTGAAACTGGGGAGGACATCGGCATGGGTTCTCCAGTTCCGCTGTCTAGCGAGGCTGTTGGCATCATCACGAGACTTAGAAATAAGAAGGTGCATCTCGAAAACTATCTTACACCGTGTGATTTAATGCCGTACTAGGATGAAGACGAAGATTGGAGCCGATGGCGGGATGTCATTTTTCGCGCCAAAGGAACGTTATCGCCAAAAGGCTTGGAGATTAAGCCACCGCCCCCGCAGAACCGAAGAAAACGCGGAGGAAAGGGTGAATTTACAAATGCGAAACACGAATGTCACCCACCCGAGTCCACAGACTCAGAAAATGAAACCAAAACGGGCTTGACATCCAATATCAAATCCGAAGTCAATCATGATAACGAAATGGCCGCCTCATGGCTGTCAACTAGTTCGCCAGAAGGCGATGAAGATACCTCAGTATCATCTAGTGACCAAGAAACACGGCAACTAAGCATATCCGAAGCGCTTGAGAAAGTGTCGCTCGAGCCTGAAGCAGGGAAGGAACTTGTTGAGGAATCCGGAAATCTGTACTGTCCAGAATGCTACTTGCCGCTACACCCCGATCCTAAGCCCGAAAAGCTGTACATCTTTCTCCATGCGCTTAAGTACACCACTAGTTTGGGGGAATTCGAGACAGAAATGCCCGAGTGGGCGGCTAAGGATTGGAAATGGGATCAGTCCTAAAGCAGCACGAAGCTTATACATGTGCATGAATAGAAATAGAATTCCAATCACGAATACGATACATAGGTATACAAAGGTCACTAGAGTACGAATAAGACAATGCAAAAACAGATGGCAAAGCTGCTTACTTTGATGAATCTTGACATGAATTTTCTATCACAGTAGATGTGAGCTAATGATTGCAGGGCGATGGCTCGAAACTTACTTGTGAAATTCGGTGCGCAGTAAATCGTTTACAAAATGACCTGGAGGCCTTTCCCTAGCGTTCATGGCCTGGTTCTTGAATATTAGATCTGATGGTCTGGTCAAACAAAATTCCAAGCAACGTATGGGAGGACTACGTACCATCATCCCATCGCCGCTTGACTGCAAAGGTTCCGGGTGCAGTCGTATTAAGGCCTGCAGGTGATTGACCCAAAGCGGCGGCCAAGTTCAATAATGGGTTCTTTGTTGCAATATCAATTTCCCGTGCTGCAGCGTCTTGCGCCGATTGCTCTTGTTCCAACCGTGCCTTCTCTTCTGCTCGCTGTCGTTTAATCCTCTCCAGCTCCTTTAGTAACTCATCCGTGTCATCCTCGTCGTCGGATTCTTCTTCACTGTTCAAGAGTAAACAATAATTTGAATGTGTCACTTGGCACCTAACGAACCTTTCATCCTCCTCTTCGTCTTCTTTGCTCTTGCTATTGGTCTTCTCGTTCTCATCCTCACTCTCCGAGTCCTCTTTGTCCAGCGCCAACGCCTCTTGTAGCAACTTTCGCCTCTTATTCGTCTCCTCGTCTTCTATGACTTTAACTTCCCCATTCTCGACTGATGGCTTTCCTTCGATAGTAAGCGGCGGCTTTCCCTCAGCCTTGCGCTTTTTATTTCGGGCTTCCATTTCTGCGGCAAAGAGCTCCGCACGAAGATCTCGTTTCTTGACTTCATCTGCCGATGTCTGTCCTACCTGTCTTCAGGACAACTTCAGGAAGTAGGCCAGAAATATACTTAATGCTTACCGAAACTTGAGTTTCGTATGGGCTGCCATGTCGCGCACAGAGTACTGGCGTGATCCACCCTTGACATCTCTTGCCTGCGCAGGGTCCCATGTTGGTCTGTGGGCTGTAGACATGACTGGTGCAGTGTGTGCGAAGAGGCTTTGCTATGAAAGAATGCGACAAACTTCGAATTCTCAAATACGGAAATATTTTCTCAGGGAAGATACGTGAGAAATGTGTTCCTCCAATTCTACATAAGAATGTTGTAGATAACTTTTAGTGCCAACAGGTGTATCGAGACAATATTAAATAAATGCAACACTAGACCACGTTTTAGTTTACTGCCGAGAACGATGGCTGTCTTTAAAGCCATTCATTGTAGTGAAAAATTGTTGAGTAAAAAGTCCATGCGTCACGGTCCAATTCAGAATAGGCAAACATAGTTACTTGGGAAAATGTGTCTTCCAGGCTCTCTTCTGGCTTCGTCCAACAGTTCCCCGCTCCACCAGCCATCGTCTGGGGTTTCGGTTACCGCGATGATGTCCCCAGTTTGGAAATCAAACTCTTCGTCAATTGTAGCTCTATAATCGTAAAGCGCTTTGACTAAGAATAGTCAAGTCAATAATGTACTAATGATGAAATTAACTTGACGCACCCAAGAACAAAATTTGATTGCCTGCATCGGTTACTGGAACAGGGGGTTGAACCGGTGCCGGTGGATCCCGAATAACACGATTGCTGCCATGTGGTACAGCAGGTAGAGGCTGGGATTCTCTTCGAAGCGACATTCCGCGGCGCATCGGACGCCGAGGCTCTTCAGGTATAGGCGGTGGTGGTGGTATATTGATGATATTTGCCTGGCTAGAGTAAGAGGTGCTCGGCTGTACAATTTGAGGTCTTGTTTGTTGAGTAGGCGGTTTTTGCCTCGTGTCGTATCCATTCATAGACCGAGATGGTTGAAGGCCATTAACGCCGTTTGCGCGAACGTCGGCCTGTGTACTGGAACTGCTTTGTATCACCTGGGGCGTTGCTGTAGGAGGGGGTTGATATCTCGGTTCCACAATCGCGGCGTTTGAAGCAGGTTGCGTTGCCTGCCCTACAGGCGCGTTCTGATAGACGGCTTCCGGCTTACGCGAAACACGTTCGTACCGGACGACTCGATAGGATGGAGGAGCCGCAGTCAGCTGTTGTTTCTGAGGATCACCTGTCATGAACATAGGGGGCTCAGTCACTCGACTTCCTGTCCCATATGCATCGACGAATGCTGCTAGTTCCCTGTCGGGTTCAAGCAGATCCAATGCAGTGCGGATCTTTTCACAAGACTGAAATAGAGTTAGCTCGATGCAGGCACAGCACAGCCTCCAGCGCACCTCATCGTCGTTAACACAAATTGTTGATATCATGTTAGCGTAATTCCAGACATTGTCTTTCATCAACTCCATTCTTTCCTCTTCGAGATCTTGACAATCGTCACTGAATGTTTTCCAATCTGTTTCCCATTCTCTTGATTGATCTGAGAGCCCCCTCACGAAACTGGCGTAGTCCTTCTCGTTTGCTTTGACCGTCTCCAGCGCCCTCCTCAGTTTGACTTGTAACCTATCCAAATCTTGACCTTGTAGTTGAGCGGCCTGTTGTTTGTATCCTTTTATGCGCGCGCAATCACCCTCATACTTTTCCCGTGCCTTCGCAACATATGATGCTTGACTTTGCTTCGCTTTCAATTTTTTCTCTATCGGCGACTGCGAAGTACGCTTGCGCTCGATCTGCTTCTCGTGAAATCGCGCAACAGGCTCTACCAACTCCCGCCGTATGTTAAATGCCAGTCGTATGTGTGATTCGGATTGTCGCAGGGTTTCGATCGCCAGTGTTTGTAGCGAATTCTTCAATTCACTTCAGATGAATGATAAGAACTCAGTTTCCCCGCTTGTCAGATATGACGTACCCAGTCTCATCGACACCCATGGGCGTCCGTGCTAGAGCGGCCAAACGCTTCCCAAATTCTTCTTCCAATATCGCTCTTTTTTTCACTTAGCGCTTTTGGGCGCTTGTCAGCGGTGACGACGTACCGTTGAGTCCAGAAGTTCTGCAGTTCATCACTTGTCTTCATCGCACTTTTCATCCGTGTGAAAAGTACATTTGCACCCTCGTCTCCCTCTCCCCAGAAAGAGTTACAAAAGTCCTGTGAACCGCTAGGGTATGGATCACTTGCATAATCCTGGAGGATAGAATAGTTGGATATTGTCGAAGTAGACTGTTGCGCTCGCACTACCGTTGCTGCCATGCAGAGTCTCGGATACAGTTAAATCTCGAGCGTATATATGACCAAAGTGACAGATTTGATGGGAAGATAGCGCAGTGTAATCTGTTACCGGTTTCAGACAAGCGTCGCCACCATCATTTCATTCCCAATTACCAGTCTCTTGTACAATTCTTTGGCCGTTGTCGCCCCTGGGACGGTGTTTATTTCATTCCGACTCAACGGCTACACACTTTTTGTTCTGTCGTAAAGAGTTATTTCGGCAATGCGCCGCCGCCGTGCGGCGTGCTAATGAGCCCCGACTCGCGCGCTGTTCAATTCTAGCATCGCCAGTAGGTAACCTTGAGTGTGCACTTACAACTATTCTGACACGACAAGCAGTGCCCGAGGTAATTTTAGAAACGCGGAGCAGCACGCCCGCAATGAAGCGCACAGCCAAAATTGTACTTTTCTTAATCCAGCCCGTGTTTTGAGTCCGGATCATGCTCAACCAATTCCAGTGGGATTAACAAAATACAAATAGCCATCTAGCGCGACGAATACTCAGTTGTACCTGCAGATCACGCTCCGCCCAACTCATACAGTCTGATACGCCAATTTTCTCCCCGAGAGAGTTCTGGTTTTGGGACTTTGTCAATGGGATTCACGGCCTTATTTTTCTCCCTTTCCTCCATCCGTGCAGCCCAGCTATCGATGGGCGGAACATCTTCATCCGTGGCCTTTGTCCAGACTTCTTCGAGTGCTTTTCCAAGCTCTTCCTCAAACTCACTCAACTCTGCTTGCAACGCTCGACCTTCTTCTCGATGTTCGGATGTGAACTGGAAGAGGTGCGGCAGGACATCACGGGCTTCATCTGATCAATCATATGTTAGCACCAGACTCACGAGATATCGTCTGCTCACGAACTTACCTCGAGTAGTGTTAAATCTACCAACCAATTTGGTGATGGACTTGAGAAGATATTCCTCTTCGTCCACAGTCCCCTTCCGACCTGAGCCAACCTTTCTCTCCAGTTTTCTCCTTGAACGTGAACTCCTTCTATGTAGTGTGAATAAAACTGTCTCCTTGCACATTTGTATCCACGTACTTGGATGTTCTCGAAACCGTACTAGGCGCTGCAGTATATCTTGTGAATGTTGTTGCTGGCATAGATACGTCCGTCATTACATCGACGTTGTGGAGAGTCGGGTCATCCGTTCCGTAGAATGCATCTAAAAACACGTTGATTGAGATATGAGGCGAATGAAATGATAAGGACAAACCTGGCTCCTCGACTTTCCTTATCCGGAGTTCACGAATACGGTTGAGCTGTTTGCGAAGTTGCTCTCGCATTTCTCCAAGGTCTTCTGATATCTGTGCTTTACCTCCCAGAGCCGCAGGATAGACGATATCCTCTATAAGCTCTGGTTGAGCATTTATTGCTATCTACAGCATACCACCTTAAGGAAAGTCCAGATATATTGTCTCAAAATTACTTACGACGCGACGGGCTTCGGAGAAGCTGTTGCCCTCGACGAACGCAATCACTGCCTGCCTTACGTCCTTCGTGTAGTCCAGTAATACTTGCCCAGCCTCGAAGTGCCTTTTCTTTGACACAAGATCATCTAAAGGGCGGGTACATTCGTCACAAGTTAGAGGCACGTCGTCATAATATCGTACCTGCCATTCGGTATCCAATGTCAACTATCTCTTCCTCCGGTACCTCAAGTATAGAAGCAATCGTAAAGAGTTCTCTCCATTCTAGCGCTCGTTCATGAGCCTTCATGGCTTTCGGTAGTTTTTGCGCCTCAACGTATACTTTGACGAGCATCAGTATGTATCGAGATGGAACGAGGATAAATGATCTTACCGACAGCTGCGGATCTAAATTCTCGTCTATCGAATAACCAATCTCCATATAGCTCCAGAATCGTCTGCTGCAGCGTCAGTCACTATAAAAGCCACCCAAATATTTAACATACGTTGTAATCGTCCGTATTTCTCCATATTGATAAAGCAGGTTCGTATAGTTGATAATCGTCAATGTACTTGATGGCTTCTTGGAAGTGCTCGGGACCTATCAGAAAGATTTATCCCCAAAACCAGTGCATAGACGTGAACAATTACCAGCCAGATGTAGGTTCCTGAGAGCCTTTTCTCTGCGTTTGAGGTGATCGTCGATACGAAAACGTTGATAAAACTTGTCCAGAGCGCGCAATTCTCGAAGGAATGGTAGGTATTCCCGAGGGTCCTACATACGCGTACTCTTAGACCATAATTTATAGTCAAGTTATGAGGTATTACCTTCTGTGAATGCTGTGCAATCATAAGTACGAGCGAAAAATCGTACATCCCAAAAGCAGTGTTGAATAGTAGATCAACATCTACCAAGAATAAGATGTATTTGACTGCATCTTCGACGATGTCAGGGTGTTCGTCTGTTACTAGTTGTCACTGGACGATATATCACGAAAGGTCAATATCTTACCCCGCAATCTTAGCAATAAGGCGAGACCGGATTCGTGGTCTGGTGGTGTCTTTACAACCAAGGCAGTGAGGATGGAGTTGACGTATTTTGTCAAGCTAATGTTTTCAAGTTCGGTGCGCACGGCGTCGCAGACTTGAGCATTCGTTTCTTTAGGCAGAGATCCTCGACTGTGAGAAGCATAAGATAAATCTAAAAGTGAGATCGGGTGCGTACCCAATAACAGTTAAGAAAAGGTTGATGTAGTCTACTTCGTCCACCTGCTTCACGAACGATGCCACGCGGTCGAAAAATGCTTTCGGGTCGTGTTCCACTAGCACCGTGAGATCTATACGGTGCTTGCGGCATGCAAGAAATGCTTTTCGATAGTTTCCTCTAAATTCCGTGCTCAGTGTAAATAATAATTGCATATGTGAAATCCGCGCACGCGTCGAGGTCTTGCTTGACTACTTCCATTACCAATGGACGAGGGTTTATTGTTTCCAAGTTTCCGCGAGGCATTTGCAGTACCAAGCTCATAGAACTTGGTACAGCCATCACAATCCGCGATCCCCGTTCGGCTTTCCTCGTTTCCCAAGTATTTGCCATACTCTTGAGTTCGTCTTCGGTGACAGAAAGCACTGATGGCAGGACATTGAGGGGAACAAACCAAGCATCGTGAGCATTCGTCGTGTAAATCACGAATCCAGATGCAATTGTGAAGGATGTTGCGTTAGAGGCCAATACTTTTGGCTCGTGTCCTCTTCCTGTGACATAAAGCTTTCCACGTGCGCCTAAACCAATATACAGACATTGCGGGGAGTCGGCAGTTGTGCTGCTCGAGGGAACTGCGCGCGTAAGCAGACAAAATTCAGGAAAAACGCCGCCAGCATTTATTCTATCTAGAGTCTGGAGATCAACTGTTTTCATGAGCCTTGCTGAACATGTACGAGGAATATGGAAACGCACATTCGTGAATTTCGCCTTTCGAATCTTGTACAGCGATGGCAGGATGAACAGAGATCAATCGACTACTCTGCATCACAGGTAACTCTCGCTGCTGGACGTCCACCGCGCCGTCCTTGTCCACCTTGACAGCAGCAATTATATCGACGTCTCGTGAAGCCCCGATGGCATATATGACAGAATGTTCTTCGAGCGATCGAACAAGAATTTGTCTCCAGCTGCGGACATCTCCACCGATGACACCAGACCAGATTTTTACCGGGTCTATAACCTTTCCGGGGCCCGGACCTAGACGAGTTTTCAAGTCCCAATATTCAATATATCCGGTCTCCCAGAGGATCGCTAGAAGGTCCGCCTCTGATGAGAAGTTTGCGTGGACTGGGGTTCGAGACACGCAGGCACTAGAAATGACAGATAGGTCCGGGTCAAGGGAGAGTTGGTGTGAGGACATTGGTGGTGGTACGTTTTGTGTGCGTAGTGGGGTCAGGAGAATGCTTGCTAATTAACTTGTTAGATGAACCCTGTAATTCATAGGGAGAAAAAAGACCCACAGCCGTCGAATACAGCGACCGAACCAGAATCGACAGGTGGTTGAGAATGTGAAGTAAATATCTCCCATGCGTAACTTCTGGTCATGATAGAGGCTGCCGAACAGTCACTATCCCCCCAATATCAGAAAACCTTGTAACGCACACTCTGTCGTCAAGATGAGTAGGTGTGGGTTTTCCGGGTGCCAATTGACGGAGGTGAATCGACTTCCTCCATCGTTGGACCCTAGAATTGACGCGGAAACTTCTTGTTTAAGGTACCTGGTTGTGATTCATAACCCAATTCAGCGTTAATCAACCCACGTCACTCACCAGTGGTAATTTCCAGTCGTCCAGAGTTGTACTTGATACAAGGTCAGTCGTGACACATACCGATGATTATATCACACATACCCAAATCGCCCTTTTCTGTCTGAATCCAGAGGGAGAGGATGTTCGATTCCGAATTCCAAAGCACTTCGTGCACCCGATAACCCCATGGCCGCTTTGATGACGTGGCCCCTAGGTCAAGGTCCTTGACTCTTAGTCCAAACTCCCCATGCCTGAGCCCATTGCGCTCAAAGAATGCGACATCATGGCGTTCCTTTTTGCCCGCACCACCTCCTTCAAAACCGAACCTCTGCGTCCCAGCAATGAGGTTTCCAGACGGTCTCCAAGACAAACTATGTTCGAGACCTCCAACAGCTTCCGATGTGGACTGAAGTGCGCCTTGTTGATTATACACCCTGAGGATGCGTCGTCGTAGTCCATCCGCAGCGGGAGGTGATAATTTGGACACAACGAAATACTGCGCATCGCCCCGCCAGCTGATGCGTGGGAGCTCATCGTCATCCGGACTTGAACCTATTTTAATTTGCGCGGGGGCTTGGGCGGCAGATTTTCCAAGCGAACCGTGGAACTGCGTTTGTTTTGAACCCCATCCAACGTTGATTGGAGCGTCTGAAAGGCGCTCAGCGCCCAGAATTGGATTTGTGAGGATGATACATACCTTCCCCAAAATCTGCGGTTTCTATCGACGCCTCGGATAGAATATCAAATGTTGATGTCATTATAATCAACTTTTCTTCGCCTGTGACACACTCAGTAAGGTTTTATGGTTCTAGAAAGACTACTTACCAGTTACAAGTGCAAGAAACAGATCATCGGGACTCCATGCTGCAGCAAAGATCCCACTTTCGAACGTTCCTTCAACATCGGCCTAATCAATGAATAAGACGCCAAAATGCAGATCTCCAGCACGCATTATAGCAACTATGTGCCTAGTTTCGGGGAGTATTCTCAACGAAACTATTTGTCTTGCATCTGGGGCATGGGCAGCGACTGGCGCAGTGAAAAGCGCAAAGGGAGAAAATGGACTCTATTCCAATGTCAATTAAGGGGAGGATAGCTTGGTAGTTGACCTACATCAATCTCGTCCTTTTGTGATATAGGAAACTTCCATAGTTCGACATCGACGTCATCATCTGGGTTTTTGAACTCGGATGCGGCATATAGAACGTTCTCGTCTACATCGACTGCCGTCGCAGATAGCTTGGCATTTGGGAGTCTGGTAACAGATAGCGCGTACAGAGATAAGTTTCTCATGATAAAGTTAACCGCGATCTTTGACGAAAATCATCTAATGACGGGCCGGATTCGTTGTTTGGCAACAACGACGGGCACAAACATTATGAGCCGTTCTCGACGGTCATATCATCAAAGTTATGGCTCCTGTTCGGACCAAGGAAAAGGAATCGTCAAGTGATGGCAAGAAGCGCCAATTTCATAAGAAGAAGCAGGAAGGAGATTCAAATGCCCTTCCAGGCGTACAGAAAATCAAAGCGTCACTACGGCAAACAAGGAGACTGTTAGCCAAGGTCGGTTCTGGTGATCTTTCAAAGTCAGTCAATGAAATAAAGACTTGCTAGGATAAATTGGCTGCCGATGTCAGAGTAGCAACTGAGCGGAGGTTGAAAGCGCTTGAGGTAGACCTGCAACGCGCTGAATTGGCAAGAAAGGAACGTACTCTTGCCGTTAGGTACCACAAGATTAAATTCTTTGGTAAAGGTTGATTTCGACATAATATATGCGTTGCTTACGGATGCTTAGAGCGTCAAAAGGTTGTTCGCAAGATTAATCAGACGAAGAAACGGCTGGCATCCGCCGACGGCGATACGGGTACCCTTGAAGTTACCTTGTTTGATCTTAGAATTGATCTCAACTATATACTGGTATGTCATGTCACCAATAATATCCACGACGGGACGGTTGACAGACTGTGTCAGCATTATCCCAAAACGGAGAAGTATATATCTTTGTTCCCTTCTGAAGTCAGGAACGGCGAGGCTCGGCAAGTTGATGCTGAGGCAGCCCAGACGGATGTACGACGGCAAGAGATACGTTCCTGGATCAGGGATAAAATGAATTGCGGGGATTTACCTACGGCAACAGAAGAGAACATGAATTCAAAATATGCGGGTGGTGATCTCCATGAACCTGAGAGAAGCGGCAACCAAAAGAGGAAAGATAAAAAGAGGGATGAGATTGAGGAGGATCCATTTTTTGGAGATGATGAAGAGGAATCTGGGGATGAATGAGGGGAGAGAAGTGCTGGGCGTTGGTGCGCATGTGGCGAGCCGGTGAGCGATAGAATAGTTGAGGACCGCGGTTAATAGGAAGAGAAGCGCGATCGTTGCCAAATCCCATGACACCGTCGTGCGAACTTGAGTGGCGGTGAGCGTGCCATGCCATTCAATATCATTTCTCAAGTCTCTTCCGTCCACTACTTGCTCCATCAAACTGGCCTCCACCGTGACTCTTCATGTGTGTCGGCTCTCCTTCTGCCTTTCTTCTCTGGTCTATCCTATCCATCTTTGTGCGCTCCGCCATTTCCCTACTTGATCGGAACCCCACATTTTAATCTTCTCTCGCAGTTTTGGATCTTTCTTTTGTCCCATCTTTGGACCTACGATAGGTTCCAATGCATAAAATGGAATTCGGGACGACAGCCAGGCGCTTTTAAACGACTTATGACGTACATTCCTTTCTCCGCACAGTGGTTCATCCTCACAACTCTTCCAGTTATTCGTATCTAGGATCCGTTCCTCTCTTAGTAGTCTTTACTGTCGGCATCACTCGCATTAAATACAAAGAAGGTATCGCTACCCGTCCTCCATCGCGATGCCATTCACTAATTCGCTTCTTTAGGATATACATTCCTTGGTGACCAATGTGAGTTGCATGTGTCCTGTTGGCTTCCAATTCAAACCGTTCGAAATCAGTGGTACCTACACCTTGTCCCCAGTGGGACCTCAAAAGCAAAGAGTGGCTCCTGCCTCTATACTTGTGCCTCAGCACTGCATGGGCGCTCGAAATGTATGTACCATCGTTTCATCGGTCTCCGACTCTTTTCACCTCGTCAATAGAGTAACTCATTTGGAGGGTGAGGGTCAAACGCGGCGGACGTAGCGTGTGTAATCTGATGATGGTTTATCACAGAACTAATGTTCTGGTTATTCCTGCTTCACCAAGGGCCTAGTCAACGACCGTGGTTCCGTAGCTGGGAATTCCGAATGTGGTCTATCGGTATTTGGCTCCATTACCGTCAAAAAACGATTCTAACTGTGCCTTAGGCAGTGCAATAGCCGTAGTCGGCATGCCAATTACAACCTTGGCTACGCGGCGGGATCCTACTACTGTATGCTTGGCGCAGATTACTGATTCCTGTTCGCTAATGATGCGTCCCCTAGAACTTGGTATGGATACTGTTGACAGGCTCCATGGCGAGCACCTGCACCACCATTTGCTTCTTCTATGTGCTTGCCCGTTTCCCGCCTTTTATTCAGCAGGTCAAAGCGGAAGGCGCAGAACCCTCCGTCATTGTGCGCCTGATCACATTCTATCAGTTGAATGTAAGTTTGTTCGCTTCCCCTACTTTTGCCGAGACAAACGTGTTTCCTAGCAAATCCGTGTGGTGTTTAGATTTATATACACCATACCCTTTCTCATTGTTGCCGCCGACGGCATCGAAGCGCCTTACCCTATTGTGGGTAACTTGTAAGTACAAGTGCCCCTTACGATCTGATCCACTAACCAAGAAGGAGATAGGTTCGCACTAGGCAAGCCATGGATCAATTCTCTGTCCCTCCGCTTTAACACATGTCTGTAGATCTGCTACTGATGGTGGGCGCGATCGGCTGCTTTGTCTCCTCTGGCATTACCCTCTTTGTGAGCCTTTCGTCTTTTAATACCTCACTGGCAGCCTGACCTTTTGCCAAGGTTTTCTTCCCCCGATCTATTGCCCAGGAATCGGGGTACAGGGTTCAGGAGAAGCCACCCCTGGATATTGTCAGGACTCCATCAACGACCGCACTACCGCCACATCAACGTGATCATCATTTTCACCAAGCACCATTGAAAACTGGGTTTGACATGGCGGGGTATGAAAATCCCGTCAGCATGCAATACGTCCATTCGCGGCCACTTCCTCGCCCACGCTCTATGTGCTCATGCAGCATGGAGTCCGGAAACCACTACGTGTCAACCGGCTATGAGACCGGGTCCGAGAGCAGCCACGTTCGCCCTCAGTCGATCATTTCATATGCTGTTATGAAAACTCGTTCGGTACCGTCGGGAAATACGGTGTCAAGAAATATTGCTTCAAGGGCCGATAGACCATATAGCGCGGGACCAAGAACTCTTGGGCGGCGGCATTCTGACGGCGCGAACTTTGATGCCTACACAGATTCAATACAAGACGCACGTGTGGCCCAAACGGAGCACGATCGGCAAGCGTCACGACTGCATTCATATGTACGATGACGTCGCTCTACTTTTGTATCCCCAATTTTCTAACACCTTACAGGTTATGAACTTTACATCACCTATCGATCTGTTGGACGAAGATAATGACCAGCATCGCAATTCCACTAGATCTCCAACGCAAACATAGCTATAATGACAACCTTTCCCAAAATGCTCACGCGATGACGGCATCCATACCGCCTGACCTCACTTGACGACTTTTTTTTAAAGTTTGAACGTTCCTTATTATCCTGTTATGGCACCCTCCGACTCATGCGCCGTCCGTGGTACTTCGACATGTTCTAATTTCCAAGCTGCTGTTGTATCTGTAGATAATCTCATAAACATCTTGTATACCCACCTACTTGGTCCTGAATGGACGAAGCAAAAATATTTATTTGTAGCATCTGGCCAACGTTCGTTGCTTACACTTGCATTGCTTGCGTCATATATATAGCATTGTATCTATATCTACACCAATGACAGCCTGGGAAGTCCGCTGATTACCGTATTCATTGAATTTTCACCTTGTGCTTCGCGGCTTTCTCAATTGGTTCGCCGAAAATGTCGACGTCCCATGAAGCTTTATACCCGTAGGGGGTATTGAATCTGGGGGGTTGGGTGCTTTGTAAGAACACGTCGTTCGGCAGCCCGGCCACACTCACCTAGTGTAATTGCCGACGACGATGCTCGAAATTTTGTCATAGTCGTTTTGAGAAAGCTCTATTTGCTTAAAATTGGACTTGATGCGGTCCTCGTTTACGCTCTTTGGAATGACTGAGTATCCTCTTGTGGCACCCCACGCGACTAAAACTTGAGCGGGTGTAGCGCCGAGCTTCTTGGCTACTTGCGCTACGATGGGGTGATCGACTACTTTGGGTTTGCCGACGACTGGTGAACGCGAACGTTAACGTCAGAATAAATGAAAAAATCGAGATGCTATGGCTTACGGTTGTTGCCTAGAGGGCTATATGCGGTGATGTGGATATTTTTCGACTCGCAGTAGAGTCTGAGGTCATCTTGAGGAAGGAGAGGGTGTGCTTCTATTTGGTTAACAACCTAATAATAGGGTGAGTAAAAAAAACGCATCAATACAGGAATTAAATATACCGGAGCGACACCAGTGGCGGCGATGATACCCTCGAGTTGCTCGATTGTAAAGTTGGACACACCAACTGCCCTGACCTTGGATTTTGGGAGGGCTAACATCGCTTTCCATGTATCCACGAGAGAGACGTCGTTATCGAATACGAGAGTGCCAGTTGCGTTCTTAGGGAACAGTTCTTTACCCGCAGCAAAGGCAACGGGCCAGTGGATAACTGCAGATCATCAGTATTCAAAACGCTATCTATCGCAATCAGATAAACGTACGATAGAGATCTAAATAACTGAGACCAAGTTCTTTCAGGGTATCATCGAGAGCCGCTTCTACAAGCTCTGGTTTGTGGGCCGAGTTCCAGAGCTTGGAGGTGATAAAGAGCTCCTCGCGTTTAACCACTGATGGTATGACCTTTTTAAGTGCGGCGCCCACTTCGTGTTGGTTTTCGTACACCTTGGCGAGGTCAAGATGCCTGTAACCGTTTCTTACGGCAGCTTCGACCTATTGATGAAAATTAGGTTTACATCGTCAAGTGCACAAACGGACGTACAGCAAATTCGACTTCCTTTGGCTTAGAAAGCCATGTGCCCAAACCAATTTGGGGGATGAAAGCACCGGTAGAGAGACGAAGAGTCTTCCCGAAAGACATGGTACTGTGATAAGAGACAAAGGCTCAGTAGAGAGGGATCCTCAATCGTTGGCCTTTATTTCGCCTTTGCGGTACTGCCGTCCCGGCCCCTCGGCCCGTCGGTATTCCGCAGGTGTAAAACGTTGCTCGCATATGGCAAGATTTTTGCTCGTTTCCCCTAGCTTCGGGCGGATCTGGACCCGTAAATTATATTGAAAAGACTTTTGGGTTACTACTTGCAAGCATACGGCAGAAAAGATGTGGCAGAGGTCATTACTACAGCTGCTGATTCAGCTAGCCG
>WNGI01002161.1_pt1 | contig 17779 bp, 21 predicted proteins | sample 5400621 | NCBI WGS metagenome assembly WNGI01 (sample SAMN13153374, study PRJNA577476) | soil metagenome | isolation source: 20 cm soil or saprolite under Garry oak tree replicate 1 | place: USA:California | collected 2016-06-15 | reverse complement strand
ACGCCGCTGAGAGTGTGCGTCCACTTTCGCAGGGTCGAGACATCACGCGCGCCTCCGTGTCTTCAGTTCGCACCGCCCACGGCGTTCGCCTGCGCGACCCCCGTTGGCAGCGACAACAGGGCTGCCATGCTCTTTCCGCCAGGCATCAGTGTGCGCTGTCATTGGACAAGAGTCATAAGTGCCAGCGCCCACAGTGTCAATAATTAAACAAGCTAGAGAGGGTGAAGTGGGGCATGCTGGCGCTTGCGCCGTCGGGCGACGCATGGACGCTGCTGTGCGAAGCGACGCAAAAGTCGGGACTTCCCCTAGGCGGTTCCCTCCGGCGACCCGGGCGGAGCCCGCTAGATTCGGCGGCCGGTTGCGAGCCGGCCGCTCTCGCCAGGGTTACCCTAGTCGGACGAGCCGCGACGGCGCGGCCGGCGCGGACTCCAGCGTGGCGGGCGCTTCTCGACGAACGCGGCGAAGCCTTCTCGCACTTCCGCGGACGCGAGCGACTCGGCGAACATCGTGAAGTCGATGAGCGGCAACTGCCGGTTGAGATCGCGCTTCAGCGCGCGGCGCGCGCCGGGCGCGGTCGCGCGCACCCACGCGATCGTCTCGGCGACCGCAGCGTCGAGGTCGTCGTGCGGCACCACGCGCGCCACGAGCCCCATCGCGAGCGCCTCGTCGGCGGTGAACGGCTGCGCCGCGAACAGGAGGAACTTCGCGCGCGCGATGCCGACGCGGCTCGCGAGCCGCGCGCCGAGGAAACAGTCGGCGACGCCGCGCAACAGCTCCGGCGCGCGGAACGTCGCGCGCGCCGAGGCGACTGTGACGTCGCTCGTGAGCACCATGTTGAGGCCGCCGCCCTGGCACATCCCGTTCACCGCCAGCAGCACGATCTTCGGGCAACGCTCGAACTGCACGAACGGCAGGAGATCGAAGCCGTCCGTTTCGCGGTCGAGCGGCTGGCCGCCCTCGTGCTGCCCACCCATCTCGCCGCCGACGCAGAAGGTATCGCCCGACGCCGTGACGAGGAGCACGTCGACCGCATCGTCCCGTTCCGCGAGCACCGCCGCCTTCTTGAGGCCGTGGTACATCTCGATGGTGAGCGCGTTGCGACGCGCGGGCCGGTCGATGACGACGCGGAGCACCCCGTCGGCCGCGGTCGCCCGCAGGTGTCGCGATCCGAGATCGATCCGCCCGCCGCGCGCCACGGCTCACCCGAGGCCGGCGGCGGAGCCGACCTTCAGGAGCTCGATCCGCGGCGCCGCCTCCGGCGAGCGCTCCGGGACGTCACCCGCCTCCAGCATCGTTACGTCGTGCAGCACACGCGCGCGCAGGCGCTCGACGGCAACGCCCCAGGCGACGGCGGGAAACGCCGCCAGCTTCTCCGCCCCGAGTCGCAGCATGTGAACGGCGCCGGGATGCGTGGAGAAGAGCTTGTGGTATCCGACGGACACCTGGATCAGGGCGATCAGCAGCTTCCAGCGGTCGTCGCCCTCGACCGCGTCGAGGAGCTCCTCGAAGCCCTCGTGCGCCTCGAAGAACTCCCCGGCGTTGAAGCGGCGGACCGCGGCGCCGAAGCCGGTCGGAAACCGCGCGTCTCCCATGCATGTCCTAGAACTGCAGCGTCAGGCGCAGGCTCGTTTCCGACCGTCCCGTCGACAGCGAGCCGAACCCCCACGGCGAGAAGATCGGGTCCTTCCCGGTCGGGTTGATGAAGTAGCGCTGGACGATGTTGAAGCTCACGTCGTCACGCACCACGTACTCGAGCATCCAGAACGCTTCCATCACGTAGTGGTTCGTCGGGTCGATGGCGAAGCCCGTGAGGGGCAGGATGCTGCCGCCGCGATAGAAGCTGAACGCCGCGAGGCTCGCGATCGTCTCCCAGTCGCGCACCTTGTCGCGGAAGGTCGGCGTCGTGGTGGGAATGCGGACGATCGAGGGCAGGTCGAACGGCCCGACGAGACACGAGCCGGCGTGCGCGCGTGCCGTCGGCGGGATCGTCGCGAAGACCTGCGGCTGGCAGCTCGGGTTGTTCACGAGGTAGTGCCAGAAGAACTGCCCGCTGAAGAACACCGTGCTCTTCTTGTTGAGCCGGCGGATCCACGTGGGACGGTCGAAGGCGATCATGCCCTTCCACATGTTCTTGTTCGTGATGCCCGGGATGGCGGGCACGTCGAGCACCGTCACGCGCCCGAGGTCGAAGAAGGGGATGCCGAAGTCGTAGACGGTCTCGGTCCTGAACACGGTCTGGGTATACGTCTCGTCGGAGTAGTTCGCGGCGAAGCCGACGGTGTGGACGTAGGGCGCGATGTACTCGGCCGGCAGGATGCCCTTCTGGAACAGACGGAGGGCCAGCGCGTTGTTCTGGTTGTTCTTCTCGAGGATCCTGACGGGCGCCGACGGGGTGCCGTCGTCGCCGGCCCAGCGCTGGTAGAGGTAGTTGAGGGTGAACTCGAGGCCGAACGGCGCGATCGCGTGATAGCGGATGCCGAACTGGCTGTTGTCGAAGGGATCTCGCGTGTAGTTGCCATGCTCGTAGAGCTTCGTGCCGTTCATCAGGCCCGTGCACGCGTGCTGCCCCTTGCGCGGCCCTTCGGTCACGACGAACGGCGACGCCAGACAGGGGCCGCCGTAGAACGCGCCGTCGACGACGTTGGTGAGCGGGTTGTAGAGCTTGGCGCCCCACGGCCGCGGCTCGAAGGCGATCTTCACCGGCCGCCAGTCGCCGGGATTCCAGTACCATTCGAGGAAGTTCTGGGAGAGCGACCCGATGTTGCCGAGGTCGTAGAGGAACTTGAACATCCAGAACGGGCGGCGGATCTCGTCCCAGCCGAATGCGGGCGGCGGCAGCTCCTGGACGAAGTGCCATGTTGTGTCGAGCGTGTTCACGCGGTCGAGCATGCGGAAGTTGTCGCTCTCGCCCCAGACGATCTGCTGGCGGCCGGCACGGAGCGTGAGCGGAATCGTGCGGAACTTGATGTCGGCGTAGGCCTCGCGCAGCTGGTTGTCGAACTTGAAGATGTCGCGCTGGCCGTGGCTGAGCGCGCTGATCGAGAGGTCCTTCTTCGTGAGAATCGTCCGGCTGCCGGTCGCGTTCGGGATGCCGACCTTGTTGGCGTAATCGAAGAAGCTGACGAACTGCCCGGGCTTGAGGCCGGGGTAGGCCTTCCCGTGCGCGTCCTCCTTCTCGAAGAAGCCCGGCGTGGTGTCGTAGATGCTGTCGTAGACGCCGCGCCAGAGCATGAAGAGATGCGAGCTCTCGAGGAACGGGATGTTGTACTTGTTGTAGAAGACGCCGCCCTGCAGCCAGTCGTAGTCGAGCCGGATGTGCGCCGTGTTCCGGTTCTGGATGAACTCGAACGTGCTCTCGTTGGGGTGCCGGATCAGGTTCTGCGTCTGCAGGTTGCCCGACAGCTGGACCGGCCCCCACTTCTGCGTCGCGGCCGCTCGCCGGGGGCCGAACGCGACCCCGGTCACAGCGAGCAGACAGCAGATGACAAGCCGGCTACGGCGATTCGACATGTCCCCCTCCTTCTCGCGGCTCATCCGACGCACCGGAACGCCGGCAGCGTGAGGTGCTCGGACACGGTTTCGAAGAGCAGCTCGACGGGCATCCCGGCGCGCAGGCCGCGTGTCGGGATGTCGCGGAGAAAGGTAGCCAGGCGGACGCGCGGGTCCTCGGCGAGCGCGACGAGTGCCGTGACGTACGGCGCGCGATAGCCGGGCAGGAACGCCCGACGGACGGTGACCCACGTGAAGAGCGTCGCGCGGCCGGCGGTGGCCGTCCAGACGTGATGCTCGCCGCCGCAGTCCGGACACAGCGGCGCCGGGTACCACACCCAGCGGCCGCATCGATCACAGCGCGGGATGCGGAGCTCGCCCGCACGGCAGCCCTCCCAGAACGGCCGGGCGACGCTCCAGGCGGGATCGGGGAGGTGGCGCTCGGCGACGTCGGCCACGCCGCTCATCCGCGCCCCAGGACGAGCGTCGCGTGCTGGGCACCCGTGTAGCCGGTCACGACCCCGACCTCGGCGTCCGCCACCTGGCGCGCGCCGGCGTCGCCGCGCAGCTGACGGACGGTCTCGACGACGTGGTTCACGGAGAACACGAAGGCTTGCGCGAGCTGCCCGCCGCTCGGGTTCACGGGGAGCGCGCCGCCGAGCTCGATGCGCCCGCCCTCCACGAACGGTCCGCCCTCGCCGCGCGCGCAGAAGCCCATGTCCTCGAGCTGCTGGATCACGAGCGCCGTGAAGTTGTCGTAGAGCGCGACGAAGTCGACGTCGGCCGGCTCGATGCCGGCCATCGCGAACGCGCGCGGTGCCGAGTGCACCGCGGCGGTCGCCAGGTAATCCTCGCGCAGGCTCGAGTACTCGCCATCGGGAACGACGCCGCAGCCGACGCCGAGAACGACGACGGGGTCGGCTCGGAGCTCGCGCGCGCGTTCGAGCGACGTCATGACGAACGCTCCCGCGCCGTCGTTCACGAGGCAGCAGTCGGCGCTGCGAAACGGCTCGGCGAGGTACGGCGACGCGAGATAGCCGTCCAGCTCGAGCGGCTCGGTAGCGAGGATCGCGTTGTCGTGCAGCGCCGCGTGGCGCCGGCAGGCGACGGCCACGGCGCCGAGCTGCGCCTCGGTGGTGCCGTAGAGCTCCATGTGGCGGCGTGCCATGCCGGCGAAGTGGACGACCTGCGGGTACCAGCCGAACGGGATCTCGAACGCCGCCTTCATGCGCATCTCGGCGTGCGGCTGCCCGACGTTGCCACGGCGCTCGCTCCCCCAGGCGACGCCCTGGCAGCAGAGCACGGTGTGCGCGAGGCGCCCCTCGATGGCGAGCGCCGCCTCGAGCGGGGCCGCAACCACCGCGGTGCCGCTGTGGAAGCACGACGCGGCGTGGAACTGCCCGCGCATCCCGAGGTCGCGCGCGAGCTCGTGCAGCTCCGCATACCCGGCGCCCGGCACGATCAGGCCGTCGACAGCGGCGGCGGCGAGCCCCGCGTCGGCCAGCGCCGCGCGCGATGCCTCGCACCGGAGCGCCGCCAGGTCGCGCGCCGCGCGCCGCTCGTAGCGCGTCTCGCCGACGCCGACGATGGCGATCCGGCGCGCGAGCCCCATGCCCGCTCAGACGACTCCCGCCGCGTGCAGCTCGGCGAGCTCCGCGCCGCTCACGCCGAACTCGCGCAGCACCTCGTCGGTGTGCTCGCCGAGAAGCGGGGCGAGGCGCTCCACCCCGCTCGGCGTCGCGGAGAGCCGGACCGGCGGTCCGAGCGTCCGGATGCGACCGCGCCGCGACCCCTCGCGCTCCACGACCGTTCCATTCGCCGCGATCTGCGGATGGGCGAGGATGTCCTCGAGCATGTTCACGCGGCAGGCGGGGATGTCGTGCGACTCGAGGAGGCCGATCCAGTGATCACACGGGCGCGCGCGGAACACGTCGGTGAGGATCGGCACGATCTCGGTCCGGTGGCGCACCCGGAGGTCGTTCGTCGCGAAGCGCGGGTCGGCGAGCAGGTCCTCGCGGCCGATCGCCGCACACAGCCGCCTGAAGAACGCGTTCGTGAGGCAGGCGACGATGAAGTGCCCGTCGCTCGCGGGGAAGGCCTGGTAGGGCACGAGATCCGGGTGGCCGCTCCCGAACTTGCCGTAACGCTGGCCGTCGGTGAGGACGTTGGCCGCGACGTCCGAGAAGAGCGACACGACCGCGTCGAGCATCGACACCTCGACGCGCTGGCCGACCCCGGACTGGGCGCGCTCGAAGAGCGCCGCGGCGATGCCGTAGGCGGCGTAGATGCCCGTCGTGATGTCGGCGACCGGCGGCGCCGACTTGATCGGCGGCCCGTCGGGCTCGCCCGTATGACCCATGAGGCCGCCGGTCGCCTGGAGGATCAGGTCCATGCCGGGTTTCTGCGCGAGCGGGCCGCGCGGGCCGAACGCGGTGATCGAGCAGTAGACGAGGCGCGGGTTCCGGTCGCGCAGCGCGTCGTAGCCAAGCCCGTGGCGCTCCATCACGCCGGGGCGGAAGTTCTCGACCAGCACGTCGGCCTGCGCGGCGAGACGCCGGACGAGCGCCGCGCCCGCCTCCTGGCCGATGTCGATGGTCACGCCGCGCTTGTTGCGGTTGAGTCCCTGGAAGTTGAGGCCACCCACCTCCGGCGGCAGGCGGCCGGTGCGGTCGGCGTAGCGAATCCCATCGCCGCGGCCGGGCTTCTCCACCTTGATGACGTCGGCGCCGAGGTCGCCGAGCAGCGACGTGCACCATGGACCGGCCGCCTGGTGGCTCAGGTCGATCACGCGGACGCCGGCGAGGGCCGCGCGGCGGTCGCCCGGACCGCTCATCAGAATTCTTCGCTCGCGGGCACGCGCCCGCCGGTTAGCAGGGTGTCTTGCGTGAGGTCAACCGGACATCGGCCCCATGGTCCGGGCCGCTTGAAATGAACGAACGTTTGTTCGTATGACAACGGCCGGAGGAACCCGGCATGGCGCGCGAGTACCATCTCGTCTCGGCCGATTCGCACATCCTCGAGCCACCGCACGTCTGGAAGCAGTACCTGCCGCGCAAGTTCCACGAGAAGGCACCGAAGGTCGTGCCCGACGGCGACGGCGGCGAGGCGTGGCAGTTCAGCCCCGACATCGCGCCGGCGCCGATCGGCATCTACGCCTCGGCGGGACGCAAGCACGAGGACGTGCGCTGGACGGGCGTCACCTTCGCCGAGGCGAACCAGGGGAACTTCCGCGCCGAGCCGCGCCTCCGCGAGCAGGACGTCGACGGCGTCGACGCCGAGGTGCTCTTCGGCTCGGCGCGCATGATGAGCCACTTCTTCTCGGACCCGGACCCCGAATTCCACCTGGCGGGCGTGCAGGCCTACAACGACTGGATCGCCGAGGAGTTCGTGAAGGTCGCGCCCGAGCGGCTGATCGGCCTCACCTGCATCCCCGCGCTCGGGGTGGAGGCCGCCATCAAGGAGATGGAGCGCGGGCTCCGGCTCGGCATGCGCGGCGCCTGGCTCAACACGATGCCGAGCGTCGGACCAGCGATCCGGCCGGACGACGATCCGTTCTGGGATGCGGCACAGGCGCTCGGCGTCCCCGTCCACTTCCACGTCCGGGTCATGCGCCAGATCCAGAAGCCCCGGCCCAAGGGCGCGCGCGGCGACGATCTCACGGGCCTCGCCAACGTCGGCGCCGCGAGCATGATCACGGACCTGCCGGAGATCATCAGCTCGGGCGTCCACGACCGCTTCCCGGCGCTCACCTGGGTCCAGGTGGAGGCCGGGTCGGGCTGGGTCCCCTACATCCTCGAGCAGCTCGACGACCGCTGGTGGCGGAACCGATCCTGGCTACCGGTGAAGCTGAAGCACGAGCCGAGCTTCTACTTCCATCGAAACTGGCGCTCGACGTTCATGGTCGACCGCTACGCGGTGCAGAACCGGCACGTCCTCGGCGTCGAGAACATCATGTGGTCGAGCGACTACCCGCACCACGGCTGCGACTGGCCCGAGACCCGCCGCGTCGTCGATGACATGTTCCGCGACGTCGCGACCGCCGAGCGCCGCCGCATCTGCGCGCTCAACGCCGTGGAGCTCTACAAGCTCGGCTGAGCTAGCGCTGGCCAGGTCAGCGCGCGGCGTGCGCCGTCAGAAGAAGACGAGCGTGCGCACCTCGATCGACTCACGCGCCGGGGCATCGGACCGGCTCGTCGGATCGTCGAAGGCCGTGTGCGCGGTGAACCGGGCCCGGCCCGGGTCGGAGTCGAAGCACTTGAGGAGCATGGCCTCGTCCGCACGCATACGCGAGAAGTAGAACCAGCGGTGGCCGGGATTGAAGCGGAGCGAGTAGATCTCGCCCGCGCGATCGCGGTAGCGGAGGTCGCTCGGGACGAGGTCGCCCATCGCGATCGTGCGCGCATCGCAGACGGCGAGTGGCGACTCTTCCACGCAGCCACGAATCGGCTTCCACACGTTGACCACCGCAACCCGGTTGCCGAGCAGCCGTTCGGCTTCCTCCGGCGGGAACAGATCGCGCACGCGCTGCGGACCCGAGCGCTCGGTGTAGTCGTTGTGCGGAAAGCGCACGGGCCGCTGCGCGCCGCGCTCGCCGCGCTCGGCCATCGGCGTCGAGCGCACGTTGTGGTCGAAGGCGACGACCCGCGTGGCACCAGTGATGCGCCGGACCAGCGCCTCGACCTCGCGATAGTAGCCGGCACGGATCGCCGCGGAGTCGAAGAGGTCGTCCACGGCCGTCTCGTGCGACGCGAGCATGAACCCCTCGCGGTCGAGCGACGGGCCGGGGACGAGCTCCCGGGCATCGTGGACCACGACATGCTGGCGATCGCCGCGTGTGTTCCGCGACGGCGTCCCGGCCGGCGGGTCGTAGAGGTAGAAGAAGGGTCGCTCCGCCATCTCCGCCAGGTAGCTGAGCGTGCACTCGACCGTCGGCATCGGTCAGCTCCCGCGCTTCAACCCCTCGCTGCCGTATTCCGCCGCCGGTCCCTCTCCCCCCGGACCGAGGCGGCCGCCGGGGCCGAGGTGACCCTTGCCCGGCACGAAGTTCACCTCGACGCGGATGCCGTCCGGATCCTCGAAGAGGACGGAGTAGTATCCCGGCGCGAACGCGCCGTCCTCGGGTGGATGGACGATGCGCGCCTCGCCGAGCTCGTCGACCAGGAAACGATGGATGGCGTCGACGTCCTCGCGGCTCCGGGCGCGAAAGCAGAAGTGGTGCAGGCCGGCACGCTCCTGGTCGAATCGGCTGCGGTCCGCGTCCGGAGATGCGCCGCGGACGAGGATACCGGTGCGGCTGCCAATGCAGTACACCATGTCGTCGCCGCGGATGAGCGTCTGCATCCCGAGGAACCCGCAGAGCTTCTCCCAGAAGGGGACGCAGCGGGCCGGGTCGTTCACGGTCAGCTGGATGTGCGCGATGCCGTTCAGCTCGACGCTCATGGGTTTCCCCTCGCGGCGCTACTTGATGCCGACGACCATGGAGTCGTGACCCACCAGCGGCTCGACCCACGTCCGCCCGAAGCCCACCTCGCGCATCCACCCCGCACAATCGGAGCCGGTGAAGTCGAATCCGCCCGCGGTCTCGATCAGCATGTTCAGGCTCATCAGGAGGCCGAAGGCGTTCGACCGTCGCTCGTCGTCGATGATCGCCTCGTAGACGATCATGGCACCGCCGCGCGGCAGCACGTCGAACGCCTTCCGGAGGAGCTGCCGTTTCTCGTCGAGGTCCCAGTCGTGGAGGATGTGGCCCATGACGAGCACGTCGGCGGCGGGCAGCGGATCGGCGAAGAAGTCCCCCGGCTGGAACTGCACCCGCGCGCCGAGGCCGAACGAGGCGACGTATTCCTCGAAGATCGGCCGCACGACGGGCAGATCGAAGCCCTGGCCGGTCAGCGTCGGATGCGCGAGCGCCACCTGCACGGGGACCGCGCCCTGCGCGCAGCCGACGTCGGCGAACGTGCGGTAGTCCTTCCACGGGAACTGCTGCGCTATCGCGCGCGCCGCGCCGAGGCTGATCCCGGTCATCGCCTGGAGGAACTGCCGCAGCCGGGCCGGATCCTCGTAGAGGCGCGCGAAGAAGTTTTCGCCCTGCTTGGCCTCGTTCTGCGGGCGCCCGGTCTTGAGCGCCTCGGTGAGCGAGCCCCAGAAGCCGTAGAGGCGCGCGTTCAGCATCTCGAGGAGCCCCCCGACGTACGTCGGCTTCGCGCGATCGAGGAAGAGGTCGCTCTCCGGCGTGTTGGCGTAGGCGTCTCCGCGTCGCTCGAGCATGCCGAGCGCGATGAGCGCGTCGAAGAAGTCGCGCGCGCTCCGCGCATGCACGCCAAGGCGCGCGCGCAGTGCCTCGCCCTCGAGCGGCCCCGCGGCCAGCGCCGAGAAGAGGCCGAGCTCGACGGCACTGAGCAGGGTCTTCGAGCCCCAGAAGGCGGTCCCGAGGTCGAGGATGCGGTCGGGTGCGAGTTCCGTCGCCATCGCTCCTCCCGGCGGCGGGACGTACCTCGGCGCGCGGGCCGACTCAAGCGGCAGGTACCTGGACTTTTCCGGGGCGGGCGTCGTAGCGTGCCCGCATGAGCGACGAACTGGCATTCCTCGACGCGACCTCGCAGGCGGACCTCGTGCGGCGCGGGAAGGCGAGCGCTACCGAGCTGGTCGACGCGGCGATCAGTCGCATCGAGCGCGTGAACGGCGAGCTCAACGCGGTGATCATGCCGCTCTTCGACAAGGCGCGCGCGCTGGCCGCTTCCCGTGAGCTGCCCGACGGCCCGTTCCGCGGCGTGCCGTTCCTGGTGAAGGACATCTTCTGCCACACCGCCGGCGATCCGTATCACGGCGGGATGAAGCTCCTGCGCAGGCTCGGGTGGACCGAGAAGGCGGACACCCATCTCGGACAGAAGTTTCGCGCCGCTGGCCTCGTCTTCGTCGGCCGCACGAACGTGCCGGAGCTCGGCAGCCTGCCGACGACAGAGCCCGACGCCTACGGTCCCACCCGCAACCCGTGGGACACCGCTCGATCGTCGGGCGGCTCGAGCGGTGGCGCGGCGGCCGCGGTCGCTGCGGGACTCGTGCCCGCGGCGCACGCGAACGACGGCGGGGGCTCGATCCGCATCCCCGCGAGCGAGTGCGGGCTCGTCGGCCTGAAGCCCACGCGCGGCCGCACCTCGCTCGGTCCCGACGCGGGCGAGAGCTGGGCGGGAGCCGTCGCCGAACATGTCGTGACCCGATCCGTCCGCGACACGGCGGCGCTGCTCGACGCGGTCGCCGGTCCGATGCCGGGCGACCCCTATTTCGCGCCGCCCCCTGCCCGCCCGTTCGCCGCGGAGGTGGGTCGCGATCCAGGACGGCTGCGCATCGGCGTCCTGGCCCGCGTGCCCGGCGACGCCTTCGGTCTTCACCCGGACTGCGCCGCGGCCGCGCGCGACACCGCGCGCCTCCTCGAGTCGCTCGGCCACGTGGTGGAGGAGTCGCATCCGGCCGCGCTCGACGATCCGGAGGTGGGCCAGCGCTTCACCCTCGTGGTCGCCGCATGGCTGGCGCGCGACCTCGACTACTGGAGCGAGCGCACGGGCCAGCGGATCGGCCCCGACGACGTCGAGCCGATGAACTGGGCGGTCGCGCAGCAGGGCCGCGCATGCACGGCGCATCAGTACATCCGCGCCGTCGAATGGCTGCAGGCCTACACGCGACGGGTCGCTGCCTGGTGGGCGGAGGGTTTCGACCTGCTCCTCACGCCGACCCTCGCCGAGCCGCCGCCGTCGCTCGGCGAGTTCTCCGCCCGCCCCGGCGATCCGCTGCGCGGCTTCCGCCGCGCCCTGCCCTTCGTGACGTTCACCTCGCCCTTCAACATCACGGGTCAGCCGGCCATCTCGCTGCCGCTCCACTGGAACGCCGACGGGCTGCCGATCGGCGTCCAGCTCGCGGCGGCGTACGGCCGCGAGGACGTGCTCTTCCGCGTCGCGGCGCAGCTGGAGGAGGTGCGGCCGTGGGCGAACCGCCGACCGAAGGTACACGCCTGAGCCGTCACTCGATCTGGTTCTTGAGAGGCTGGAAGTCCCCGGAGCGCGGGTCCGCGGCGAGCTCACGAAGCGCGGCGCGGAGACGTTCTTGGTCGTGCCTTGGTGCGCGGTGGAGAGCTTTTTGCGCTGGCCCGGTGAGCGTGACGGTCCAAGTAGGCATCGAGTTGGTCGAGGGTGATGAAGTCGCCGCGGCGGAACGCGGCCCGGCCGCGTTCGATGGCGCGGACCTCGGCCCGTGTGGGTGTGTAGACCGGAGCGTGGCGCATCGCAAAGTACGTCCGCCATGCTTCGCGCACGAGCTCGCTTGTGGTGCGGTGTTCGGCTTTGCGGACTTTCTCCATCTGTTTGAGCATCTCCGGGGGAAGAGAGATGGTGACGGCGCGCCGGCTTCTCATGAGTCTCCTCGGAACGGTATGATAGACGTTTCGATCCATGAAGCGGTCTGGCACGGCACGCCGGCGGCGGCGCTGCAACCTGCTTCGGGGCCGGCGGGTCAAGTGCCGCGAATGAGCCGCTCGAGCAGGATATCCTCGAGGTCGCGGCGAGCATCGAAAACGGCGAGCACGACGACCGTCCGCCCGGCGATGCGATAGACGAGGCGATGGGGGCGCACCACCAGCTCCCGCCAGGCCCTCACACCGAAGCGGAGCAGCTCCGGCACCAGGCGGCCCCGGCCGGGATGCGCCACCAGCGAGGAGGCTCGAGCCTCGAGACGCTCGAGGAGACGCTCGGCGTCGAGCGGGGCGTCCCGGGCCACGAAGGAGACGATATCCTCGAGGTCACGGACCGCCGCTTCCGACCAGACGACCCGGAAGCGACCTTCAGCCATCCCGTCTGGCGCGCCGGATCGCTTCTCGCGCCCGTCGGAACGCTTCGGCCTGCGAAACCGCCCGGCCAGCCTCCACCTCGGCTTCGCCGTGCGCCAGCAGCTTGAGCAAGGCCATTGCGGAACGCCAACGGTCGTACGTGTTGACGTCCATCACGACGACCTTCGCCTCGCCGTTCTGCGTGATGGTCACCGTGCGCCCGGCCTCGTTGACCTCGCGGACGAGGTCGGCCGTCCGGTTCTTCAGGTAGGTGATCGGCTTCACGTCGCTGCGTCGGTGCATGTCGATGCCTCCCCCAGGTCAGAATAGCGTACCGGATTCTGTACGTGAAGCGGACACGGGAGCCGTCACTCGATCGGCACGACCGGACGCCCCTCCGCGTCGAGCTGGTGGAGGTACTCCGCGATGCCGAAGCCCTCGTGGCCCTCGTAGGTCCAGCGCGCCAGGCCTTCGTTCAGCATCGTGCGCCGCCCGCCCACCTCGTGCCCCGCATGGGAAAGAGCGTTCGGCTCGGCCGCGCTTGGTCGAAGTGCAGCACTTGTGCTACACTTCATTGCATGGGCACCAAGAACCCCCGGATCCACGCCGTCCTCGAGCCGCGGCTCTTCGCCGTCGTGAAGGGCCTCGCGCGCGAGCACGGTTCGTCGCTCTCGCAGGAGGCGCACGACCTCATCCGCGAGGCGGTCGAACTGCACGAGGATCGCGCGCTCGACGACCTCGCCGAGAATCGCCGCCGTTCCTGGAATCCCAAGACGGCGCTGACCGCGGCCGAAGTCCGCGCACAGCTCAAGGGCCGGTAGGCGACGTCCGCCCGTGCCGGACGACGCGTCCTTCTCGACGCTCTTCCACTCCGAGTTCCCGGACGACCTTCGGCGACTTCCGGCGAACGTCCGCGAGCGGATCCTCACCGCCGTGGAGAAGCGTCTCGCTCAGGCGCCCGATCGATACGGACAGCGCCTACGCCAGTCACTCCGCGGCTACTGGAAGCTCCGGGTCGGCGACCACCGGGTCGTCTACGAGATCGTCGGACGCGAAGTCCGCGTGTACGGCCTCCTGCACAGGCGAGACGTCTACACGGCGATCGCGAGGCGGACGACGCGAGGCTGGCCGCCGGGTCCGCGTTGAGGTGAGCCTGTAGGGTACGTGAAGCGGACACGTGAGCCGTCACTCGATCGGCACGACCGGACGGCCGTCCGCGTCGAGCTGGTGGAGATACTCGGCGATGCCGAAGCCCTCGCGGCCCTCGTAGGTCCAGCGGGCCAGGCCCTCGTTGAGGAGCGTCCGCCGGTCGCCGTGCTGCGGCAGCGACGCGACCCGCAGGACATCGCCGCGGAGCGCGTGCACCCGCCCTTGCGCGTCCGTCGCGCGGACGTGCGTCACGCGATGCGTGAGGCGGTCAGCTTCGAGCTCCGTCCGCACGTCCCACGCCCGGATGCTCGCGAATCCGCCGTCGCGCCACACCCAGCCGCGATGGAGCTCGCCGGCTCCGGTACCGATGCGGATGCCACCGAAATGGACGTCGTCGCCGACGTTCACCGAGAACCAGCGCCACATGGTGGGCCCGCCCCAGCGGCGCGGCCCCCACGACTTGTCACGGTTGCCGCGCGCCCGGGTGAGCTCGTGGCGCGCGCCGTCGACGTCGATCCATCCGCTCCAGCGCCCGGCCTGCTCGAGATGCCCCTTGCCGACGTGCTGCCGCGTCTCGGCGCTGGCGCCCGCTCCGGACCGCCCCTGCCCGTCGCTCCCGACGGCGGGTGTGAGCGCGCGGAACTCGACGTCCATGACGACGTGCGCCGGCCGCGGTGCACGCTTCGCCTCCACGTCGACGACGATCGCCTCGGCGTCGCAGGTGAGGCGCCAGTGCGCCATCGGCTCGAGACGCACGTAGCGGACGCCGGCCACCGCGAGGTCGCTGTCGGTCATCTGGTGCTGCGGGCGGACGCCGCGGACGACCGCCAGCTCGGTGCCGGGAAGCCAGAGCGAGAGGCCGACGTCCATCGTGCCCTCGTTCGGCCGGACGCCGATGCGCGTGAAGAAGCCGGCGTCGGCTGTCGGGTCGTAGGCGTTGAAGTAGTACGACTCGCTCCAGGCCGTGTCCGGCTCGACGGGATGGGCGAAGTCGTGGCGCGCATCGAGGATCGGCATGCCGCGGCTATACCACTTCTTGTGCCGGAACGTCGGCCTGTCGTACGGTGCGCGCATGCTGGACAAACTCGCCTTCCTCGACGCCGTCGCCCAAGCCGACCTCGTGCGCCGCGGCGAGATCACGCCCTCCGCCCTCGTCGACGCGGCGATCGCGCGCATCGAGCGCGTCAACCCGAAGCTCAACGCGGTCATCATCCCGCTCTTCGAGAAGGCACGTGCCCAGGCCGCCGCGCCGGACTTGCCGCGCGGGCCGTTCCGGGGAGTGCCGTTCCTCTTGAAGGACCTGCTCGCCTACTCCGCCGGCGACCCGCACCACATGGGCACCCGCCGCCTGAAGCAGGTCGGCTTCGTCGCGCCGCACGACTCGAACACCGCCGCGCGCCTCCGCGCCGCCGGCTTCGTGTTCCTCGGCAAGACGAACACGCCCGAGATCGGCACGCTGCCGACGACCGAGCCCGACGCGTACGGTCCCACCAGGAATCCATGGGATCCGAGCCGCTCGACGGGCGGCTCGAGCGGCGGCTCCGCGGCGTCGGTGGCCGCAGGACTCGTGCCCGCGGCGCACGCGAACGACGGCGGCGGCTCGATCCGCATACCGGCGAGCGAGTGCGGCCTCGTCGGCTTGAAACCGTCGCGCGGCCGCGTCTCGTTCGGACCCGACCTCGGCGAGCCGATCGCCGGCCTCGCCCACGAGGGCGTCGTGACGCGGTCGGTCCGTGACACCGCGGCGCTGCTCGACATCCTGGCCGGCTACGAGCCGGGCGACCCGCACACGGCGCCGCCGCCGCTCCGGCCGTACGCGCAGGAGGTGGGCACGGATCCGGGAAAGCTGCGTATCGGCATCCTCGTGCGACTCCCCGGCGAGACGGCGCCGACACATCCCGACTGTCGCGCCGCGGCCGAGAGCGCGGCGCGCCTCCTCGAGTCGCTCGGCCATACCGTCGAGCCGTCGCATCCGGCGGCGCTCGACGAGCTCGAGGTGGGCCACCACTTCTCGATGATGTACGCGACGCACATCGCCCGCATGGTGGACGTCCTCGGCGAGCTCACCGGGACGCCGTTCGGCCCCGACGACCTCGACCCGCTGAACCGCACCCTCGCCGACCTCGGCCGCATGGCCACCTCGCAGCAGTACCTGGCGACCGTCGACTGGCTGCACGGCTATACGCGGCGCATGGCCGCGTGGTGGACGTCCGGCTTCGACCTGCTGCTGACGCCGACGCTCCCCCAGCCGCCGCCGCCGCTCGGCACGTTCACCCCATCGGCCGCGGACCCCGTCGCGACGGGCGTCCGGGCGACGCAGTTCGCGGGCTTCACCATGCCCTTCAACCTGACGGGGCAGCCGGCCATGTCGCTGCCGCTCCACTGGAGCGACGACGGGTTGCCGATCGGCGTCCAGTTCGCGGCGGCGTACGGGCGCGAAGACCTGCTGATCCGCGTCGCGGCGCAGCTCGAGCAGGCCCGGCCGTGGGCCGACCGGCGCCCACCGATCCACGCCTGAACCGGGCGGCCGCGATGGAAGCGTTCCGCATGGCAGCGATGGCGTTTGGCAACGTCGTCGCCCAGGCGGTCTACGTCGCCGCGAAGCTCGGGCTCGCCGACCTGCTCGAGTCGGGACCGAAGAGCGTCGAGGAGCTGGCGCGCGCGAGCGGTGCCCACGCGCCGTCGCTCGCCCGCCTGCTGCGCGCGCTCACCAGCTTCGACGTGTTCGTCGAGGAGGAGACGACGGGGCGCTACGCGCTCAACCCCCTCGGCGCGACGTTGCTCTCCGGCAAGCCCGGCTCCGTCCGCGACGCTGTCCTCATGGCGGGCGACCCCATCTTCAACCGGCCATGCGGCGAGATGACCCACGCCGTCGTCAGCGGACAGCCCGCCTTCGAGCACATGTTCGGCGCGCGCTTCTTCGACTACCTCGCGCGCCACCCGGAATCGGCCGCGGTCTTCGACACTGGCATGGCGATGTTCTCGGAAATGGAGAACGGACCGATCGCCGCGGCCTACGACTTCTCCGCCTTCGCCCGCGTGATCGACGTCGGTGGGGGACGCGGCGGGTTTCTGGCGGCGATCCTCCGCGCGCACCCCGACGTACGCGGCGCGCTGTACGACCTGCCGCGCGTCGTCAAGGAGGCGACCCTCCTCGACGCCCCGGACCTGCAGGCGCGGACCAGCCGCCTCGGCGGCGATTTCCTCCAGTCCGTGCCCGCGCTCTTCGACGCGTACGTCCTGAAGCGGGTTCTGCACGATTGGGACTGCACGATTGGGACGACGACACCTGCATCGCGATCCTGCGCCGTTGCCGGGAAGGGCTCCCGGCGTCGGGCCGCGTCGTCGCGATCGACGCGGTTTTGCGGCCCGCCAACGAGCCGGACCCGAGCAAGGTGTCGGACCTCCTGATGATGATCCTGTGTCCGGGGCGCGAGCGGACCGAGGCCGAGTTCTCCGCGATCTTCTCCGCGGCGGGGCTGCGGCTCACGCGCGTGATCCCCACGCCGACGCCGCTGTCGATCGTCGAAGGGGCGCCGGCGGAGGCGTAGAGTTCCGCGGGACGGTCTGGCGGGCAGCGGGTCGTGGTCTAAGCCGTCGATCCCGCCCTCGGCCCTCGTCGCTACTGGGCAGTCCATTGCCCGTCGAAGTCGCACGTGTCGGAGCCGCGAAGAGTTGCACCCAAGGATCGTGCGGTTCGGGACCGATCGCGGGACGGCCGCCCCTACCCCTGCCGTCGTTGGACGACGCCCCCACGGTGCGGCGACCGACGCGGTGGCCAAGGTACCGAAGACCGTGATCGGCACGCTCGTCGAATGGTCTTCGCGCAGGTGGCGCAGCACCCGCGCGTCGTCGAGCAGCTCGCGTCGCGGGTGGCGGGGATGGCGGAAGCGCTTCAGGCTCTTGACTTCAAGCTAGCAATCTGATTTACTGCCTCAGTCAAGTCATGAGGCAACGTCCCCTCCAACTGGAGCTTCACCCGCGGACGTGGGGCGGAAAGCGCGACGGCGCCGGTCGCAAGCCGTCGGGTCGACAGGTCGGCGTACCGCATCGCGCGCGACCCGCGCACGACGCTCGCCATCCCGTACACGTGACGCTGCGGGCTTGCCATGGGCTCCCGCCGCTCCGCACCGAGCAGCTCTTCCCGGCCGTCCGCGGCGGGCTGGCGCGCGCGTCTCGAGGCGGCCTGCGCGTTTTGCAGTTCTCGGTGCAGCGGGATCACGTTCATCTCCTCGTCGAGGCGGTGGATGTTCGCGTGCTCTCGCGCGGGATTCAAGGGTTGGCCATCCGCATCGCAAGGGCCGTGAACCGCGTGCTCCGGCGGCG
>WNGI01003716.1_pt1 | contig 17781 bp, 18 predicted proteins | sample 5400621 | NCBI WGS metagenome assembly WNGI01 (sample SAMN13153374, study PRJNA577476) | soil metagenome | isolation source: 20 cm soil or saprolite under Garry oak tree replicate 1 | place: USA:California | collected 2016-06-15 | reverse complement strand
GCGGATCGCTCGACGAAGGTCGCGTCGCCTCCGGACCGTCGAGCGATCGACCTGCAGGCGGTTGGCACCCTTCCGCCTGATCTCGGCCTCGACGAGCACGCGACCATCGCGGGTCTCGAATTCCCCTCGGACGAACGCGGCGTCCGCGCCGTGTCGCACGAGCGGCTCGCTCGCGCTCACGCGCGGACTCCCGAGCGAATACAGGAAGTGCATCGCCTCCAACAGATTGGTCTTGCCTTCGCCGTTGGGTCCGGCCACCACGATGATCCCGTCGTGTCCGAGGTCGACCCGCGTATGTGTGTGGTTGCGGTAGTCCCGCAACTCCACCCACGACAGGCGCATGGCGGGACCCGGGTCGGAACGGGCTACACCACCGCGGCCGGGAGCCGCACTGGCATCACGAGGTAGGTGAACCCATCACTCTCCCCGTGCACCACCCCGGGCTTCAGCCCGTCTCGCACGTCCAGCCGCACCGATTCACCGACCGCGGCCGTGAGACCGTCGATCAGGTACTGTGGGTTGAACGCCACCGTCAGATCGTCTCCCTCGTAACGAGCCTCGACGGTTTCCACCGCCTGGCCGAGATCGGGAGAGCTGGACGACAGTTTGACGCCGAGGGCGTTGAACTCGAGTCGGACGGGCGTGGTGTCGCGAGCGAGGAGCCCAACCCTGCGCACGGCGTCGAGCAGCTGTTGGCGCGAGACTGTCAACCTGCTCTCGTGCGTATCCGGGAGCAGCTGGCGATAGTTCGGGAACTCGCCTTCGATGAGCCGGGACGTGAGCGTCAACCCTCCGGTGCGGAACGACACCTGCGCGTCGTCCACGAGGATCTCCACCTTGCCCTTCTCGTCACCCGAAGCGGCACGCCCGGCCTCGGAGAACGCCCGCTCGGGGACGATCGCCTTCGCCTCTCCGTCCGCGCTCGCGACGAGGTCGCGGACCGCGAGCCGATACGAATCCGTCGCCACCAGCACGCAGCCTTCGCGACTCACCTCCACCAACACGCCCGTCAGCACCGGCCTTGCCTCGTCGCGGCTGGCGGCCCGCGCGACCTGCGAAACGGCCTCCGCGAAGGCGCCGGCGTCGGCCTCGACCCGGGTGCCCCCAGGTTCCTGCAATCCGGGGAAGTCCTCCGCGGGCAGCAACCGAAGCGCGCCCTCGTAGGCCGCGCACCTGATCCGTGCCTGCGACTGGTCGGTCTCCACGTCGACCGGTGCGTCGGAGAGCGACTTCGGGATCAGCGCGATCCCTGGCTCGGTCACTTGCACGTCGATCGTGAGGCGAGCAGAAACCTCGAGGTCGGTCGTCGTCGTCGTCAGCCTGCCCTCGGCCGCCCCGTCGAGCAGGACGCCCGTGAGCGCGGGGATCCCCGGCCGCGACGACACACCGCGCTGGACCGTCTGCAAGGCGTCGGATAGCGCATCTCGATCGCATCGGAACTTCACCGTACACACCCCCTGTTTCGGTATCTGTTCTTCATGAAGACTTGTAGTAGTAGGACCGGTGGAACCGTGGATAACCCTGTCATCCGTGCAGCGTAATAGCCATATCTGACATGTGGATGGTCGGTGGATAAGTCGTGCCGCTCTTCCCCCGACACCCGGATGCTGTCCCGTGAGCCCGGGTCATCCACACCATCGTCCACACCTCAGGAGGTCCCTCGGACGCGTCCCCGGACGATCCTGGTCAGGTCCTGAACCTGCCGGAAGGTGGCGTCGCGCTCACGCATCTCGTCTTCCACCTTCTTGATCCCGTGGAGGACGGTGGTGTGGTCGCGACCACCGAAGATCTCGCCGATCTTCACCAGTGACAGCCCGGTGCATTCGCGCATGAGGTACATGCCGATGTGCCGTGCCTGGGTGAGCGGTCGTGAGCGGGACTTCGATACGAGATCGCCGGTGGAGAGCGAGAAGTACTCGGCGGTCTGCTCCATGATCAGCTGCGGCGGGATCTCGTGGTCGGTCTGTGGGATCAGGTCCTGGAGCGCGCGCTCGGCCAACTCTTGGCCGATGGGTTGCGCCGTGAGCTCGGACCAGGCGACCACCCTGACGAGCGCCCCCTCGAGCTCCCGGACCGACTGGTCGAACTTCGACGCGACGAACTCGATCACGTCGTGAGGGATGGTCAGACGCTCGCGCTCCGCTTTGAGCTGCAGGATCGCGATGCGTGTCTCCAGGTCGGGCGGCTGCACGTCGACGCAGAGACCCCAACGGAACCGGCTCACGAGACGCTCCTCAAGACCGGACAGCTCGTGCGGCGGTCGATCGGATGCGATCGCGATCTGACGGCCGCTCCCGTGGAGATGATTGAACGTGTGGAAGAACTCTGTCTGTGTCTCCTCGCGTTTGGCGAGGAACTGGATGTCGTCGACGAGCAAGACGTCCACCTCGCGGTAGCGATGGCGGAACTGGTCGCCTTGGCGTTCGCGTACCGCCTTGATGAACTCCGTGACGAAACGCTCCGAGGTCACGTATTTCACGCGGATCCCTGGGTTAACGCGGTACATGTGGTGACCGACCGCGATCAGCAGGTGTGTCTTGCCCAGACCGACGCCGCCGTAGATGAACAACGGGTTGTACGCGGTCGACGGTGGCGCTTCGGCGACGGCCATCGCTGCCGCGTGCGCGAACCGGTTGCTCGGCCCCGGCACGAACGCGTCGAACGTGTAGTTGGGGAACGGCAAGCCGGGCGCCCCGAGTGAGATCGCCGCGGCGCGCCGACGCACCGCCTCGCTCGACTCCCCGATGGGCGTGCGAGCTTGTGTCGACGGCGCGGAGTTGATCGCGGGCGTCTGCTCGAGCGGATGGCGGATCCCCTCTTCGACCTCGAACTCGATCTTCACGGGTCCGCCGTACGAAGCCGCGACCACTTCCTCGATCAGGGCGAGATGGTTGTGCTGCAAGCGCTCACGGACGAGCGGGCTGGGGACCGCGAGAGTGAGGACGTCGTCGATGAGGCCGGCCGGCCGAACGTCGGAGAACCACATCACGAGGGTCGTGTCGGGGAGCTCTTCTCGCGCGCGCGCGAGCACCCTCGACCACGCTTCGAGTGCCGCATGCTCCGGGTAGGCCGTCACCATGCCTATTCCACAGAACCTTTCCACAACGGTGGAAAACCCTACGGAGGGGCTCTCCGACAACGAGGGGGCGGCCCGGTCTCGCGCCCCGGGGGGAAGGCGGGCTGGAAGATAGCACGGTGGTTTTCCACGCCGCACGCTCGTTGCGGGGTCTTGACGTTCTTTCTGTTGTCAAGAGGCTTGGCCAGCGAGGATGCACGCCCCGTATACTCTCCGCTCGATCGGCGAAGCCGGTCTCCCATCGAGCGAGGATCGTCCACGGATGGCCAAAGGCAAGCGAACGTATCAGCCGAACAACCGTCACCGCGCGAAGGTGCACGGATTCCGGCACCGGATGCGGACCCGGGCCGGGCGCGCGATCCTTGCCGCGCGTCGCCGCAAAGGGCGAGCGCGGGTCACCGTCTGACCTGCGCGGACAGGCCCGGTGCGATCGCGCGATGTGCAGCGCGTCTTCGATGAAGGCCGGCCGGTTCACGGGAGCCGGGTGGTAGTGTTTCTCGCGCCCGGGACCGGGGGAGCGGCGTACGTCGTCGGTCGAAAGGTCGGCAACGCTGTCACGCGGAACCGAGCTCGGCGCATCCTTCGAGCGGCGTGGTTCGAGGTCGCTCCGAGGATCGGGAACGGACACGATGCCGTCCTCGTGGCCCGAGAGGCCATCCGGGGGGCCAAGACGCAGGACCTGGTGGCCGAGATGAGGCAGCTTCTCCGCGGGGAGATCACGCACCCATGAACGCCATCCGACGCGGTCTGCACGAGGCCGGGGGACCGATCCGCGCGCTTCTCATCGCATCCATCAAGCTGTACCGCCTGACCCTCTCGGGCTGGCTCGGCGGTCAGTGCCGCTTCTATCCGAGCTGCAGTCGCTACGCGGAAGACGCGATCAGGCTGCACGGCGCGGTCCGTGGCTCCGGGATGGCGCTCTGGAGGGTGGTGCGCTGCAACCCATTCGGCGGCGGCGGCATCGATCACGCCGACGGACGCGGGCAAGATCTTGCGTATGACGATGTCGCACGAAAGGCATCCGACCGGAAGGCCCGGGTGTAGAGCTTGGTCGCCAACGTCCTTTGGCAAGGGCTCCTCAACGCGCTCGGCTGGGTCCTCGCATGGATCTACGACATCGTGCCGAACTACGGCATCGCGATCGTCCTCCTCACGCTCGCGATCCGGCTCCTGTTGCTTCAGCAGGAAGAGCAGATGAAGCTGTACAAGGAGGCGGGGGTGAACCCGCTCGGCGGATGCCTCCCCATGCTCCTCACGCTGCCGTTCCTTTTCGCGATGTATGCCGTCATACGGCCTCCGACCTTGACCCCGTCGCAGGATCCACAGCACAAGGGCGCGTTCGTCGTGGCCAACAACCATCTCCCGCAGGACAGCGCCCTGTTCCAGAACGTCCTGACGCACCAGAACACCGATTTCCTGTTCATGAACCTGCAGTGCAACCTCGTAGGGGCCGGGACCCAGGTTCCGATCAAGTACAAGGACCCGAGCGATGGGCAGGTCAAGCAGCTACCGGGACCCGGGAACCCGAACCCAGCGGACCAAACGCCTGCCAAGATCTACGGGAAGGACAACGCGGACCTGCCGTTCCAGGCTGAGACACAGGCATTTCTGGACTGCGGGCACCAGCGTTTCCCCGACATGATCCCGTACATCCTGTTGCTCGCGATCATGGTGGGATCAACGTTCTTCCAGACCTGGCAGATGCAGCGTGCGAGCCCGAAAGACTCGCAATCATCTCAGCAGCAGGCCATCACCCGCGTGATGCCGCTGATGTTCGCGTTCTTCGGGCTGCAGTTCCCCGCCGGGCTGGTCCTCTATTGGACCGTTTCGAACGGTCTCCAGGTAGCCCAACAGACGTACCTTCTGCGGGCAGGACACATCGGGCCTGAGGCGCTGGAGCGGCGCATGGCCGAACAGAACCAGAAAGCCGCGAACCCGACGCCGCCGAGGCGTGGTGTGATGAACTGGATGACCGACCGGGCGAAGGCCGTGCAGAACCAGCGGGGGCAGGCGCGGAAGCCGGCGCCCAAGGGTGATGGCAAGGCGACGCAGGGAAAGAAGGGCTCGGGCAAACCCAACCCCGGCCAGAGGAAGCCCCCGAGCGGTGGGTCGTCACGCACGGGGCGGCCGCCCGCCGGGGACCCCGGCCGGCGCAAGAAGGGGGCGGCCCCCGGCAATCAGCTGAGGCGCAACCCGAAGCCTGAACCACCGGAGGAAGAGGGATGAGCAGCGACCTGCCGGACGAGGTCGATCTCGAGGAACAAGCCGACGCCGTCGCAGACTTCGTGGAGGAGCTCCTCGGTCACATGGACATCGACGCGATCGCGGAGCCGGCCCAACAGGGCGATCGGTTCTACGTCGACATCCTCGAGGGACCGCCGGACGATCTGGCGCTCTTGATCGGCAAGCATGGACAGACGCTCGACGCCATCCAGGAACTCGCCCGCAATGTCGTTGGGCGAAGGCTGGACGAGCGGATCCGTGTCCTTGTCGATGTCGAGGATTATCGGAAGCGCAGGGCGTCAAGGCTCGAGGAGCGTGCACGTGAGGCCGCGGAGAGGGCGCTGGCGACCGGCCAGGAGCAGGAGCTGGAACCCATGGACGCCCTCGAGCGGAAGATCGTCCACGATGCCGTTGCAGGGATCGACGGTGTCCAGAGCGGATCCCGCGGCGAGGACCCGAACCGTTTCGTCGTCGTCAGTCCCGCCGAGTGAGGAACCCGGTCGCCGGGCCCCGGGCGGGGAGGATGTTTCACGTGAAACATGAGGCTTGGGGTCGGTGGGATCAGGTGCTCGCCCTCCACATCAGCAGCGAGATGGCCGAACGACTGGATCGCTACGAGCGTCTCCTCCTCGAGAGGGCCGTCCCCTTCGGGATGATCGGTCGTGCCGACCGAGGCAGGCTCCGCGAACGCCACATCCTCGATTCGCTCCGCGCCGCTCCGCTTCTCGGGGCCGCTCCCCTTCGGGTCGTTGATCTCGGGTCGGGCGCGGGCCTTCCAGGGATACCCCTCGCGATCGCCCGACCAGACCTCTCCTTCCGATTGGCGGAGCTCCGGCAGCGACGCGCGGCATTCATCGAGCTGGTGGTCGACAGGCTTCGACTCCCGAACGTCCGGGTCTTCGCCGGGAAGGCCGAGGATCTGGACGAACGGTTCGACGTTGGCCTGTCCAGAGCCTTCGCCGACCTCGCCCGCGCGTGGGGGATCGCCGAGTCGCTGCTTTCGCCTGCCGGGAGGCTCCTCTTCTGGGCCGGTCGGACCTTCGACGTAACCTCGGGAGCGCCTGAAGGAGCAAGCATCTCGGTTTCTGCCGCTCCCGCCCTTGCGGATGCCGGGCCTGTGGTTATCATGACCCGGCAGTGAGCAAGCCTTCTCCCGGTGCTACCTCGTCGTCCGCTCCTTCTGACAAGGGCACCCAGGGCCCTGTCACGAACACGGATCGAGTGAGGAAGAGAGCGCCCGATCCCCCCGCAGAGCCGGGCGTGGCGCGGGTCGTCGCCATCGCAAACCAGAAGGGCGGGGTGGGGAAATCCACCACCGCGGTCAGCCTCGGGGCGGCTCTCGCCGAGATCGGCTATCGGATCCTGGTCGTCGACCTCGATCCGCAAGGCAACGCGTCGACCGGCATGGGCATACGCCACGAGGCACGCAGGGTCACGGTGTATGACGTCGTCCTTTCCGAGGCGCCCGTCGAAAGCGCCATCGTTCCCACTTCGGTGACGCACCTCGACGCGGTTCCTTCCACGATCGACCTGGCGGGGGCGGAGATCGAGCTCGTCAGCCAGTTCTCCCGGGAAACGCGTCTCAAGAAGGCGCTCGTTCCCGTCGCCGACGGTCGTTACGACTTCATCTTCCTCGATTGCCCACCATCCCTTGGGCTGCTGACGATCAACGCTCTCACGGCTGCGGAAGAACTGATCGTCCCGATCCAGTGTGAGTACTACGCGCTCGAGGGCCTCGGGCAGCTCCTTCGGAACGTGAACCTCGTCCAGCAGAACATCAACCCAGAACTCAAACTCACGGGCATCGTGATGACGATGTTCGACCCGAGGACGAAGTTGTCCGAACAAGTGGTCGACGAGGTGCGACGCTTCTTCGGAGAAGTCGTGTACGACGTCGTCATCCCGCGCACGGTTCGGCTCTCTGAGGCACCGGGGTTCGCGCAGCCCATCACCGTCTACGATCCCCGGTCCAAGCGCGCCGAGTGCTATCGCCAGCTGGCCCAAGAGGTCGCCGCTCGACCGCGCCCGGATAACCCGATGCCGGTGTTCGACGATCTTCCCTCGGTGGTGGTCCAGGCGCCGACCCTGGATCCCGGCGGGAAACCAGCCGAGGAGATGTCGTCGGCGGACGAGCTCCCCGAGGAGATGTCGTCGGCGCCGGACCCCGACGTTGGATCAGAGATCGAGACAGGGGCCGAACCCGTCACCGAGACGGGCGTCGAGCGCGGCGGGTCGGCATCTCCGCAGGTGGAACCCGTCACCGAGTCGGAGCCTACTCCCGAGACCGGGGCCGAGATGGCGTTCGCGCCGCCGGAGGACGGAGGAGATCCGCTTCCTGCTCCGCCCACGCCCGCCCTCGACGAACCCGACGCACCGCCCGGGGGATCCGGTGAGGTGGACTGGACCGAGGAGATCGGATCGACCGCCGAGCCTCGGGTTCGACCGCCCAGAGAGGCGGTCTCCCCTGGTCGGCTGCCGGAACGACGGGTGGTGGTGATCGGCGAGGACGCCGAGATCGACATCGAGGCAGCGCGCGAGCCCCTGGTGCAGGTGCCCCGCGGTAGCCGCCCCCCCGTCGATCCCGCCAGCGAGATCGGGGAGACGTTGCAGGACGGCGGGAACGCGCCGAAACGCCGATGGCGACTGTTCCGCAAGGGAGGCCAGTGATGTCGAAACGCGGGGGGCTCGGTCGAGGCTTGTCGGCGCTGATCCCGGGCGCGCCCGAGGCTGGTGAGGCCTCCCCGGGGCTGATGGAGGTACCGGTCCACGCCGTGGCGCCGAATCCGAAGCAGCCCCGCACGCGTTTCGACGACGAGACGATCGCGGCCCTGGCCGCCTCCATCAGAGAGGTCGGGATCCTCCAGCCGCTCGTCGTCCGCCGAGCCGGAGATGGACGGTACGAGCTCATCGCCGGAGAGCGACGCCTCCGGGCCGCCAAAGCAGCCGGGCTCGCGAGCGTTCCGATCGTCCTTCGGGATTCCGAAGATGCGGATCTCCTTCGAGAGGCGCTGATCGAGAACATCCACCGCGAGGATCTGAACCCGATCGAGCAGGCCGAGGCGTTCAAGGCATTGCTCGGGGAGCTCGGGCTCAAGCAAGAGGAGCTGGCGGACAGGGTTGGTGTGTCACGGTCACACATCGCGAACACCATCCGGCTGCTGGCCCTCCCCCTGGAAGTCCAGCAGCTTCTCGCCGACGACAAGATCACCGCCGGTCACGCTCGCGCCGTGCTCTCGTTGGGGGACAAGGACGCGATGACCTCCCTCGCGACTCGGATCGCCGCGGAGGACCTCTCGGTCCGCCACACCGAGGACGTCGTTCGACGCTTCCTCGAGGTTCCGCAGGCGACCGAGGCCAAGCGACGGGTGGCCGAGTCCTTGACCGCCAAGGCCGATGCGAACCTCGCCGAGGTGGAGGAGATCCTGTCGGAGCAGCTCGCCACGCGCGTGTCGATCCAGATGGGCGCCAAGCGCGGCAAGGTTGTGATCGAGTTCGGCTCGCCGGATGACTTGGAGCGCATCGTCTCTGAGATTATCGGGTCAGGCCCGGGCCTCGCCCCCGACTAGGCGCGCATCGCGACCGAGCGTAGGACGCTATCACACAGGTCACTGAGGGTTCGACCCTGAACCTGCGCGGCCATCGGCACGAGCGATGTCTCGGTCATCCCGGGTGAAACGTTGACCTCGAGCACCCACGGTCGATCGTTCGTGTCGACCATGAGGTCGACCCTCGTGAGATCCCTGAGGCGGAGTGCTCCGGCCGTCTTCCCGGCGAGCTCGCCGACGGCGGCCGAGGCCGCATCCGAGAGTCGTGCGGGGCAGAAGTACTCGGTGGCGCCGGCGGTATACCGTGCCGCGTAATCGTACGGCCCGTCCTTCGGGACGATCTCGACGATCGGCAACGGCTCGAGGTCCCTGCCGGCCAGCGCCGCCGCGACCTCTCGACCCTCGACCTTCGCTTCGATCAAGGCTGCTCCGCTGAACGAGAGCGCCGCCATCACGGCCTGGGGGAGGTCGGCCTCACGCTCGACGAAACTCACACCCAACGCCGACCCGCTCCTCGAGGGCTTGACCACGCACGGGAGCCCGATCCGCTCCACGGCTTTGCCCAGCGCGGCACCGCCGCCGAGGTCGCGGAGCGCCCATCCCTCGATCACGACCCACGGCGGCGTCGGGACGCCGGCGCGCTTCAGCGCGTCCTTCGCGAGGACCTTGTCGAAGGCCACCTCGCAATCGAAGGCGGCGGTTCCCGTGTACGCGATCTCGAGCAGGTCCAGCAGGCGTTGGACCGTGCCATCCTCTCCTTCCTTGCCGTGCAATGCAAGCCAGCAGAGATCGGGTGGTCGCTCGCCAAGGGCCTCGACCAACTGCGTCTCGCCCGGATCCAGGAGCCAAGCCTCGTGGCCGAGCTCACCGAGTGAGAGCGTCATACGGTGACCGCTGCGGAGCGACACATCGCGCTCCGGCGTTCGGCCTCCCGCCAGGACCGCGATCCTCATGATCCGTGAAGGCTCCGATAGAGGCGTTCCTCGTCCTCGAAGAGCGCGGCCAGCCTCGCAACGCCCTCCCGGATCCGATCTTCCGTGGGGTAGCAGTAGGCCAGCCGCATCCGGTCGCCGCCTCGGCCGTCGGGATAGAAGGCGGTTCCCGGGACGTACGCGACCCGACGCTCGACCGCGGCCGCAAGCATCGCCGTCGTGTCGGACCAATCCGGAAGCGTGACCCACACGTAGAAGCCGCCGGACGGGTGCGTCCACGCGGCGGTGCTGGGGAAGTGCTCATCGAGGGCACCCAGCATGGCGTCCCGACGTGATCGGTACGTGTCGACCAGGCCGGCTAGCGCGGTTCTCCACCGGTCGTCGTCGGAGAACCACCGCTCGGTGAGGAGCATCGTGAGGTTCGACCCGCAGAGGTCGGCCGCCTCTTTGGCAAGCACGAGCCGTTGGATCACCGAGGGATCGGCCAGCGCCCATCCCACCCGTACGCCCGGCGAGAAGGTCTTCGAGACCGTCCCGAGGTAGATCACGTTGCGAGGATCGAGCGAGCGCAGGCACGGCAACGGCTCACCTTCGAACCGGAGCAGCCCGTACGGGTTGTCCTCGATGATGGGGATCCCCGTCTCCCGACACAGGGCGACGAGCTGATCGCGCCGGCGTCCCGACATGGTGACGCCGGCGGGATTACCGAAATTGGGCACCGTGTAGACGAACGTCGGCCGCTCGCCACGGACGATGGCTCGTTCCAGCTGCTCCACGATCATCCCTTCGTCGTCGAGCTCGATCGTGAGGAAGCGAGGTTGGTAGGCGGCGAACGCGGTGAGTGCGCCCACGTAGGCGGGCGCCTCCACGGCGATCATGTCGCCGGGGTCGATGAAGATCTTGCCGAGGAGATCGAGTGCCTGCTGGGCGCCGGTGGTGATCACGACGTCGGCTGGGTCTGCGTCGACGCCCTCCTCGGCCATCAGCATGACCGCGCGATCGCGCAGCGCGAGCTGCCCTTGGCCCCCGCCGTACTGCAATGCGGTCGGCCCGAGTTCGCCGAGGACCTGCGTCGCGACCTCGAGGACCGCCCGCGCAGGAAGTGCTTCGACGTAGGGCATCCCGCCCGCGAGCGAGACGACCTCCGGGCGTGCAGCGACCGCGAACAGCGCACGGACCTCGGACGCGGACATGTCGGAGGTCCGTTCGGCGTAGCGGTCGACGAACCGATCGATGGAGAACTCGGCCATGGGGATCGAAGGAAGACACCCAGCGTAGCATTCGTCCTCGCCCCGACCGAGGACCGCAGGTCGATCCTCTACGGATCGACCTGCGGGAGGACTTCGCTGGCGACCACCTCGAGCATCTCGAGGTCGTCGTACAACTCGTGGTTCAAGAAGATGCGCTGGACACCCACGTCCGCGTACTCGCGGAGGCGGGTGGCCGCTCGCTCGCTCGACCCGACGATGCAGTCCCGTTCGATCTCGGCCCGGTAGTCCTCGAACGGACCCGCTTCGGGATCGATCGCGTGCGCGCGGCGGAGCTTCTCGAGGTACTCGTCCTCGGTCCGTCCGACGAAGAACCACGTCATCAAGGACGTCACGAGTGAGGACGGATCGCGGCCTTCCGCCTCGAACCCCGCTCGTGCCCGGGCGAAGCGCCCGGCCACATCCTCGGGCAGGCCGCCCACCGTGTTGAACTCGTCCGCGTACCGGCCGATCAACCGCTGCATCCGCGGTCCGACCGCCTTCCCGCCGAGGATGAGTGGCGGGTGCGGACGCTGCACCGGTCCGGGGAGGAACTCTGCGGCATCCAGGCGGTAGTACGTCCCGTCGAAGGTGAACGGATCCTGCGTCCACAGGCCGTGCACGATGGGCACGGCTTCCTCCAACCGCGCCCACCGCTCGTGGACGTCGAAGAACGGGAAGCCGAACTGCGTGTGCTCTTCCTCCCACCAGCCGGCACCCATGCCGACCTCGGCGCGGCCGCCGCTGATCTCGTCGACCGTCGTCGCGGCCTTCGCGAGGAGCGCCGGCTGACGGAACGTGACCGGCGACACCAAGGTCCCGAGTCGGATCTTCGTCGTGCGGGCGGCGAGCCCGCCGAGCAGCGTCCACGCGTCCGTCGCGCCTCGGCCCGAGACGCCTCGCGCGCTGAAGTAATGGTCCGATCGGAACAGTCCCTCGTAGCCGAGCCGCTCGCACGCGTCCGCGAGCGCGCACCAGTCTCGCCACGTGACCCCTTGCTGTCCTTCGATCATCACGCAGGCGCGCATCTCGGTAGCCTAGCGGTCGATGTCCGAGCACCTCGAACCGCCGAGCGAACGCCGTCGCGCCGTCCACGCGATCGTGTTGGGAGCTCTGCTCGGAACGGTGCTCGCCCTGTTCGAACGGTTCCACGATCGACACGCGCGACGCGACGCTCGCTAGCCGAAGAAACGCCGCGCGCCGCCCGCGACTGCGCGAGCGACTCGAGGGGGGAATCCCTCGTCGTCGATCAACGAGGCCTCGAGCTCGTTCGTGGTCACCAGTGGTTCGACCTGCACGGCAGGCATCCTCGTCTCACGCAGCATCCCGACCGTCAGGCGCTGGAGCCGGCCGCGGCGACCGAACTCCCGTTCCAGCTCCTCGAGGATCAGCTCGGCCAGGCGCCGGCCGGCGGGGGAGTAGGTGGTGGCGCTGCCGAAGTAGGAGCAAGTCGGGCCGCTCGCCTCGGGGACGCCACCGCCCAGGTGTACGGACACGCACAGCGACGCGCCCGATTCGTTCGCCGCTCGGGCGCGGTCGGATGGCGCGGTGGTGTCACCGTGCAGGATCTCCGGCTTCGCACCGAGTCCGGCGAGCTCCTGCGCGACGGATGCGGCCATCGCCATCCGAACCTCCTCTGGACCGTCGGCGGGACCGTCGCCCGGATCGATCACGATGACCTTCCCTTCGATCGAGCCACGCATCCCGCGCAGCTCCTCGACCTCTCGCACGACCGCGCGGCTCGGGACGTCCTCCAGCGGACGCATGCGCTCGATCGTCGCGATCGTGTCCAGGCCGACCATGCCGTCGGGCTGCTCGCCGACGTTGCGTTGAAACTCGCGCACCGCCAGATCGGTCCGTTGGCCGTGGACCCCGTCCTCTTTCCCGGCGTCGAACCCCAACGCGTTGAGCTTGTGTTGCAGTTCACGGACGTCGTCTCCTCGGAACGGAGGCACATGCAGGTACAGCGTTCGATCGCCGAGCCGGAACCCTGCCTCGACGAGCTGCATCCAGGTGTCCGGGCCCACCAGCCCGTCGATCCGGAGGTGGCGTAGATCCTGGAAGGCGCGGATGGAGGCTTCGGTGGAAGGGCCGAACCATCCGGCAAGCTCACCCGGCGCCAGCGCGTACCCGAGCGCCGCCAGGTGCTGCTGGATGTCCAGAACCTCGGGGCCGCGGTCGTCGAGCCGGAAGACGCGCATGCCACGAGTGTGCGACTCGACGGGTGCCCCCGCAAACGCGGCGGGTCGAAGGCTTACAGATGCGGCGCGAGATCTCGGAGGATGGCGTCTTTCGGCTTGGCGCCGATCACGCGGGCAACCTCCTGCCCGCCCTTGAACAGGATCAGGGACGGGATCGACATCACGCCGTAGGTGCGTGTGGCCTGCGGGTTCTCGTCGATGTTCAGTTTCGCCACCTTGAGGGTCTCGCCCTTCTCGTTCCCGATCTCCTCCACGACGGGGGAAACCATGTGGCACGGGACGCACCATTCCGCCCAGAAGTCCACGAGGACCGGGGTTTCGGAATCGAGAACCGCTGTCTGGAAGTCCGTTTCGGTGACCGTTCCGATGTTCGCCATGATCGTTTCGTTCTCCTTCGTTCGGGGGTCCCGCGAGAGCCGCGAGGCCGTCCCTACGCTCCTAGAACGCTCGCGGACGGGATCGGCATTCCATCAGTGGCCGTGTGCCTCGTCCTCGAGGAAGCGTTCGGCATCGATCGCCGCCTTGCATCCCTGGCCGGCGGCCGTCACTGCCTGCCGGTAGATCCGATCGGTCACGTCGCCCGCCGCGAAGACGCCCGGTACGCTCGTCGCCGTCCTGGGTTCGGCGACCGCGATGTACCCTTCGTCGTCGAGCGCGAGCTGGTCGCGGAACAACGCGGTGTTCGGATCGTGTCCGATCGCGACGAACAGGCCGTCCGCCGGGAAGCTGCGGGACGCGTCGGTGCGCATGTCGTTCAACGTGACTCCCGATACCGCGTCGTCGCCATGAACCTCGCCGACCGTGGTGTTCCAGATCACGTCGACCTTCGGATTCGCCAACGCGCGTGCCGACATCACCTTCGACGCACGGAACTCGCCGCGCCTGTGCACGATGGTGACCTTGCTCGCGAACTTGGTGAGGAAGGTAGCCTCTTCCATCGCGGTGTCGCCTCCGCCGACCACGACGAGTTCGCGATCACGGAAGAAGAAGCCGTCGCAGGTGGCGCACGCGGAGACGCCCCGGCCTCGGAGCTTCTCCTCACCCGGGACGCCGAGCCACCGCGCCGTTGCCCCGGTCGCCACGATGATCGTGCGGCCTCGCCACTCCTGATCGCCGGCCCGCACGGTGAACGGACGTTCCGACAGGTCGACGTCGGTAACGTGGACGGGCAGGATCTCCGCGCCGAAGCGCGAGGCCTGCTTCTCCATCTGATCCATCAGTTCGGGCCCAAGGAGGCCGTCGGCGAAGCCTGGATAGTTCTCGACGTCCGTCGTCAACATCAGCTGACCGCCGGCCTCGAGACCCTTCAGGACGAGGGGTGCGAGGTTCGCTCGCGCGGCGTACAGGGCGGCCGTGTACCCGGCCGGCCCCGAGCCGATCACGATCACGTTCCGCGGTTCGTCCACTCGATGCGAATCCTCCCACAGGGCCGAACGCCCGCCTATTCCCCCGAGGTCAGGTGTGACCTGGGTCGAGGTCAGGCCGAGGTCAGGTCGTGACCTGGGTCGACGTTAGGATCGAGCAATCCCGGCGCGATGCGACGAGGACCCTGACGACGTCCGCCGGCCGCCCCGCACCGGGCCCGATGAGATAGACACCGAGGATGGCAGGCGCTCTTTGGTACCGAGCCTGGATCACGCGGATCAGTTGCCCTTCGGGTCCGTGCTGCCCAGCCGGCTCGGTGAAGGCGCCATCGAGGCACGCGACGGCGTCGCTGAAGGAGATCGGCTGCGAGACCGTGAGGCCGGTCGCGTCGGGGACCGGTGTTCGCTGGTCGTTCGAACCGAACGTTGCGCCCGACCCGCTGCGGTAGGACGTCGCGAGTGCCTCGACACCGGCGAGGTCGTAGTTCACGTTCTGCGTCTCCACGGTGGTGGCCGGGCGTGCTGCCGCGCTCGGCGCGGCAGCACCTCCTGCCGTCTCTTGGGGTGGACTCGAACCCACGTGCGGGAGGACGAGCGTGATGACGAGGAGCGCGGCGGCGATCCCGGCCGCGGCGCCGGCCCATCGGTACCACGCCGGCCGCTCCGAGGGCGGCGTGGCTGCGGGAGTGCTCGCGGCACGTCGTCTCGCTTCGGCGATCGCCGTGGCGCCGAGATCGGCCGGCGCCGGCGTCTCGGCCACCGAGGCGAGCGCCCCGCGCGCCGCCCTGGCGAGGCCGACCTCGTCCCGGCATCGGTCGCACGAATCGAGGTGGCGCTCGACGACGGCGCGCTCGCCGTCTGGGAGCGCGCCGTCGACGTACTCTGCGAGCAGCGCGTCGGGATGGCTCATGCTTGCTCCTCGGACGCTCTGGATGGCGCGTCGGGTTCCCGAGCCGTGCGGCCCATCGCGCGGGCGAGCGCAACGCGCCCACGATGCACGCGTGACTTCACCGTTCCGATCGGGACGTCGAGGACCCTCGCGATCTGTTCGTACGCCATGTCGTGGAGATCCGCGAGGACGAGAGCCACGCGGAACTCCTCCGGGACCTGCTTGAGCGCGACCACCACGTCGTGTGTCCCGGCCAGCTCGTCCGCGTGGTCGGGGACGGGCGGGCCCACCTCCGCCGTGGGGAGATCCTCGTCGCCGGCGAGCCGGAGCAGGGGCTGCCGGCGTCGTTTGCGGGCGACGTCGTAGCAAGCGTTGACGGTGACGCGATGCATCCACGTGGTGAAGGCCGCGTCACCGCGAAACTGCCGGAGCTTCGTGAGGACGGACAAGAAGGTGTCCTGCGCGGCGTCGGCAGCATCCTCGGGATCGCCGAGGATGCGGAGACAGAGGTTGTACACGCGTTGGCGGTGCCGTTCGACGAGCCGCTCGAAGGCGTCTGGGTCTCCGAGCAACGAGCGACGGACCAACTCCTCATCGCGCTCGGACGGGTCCACGAGCGCACGCTACAACGAGGATGGACCCGCGGTTTCCTGCTGAACGACCTTCGTGAGATCCCTCGTGAACGACAGCCGGCCGGCGATGACCGTGTTCGCCGTCTTCCGGAGCGTGATCGTGACGTCACCCGACGAGGTGTCCACCTTGCACCAAGTCTTCGGCATGGTGGCGTCGGGGTCGGACTGCCGGACGGAGACCTCCGCGGCGTTGCATGCGGCGGTGACGTCTCGACCGTTCTCATAGGTCGAGACCGCCGTCGACGCCGCCGTCGCGGCGGCGTCCGAGAGACGGAACTTGGTGAACAGGACGGACGCCGAGTCGAGCGCGAAGATGCCGAGAACCGCCACGAACAACAGCCACACCAGGATGATCTTGCCGACCATGCCGGATTGTTCGCGGTGCACGTCCCGAAGGGTTCTTCGCATCCCGGTCTCCATCACGCTCCGCGACGCAGCCGGCCGAGGAGCACCACCTTCACTTCATCGACCTCGTGGATCCCGAAGATAAGCGCGCAGGCGAGGAACACAAGCACCCCGGCGGCGACCCCCGCGGTCACCTGGACGAGCCTGGCGAAGGTCCGATCGAGGTCGATCGCGATGCCCACCAGGGCCGCCGCTCCGGCGGCCGCGGCTGCGGTCGCTGCGGCCGCAAGCAGCGTCTTCGCGATCGTGGCGCCGATCCTGCGCTCGTCGGCGCCCTGGAGCCTTCCGTGCACGACCGCGAATAACACCACGGACCCGAACATGTACGAGACGGCGTGGCCGAGGGCAAGGCCGGTGACGCCCCGGTGCCAGGCGAAGGCGAGCAGAAGGTCCGCCACGATGTTCACGGCGGCAACCCCGATGTTGACGAGTGCCGGGGTTCGGGAGTCGTGCATGGCGTAGAGCGTGCGCGTCATCAGCTGGAACGCGGAGAAGAATGGCAGACCGATCGCGAACCCCGCGAGGATGCGCGCGAGGATCGGCAGCTCGACGTCGCGCACGGCGCCGTGGCCCGCGAGGAGTGCGACGATCGGTCCGGCGAGGACCAGGAACCCGGCCGCGGCCGGGATCATCACGATCATCGTGTCGCGGAACCCCCGCGAGAAGAGCTCTCGGACGCCCGACCGATCCTGACCGCTCCATCGCTCCGCCATGCCGGGGATTAGTGCCGTGAAGATCGAGACGGCGACGATCGCGTGGGGGAGCGAGAAGAAGACGAACGCCTGCGAGTACGCGGTATACGCACCCGCCGAGATCCGGGTGGCCAGTCTGATGATGATGAGATAGGCGACCTGGTTCGCGACGACGTACACGACGACCCACCGCGCGAGATGGAAGAGCTGGCGGACGGTCTCGTGGCGCCAGTCCCAGCGGAGGCGCCAGCGGAAGCCGATCCGGCGGAGGGCCGGCCACAGCGCCAGGGTCATCGCGAGGACCCCGAGCGTCGTCCCGGCGCCCAGCAGGGTCTTCTCGGCGAGGGTGAGGGTCTCGACCTGCGGAGGCGTGGTCCCGCGCATCGCGATGAGGGCCAACATGGTCGCGATCACGGCGAGGTTGTTCAGGACCGGCGCGTACATCTGGGCCGCGAACCGGCGGTTGGCCGTGAGCAGACCACCCGCGACCGCTCCGATCCCGTAGAACACGATCTGTGGCATGAACCACCGGAGGAAGAAGGTCCCGAGCTCGACCTCCTGGGCGCGACGGATCG
>WNGI01003269.1_pt1 | contig 17781 bp, 20 predicted proteins | sample 5400621 | NCBI WGS metagenome assembly WNGI01 (sample SAMN13153374, study PRJNA577476) | soil metagenome | isolation source: 20 cm soil or saprolite under Garry oak tree replicate 1 | place: USA:California | collected 2016-06-15 | reverse complement strand
GGCGTGCCCACCCTCTACGTCTCGGGCGAAGAATCCCCGGAGCAGATCCGGCTGCGGGCCGACCGGCTCCAGGACGACGCCGGCCAGGTGCACGTGCTGGGCGAGACGCGGCTGGAAGCGATCATGCACCACGCCAGCGCGCTGGGCGTGCGGGTCCTGTTCGTGGACTCGATCCAGACGAGCTACACCGAAGCGCTCGAAGGCGCGCCCGGCAACGTCGGCCAGGTGCGCGAATGCGCGGCGCGGCTCATGCGGTTCGCCAAGGAGTCGGGGCCCGCCGTGCTCCTGGTAGGGCACGTCACCAAGGGCGGCGGGATCGCAGGACCACGCACCCTCGAGCACATCGTGGACACCGTGCTCTACTTCGAGGGCGAGAGCAGCCTCGACCACCGCATCCTGCGCGCGGTAAAGAACCGCTTCGGGTCCGTGGACGAAGTCGGCGTGTTCCGCATGACGGGAGCGGGCCTCGAGCCGGTCCCCGATCCCGCGGCCGCGTTCCTCGCGAGCCGCGTCACGGGAGTCTCGGGCTCGGCGGTGACGGCGCTGATGGAGGGCACGCGCCCGATGCTGGTCGAGATCCAGGCGCTCGCGACCAGGAGCGGATTCGGCACGCCACAGCGCGTGGCCACGGGCCTCGACCATCGCCGCCTGGCGCTGCTGCTCGCCGTGCTCGAGCGGCGCGGCGACGTGGCGTTCGGCAATCTCGACGTCTTCGTCAACGTGACGGGCGGCGTGCGCCTGCTCGAGCCTTCGACCGACCTCGCCGTCACCGCGGCGCTGCTGTCGAGCGTGGCCAACCGGCCCGTCCCGGCCGACGCGCTGTTCCTCGGTGAGGTGGGTCTGGGTGGAGAGATCCGCCCCGTGGCAGGCGTGGAGCGACGCCTGGCGGAGGCGGCGCGACAGGGGTTCCGCCGGGCGTTCATGTCGGCCCGCTCGCGGGTTTCCCTCGAGGGCATGGAGGTCGTTGGGATGGCAGGGATCGGTGAGCTCGCCGGTCGGCTCGCCGCCTGAGGTCGGGGTCATCGTGGTTGCCGCCGGCGCCGGCGTGCGCGCCGGGCCCGGCGAGCCGAAGCAATTCCGCTCGATATTCGGCGTCCCCATGCTGCTGCGCGCCCTCCGGCCGTTCACGTCGCATCCCGATGTCGCGCAGGTCGTGGTGGCGCTCCCCGCCGGGTTTGCCGAGCGGCCGCCGGACTGGCTCGGCAAGCTGCGCGGCGAGCGCCTCGCCCTCGTGACCGGTGGCGAAACCCGCGCCGAGTCGGTGCGGGCTGCGCTCGCGGTACTGGACCGCGCCGCCGGCGTCGTGTTGGTGCATGACGCGGCCCGCCCGTTCGTGCGCCGCGAGACGATCGACGAGGTGATCGCGCGCGCGCGCGCCGGCGTCGGCGCGGTTGCGGCGGTGCCGCTGAGCGACACGGTGAAAGAAGTCGTCGAGGGAAATCGTATCACGAGAAGCGTCGCGCGAGAGCGTCTCTGGAGGGCCCAGACGCCGCAGGGGTTTCCCCGCGCCATGCTGGTGGAGGCGTACGGCCGACTGCGCGCCGACGATGCCCCGCCGACCGACGACGCGGAGCTGTGCGAGCGCGCCGGCTTCCCGCTCGAGGTCGTGGCGGATTCGGCCGACAACCTCAAGGTGACGACGAGCGACGACTTCCGGATCGCCGAGGCGTTGGCGCGTGACCGGTCGTGAATCCCGTGCCGTTCGTTCGGGACGATGAGATCGACACCGGCCTGCCGACGATCGTGGCGCACCTCCGCGGCGGAGGGCTGCTCGCCTATCCCACCGAGACGGTGTACGGCCTGGGCTCGCGCGCGCGCGCACCCGACGTGCAGGCGCTGGCCCGCCTCAAGGGTCGGCGCCCTGACAAGCCGTTTCTGCTGCTTGTGAGCCAGCGCGAGATGGCCGAAGCGCACGGGCTCGCGTTCAACGAGGCGGCGCACGCCCTCGCCCGCGCCTTCTGGCCCGGCCCGCTCACCCTGGTCCTACCCGGTGGCGGGGGCCGTCTTCCCGATCAGCTGCGGGGCCCCGAGGGCGGCATCGCGGTGCGGTGGACGTCGCACCGGGGCACGGCACGCCTCGTGGCCGCGCTGGGCGAGCCGCTCACCTCGACCTCGGCCAACCGGCCGGGCCAAGCGCCGGCGCCGGGCGCCGAGGCGATCGTGCGCGACTTCGCGGCGGCGGTGGACCAGGGGACGTTGCTGGTGCTGGACGGCGGAGTGCTCGGGAACTCGCCCCCCTCGACGGTGGTTGACTGCACGCAGCCAGCGCCGCGCCTCGTGCGGCCGGGGGCCCTCACCGTGGCGGAGCTGCGGCGCGCCGTGGGCCGGCTCGCACCATGAACCGATGAGAAAGATCCTGCTCGTCTGCACGGGGAACATCTGCCGCAGCCCGCTGGCGGCGGCGCTGATGCAGCGCGCCCTCAGCGAGCGCGGCGTCGATGGGATCGACGTGTCCTCCGCCGGCACGGGTGCGTGGGACGGCGCCCCGGTGTCGGAGGGTGCCTACCTCGTCGGCCTCGAGCAAGGACTCGATCTCTCCGGCCATCGCGCCCGGCTGCTCACGCGCGACGTCGTGGAGCAGTCCGATCTCATCCTGACGATGGCGCGCCACCACCGCGCCCGGGTGGACGAGCTGGGGGGCGAAGGCCGCGTGTTCGTGCTGGGCGAGTACGCGGGCCGCAGCGGCGACGCCGCCGAGGTCAGCGACCCCTTCGGGGGCGACCTCGAGGTGTATCGCGACACCTCTGCCGAGCTCGCCACCCTCGTCGCCGCCGCGGTGGATCGCATCGTCACGGAAGCCGGCCGTGGAGATCAGCGCTAGGACCCGTCTGTTGGCGGTGCTCGGCGACCCCGTCGAGCACTCCCTCTCCCCCCCGATGTACAACGCGGCATTCCGCGCCCTGGGACTCGACGCCGTGTACGTGGCGCTGCGCTGCCCAGTGGGCGCGCTGCCAGGTGTCCTGTCGGCCTGCGCGATCGTCGGAGCAGCCGGGAACGTCACCGTTCCGCTCAAGGAGGCGGCGGAACGATGCCTCGCGCGTAAAACGGATCTGTGCGCCCGAGTCGGTGCGTGCAATACGTTCTGGACCGAGCAGGGAACGCTCGTCGGGGACAACACCGACGTAGCAGGCGTGCTCGCCTCGCTCAAGCAGCTCGGGGCGAACGGGGCCGGCCGGTGGCTGCTGATCGGCACGGGAGGCGCCGCGCGGGCCGTGGCGGTCGCCGCCGCGCAGGCGCGCGCCGAGCTGCACGTGTTGTCGCGCGACGCGGCGCGCGCCCAGGCGTTCGCTGAGTGGGCGACCAGCCGCGGGGCGAAGGCTCAGGCGGCGCGCGGCGCGCTCACACCGGAGGTCGCCATCAACGCCACCCCCCTGGGGCTCAAGGACGCGGATCCTTTGCCGCTCGACCCTTCCAAGGCCCGCGGACTGCGCGCCGCGCTCGACCTCGTGTACGCGCCCGGGGAGACCCGTTGGGTGCGAACGTTGCGGGAGGCGGGCATAGCGGTCCAGGACGGCCGGGAGATGCTGCTGCACCAGGAGGCGCCCACGGAGGTCATGCGCGCCGCCGTGGCGCGCGCGCTGCGTGCTTAGCGCACTCGAGCAGCTGCTGTTCCCGGCCGAGTGCCTGGTGTGCCACGCGCTGCTGCCGTGCGAACGTTCCACCGCTCTCGTCTGCCCCGTCTGCCGGCACCGCTGGCGCCCCGTAGTCCCGCCCTGGTGCGGGCGCTGCGGGCAACCGGAGCCCTTGTTCGGACGCTGCCGGGTGTGCGCCGACTGGCCCACGGCGCTCGGGCACGCCCGCTCGGCCGTGTGGCTCGATCGCGCCGCCCGCCGGGCGGTCCACGCCCTCAAGTACGGTGGCCTTCCCCGAATCGCGGACGACCTCACCGACGCCACGGCGCGCGTGCGCCTGCCGCTCGACGATCGGCCCGCCGCGCTCGTCCCCGTGCCGCTCGCCCCACGCCGGCTCGCCAAGCGGGGCTACAACCAGAGCGCGCACCTCGCGGCCCGCCTGGCGCAGCGCTGGCGGCACCCCGTTCTGGACCTGCTCGTCCGCACGCGGGAGACCGCCAGCCAGACGGCGTTGACACCGGCGGCGCGCCTAGCGAATGTGGCGGGAGCCTTCGAAGTCCGGAACGCGGAACTCGGAACGCGGAACACGCCGGGCAGCTTCGGTTCCACGTTTCCACTTCCGCGTTCGACGTTCATATTGGTTGACGACGTCTTCACCACGGGCGCGACCCTCGCGGCTGCCGCCGGGGCTTTGGAGGCTGCTGGCGCGCGGTCCGTCATGGCCGTCACGTTCGGCCGGGCCGTCATTCCGGACTTCACCTGATAAGGAGCGGTGCATGGCAGTACGGGTCGGGATCAACGGGTTCGGTCGCATCGGCAGGAACGTGGTGCGCGCCGCGGTCGAGATGAAGCAGAACGCCGTCGAGTTCGCGGCCGTAAACGACATCACCGACCCCCAGACCCTCGCACACCTCCTGAAGTACGATTCCGTGCACGGCCGCTTCCCCGGCACGGTGGAAGTGCGCAACGACGCACTGGTCGTGAACGGCCAGACGATCCGGGTCAGCGCCGTCAAGGAGCCCGAGAAGCTGCCCTGGCGCGACCTCGGTGTCGACCTCGTGCTCGAGAGCACCGGCCGCTTCACCGACCGCGACTCCGCCTGCAAGCACCTCGCTGCGGGCGCCAAGAAGGTCGTCATCTCCGCACCCGCCAAGGGTGAGGACATCACGATCGTGATGGGGGTGAATCACCAGAAGTACGACCCGGCGAAGCATCACATCATCTCGAACGCCTCGTGCACGACGAACTGCCTCGTCCCGGTCGTGAAGGTGGTCCTCGACAACTGGGGGTTCCGGCAGGGCTTCATGACGACGGTCCACAGCTACACCAACGACCAGCAGATCCTGGACCTGCCCCACAAGGACCTGCGACGCGCCCGCGCCGCGGCGCTGAGCATCATCCCGACCACCACGGGCGCGGCCAAGGCCACGAGCCTCGTGATCCCCGAGGTGAAGGGGAAGATCGATGGCATCGCCCTGCGCGTGCCGACTCCGGACGTCTCCATCGTGGACCTCACGGCCGTCGTCGAAAAGCGGACGACCATCCAGGAGGTGAACGCCGCGTTCAAGCTGGCGGGCCAAGGCGCCCTGAAGGGCATCCTGGCCGTCAGCGACGAGCCGCTCGTGTCGGTCGACTACATCGGCAGTCTGTACTCGAGCGTAGTGGATTCGCTCTCGACGAACGTGATCGACGGCACGCTGGTGCACGTCTCGTCGTGGTACGACAACGAGATGGGGTACTCCGCGCGCTGCCTCGACCTCCTGGCGTACCTCGCCCAACAGCGGTGACCAGGAGGACCCTTCGAGATCTCCCGCCCGGCGCTCTCGACGGCAAGCGGGCGCTGGTGCGGGTCGATTTCAACGTGCCCTTGACGGCGGAAGGCGGCGTCGCGGACGACACGCGCATTCGCGCCGCGCTCCCCACGATCAAGTATCTGCGCGAGCATGGAGCTCGGGTCGTCCTGCTGTCGCACCTGGGCCGTCCCAAGGGCGGCCCCGATCCGAAGCTGTCGCTGCGACCGGTCGTGCGGTCCCTCGAGAACCGGCTCGGCGCGCCGGTCGAGTTCATCGCCGATCCCGCGGCCGGCGTGGTCGCGACGCGCCGGCTGCCGCGCGGCGGCGTGGCGCTGCTCGAGAACGTCCGCTTCTGGCCCGGTGAGGAGCGGAACGACCCCGAGTTCGCCCGCACCCTGGCCGCCCTCGGCGATTTCTACGTGAACGACGCGTTCGGCACGGCGCACCGCGCCCATGCCTCCACCGAAGCCGTGGCGCACCTCCTGAAACCGGCCGTGGCGGGCTTCCTCGTCGAGCGCGAGCTGCGCTACCTGGGACAAGCCCTCGAGCGGCCGGTCCGCCCGTTCGTCGCCGTGCTCGGCGGTGCGAAGATCTCGGGCAAGATCGACGTGATCGACGCGCTCCTGCCCCGCGTGGATCAGATCCTCATCGGCGGCGCGATGGCGAGCACGTTCTTCCTCGCCGTGGATTTCGGCGTGGGCCAGTCGCTCGTGGAGCGCGACAAGGTGGACCTCGCCAAGGCGCTCATCGCCCGGGCAGGCTCCAAGCTCATCCTCCCGCGTGGCGCCGTGGTGGCGCCCTCACTGGCGCGTGCCGCCGAGCGCCGGGAGGTCCCCTGCGACCGGATCCCGGCCGACTGCGCCATGTTCGACATCGACGAAGCGACGCGCCTCGACTTCCGGGCGCACATCCTCCGGGCCAAGACCGTGTTTTGGAACGGCCCGATGGGCGTGTTCGAGACGCCGCCCTTCGATCAGGGAACGCGAGCCGTGAGCGATGCGATGGTCGAAGCGGGGAAACGCGGTGCCGTCACCGTGGTGGGCGGCGGAGATTCCGCCGCCGCCGTGCGCGGCCTGGAAGAGCGCTTCACCCACGTCTCCACGGGCGGTGGGGCCTCCCTCGAGTTCCTGGAAGGGAAGACTCTCCCCGGCGTCGCCGCGCTCGAAGCCGCGTGAGGGAGCTGCTCTTCGCGGCCAACTGGAAGATGAATCTCGGGCCCGACGATGCCCGGGCGTACTTCCAGACCTTCCGCGCCCGCTACCACCGCCACGACGGCCGCCTCGCCTGGTTCTTCCCCCCCGCTGTCGCGCTCGAGGCCGCGGCGCAGGCTGTGCGCGAGCGACCCGACCTGCTCGTCGGCGTTCAAGACATCCACTGGGAGCCGAAGGGGGCGTTCACCGGCGCCGTCTCCGCGCCGCTCGCCGTGCAGGCGGGAGCCCGGGCGGCGCTGGTCGGACACTCGGAGCGCCGCCACGTGTTCGGTGAGACCGACGAAGAGACGAAACGGAAGGTGGCGGCCGCCCTCGCCGCCGGGCTGGTCCCCGTGCTGTGCGTCGGAGAGACGCTCGCCGAGCGCGAGGCGGGGCACACGCTGGCCGTCGTGAATCGGCAGCTGTCGGCTGCCCTGGGCGGCCTCGATGGAGCGACGCTCGGCCGGCTGAGCGTCGCCTACGAGCCGGTCTGGGCGATCGGGACGGGACGGAACGCCACGCCGCAGGACGCGGGCGCCGTACACCGAGAGATCCGCGCCTGGCTCACCGGACGCGGCGCGCCCCGGGTCCGCGTCTTGTACGGCGGCAGCGTGAGCCTCAAGAACATCGCCGAGCTCCTGGCGGAGCGGGAGCTGGACGGCGTGCTCGTGGGCGGGGCTTCGCTCGAGGCCGAAGCGTGGGCGCAACTTGTGCAGACGCCCGCTACATAAGTATTATCCCCGCAGGATGTACACCTTCCTGCTGATTCTGCTGCTCGCTGATTCCGTCTTGCTCGCCGCCGCCGTGCTGCTCCAGGCGGGGCAGGGGGGCGGACTCGCATCGCTGGGCGGCGGATCCGGTACTGAGATGTTCATGGGCGGCCGTCAGGCCGTCACGCTGCTCACGAGGGTGACCTGGTGGTGCGCGGGGGTCTTCCTGCTGCTCGCCCTGACGCTCGCGATCATGTCCTCGCAGAGCGCCGCCCCGCGCTCGGTGCTCCAGGGCACCGTGCCAGCGCCGCCAGCCCAACCGGCCCCGCTCCCGCTGCAGACCGCGCCGCAGCCGACGAACTCTCCACCGCCTAGCCCGAGCCCCACCAACCATCCCTAGCACGCGCCCGGCGTACGTGCTCCTCGAGGACGGCACCTGGTTCCGCGGAACCGCGCCCTTCGATTTCGAGCCCGCGTACGCCGAGGTGGTGTTCACGACGAACCTGTCGGGCTACCAGGAGGTCTTCACCGACCCCTCCTATCTCGGTCAACTCGTCGTCATGACCGCGCCGATGATCGGGAACTACGGCATCAACCCGGACGACGTCGAGTCCGACCGGCCCCGGGTGGCCGGCGTCGTCGTACGGGAGCTCTCAGTCAAGCCTTCGAATTGGCGCTCCACGGGCCCCTTGGCCGAGTGGCTGTCCGGGGCGAAGGTGCCCATCGTCGCCGACGTGGACACGCGTCAACTCACACGCCATATCCGGTCGCGGGGCGCGATGCGCGGCGTCGCGGCCGCCGGAGATCAGCCGACCGACGAGGTCCGCGCGGCGCTGGCGGCAAGCCCGACGATGAACGGGCTCGACCTCGCGAGCAGCGCTACGATCAAACGCGAGTACGCCGAGGGATCGCCCCAGGCGCGGTATCACGTCGTGGCCTATGACTACGGCATGAAGCGCAACATCCTGCGCCTGTTCGCGCAGAACGACTGCCGCGTGACTGTCGTCCCCGCGAAAACGCCGGCGGCGCGGGTACGCGAGCTCGAGCCCGACGGGATCTTCCTCTCGAACGGCCCGGGCGACCCGGCCGCGGTCGGATACGCGATCAGCGCCATCCGCGACCTCGCTGATGGGCGGGTTCCGATGTTCGGGATCTGCCTCGGCCATCAGCTGCTCGGGCTGGCGCTGGGCGGAGCGACCCTCAAGCTCCCCTATGGCCACCGAGGGGGTAACCATCCTGTGCGCGATGTTGCGACGGGACAAGTACTTATCACGTCGCAGAACCATGGTTTCGCGGTGCGTGGCGAGGGGAAGGGCGTCCCGGGCTCAGCGGCGCTCGAGGTGACCCACGTGAACCTCAATGACGGCACCGTGGAAGGCGTGCGCCACCGGGAGTACCCGATTTTTGCCGTGCAGTACCATCCCGAGGCCTCCCCGGGTCCACATGACGCTCAAGCCCATTTTCGACAGTTCCTCCAAGCTCTTGACACTCAATAGGTAAGCTCGTATGTTGGCCCCCGGCTTGGCAACCCTTGGAGCACTTCAGGGGGCACGGATGACGAAGGCTGATTTGGTCGAAAAGGTCACCGCACAAATCGCCCGCACCGCCGGTCCCCTCATTTCCAAGAAGGACTGCGCGCGGGTGGTCGATTCGTTCCTGGACGCGGTTAAAGCCGCGCTCTCCGAGCAGCATAACATAGAGATACGCGGGTTTGGCACGTTCAAGATCCGCCAGCGGAAGACCCGCATGGCGCGCAATCCGCGCACCGGTGACCCCGTGGAAGTCGCCGCGCGTCCGGTCCCTGTCTTCAAGCCCAGCAAGGAGTTGCGTGCCATGGTGGCGGACGCGAGCGAGCGCGTCAGCCCCTAGCCAGCCCCGTTGCAACCGAGTAACAACATGCGGCTCCGGCGGTTCCGTCGGGGCCGCGCGCATTTATGAGGAGATCACCATGTCCCGTCGCCGCTTCGCTCCCGTCCTCGTCGCCGTCGCCTGGGCCCTCGGCACGCGGGTCGCTCCCGCACAGGTCGTCCGCTATGAAGTCTCCGCCGCGTCCGTGAGCGCGCACCTGTTCCATGTGAAGGCCGACTTCCCGACGGGCGGTAAGGACACGCTGTACGTGGCGTTGCCGGCGTGGAGTCCCGGAAACTATGCAATCCAGAACTACGCGCGCTATGTGCGCGGCTTCGGTGCGACCACCGCGACCGGTCAGGCGTTGTTCTGGGACCGGGCCGACAAGGAGACGTGGCGGGTCGCGACCGGCAAGCAGGAGCGGGTGACCGTGGCCTTCGACTATCTCGCCGACACGATTGATCTCTCGATCGCGCGACTCACCACCGGGTTCGGCCAGTTCCTCGGCACCAATCTGTTCCTGTTCGAGCCGGGGAAGCTCGATCGGCGCGCCGAGGTGCGCTTCGCGCTGCCAGGGGGATGGCAGGTCACGACGGCACTCAAGGGATCGGGGGCGGGCCCTTACAGTGCCGCGGACTATCACGAGCTCGCGGACGCCGAGACGTTCGTTGGCAGCTACAGCCTCGACTCCCTCAAGGTCGAGGGTAGGTGGGTCCGCATCGCCGTCTGGCCCACGGATGCCTACACGCCGGCGGTCGCGCGCAATATGCGCACGGATCTGGAAAAGATCGCGACCACCGAGGACCGGCTCATGGGTGGGCCGCCGTACGACGCATACACGGTCTTCTTCAACGTCATCCACCAGCCGATCAGCTTCGGCGGCGGGCTCGAGCACAGCGCCGCGCAATACGACATCATGCCGGCGAGCGCGTTCGCAGATGCGGCCGGCGAGCTGGGCGACTTCATGGTGCCCCTGATGTCGCACGAGTACTTCCACTTGTGGAATGTCAAGCGAATCCGCCCCGCCACGATGTGGCCGTACGACTACCGGGCAGAGCAGTACACGCCGCTGTTGTGGTGGTCGGAAGGCGTGACCGACTACTACGCCGACCTGACGAACCTGCGCTCGGGACTCTGGACTCCCGAGCAGTTCCTGCGTAACGCGGTGAACGACATCGATCAAGTACAAGCGGCGCCCGAGCCGTGGAGCGAGGAAGACGGCAGCCTCGCCACCTGGATCAATGAGGTCTTCGTGAACAGCTCGCAGCTGTACTACCCGAAGGGGGCGCTCACGGGGCTGCTGTGCGACGTCGCGATCCGCGACGCCACCAACAACGCGCATGCACTCGACGACGTGATGCGCGCCCTGTACACACGTTCCTACCAGAAGGGAAAGGGCTTCACCACGGACGCGCTGCTGGCGCTTCTCCGCGAAGTCGGGATGCCGGACGTGGACGGATTCTACCAGCGTTACATCAACGGTCGGGACCCGCTCCCGTACGAGACAGTGTTACCGAAGGCCGGGATCGCGGTCACGCGGGAGACCACGAGCGTGCCCTTCCTCGGGGTGAACCCGACGCTCTCCCCGGAAGGACGATGGGTGGTCCAAGGCGTCGAGCCGGCGAGCTCGGCCGAGGCGGCGGGGCTCCTCCCCGGCGACGTCCTCTTGAAGATGGGCGACGTCGAGACGCGCGCCACCGAGGACTGGGGCGTCGCCTTCCGCCGCCGCTATCAGGGCCAGGCGGGGGCGCCGCTCGTGCTGACGGTGGAGCGCGAGGGCCGCACCCTCGCCCTCACTACAAAGGTCCAGGAGCGGACCGCGACGAGCTTTACCCTGTCTCGCAACCCGGCGCCCACGCCGAAGCAGGCGAAGGTCTGGCAGGGACTCGCCACCGGTACCACGGGCGGCTGAACCGGGCTATTATCCCCGGACGATGCGCGAGGAAACGCCGGGAACCGTGCGCGTCCGTTTCTTCGCGCGCTACGCCGAGCTGGTAGGGCTGGAGGAAGCCGCCGTCGCGGTCCCGCTGCCCGCGACCGTCGGTGACGTCGTGCGCCGCGTGCGCGCCGAGCTCCCCGGAGGTGACCTGATCCCGGAACGTCCCCTCACCGCCGTCAACTCGAAGCACGTGAGACTTGACGCCCACGTTCAGGACGGCGACGAAGTCGCGCTGCTGCCGCCGCTGGCGGGGGGCTAGGGAAACGTCCCCATGACGTCCCTCACCCAAGAGCCAATCTCGCTCGACGCGCTCCTGAGAGAAGTGTCCTCGGCCGGGTGCGGCGGCACGTGCGTGTTTCTGGGAACGGTCCGCAACGGGTCCGAGGAGCGTGGGGTCACCGGGATCGAGTACTCGGGCTACGAGGAGATGGTGGAGGCGGAGCTCGGGCGTATCCTGGCCGACACGGGGGAGCGCTGGCCCGGCGCGCGAGTCGCCGTGCGTCACCGCATCGGGCTGGTCCCGGTCGGCGCGGCGAGCATCGGCGTCGCGGTTTCCGCCCCGCACCGCGCCGAGGCGTTCGCCGCCTGCCGGCACGTGATTGAAGCCGTCAAGCAGCGCGTGCCCGTGTGGAAGAAAGAGCTGCGGGAGGACGGCACGGCAACCTGGGTCGATCCCTCCGGGCATCCTGTGCCCACCGGCCCACGATGACGGCGTCCATTCCTGTATCGGACGCTCGCGGTCGCCCGCTCAGAAGCCTCCGCATTTCGGTCACCGACCGCTGCAACATGCGGTGCCGCTACTGCATGCCGGAGGAGGACTACGTCTGGCTCCCGCGTGAATCCATCCTCAGCTTCGAAGAGATCACGCGCCTCGTCCGCGTATTCGCAGGATTGGGGGTGGACAAGGTGCGGCTCACGGGCGGCGAACCGCTGCTGCGCCGCGACTTGCCCGCGCTCGTCGCGCTGCTGCGCCGCGAGGCCGGCATCGCCGACCTCTCCCTCACCACGAACGGCGTGCTGCTCGCCGCGGACGCCGACGCCCTGCGCCGGGCCGGCCTGGACCGCGTCACGGTGAGCCTCGACACGCTCCGTCCCGAGCGCCTGCTCGCTTTTTCGCGCAGCACGCGTCACGCGGACGTCCTGGCGGGGATCGCGGCCGCGCGGCGTGCGGGTCTCGAACCCCTCAAGGTCAACACCGTAGTAGTCCGCGGATTCAACGACGACGAGGTCGTAGACCTGGTGGAGTTCGGGCGAGGGGCAGGGGTCGAGGTCCGGTTCATCGAATACATGGATGTAGGCGGGGCGACCCGCTGGTCGCGGGAGTCGGTCGTGTCGCAGCAGGAGATCCTCGATACCCTCGGCCGGCGGTACGGCCCGATCACGCCGCTCGCGCGCGGTGCTTCACCCGCCGAGCGATTTCACCTGCCCGACGGGACCACGTTCGGCATCATCGCGTCGGTCACGATGCCGTTCTGCGGCAGCTGCGATCGCAGCCGGCTCACGGCCGACGGCACCTGGTTTCTGTGTCTGTACGCGGGGCGGGGAATCGATCTCCGGCACGCGGTCCGCGGCGGCGCCACGGACGCGGATCTGGCCGCGATGATCGCGCCGGCCTGGCACGGGCGCACCGACCGCGGCGCCGAGGAGCGGCTGGCGCTGGCGGAGCGCGGCGCGCTGTATCCCTTGGACGGCCTCCGCGCCGATCCGCACCGGGAGATGCATACTCGGGGAGGTTGACGCGCTCGTGTTGAACAAGATCACGGTGGTCGGCGCGGGCAACGTGGGCGCGACCGCGGCGCAGCGGCTCGCCGAGAAGCAGCTGGCGCGCACGGTCGTCATGGTGGACGTGGTCGAGGGCCTCCCGCAGGGAAAGGCGCTCGACCAGTGGCAGTCGGGACCAATCGAGGGGTTCGACACGCGCGTGCTGGGCGCGAACGACTACGCGGCCGGCGCCGGTAGCGAGCTCGTCGTCGTCACCGCCGGCATCGCCCGCAAGCCCGGGATGAGCCGCGACGATCTGGTGCGCACCAACGCCGGTATCGTCAAGCAGGTGGCGCAGCAGATCGCCCGGCACTGTCCCGAGGCGATCGTGGTCGTCGTGTCGAATCCCCTGGACGTGATGTGCTGGGTCACGAAGCAGGTGGCGGGGTTCCCCCGCGAGCGCGTCATCGGCATGGCGGGCGTGCTCGACACGGCGCGGTTCCGCGCCTTCCTCGCCGAGGCGCTCGATGTCTCCGTGGAAGACATCGACGCTATGGTGCTCGGCGGGCACGGCGACACCATGGTGCCCCTCATCTCGCACACGACCGTCTCCGGCATCCCGGTCGCGCAGCTGCTCGATAGGGGCACGCTCGACAAGATCGTGCAACGCACCCGGGATGGCGGAGCGGAGATCGTGGGCCATCTGAAGACCGGGTCGGCGTTCTACGCGCCGTCCGCCGCCGTCGTGCAGATGGTCGAGGCGATCGTGCTCGACAAGCACCGGTTGTTGCCGTGCGCGGCGTGGCTCGAGGGTGAGTACGGGTTGTCGGGGATGTACGTCGGTGTGCCCTGCAAGCTTGGGCGCCGGGGGTTGGAGGGAGTGGTTGAGATCGAGCTCGAGGGCGGCGAGCGGGCGGCGTTGCAAGCGTCCGCAAGTGCGGTCAAGGAAACGATGGCGACCGTGCAGCTCTAACCTTCCGCGGGTTCGATGCCCTCGTCGGACGGCTGATGCCTGAAGACCGACGTCAGATAGTCTCGATTCAACGTCGCAATGAAGTCGATGCTGATCTCTTTGGGACACGCGGCCATGCACTCACCGTGATTGGTGCAGGCGCCGAACTGTTCCGCCTCCATCACCTCGACCATGCTCAAGACGCGCCGGGCGCGCTCCGGCTGGCCCTGGGGCAGCAGTCCGAGATGCGACACCTTCGCCGCCACGAACAGCATGGCAGACGCGTTGGGACAGGCCGCGACACACGCGCCGCACCCGATGCACTCCGCCGCGTCCATGGCCCGCTCGGCGTCGCGCTTGGGCACGAGTACGGCGTTCGCCTCCGGCGCGCTGCCCGCCCGCACCGTGATGAACCCCCCCGCCTGGATGATGCGATCGAACGCGCCGCGATCCACCACGAGATCCTTGACCACGGGGAACGCTCTGGCGCGCCAGGGCTCGACCCAGATCTCGGCGCCGTCCCGGAAGTGCCGCAGGTGGAGCTGGCAGGCGGTCGTGGCGGCGCGGGGCCCGTGGGGCCGCCCGTTGATCACCATGCCGCAGGCGCCGCAGATGCCCTCGCGGCAGTCGTGGTCGTAGGCGATCGGGTCCTCGCGGCGCCCGATCAGCTCCTCGTTGAGGACGTCGAGCGCTTCGAGAAAGGACATATCGCTGCTCACGTCCGCAAGCTCGTAGCGTACGAACCGGCCCGAAGCGGCGGGCCCCGCCTGGCGCCACACGTGCAGGGTCAGGCGCACTACTTGTAGCTCCGGGGCGCAGGGTGGGCGACCTCGAAGGCGAGCGGCTCCTTGTGCAGCACCGGAGCCTTGCCGACGCCGGTGAACTCCCAGGCCGCCACGTAGCTGAAGCGCTCGTCGTCGCGCCGCGCTTCGCCGTCCGGCGTCTGGTACTCCTCCCGGAAGTGGCACCCGCACGATTCCTCCCGGTGCAGGGCGTCATGGCACATCAGCTCGGCGAACTCGAAGAAGTCGGCGACCCGGCCGGCGTGCTCGAGCGACTGGTTGAAGTCGGTTCCGGTGCCGCCCACGTAGACGTCCTCCCAGAACTCCTGCCTGAGGGCGGCCACGCGGTCTCGCGCGGCGCGCAGCCCGGTCGCCGTCCGGGACATGCCGCACCCGTCCCACATCAGCCGGCCCAGCTCCCGGTGCAGCTGATCGACGCTGCGACGGCCCCGCGCGGCGAGCAGGCGTGTGGTCCGGTCCTCGACCTCGCGCTCCACCTGGCGGACCGCGGCGTGCGCCGCGTCCGCGGCCGGCAGGGCGGCCTGCGCCAGATAATGACCGATCGTGTAGGGCAGGATGAAATAGCCGTCGGCGAGCCCCTGCATCAGGGCGCTGGCGCCCAGGCGGTTGGCGCCGTGCTCGGAAAAATTCGCTTCGCCGATCACGAACAGCCCCGGGATCGTGCTCATCAGATTGTAGTCCACCCACAGACCGCCCATGGTGTAATGGGGCGCGGGGTAGATGCGCATCGGGACCTGGTAGGGGTCCTCGCCCGTGATGCGCTCGTACATCTCGAACAGGTTGCCGTAGCGTTCGGCGATCACCTGGCGGCCGCGACGCGCAATGGCATCCCGGAAATCGAGGTGGACCCCGTGCCCGCCGGGCCCGACGCCGCGACCCTCGTCGCACACGTCCTTGGCGCGGCGCGACGCGACGTCGCGCGGCACGAGGTTGCCGTAGCTCGGATACAGACGCTCGAGAAAGTAGTCGCGCTCCGCCTCGGGGATCTCGTTCGGGGCCCGGGTGTCGCCCCCTCGCAGGGGCACCCAGATGCGCCCGTCGTTGCGTAGCGACTCGCTCATGAGCGTGAGCTTCGCCTGGTGGTGCCCCGTCGGCGGAATGCACGTCGGGTGGATCTGCGTGAAGCAGGGGTTCGCGAACGCGGCCCCCCGCTTGTGGGCGCGCCAGATCGCCGTGACGTTGCAGCCCTTCGCGTTGGTGGAGAGATAGTAGACGTTGCTGTACCCGCCCGTCGCGAGCACGACCGCATGGCCCACGTGCGCGTCGAGCTTGCCCGTCACCAGGTCACGCACGATGAGCCCGCGCGCGACGCCGTCAATCACCACCAGATCGAGCATCTCGTGGCGGGAAGACATCCTCACCTTGCCGCGCCCGATCTCGCGCGACAGGGCCTGGTAAGCCCCGAGCAGCAGCTGCTGGCCTGTCTGGCCGCGGGCGTAGAACGTGCGGGAGACCTGCACGCCGCCGAACGAGCGGTTCGCGAGCAGCCCGCCGTACTCGCGCGCGAACGGGACGCCCTGCGCCACGCATTGGTCGATGATGTTGACGCTCAGCTCCGCCAAGCGATACACGTTCGCTTCACGGGCGCGGAAGTCGCCCCCCTTCAACGTGTCGTAGAACAGGCGGAACACCGAGTCCCCGTCGTTCTGATAGTTCTTGGCCGCGTTGATCCCGCCCTGTGCGGCGATCGAGTGCGCGCGCCGCGGCGAGTCCTGGAAGCAGAAGCAGGAGACCTGGTACCCGAGCTCGGCGAGGGACGCCGCCGCCGAGGCACCCGCGAGCCCCGAGCCGACGACGAGGACGTGGTATTTCGGCTTGTTGGCGGGGGCCACGAGGCGGATCTCGGAGCGGTGGCGCGTCCACTTGGTCTCGAGTGCCCCGGCGGGGACGCTGGCACGCAGGTCCACGCTCATCGCAGCAGGCCGGCAAGCACCGCGACCGGAATGGCGATGTAGCCCCCCGCGATCACCACGGCCACGGCGGCGGCCACTCCCCGACGCCCCTGACCGGTCGGGGGGCGATGCAGGCCGAGCGTCTGCAACGCGCTCCACGTCCCGTGATAGAGATGGAGGCCCAGCACCAGCATCGCCGCGGTGTAGGCGGCCGCCACGGGCCACACCTGGAGGCTCGCCACCACGTTGTGGTACGCGTTCCCGGGCTCGAAGCTCGGGTTGACCAGGCCGAACGTGAGGTCGAGGAGGTGATAGATCACGTAGAGCAGGATGATCACGCCCCCCCAGCGCATCGTCCGCGCCGCGTAGGTCGTCTCCGTGGCGGCGAGCAACCGATACCCGACCGGCCGCGCGCGCCGACTCGCAAGCGTCACGGCGACCGCGGCCCAGAGGTGGGCGGCTACGGACAGCAGCAACGCGATCCGCACCAGCCACAGGAGCTGCCCGCGCCCGAAGAACGGCGCCCCCACAGTGCGGAGCCCTTCCGCGTACGCGTTGAACTTCTCCGCCCCTTCGAACACCTTGAGATTGCCGAGCAGGTGCCCCACGACAAACAGGAACAGGACCACGCCGGTCACGGCCATGATGATCTTCTTGCCTAGAAGCGAGCGCGACAGGCTCAACAGCCGGCGCATCGGGACTCCGCGGCGTGAGGGCGAGAGGAGACGGGGAGATGATACCTGCTGCGATCACACTTCATCAAGGGAGGGAGCGATGGCGTTTCCTACGCCGCTGGTCGTATCGACGACATTCGACGTCCAGGGTCGCCGGGTGCGAGAGTACAAAGGCGTCGTCCGGGGCATTACCGTGCGCGCGCCCACCATCTCACAGGGCATCCTGGGCGGGCTGAAGAGCATCATCGGGGGCCGGATCGGCGCCTACACCGAGATGTGCGAGCAGGCCCGCCAGGCGGCGTATGATCTGATGATCGAGCATGCCCGGGAGGTCGGCGCCAACGCCGTCATTGGCATGAGCTTCGACGCCTCCGAGGTCGCGGCCCGCGCCTCGGCCACCGAAGTCCTGTGCTATGGGACCGCCGTCGTCCTCGAGTGAGGGCGCACCGGCCGCGCGTCCCCGCGTGGTCATCGTCGGTGCCGGCTTCGGCGGGCTGCGCGCGGCGCGGGCCTTGAAGCGCGCCCCGGTGGACGTCGTGCTCGTGGACCGGCACAACTACCACCTGTTCCAGCCGCTCCTCTACCAGGTGGCCACCGCCGGACTCGAGCCCGAGAGCATCGCGCGGCCGGTGCGCGCGATCCTGCGCCGCCAGCCGCACTTCGAGTTCCGGATGGCGGAGATGACGGGGCTCGACGTCGCCGCTCGG
>WNGI01007882.1_pt1 | contig 17783 bp, 13 predicted proteins | sample 5400621 | NCBI WGS metagenome assembly WNGI01 (sample SAMN13153374, study PRJNA577476) | soil metagenome | isolation source: 20 cm soil or saprolite under Garry oak tree replicate 1 | place: USA:California | collected 2016-06-15 | reverse complement strand
TTCTTGCGCGCGAGCGGTCTGATTGGCCTGTGCATCGAAAAAGTAAAAGAGCGACATGGATGGTCGCGGCGGCGAGCCATTCTGGCGCTGGGCGCGATGCGCGTGCCGGAAGCGATCGCTCCACTATCTGAAGTTCTCGGTGACTGGCAGCTCGAGACGCGCGTGGCCGCAGTGCAGGCCCTGGGCCGCACCGAGCTCGCCGAAGCGGCTGAGCCCATCATCGAGGCATTCATGGTCGGCTGCCTCAAGGTGCCACTCGATCCGGTCACCAATGCGCTGGTGCGCTGCTACTTCGATCGTCCGGCAGCAATCCTGCCCTTTCTGCGGCGCTCGCAAGGGGAGTCGCGCGAACTGCTGGCGCGCGTGGCGAGCGAACTGGCCACCGCGGAGATGGCCGATGAAATGATAGTTCTGGCGGAGGATCCGCGGGCGGAAGTGCGTGCTGCCGCGGCCAAGGCTCTTTCACTGGCACCGCTGCCGCTCGCGATCCCGGCTCTAGGTAACTTGGCGCGAGACGAAGTCTGGTTCGTGCGGCTTCGAGCGGTTATCGCGGTCGGCGAAATCCGCCATCCGCGCACGATTCCGATTCTGCTCGAAACCGTGCGCGATCCTAACCGCCTCATTCGAATGCGGGCAGCCTGCACGCTGGCCCGGTTCGAACATCGTCGAATAGAAATTCTTCAGAACATCGTCGATTCACGCGACCGCTACGCGCTGCACGCCTTGATCTCCGCCCTCGAACTCGGTGGTGGCTTCGAGCAAACGTTGAAGGAACTCTCGGACCCGTTGCTCCACGACGAAACCGCTGAGCGTCTGCTCGCCGCCCTCCGCGAAGGCGCGGCCGGCGTGTGGGCCGTTCGTCCGGCTGACCCCGTCGTGCAGTCCGTGTTTCCGTAAAATCGAAGCTGGCTTGGATTTCTCACAACACGTGCAGCTTGCACCGCAATCTCGTCCTATCCTGCGCGGGGAGCGCAGTGGTGGCGCCGGCGTCTCGCCGGCGGTTTTATGCGGCGATGGAAATGCAAGAATCGCCGGCGGGACGCTGGCGCCGCCAAACCCCGCACTTCGCGGCACATTGCGCGCCCCCTATCCGCGCACTTGGATCGCGATGAAAAGTGTGAGTTAGTTCGCAACGCCGCGGCGCGTTTTCATCTCTGCGAGCATGCGGTCAATTTCATCTTCCTGCTCGAGCTTCGCCAGCCTGTCGCCCACGTCGTCCATAAGCAATTCGGTTTCCGCATGGCTGACGGCCTCGGAATGCATGACCCTTTCCTTCAGGTGTTCGAAAGTGGCTGCCTTGGAGCGGTCGCCGATGGATTGTTCGGCGCGGTTGGCGCGGCTCGTCACAAGTGAGCGCCGATGGCGGGCCAGCAGCATTTCTTTCTTGGATTTTGCCTCCGCCAATTTCTGTTCCAGCTTGCGCAGCGCGGACTTCAGGGTCTCCACTTGCGCGGCCTGATCCGTGACTTGTTCCTGATAGTTTTGAGAAAGCTGTTGGCAGCTCCGGTGTCGTTCCAGCGCCGCGCGCGCCAAGTCGTCCTTTTGCTTATCCACTGCGCGCTCCGCCTTGCGCAACCAATCGGAGGCGGCGGCTTCATTCTCTTTCTGTTTTTTTTCAAGCATGTGCTGATCGGCGATGGAAACAGCTACCTGCGTTTTCAATTGAAGAAGCTGGTTCTCCATGTCGAGCAGAACTTGCTTGATCAGTATTTCCGGATTTTCCGCCCGGTCGATCAGGTCATTCAAATTCGCGCGAATCAATGTGGAAACTCGGTCCAGTAATGACATGATTTCCTCCTTTGCGAAACCCTGCCGCGTCGTGGAGTCCTGGATCGTGCGCACAAGCCGGGACTCCACGACGGAAAAACCTACTTTACGTCGCCGCCCGTCGCAGGAGTGATGGGCTTGGGCGCTTGGGCGCCGATCAGTCGCACTTTCTGCAACAGGTCGGATATCTGCATGCCGGAGAGCGCTTCAAACAACGCGGGGACCTGTGCGGCTATTTTCGTGACGTCGCCGGTGAGCTTGTGAATCCCCGTGGCATCTCCATTGCCGGTCGAGACGATTGTGATCTTGTCCACGTTGTTCAACGGAGTGGCGATCGCCTTGACAATGTCCGGCAAACATGTAAACAGGCGGTCCACAACCGCTGCCTGGTTGTATTCCTGAAAGGCCTCGGCCTTTACGTTCATCGCTTTCGCTTCGGCCTCGCCCTTCTTGAAAATGATCTCCGCCTCCGCCTCGCCTTGCGCGCGAATCGAGGACGCGTGACCCTCGGCATCGACGATCAGGCGCTGCTTTTCGGCCTCGGCGAGAGTTTCGATGCGCTGCCGCTCGATCTCCGCTGGTTTGAGCACGGTGGCGATCAGTTCCTTTTCGCGGCGCGCGATCTCGGCCTCCTGCACCTTCACCTGCGCTTCGCGCTCCACCTGCTGCACTCTGACGGCTTCCGTCGCCACCTGTTGCTGCATGATGTTGGTTTCGATCTCGTACGCTTTGTCGGCTTGTGCCTGCGCCTTCTTGGTGGTCTCCAGAAAATTCGCGCGCTTGATGTCGAGGTCGCGCTGCGCCTCCGCCTGCTTCCCGAGCGAGGAAGTTTCCGCGGCGACGCGCTCCTGGTCGGCCTGGGCCTTCGCAATGGCCGAGGCACGTTGCGCCTCCGCGCGCTTAATGGCAGTGTCGCGGTCGGCTTCGGCGGCGGCGACGTCCGCATCGCGCTTGATGCGCGCTACGTCCGGGCGGCCCATATTGCTGATGTATTCGTTTTTGTCGCGCACTTCCTTGATCGTGAACGACACGACCTCGAGTCCCATCTTGTTCATGTCGTCCGCGCAAGTCGAGCGCATGCGGTCCGCGACCATTTCAGGTTCCTTGACGATCTGCTCGACCGTCAATTGCCCGATAATGCCGCGCAGGTGGCCTTCCATCACCAGGCGGATCAACCCTTCGCGCTGGTCCGGCGTCTTGGTCAAGAATTGTTCCGCTGCGGTGCGGATCGACTCAGGGTCCGACTTCACTTTGATCTGCGCCACCGCTTCCACGGTCACGGCCACGCCCTGCACGGTGTAAAGATCCTGCTGGGGTGCGACGTCGAACGACATCAATTCAAGCGAGAGTTCGCGGCAACTCTCCACCATCGGAAAAATAATCGTGCCGCTCCCCTGCACGATGCGCGTCCCTCGAAATCCGTACACAATCAATGCTTCGTGCGGCCCCGCCTTGCGGAACATCTTTGCCAGCACACCCATCATTAAAATGGTGCCTAACACGATTAATCCCACAACCACCCAGACGCTGCCAATCGCTTGAATATTCATTTCTTCCTCCTCTCACTCGTGTCTGAAATTTCGTCTGAGCCCATTTGTTTCTAGGTGTCCTTGGTGAACTCGTCCCAAAGGCGCACGTATGCAATTCCGCGTTCGAATCGTGTAACCACCACTTCAGCGCCCTTCTCAAGCGGCTTGCCATCCTCGCTGCGCGCGCCTGCGCTTCGCCGAGTGCCGCCCTGCACGTAGAGGATTTCGCCCGTGCCGCCCGGCCGAATGGCGATATTTACTTTTCCGACCGCCCCTACCATTTGAAAATCGATGGGTTCTAGCGCCGCATCGGGGTTGTCCAATACCTTCACCATGAACGCCGCGACCAGGGCCGCGCCCGACAATCCGGCGACCGTTGCCAGGGCCAGCACGGTGAGGAACCACAGGCGCGCATGGGTGGTCAGGAGAAATCCAACGCCGCCAAACCATGCTAGAAAAACCATCAGCACCGCGGAATTGAAAAGTGGAAAATGTGTTGAGCCGTGGCGAACTCCGTCTCGCGCCGTAGCTCCCGAATGCGGCGAGCCAGTGTGTCCCCCTTTGACGGGGAGATGCCACTTCACCGGCAGATGCAAGTGCGCCGCTCCCGACAGGAACGACACCAGGCTGAGCACAAGTCCGACGCCGAAACATCCCAGGTAGAAGGCCTGCCAATTCATGCGACCTCCTTCCGTCCATTACATCCGCGAAGAAATTCACACCGTCGAAAATCCGGGCCGAATTACGAGTCTGCGTTTTCTTGTCGCGCGGGACGCAACACTCCCTCGAGTCGATCCAGCAGTCCCGGAGAGCGCAGAATTTCCCGCAACAGCAGCAAGGGCCGCCGCGAATCCTCAGCTTCCGCAACAGCCAGTAGAGCCGCGCTCAGTTCCGGATCGGACTGAAACCTCTCCGCGCCAGCCAGCAGCCAGGAATCCAACGTCGCCTCGCGCACGCGCAATTCAGACATCAATTCGGTGTGATATCCCTCGGGATCATTCACAAGAAAGCCGGGATAGACGCCGAAAAACCTGGCGAGCAGCGTGCGCGTCGTGTGCGTCAGATGAGGCCGCCCGCCGCTTTCAATCTGGGACAAATACGATTGACTGACTGCCTTGCCCAACTGCTTGCGCATGGCTCGCGAGACTTCCTCCTGCGTCATCGGACGGCCCAAGCCGCGTAAAGAACCTTCGATGGCGCGCAGGTTGCGGATTTTGTCTGCCAGAGTCATCGCCACCGTCCAATTACATTCAGTAATACTCATATCTCATATTGTAATATCACATGTCAAGGGAAAAAGGACCAGGCTACCTCTCCCACAATAACATCTATTAAATCAACTATTTAAGAGTTCAATCCGATTTGCGTTCGGAGGCGACGTCTATTCCAAGTTGCTGGCACTTCTTGTAGAGGTGGCTGCGTTCGAGGCCCAGCGCGCGCGCCACGTTGGTCATGTGGTGATGATGGCGGCGCAGTTCGGTGAGCAACACTTCCCGTTCGAAGGATTCGATGCGATGGGCCAGCGTGCCGTTTTCCGCGGCAGGCGCCGTTGCGCCGTTTCGAACCGCCGGCAAAGCCATCTCCACTTCGCCGGCGGTGATGGTTTCGGCGTTCGAAAGCAGGAGGACTCGCTCGACGACATTGCGCAGCTCGCGCACGTTGCCGGGCCACGCATAGTGCTTCAGAATATCCAACGCTTCCGCTGAAAAATGCTTCGTTCTCCAACTGTTCTGCGCCGCGACCTGCGCGGCGAAATATTCCGCCAGCACAGGGACTTCTTCGGCGCGCTCCCGCAGTGGCGGCAACACAATCGGGAAAACGTTGACGCGGTGAAACAAATCCGCGCGGAACGCTCCCTGCCGGACCAATTCCTCGAGATTGCGGTGCGTCGCGATAACCACGCGCGCGTCCACCGGAATCGGCTTGTCGCCACCGACGCGTTCGATTTCGCCCTCTTCCAGCACGCGCAGCAGTTTCGACTGCATCGCGAGAGGCATGTCGCCGATTTCGTCGAGAAACAACGTGCCGCCGCCGGCCTGCTCGAACTTGCCGATGTGCCGGCCTGTCGCGCCCGTGAAAGAACCTTTTTCATGGCCGAACAGCTCGGATTCGATCAACTCGCCCGGCACGGCGGCGCAATTGAGCGTCACGAACGGCCCGGCGCGGCGCGCGCTTTTTTGGTGAATGGTGCGCGCGATGAGCTCCTTGCCCGTTCCGGTTTCGCCCTGGATCGCCACGCGCGATTCACTCGCCGCCACACGCTCCACCTGCGCCAGCAACCGCTCCATCACCGGCCCGGACCAGATGACGTCGTGCTTGCCAAGGCGGCGGCGCAAGTCGCGGTTTTCCTCTTCGAGGCGCCGCAGCCGCAGGACGTTCTCCGCGGTGACGAGGAGCCGTTCCGTCGAAAGCGGCTTCTCGAGAAAATCGACAGCGCCCAGGCGCGTGGCCCGCACCGCGATTTCGACGCTGGCCTGCCCGGAAATCATCACGACCGGGGTGGTCGTCCCTGCGGCCTTTAAGTCCTCAAGCAGCGATATCCCGTCTTTGCCGGGCATGACAACGTCCGAAAAAATCATGTCGAATCGCTCGGCGCGAATCAGCTCCAATGCCCGGATGGCGCTGTCGCACACGGTCGCCTCGTAGCCGGCCAGACGGAAGGCGCGAGAAAGCGACGCGAGGGTGCTCGGGTCGTCATCGATCAGCAGGAGATGAGGTTTGGGAGCTGTCATGGATCGCTCGTTTCGCTAGGCGGCGCTGCTGACGGGCGGATCCTCGGGCATGGATCGCAGATAATCCGTTCGCAATCGCGAGTCTGGACGCTCGATCGGCAGCTCGATCCGGAACGTTGCTCCCGCGCCCGGCGCCGACTCCACAGCAATTTTTCCGCCATGATCGCTCACGACGGACTGGACGATCGCCAGGCCGAGGCCGGTGCCATGCTGCTTGCTCGTGTAATACGGTGTAAACAGGCGCGCGCACTCTTCCGGCGTAAGACCGGCCCCGGTGTCGGTGACGTCGAGCCGCACCGAGCCGTTGTGCTGGGACGTCCGCACCGTCAGAGTCCCGCCGGCGGGCATAGCATCGAGAGAATTGAGGACGAGATTTTCAAGAGCCCTGCGCAGAAGAATCGGATCGGCCTGGGGATGCGCGAGATTCTCGTCGAGGTACAGCTCCGGCGTGATCGGGGGCCGGCCGACGGCGCACAATTGCGGCTCGAATAGTTTCACGACGCCGCGAACGGATTCATTTAAATCCACCCGCTCGAATTCCGGCGCGGGCATTTTCGCGAAATCGCTGAAGCGGGTGACGATGGCCTTAAGATTTTCAAGCTCCGCGCGCAATGTCGCGGTGGACTCAAAAAATACCTCGTCGAATTGCCCCGAGGTTTGTTCGCGCGCGCGCTGCAGATTTTCCACGGTCAATTGGAGGGGAAACAACGGGTTCTTCAACTCGTGGGCGAGCCTGCGCGCCAGTTCGCGCCACGCGGCGACGCGCTCGGTCTGCACCAGGCGCTCGCGCTGCTCGGCGAGTTGCCGGGTCATCTCATTGAAGGCGCCTGCAAGCTGGCCGATTTCATCGCGCGAATGCACTTCGACGCGCGCCTCCCAGTTTCCCGCAGCGACCTCGCGCGCGCCCCTGGCGAGTTGCTCGATGGGATGCGTGACGCGCGCAGAAATCCACCACCCCAGAACCAAGCCAACCAAAATCACGCCGCCCGCGACCAGCAACGCGAGGGCGCGAATAAAATTCAGCATCTGGACCAGGTCCTGGCGTGAGCTTCCCACGAGCAGTACGCCAAGCAAATCGCCTTCCCGCCCCAGGAGCGGAATCGCGTCGAAGGTTTCGGACCCCGCAGCGCTGTCCGAGCCCGAGTTGATCGTCTTTTGCAACTCGCGGTGGGTTCGTTGCACTTCCGTGATCAGCGGCGCGAATAGGTCGGCCTGAGTCACCCGGCCGTGCAGGTCCGTGAGTTCGGAAGATACGAATCCCTGCTCGAGATTTCGATAAAGCACGGCGCGCATGCTCTCCGGCAGAACCAGTGTTGCAAGAAAATCCTGATTCAGCCGCTGCCCGCCAATTAAATAAAAATGTTTTTCGCCGACGCGAACCGCGCGGACGGCAAGCAAGCCGAGATCGACATTGTCCGTCATTTCCACGCGGCCGAGAAAGGCGCCTTGCGAATTCCAGTCTTTTTCCGCGGTCACCCAGTCGTTCTTATAACCGAAGCGCGCCGGCCACTCGGCGGAAGAAATCAGCGCGCCGTTATCGGCACCCTGCACGCGGTGCGCGACTTCCTCTCCGCGCTGCGCATATTCACGGCGGAATTGCGCCACCAGCGCGTCCGTGCGCTGGTGATCGAAGAGCTCGAACGCGCGCCGCGTGTAGGCCGACACGCCCCAGGCCACGAGCGTCACGGCTGTGACGATCGTCAGCGTAAATAGCCCCAGCAGCTTGGTGCGAAAACTCATGGCGTTGTTCCCCCGGCTGCGGGCGCCGGCTCCAGCCAGACATCTTCAAGACGCCAGCCACCCCAGCGCGGAGCCATCCAATCACGCACCTGCGGACCCAGGCCATAACTTTCGGTGACATGCACGAGAGGAATCACGCGGAATGCATCAATGGGTGCGCGCTCGGCGGCGTAGTCCTGCTGCGGCGTATCTAGTGCGGGTATGGGTTCTCCGAGTGAATCCAGCAGTGCTGACAGCGCCGCAGCTGAAAGCTGCACGGCGATCCCCGCTTCTTTCAAATTGACGGCGACGCGCTCAGCCACGGCGCGCGCTTCGTCATCGCCCGAATCATAGACCAGCACAAGCGGCGCAGCGCGAGAAACTTTACGCCCGATTGCGGTGAGTAACTCTCTTGTCCGGGCAAGATCCAGTGGCGTGGGAAAAAGGAACGCGTATCCCGAAAGCCAGTTCGGCAACAGACCACCGGCCGGAACACCCTGCCGCTGCAAGACAACGTCCGCAATGGAAGCTCGATCGACGGCCGCTGAGATTGCCTCTCGGAGACGCGCATCCTGAACGGCAGGCCGCGCCAAATCAAACTGGAGCGCGAATAATTCCACCGGATCGCTGGATGCCGTGCGCACGCCGCGTTGTCCCACGAGGCGTACTTGCGAAGCGGGCAGCTCCACCACATCGGCCTGGCCGAAGGCGATGGCGTTGGCCTGCTGCTCGAAGTTCGCGCCCATGGTGAGCTCAATCCTGTCGACAAATGGCCGCCCCTCCCAGCAGGATTCGTTCGCCGAAAATACCACTTTCCCAGGAGCATCTCCTGCGGGCCATTCGGTGACGCGAAACGGTCCCGTGCCGGATAGCGTGCCGTCGGCCGCAGAGTGAAAAATAAAGTAGCGGCCCGTGGCGAGTTGCGCGGGCAAGTCCGGCAAAGAATGATCCGCCAGAATCACGACGGAGTCAGAAGTTGCACTCACGTCAAACTCATTTCCGAGCAATTGCTGAAGCGCAAGAGCAGACGCTTCGGCGGTCAGTGGTGAACCGTCAGCGAATTTCACGTCCCCGCGCAGTCGAAATTGCCAGCGCTTCGCACCCCCATCGTGCTCCCAGGAAATTGCCAGTACCGATTGAACTGAACCGTGATCGTCAAAACGCACCAGGCGATCGAAGACGAGGGAGGCTAGCCGCTCGCTCGCAGCGGCCTGGATTGAATTCGAAGGCCACTGGCGCGGATCAACAGTTGCGACGCGCTCGCTTATCTTGACGCGCAAAATGCCGCCGAAATGAGGTGAGGTCGAAGCAGCCGCGCAATTGACGATCAGCCACATTGTGACGGCACAGAGGAAGACTCGCGCAGTCAAGAGTATCGGGGGATTCGCTCTGCTACCCCCCACAGGTGATGGATATGCTATGCGCCTCATAGTTTCCTGTCTCAAGATTGTGCACAATCGCCCTTGGCGTAGCGCCTGCGGATTGAAGAGCCATCACTGGCCCGACAAAGTGTAGTAGGTTGCTCAGCCGTCTTTCGACGATGATGCCTTGCACCTCCATCGACTCGAAAAGCCGGATAGCGTCCGGTTCGGTGTAGTCCCCTGTCCCCGCGGCAAGATATAGCTGTCCACCACTTATGCAAGCGCTTTGAACTGCCGTAACCTGACTGCCCCTTTCGACACGCATAGGGCCTGGCATCGCCAGCAACCTAAGGCTTTCGTAGACTCGACCAGGCGAGGGAGCTTCTATTATCTTATGACATTCGATTAGCATCCGACCGTCAAGGTCGATACTGCAAATCCATGGCATGGAGGTCACGGTAATTCCGTTTTCAGTTTGTGTTATTGCCCCTCCTGGATCGCGCGTGCGAAACTCACCGGGAGGAATTTGAACGATTGAAATCACGTCGCTTCCAACCCTGCGAATCTGCAATCCATCTTGTGTGAGCAAAAGCAGCAAGGGATCGCCATTTGACGCGTTTGCGATGGCCGCGTCTAATATGCGCTGCGATCCTTCCCAGAATTTTTCGCTGTGGAGCGTCACCGGCATTGCATCGGCAAAGGCGCGAGGCTTCATTGGCCGTGGAACCGTCATGAGAACAGCTTGAGACAAATCGAACGTGTGTGTTTCGGCAATCCAAACCAGATTCTCAAAGCTCTCAGACAGGGTAACCGTCACCATGACTTCTACAAAGCCATTTTCTGGCGTACCAATCCCCCGGTTTTGCAACTCCGCTTTGAGTGCTTGCGTGATTCGGGCAACTTCCTCGGGTATCAATGACGACGAATTTTTCATTCCTAGAGATAGGCTACTTCGCGCGGGCAAACTTGCCGCGATCTTCCCCGCCAGTTCCCGGGCGGAGTCTTCCAAGGTATCGGAGCGTGCCGCCATCGGCGCTCCCAATAGGACGAAGAAAATCAGGATGGTGCTGTACGAGAGGTTGAATCGATCGGTGCCCGTCATCGGTGTGTTGCGCCCGGCCACGCGTGGCACAAAGACTAACCCCACGCGTTTGCCAACACTACAAGAAATCATAGCACAGCCGCACGGCAGGAATGCCGATCCTCGCCAGTGCATTGCGCAAAGTGTATCAGTCCGATTGATCGACCATGCCGAACGCACGTCCGCGCCCCGACAAAGTCGGGACGCGGCTCGTGCACTGACCACCGGCTGGGTCACGCCCGCTTTAGAAAAACCTTCGCAGGGGCGGCGGTCCCTGTCCCGGATTCCTGCGAGTGGCCCGCAAGGGTTTTTGCCGGTGGAATTCAATCTCATTTGATTTTTGCTGCCTGCGCCGTCTTGCGCGCGGGCGCAGGAGCGTCCTGACCGGCTTCCTCTGTGCTGTTTGCCGCCGGTACTCCCGCGAATGCGGAGCGCAGAACGTCGGAAGCGAAGAAGTTGCGGCCGTCCGTCGGGACCATGATGATTTGCAGTTTGTCCGAGAGGCGTTCGGCAATGATTTTCTGAATCAGCATGGGATTCTGCTTGAGCACTGCCGCTTCCTGCTGCAGGCGCTCGGAATCGGCCGCCGCGGTCAAGCGGATCGTGTCGGCGTTAGCAGCCGCGGCCAGGCGGGTCGTGTCGGCGTCGGCTGCGGCAAGCAAGCGCCGACGCTCCGCTTCCGCTTTGCTATCGGTGATTTTTGACTGTGCAGCGGCATCGGCATTCTGCACGGTCGCTTCTTTGCGCGCCTCGGCCTCCAGGCGCGACTCTTCGATCTGCTTCTTTTTAAGCGGAAGCGTATATTGCATCGCGTCGGCTTCGGCCTTGGCCGCGATAACGCGCGAGGCGGCGTCAGCCTCAGAGCGTTTCAATTGCTGCGCCTTGGCGGCTTCCGCATGGAGTTCGGCGATGCGCACTTGTTTCGCGCTGATTTCGGTTTCAAATTCCATGCGCTCGCTTTCCTGTTCCTTCAGCAGCAGGCCTTCGAGGCCCTTCGCATATTCCGCGGGCAAGTGAACGTCACGCAGGAGGACTTCTTTCACCACGATGCCGTCGGAGCCCAGGCGATCGGTGATGGCCTTCGTGGATTTCGTGCGAAACTCGTCGCGCTTCGAGGCGAAGACTTCGCGCACGACGTAATTGGGCGCGAGATCGCGAAACGCCGTCGACACCACGGGCGCGACGATTTCCGAGTCGACCGGCTGGGCCAGATTCGAGTGGATATAGCCGAGCCGCTGGGGATCGAGGCGGTAGCGCACGGAAATGGCAAGGCCGATGGTCAGGCCTTCCCGAGTCTGAACGGTGAGGATTTCGCTCTTGGTCGCCGCATCTAGCGCCGCCGTCGTGGTGAACAGGTGGTCGCGAAGGTCATACACGGCCACGCGCTGTACCAGCGGTACGATTAAATGTATGCCCGGGTACAGCGTTCCCTGCTGCACGCCTGAAATTTGGCTGATTCGAACTCCTCCTGATCCTTCCGGGACGACCACCATGCTCAACGCCACAAGCAGCGGCGCCCACGCCCATCCAAACCACTTCTTGGCGAGCGGCCAACGCATGGGGCGACGCGGCCCCGCCTGCCCGGCCGCCCCAGGCTCCCCCGAGCCCATCAGCTTTTGGGACTGCATCGCCAGGTACACATCGTACGCAACCACTCCCGCTGCGGTACCGAACATCGCAACGCCCGCTGCCATCAACAACCACTTTAATGCGAACATGGCCTTCCCCTCCGTCCCCTCGAATCTCTGATCGTGCTCGTCGAGGTAATTCCTAACTCAAATCTGGCGGCCTCGAACCGGTGCCCGCACTCGACTCGCCCGTCAGCCTTGAATTGCCTAAGCTGAATGGCGATCCATCGCCCCTGTCCGCAGATGTGCCGCCGACCGAATTCGAGCTGCATTGGGTCTAGTGGCTGGCAGCATCCGGAACAGGCCGCGCAGGCTCATCCACGCGATCCACAGCGCCACTAGAAATGAGAGCAACGTGGCTTCAATCAGAATCGCCCCACTCATCCAGGTTTCCATTGCTGCCTCCTTGGATTCCTCGCTCAATGGAGTGGCACGGGACACGCCAATTCTCGCCATATTGAAAATGCAGTACTTACAGGGCATTGGAATTGGGCAGGGCGTGGCGCGGGCTACACGCTGTGGGCACTCGAACGCGGTCAATTTACTCGTCGGCAGGTTTCGTTGGACTGGCACTCTTGCCTGTCCATATGTGCTGCGGCAATATCGAAGCCGACAGGCAAGAGTGCCTGTCCTACCTAACGCTGCCGAAAGGACTCGATGGACGCCTTGCGCTATACTGTATTTGAGGAACTGGGCCGCGATGCGCAGCGAGGGAATCCAAATTGGCCGGATCTACGGGATACCGATCTTCCTTCATCCGAGTTGGTTCTTCATTTTTGGCCTGATCGCTCTCTCTTTCGTTTCCAAGTACGAAGCCCTCAACCTCAGTATTCCTGAATCGCGGTTGTGGGGCCTGGGACTGGTGACCAGCGTCCTCTTCTTCGGCTCTCTCGTGTTTCATGAGATGGCGCACAGCGTCATTGCCAAGCACTACAAAATTCCCGTGGTTTCGATCACGCTCTTTATTTTCGGCGGGGTGGCGCGGATCGGCCGCGATCCGTCGCGCGCCATCGAGGAGTTCAACATCGCCGTGGCCGGCCCGATTTCGAGTTTCCTGCTCGCTGGGGGCTTCGGGATCGTCTACTTGGCAGCTGGGACGAATGGGATACTCCAGGCTCTTGCCGGGTCGCTTGCAGGGATCAATGCCGGCCTCGCGCTGTTCAATTTGTTGCCAGGTTTTCCGCTGGACGGAGGGCGCATTTTTCGGGCCATCATCTGGGGTTTCACGAAGGACTATTCACGCTCGACGCGCATCGCCGCGCGCAGTGGCCAGGTTGTCGCGTACGGGATGATTGCGCTGGGCGCAGTGACCGCCGTGACTAATTATCTGCCACTCGGGGGCACGATCAGTGGAATGTGGCTCGCGTTCATCGGCTGGTTCCTGCTGACGACCGCCCGCCAAAGCCGTGCGCAGGCTGACGCGCGTGGTGCGCTCGAGGGTCTCCGCGTGGCCGACATCATGACCGCTGAACTGCCCACAGTGGGCCGGGAGATTTCACTTGAAGACTACGCGAGGGAAATCCTGCGCACCGGACGCCGGGCGCATCTGGTGGTCGCGCACGAACAATTGGTCGGCCTCATGACGGCGGAGGCGCTTCACTCGGTGCCGCAGCAGGATTGGGACGTCACTTCGGTGCAGGCCGTCATGTTGCCCAAGGAAAAACTCCACTGGGCCGCGCCGGAAGAGCCCGCGCTTTCCCTGCTCGACCGCATGCGCAACGTCGGCATGCAGCAAATGCCCGTGATCGCGGGTGGAAGCGTTGTCGGCATCGTCACGCGTGATTCGATCCTTCACGTATTGCAAGCCCGCGGTGAATTGAGTTCGCTCGCCGGGCGGTAAAAAAAGGGACGCCACAGTACGCATGCAAGAAAGGAACGTGAAGGGTCAGACCTGGGAATTTTATCCGAGTCCCGCTAAATTGGATCCTCTGAAACTGACACACTACCAACGCTTCGCATTTCTGAACTTTACCTACTCCAGTTTCTTCCGCGCAAACACAAACAACGTCGACGCGAGTAGCAGGAACATCACGACGCCCAGCCATCCATTTGTCGCCAGGCTGCCAATCCATTGCGCGCCGACGTTGAACGTGTCCGGCTTCATCCACCCCGCGTCTTCCAGCACCTTGATGACGATCGAGAGCAGGCCTATGACTCCGCCCGCCGCGATCAATCCGCTCGAATAAAGAGAGCCGGGGCTGACTTCACTCTCGGCACCGCTCTTTTTCGCCGCACCGCGCTCGACGAGCCAGCGCAACAATCCCCCCGCAAACATCGCCATCGTCGTCGCGATCGAAATGTACGAACCCACGGCGAAGGAAAGCGAACGCACCCCCAGACACTCGATACCAATCACCAGGAACACGCCCAGCAGCACCAGCCGCCAGGGCAGCCGCTGCGTGAGTATGCCGTTGATGACCGTGGCCATCAGGCGCGCCTGCGGCGCGGGCGCCCTTTCACCACCGATGCCCTGTATCCATTGGATTTCGATTCGCTGTGTCCCGGGATCGTAGAGGTACTTCCCATCGGGCACTTCGCTGGAACCCAGCGAATTGACCAGCACGTAGTTCTTCCCGGAGTGCATGTACGTTTGCGCTTCCACGCGCACGCCCTCGGGGAGTTGGGTGATCTGGATTGGGATTACGACAGGCGTATATCTTTCGAGGCCCTTGTTCATCAGGAGCAGCGTGCCGCCGATGGCGAATGACGCCGCAAGCACTCCGATGATCAACCCAATCTGCTGCCGCACCGGAGTCGCCCCGACCAGGTAGCCCGTCTTCAGGTCCTGCGATGTCCCGCCCGCATTGGCCGCGGCGATTGCGACCACGCCGCCAATAGTGATCGCCAGAGCGGCATACGCCCCTCCGGTCCAACCTGCCACCAGGAACATCGCGCAAGTCGCCATCAAGGTCGCGATGGTCATGCCACTCACCGGATTCGAGGACGTGCCGATCAACCCGCAGATGCGGCATGAAACTGTCACGAACAAGAATCCGAACACAAGTACGAACAGCGCGGCCACCAGATTCGCAAACAAGCCAGTCGTTGCTCCAGGTATGGGCTTGAACGTCAGCAGCGCCCACATCATCGCCAAAATGACGACAGAGCCGATCAGAACGAACTTCATCGGAATATCCCGGTCGAGCCGGCTGGTCTGGGGCGCGGCTCCGTCGCGCTGCGCACGGACATCTTTGAGCCCGGAAGCGAGGGCAGCGACGATCGTCGGGATCGTTCGAATCAGCGTGATCAGCCCGGAAGCAGCGACCGCACCAGCACCCATGGGACGAACGTAAGTGATCCAAAGTTGGTCCGGAGTCATCTGGGGAATCGGAATCGTCGAGGGGTAAAGCGGCACCGTCGAGTTCTGGCCGAAGAACCGGATCGCCGGCATCAGCACGAGCCAGGAAAAAACACCGCCGGCAAAGAGCGTGCCCGAAATCCTGGGGCCGATGATGAAGCCCACACCGAGGTACTCGGAAGTGATCGCCGTACGGATCGACGAGCCCGGAAACCACGTCGGCTGGTATGCGGGCTGATCGGTCCACATTTTCATGGCCGTCATCAGCCAGGTATAGACGCCCCCGATGCCGAGTCCCCAGAAAACTCGGCCGGCAAACGAGCCTCCCCGATCCCCCGCTACGAGCACGTCGGCGCAGGCAGTGCCCTCGGGAAAGAGCAGGTTTCCATGCTCCTTGACGATGAGCTGGCGGCGGAGCGGGATCATGAACAGTACGCCCAGCCATCCGCCAATCAGCGCGAGGAAAAAAACTCGCCAGTACTCTGTGTTCAGCGAAAAGCCAAGGAAAATCAGCGCGGGGAGCGTGAAGATGACCCCGGCAGCGACCGACTCGCCCGCGGAACCTGTGGTCTGCACGATGTTGTTTTCAAGAATTGTGGACCTGCCAAACGCGCGCAAGATAGAAATCGAAAGCACAGAGATGGGGATCGATGCGGAAACCGTGAGGCCAGCGCGGAGACCGACGTACACTGACACCGCGCCGAACAAGACGCCAAAAATCGCACCTAGAATGACCGCGCGCAAGCTGAACTCCGTCAGAGTGCTGGACGCTTCCACGTAGGGACGAAAATCCGCAGGCGGGGCCGTCGAACTCCAGGGTTTGTCGGTCAAAAATCACCTCCACAACGGATTCCGATCTTTCTTACAGGCGGGCCGCAGATTCTGGCGGGCTTCAAGTAAAGCCCCCGCCCGGTTGAGCCAGCATCCGGGTTGCCCGGCATTATGGCCTAAAACCTTCAGACAAGATGAGGATTTTGTGCGAATTTCTCAAGTTTCAAGATGTCTTTTCTTGTTGTGGTGCTTCAAGGTGCCGTGTGCCTGCCGATCGCGGGCAAACCAACAGAATTCTCGACGTGTCAGAAAGCACGAACAGTGCGGAGCGCAGGTTTCCGGGCGCCAGATTCTTCGCGGCCCGTGCGATCTGCAAAATATTCTGTCCGTTCAGATCGAGACGGTAGAAGTCCGCGCGATGAGTGTAGGAATACGTCTGATAGGCGGGCTTTTCGTCTGCAGCGATTTCCAGCAGCCGCTTCCAGAAACTTTGTCCCCGAAACATCCGGCGTTTCAGGCCTGCGGCGCGATCTAGTTCCAGTAAATGCTTGGAGTGCGTGCCCGCGGATTCAAAAATGGCCAGCGTGCATTTTTCAGCGTCGAATGGGCGCGAAGGATCGGCGTCCGGAAATCGCGCCAGGGCAGCGGACAACTCCGCCTCGTTCGCGTCAAATCCCGCCCACGAGTAGCGGTAAAAATGATAGACCACCGTCCCCGAATGGAGAATTTGCCGAATGCGGGCGGCATCTTTCCCGGTAACGCTCAAAATCATGTCGAGGAGCTCATCCAGGCGAAACGTCTGCTTCACGATCGGCCGCACGGTCACGTACCCGGCGTCTTCTTCCGTGTAACGGACAGGAATTGAATCGGGCAACGTCACGGCGCGAGCATACGCGGAGCAAGACTCAAAAGTCGATATGAGAACGGGCAAGGCGAAGGGATTTCTACCAGTCCGAAATTTCTCCAGGGTCCCCTACCATCGCAAGAAAATGGCCCTTCAGATGGTCCAGCGCGGGCAGCGATTTCGTCACGCGCACACCAAAACCTATCCTTTCTGACAGTTCGCTGAGAAGGATCTTGAATTCCTTGTGCCGGACTCGAACTTCGCTCGGCACGAATCGCCCATCTCGCATGGCTCCCAATAGCGCGCGCGCAAGAAGCTGGCCCGTGGAATCCTCCGGCTTGCCGAGTTCAGGCTGAAACGCAAAGCCGGAATCGCCGTCGCTCACCATCGCAATGCGCAGACAAGCCTTGCGTTCGTTCTGCTCCCCGATCTTGGCCCCTGTAAAAAAATGATCGGCTTCCAGAGCTCCCCTTTTGGGCAGATATTCAGGGAGCATGCCGGAAATCAGGCTCTCGTCCAATTCCTCGGCACGCGGGGCTGCAACGGGCGGTTCGGGCGCCTTTACGAGACGGATTTCGAAGTGCTCGTGAGTCTTGTCTTCCGCCTTAGGAACAAGGAAAGGAAAAACATCCTCCTGTTCCCAGTAATCGATGTTCTCCGTTACTAATCCATGCTGGCAAAACGCGAGAACCCCTTGCAAACAGTAAACAAGAATTTTCGCTTCGCCATCCGTTACATACCAGGGATGGTATCCGGGCCGAAGAGCGCGAAATATAGGCGCACGCTTGCCACGTTTCTTCAGGTGGCCGAATGCCTCAAGCAATTCACGGTCTGGCGGGGTTTGCTCTCTTGCGGTGACAAATTCAACAGAAACGCCCCGCATCGAACTGAAAAAATCTCCAGCTGAGGTAGGCTTTCCCGCTGCAATTCTTCGGAAGAAACGATAGCTCTCCGCGCCAGTATAAACTTGCAATGAAAATACTTCGCCTAGGGCGCCCATCGTTGAGCAATAGCAAATCTCGCCGGACTCGCCGTCTTGCATGAGGATCAGGT
>WNGI01001908.1_pt1 | contig 17783 bp, 11 predicted proteins | sample 5400621 | NCBI WGS metagenome assembly WNGI01 (sample SAMN13153374, study PRJNA577476) | soil metagenome | isolation source: 20 cm soil or saprolite under Garry oak tree replicate 1 | place: USA:California | collected 2016-06-15 | reverse complement strand
CCGCCGCCGCAGATCCCGCGGCCTTCACCGCGAACGGCCGGCAGCCCCTGGGGTCGCCGCCGGTGAGCGAGCACCCCTGGACGGTGTCGCTGAGTTACAACCCGATCGGTCAGATCCTCGCCGCCATTCCCGCGCAGGGTCTCACGGGCTACGCGCCGCGCGCCTGGGATGGCGCCGCCCTGCAGCGTCTGGTGCGGCTGAGCTACGAGATACGCCGGCAGGGAATCGAGCCCGCGGGCATACCGGCATTCCTGGCGCGCCACCCCGAGTGGTCGACGCATCCGGGTGATGGCCGGCCGTTCCTGTGGGACGCGAAAAACGGTGAGCTTCGCGTTCAGACAATGGGGCGGCAGCCGGCCGGCAGGCGCTTCGGCATTCGTATCTGGCAGATCGGCCTGGCCGCGTGTTGGTCGCGGCGACATCGTCCCCTTGCGCCCCCCGCCGCGCCCCGATAGAAAGGAGTCGAACCCTTCAGGGAGCGCTGTGCCATGACGCCCGAAGCCGACACCGTGACGCTGGAGGACCTGCGCCGGCGCCTGACCGACATCGACCGCCAGTTGATCGCGCTGGTGGCCGAGCGCAAGGCCGTGAGCGAGGAGGTCGCGCGCGTCAAGCGCGCCACCGGACGGCCGACGCGCGACTACGAGCGCGAGCGCGAGGTGATCCTGGGCGTGCGCGCCGCGGCGAGCGAGCGTGGCGTGTCCCCGGCGCTCGCCGAGGAGCTGCTGCGCCTGCTCATCCGCTCCTCGCTCACCACGCAGGAACAGGCGAGCGTGGTCGCGCGCGGCGCCGGCACCGGACGCCGGGCGCTGGTCATTGGTGGCGCCGGCAAGATGGGCGGCTGGTTCGTGAGCTTTCTCGCCTCCCAGGGATTCACGGTCGAGGTGGCGGATCCGGCCGCGGGAGCCGGGGGGACGCACGTGGCGGACTGGCGCGGCACCGACCTCAAGCACGACTACATCGTGCTCGCCACACCGCTCGGCATTACGGATGCGATCTTGAGGGATCTGGCGCTGCGACGTCCGCCGGGCGTCATTTTCGATGTGGGGTCGCTCAAATCACCGCTCCGTGCGGGCCTGCTGGCGCTGAAGTCGCACGGCTGCAAGGTGACCTCGGTGCACCCGATGTTCGGGCCCGACACGGAGCTGCTCTCGGGCCGCCACGTGGTGTTCGTCGACCTGGGGAATGAGGCCGCGCTCACCGGGGCGCGCGAGCTGTTCGCCTCCACCATGGCCGAGCAGGTGGTGATGAGCCTCGATGACCACGACCGCCTGATCGCCTACGTGCTGGGCCTCTCGCACGCGCTCAACATCGCGTTCTTCACCGCGCTCGCGGAGAGCGGTGAGGCGGCGCCCAGGCTGGCGCGCATGTCGAGCACGACTTTCGATGCACAGCTCGAGGTCGCCAGCCACGTCGCCCAGGAGAGTCCCGAGCTGTATTATGAAATACAGAGCCTCAACGACTACGGCGCAGAGTCGCTCGAGGCCCTGTCCAAGGCGGTCGAACGCCTGCGCACCTCGGTGCTGTCGCAGGACCACGCCGCATTCGTTGCTTTGATGCGCCGCGGGCGCGATTATCTCGCCGATCGGCGCAGCCTGGCGGAGCGCCGCACCTGAGGATCAGGAGGATTCTCGCGCCATGCTTCGATCGCACCCCGGGCCGCTGGCCGGTGAGGCGCCGGCCGCCGCCGATCGCAGCGAGCTGGAGCGCGAGATCCGCGCCCTGCAGGGCCGCCTCGCCGCGCTCACCGAGCAGGTCAGCCGCAACGACTCGCTGCTGCGCAAGACGCAGGAGCGCGAGCTGGAACTGCTGCGCGCCGGCTCGCTGTCGCAACTGTTCGAGCGGCTCATCGTGGGCTTGCGCGGCTCCTACCAGCTCGATGACGTCGGGGTGATCCTGCACGACCCGCAGCACGAGATCCGCCATCTGCTCTCCGGGGACGGCCTGGCGCTCGAGCAGCTGCCGGGCGTGTGCTTCGTGGATGCGCTGACGACGCTGGCGCCGCAGCTCGCCAACCTCGAGCGCCCGTGGCTCGGGCCCTTCCACAAGGCCGACCACGAGCTGCTGCTGCCGGGCGTCGCGCGTGCGGAGAGTCTCGCGCTCATTCCGCTGCGCCGTCACGAGCAGCTCGACGGCGTGCTGGTGTTCTCCAGCGTCGACCCGTTGCGCTTCACGCAGGAGCTGGCGAGTGATTTCCTGGCGCACCTGGGGCTGGTGGCGGCGATCTGCATCGAGAACGCCGTCAATCGCGCCCGGCTGCTGCGCAGCGGATTCACCGATTTCCTCACCGGTTTCCACAACCGCCGCTACCTGCACGCGCGCCTGCGCGAAGAGCTGGCGCGGGCGCAGCGCGCCCGCCAGTCGATCGTGTGCCTGATGATCGACCTCGATCACTTCAAGCGCATCAACGACCAGTACGGACATCTGGCCGGGGATGCAGTGCTGCGCGAGGTGGCGAGCCGCATCGACGCCGAGATGCGCATCAGCGACACCGGCGCGCGCTTCGGCGGCGATGAGTTCGCACTGGTGTTGTCGGAGGCGGCGATCACCGACGGTGAGAAGGTGGCGGCGCGCGTGCTGCACGCGGTGCGCCACCAGCCGGTGGTCATCGGCAAGTCGGTCGCCGAAACGGTGACGTTGTCGATCGGGGTGGCGGCCGCCACCCCCGGGCCCGGCATGCGCGACTACAAAGTGCTGGCGGAGCGCCTGATGGCGGAGGCGGACGCGGCGCTCTATCGGGCCAAGAGTGCGGGTCGCAACCGGATCGCGACCTCGCCGAACCTGGTCGCGTAACGCAGAACGCTCTAGCGTCCGCGCCCGCGCAGCAACGCCACGAACAGCGGCGCACCCACCAGGGCCATGATCGCCCCCACCGGCAGCTGCCGCGGGGCAGCACAGGTTCTCGCCACCAGATCGGCGGCGGCCAGCACCATCCCACCGGCCAGCGCCGCGGCGGGCGCAACGATGCGGTGATCGCTGCTGCGGAACGCGAGGCGCACGGCGTGTGGGGTGATGAGCCCCACGAAGCCGACCGTGCCGGCGCTCACCACGGCGATGGCGGTGAGTGTCGCGCAGGCGATGAACAGCAGCGTCCGCCAGGCCTCCAGCGCCAGCCCCACGGTGCGCGCGCGCAGCTCGCCTGCGGCCAGCACGTTGAGCGGGCGGGCGACCAGAATCGCGACCGTCACGGCGAGCGCCGCGGCGCCGGCGCTGAGGGAGGGACTCACCGCCCACTCGAGGTCCCCCGCAAGCCAGAACACCATGCCGCGCACCCGCGAGGAGTCCGCGAGCGCGAGCAGCACGCTCACCAGCGCCCCGCAGGCGCTCGCCAGCACCACCCCCGTCAGCAGGAGCCGCGGCGTGCCGCCGCCGCGCGAGAGCAGATACACCATGCCGACGGCGCCCAGGGCGCCCGCCACCGCGGCCGATTGCACCACCAGCGCCGCGGCGCCGGCGATCATGGCGAGCAGGGCGCCGACGGCGGCGCCGCCCGAGACCCCGAGAACATAAGGGTCGGCGAGCGAATTGCGGAACAGGGCCTGCAGCAGCACGCCGGAGAGCGCCAGGAGGCTGCCGACGCCGAATGCCGCCAGCACCCGCGGCAGCCGCACGGCAACGAGGACGGCGCGCGTGGTCGGGTCGCCGTAACCGGCGAGCGCAGCGAGCGCCCGGCCGGCACCGATCCCGGAACTGCCGATGAGGAGCGCCGCCACAAACACCGCGGCGGCCAGCGCGCCGAGCAGCAGCAGGCCGCGCAGGGGTGCCCGTTCCGCGCTCTGCAAGCTCATGCCGTTGTGCCCATACCGCTGAGGAGGGCTGTTAGCGTAGCTCACGGCGGGCGCGCTCTGTGGCAGACTCTGCCTCCGTGATGAGCGACGTCATCGATTCGGACGGTTTTCGCAGCAACGTCGGCATCGTGCTGATGCACCGCGAAGAGGTGTTCCTCGGCCGCCGCACCGGCGGGCGCGGCTGGCAGTTCCCCCAGGGCGGGGTGCGCGCCGCAGAGGCGCCCGAGCAGGCCCTGTACCGCGAGCTCGATGAAGAGATCGGTCTCGACCAGTCGCACGTGGAACTCCTCGGCCATACGGGCGGCTGGTTGCGCTACCGGCTGCCGTCGCGCTACATCCGGCGCAATCAGCATCCGGTGTGCATCGGGCAGAAGCAGCGCTGGTTCCTGCTGCGACTGAAGAGCACCGAGACGCCGTTCGATTTCGGGCGCACGGCTGAGCCGGAATTCGACCAGTGGCGCTGGGCGCCCTACTGGGAACCGGTGCGCGAAGTCATCTACTTCAAGCGCCCGGTGTACGCGCGGGCGCTCGAGGAGCTTAGCTCCCTCGCCTTCCCGCAGGGGCGCCCGCCCCTGCCCCCGTGGTGGGACAAAGTGACCGCGCGCGGCGGCCAGCGCGGCGCGCCGGCGATCGCGCACTGAAGCGCTCCTTGGGCCCGCTCGCGAGCATGCTCGGCAAACACGACGGAGCGCCGCGGGTCGTGCGCCAGCGCACCTCGGGGCTGCGGGCGGCACTGCTGATCGCCGGCATGCTCGGTGGCGCGTTTGCGCTCTACGTGGTGTACGAGCTCGGCCGCTACAACGCAGGTTACGACCGCCAGGCCGAGGCCCAGCGGCGCACCGAGCTCGAGGTGCAGAGCGAGCACCTGGAGAAGGCCAACCGTGAGATGCGCACCCGGCTCGCCGAGCTCGACACCTTGCGCGTGGGCCGGGCGCGCGAGCAGGCGGCGGTGGCGCGCACCATGGGCGACCTGCAGGCGCAGGTGGCGCGCCAGTCGCAGGAGCTGGCGTTCTACCGTGGCGTGGTCGCGCAGGGAGCCGCGAGCCTCGGTGTCAAGATCGAGCAGCTGCGCATCACCGCCGGAGCGCGGCCGGCGAGCTATATCGTCCACATGTCGCTGGTGCGCTCGGGACGTGCCGATACGGCGGCCACCGGCAGCGTGCAGATGAGCCTCGACGGCTCGGTGGCCGGGGGTGCGCGCACGCTCGATCTGGCGACGCTGACCGCGGGCCGACAGCGCGAGCTGCGCTACAACTTCCGCTACCTGGAGAGCTTCGACCAGGAGCTCGCCGTGCCGCCGAGCTTCAAACCCGAACGGCTCAACGTCGAGGTGAGCTCGGGCCGCCGTGATGTGGCGCCGCTCTCGCAGACGTTCCTGTGGAGCGTCGAGGCCTCTCCCTGACCCGAAGATCCCCAGGCGCCATCAGGAGGTGTCATGTTCACACGCGATTCCAGGCAGGCCCGTATCGATACGCTGATCGGCAAGGCCGCACGCGTGCACGGCGATGTCGAGTTCCAGGGCGGGCTGCACCTGGACGGCCACATCGCCGGTGGCGTTCGCTCCGGCGGGGCGCCGGATGCGACCCTGTCGGTCAGCACAACCGGCTCCATCGAAGGGCCGGTGGACGTGCCGAACGTGAAGCTCGAGGGTACGGTCAAGGGGGATATCCATGCGAGCGGACGCGTGGTTCTGGGGGCCACCGCCCACGTCGAGGGCAACGTGTACTACGGCGTCATTGAAATGACCCTGGGCGCCCAGATCATGGGAAAGCTGGTGCGTCTCGGGCCGCAGGCCCCGCCGGCCGGGGGGGTCCAGACGAGTTGAGCCGGGGTGTGAAGTGCGGCTTTGACCGCGCCGCAGGCGGCTTCTAGACTGGGGCCACGGTAGGAGATGTATGAGTACGACCGAAGCAATGCCGGAGGCAGCCGCGCTCCTGTTCACCGATGCCGCGGCCCGCAAGGTCGGGGACCTGATCCGTGGCGAGGGCAACCCGAAGCTCATGCTGCGCGTGTTCGTGCAGGGTGGCGGCTGTTCGGGGCTGCAGTACGGCTTCGAGTTCGATGAGCAGATCCAGGACGGCGACACCTGCGTCGAGAACCTGGGCGTGAAGCTGCTGGTGGATCCGATGAGCGTGCAATACCTCACCGGCGCGGAGATCGACTACCGCGAGGGGCTCGACGGCGCGCAGTTCGTGATCCGCAACCCGAACGCGAGCACCACCTGTGGCTGCGGCTCATCCTTCGCCGCCTGAGCCCGCGGCATCGCGCGGGCCTGCGACCGTTACCGCCCGATTAGCCGAGTTCCTCTCCAACGTCCGCATCGCTCCCCGCCCCATCCCCGAGGTTCTCGCGGCGGTGGACCTGGGCAGCAACAGCTTCCACATGGTGGTCGCGCGCCATTCGCACGGCCAGCTGGTCATCATCGATCGCCTGCGCGAGATGGTGCGCCTCGCCGCCGGTGTGGCCGAGAACGGCCGCATCGACAAGGAGGTAGCGGCCCGCGCGCTCGCCTGCCTGGAGCGTTTCGGCCAGCGGCTGCGTGACATGCAGGCCGACAGCGTGCGCGTGGTGGGCACCAACGCGCTGCGCCTGGCGCACCGCAAGCAGGCGTTCCTCGAACGTGCGCGCGAGGCGCTCGGGCATCCGATCGAAATCATCGCCGGTAGGGAAGAGGCGCGACTCATCTACTCGGGCGTGGCGAACACCATGCCGAGCGAGCCGGGACGGCGCCTGGTGATCGACATCGGCGGGGGCAGCACCGAGCTCATCATCGGCGAGGCCCTCACGCCGCTGGAGCTCGAGAGCCTGCAGATGGGCTGCGTCGCCTTGAGCGAGCGGTTCTTCCGCGACGGCAAGATCTCCGCCAAGCGCCTCGAGCGGGCGCGCCTGGCGGCGCGCCTGGAGCTCGAGCCGGTGCAGGCGACCTTCCGCCGCCGTGGCTGGGACACCTGCGCGGGCAGCTCCGGCACGGTGCGCGCCATCGGGGAGACGATCCGGGTGCTCGATCCCCAGGCGACGGCCATCACGCCCGCGGGACTCGCCCGCGCGATCGAGTACTGCGTCGATGCAGGCCACACGCGCGAGTTGAAGCTCGAGCCCATCACCGAGGATCGCCGCCCGGTGTTCCCGGGCGGGCTCGCGATTCTCGCCGAGCTGTTCAACGTGCTCGACATCAAGGACATGCGCATGGCCGAGGGCGCGATGCGCGAGGGACTGCTCTACGACATGCTCGGCCGCTACCGGCGCGAGGATGCGCGCGAGCGCACCGTGCACGCCATGCAGCAGCGCTACCACGTCGACATCGGGCAGGCCGAGCGGGTCGAAGCCACCGTGTGCAACTTTCTCGAGCAGACGCGCGCGACCTGGCGCCTGGAAGAGCCGCTGGCGCACCTGGCCCTCCAGTGGGCGGCGCGCCTGCACGAGATCGGCCTGGACGTCTCCCACAGCGGCTATCACCGCCACGGCGCCTATCTGCTCGAGAACGCCGACATGCCGGGATTTCCGCGCGAAGAGCAGCGGCTGCTGGCGCGCCTGGTGGGGGCTCACCGCCGCAAGCTCTCCCTCGAGGGCGTGGAAGAGCTGGTGCCGCCCTGGGATCGCAGCGCGCTGCACCTGATCGTGCTGCTGCGGCTGGCGGTGCTGCTGCACCGCGGCCGCAGTACGACGGCGCTGCCATCGCTCGATCTGTCGGCGACGCCACGCTCGCTGGAAGTGCGCTTTCCGGCGCGCTGGCTCAAGGAGCACCCGCTGACTTCGGCGGATCTGCAGCAGGAAGTGGATTATCTGCGCGCCAGCGGCTTTCGCCTGCGCGTGTTCAGTGCGCGCTCGGCGCCGGTTTCCTAGCCCTCACACCGCCACGGTCGGCCCGGCGGCGTACACCGTCAGCAGCTCCGACTGCGCGCTCAGCGCCCGCTCGCTGCCGCGGCTGATGCGCGCGTAGCTGCCGTCGGGCTGCAGCTTCCAGGCCTGGCAGTTGTCCTGCAGACAGAAATCGAGGTCACGCAGGATGCGCTCCGCATGCTGCTCGCGCCGGATCGGGAAGGCCACTTCCACGCGGCGGAAGAAGTTGCGCTCCATCCAGTCAGCGCTGGCGCAGAACATGTCGGGCTCGCCGCCGTTCTCGAAATAGAACACCCGCGAGTGCTCGAGGAACCGTCCGACGATGGAGCGCACGGAGATGTTCTCCGACACGCCCGGCACGCCGGGGCGCAGGCAGCACACGCCGCGCACGATCAGCTCGATCTTGACCCCGGCGCACGAAGCGCGGTACAGCGCTTCGATGGCCTGCGGGTCCACCAGCGCATTCATCTTGACGATGATCCGCGCCGCTCGCCCGGCACGCGCGTGCTCGGCTTCGCGCGCGAGCTTGCTCAACACCATCTCGTGCATGCCGAACGGGGACTGCGTGAGACGGTTGAGCTTCGGGGTCTGGGTGAGGCTGGTGAGCTGCAGGAACAGCTCGTGCACGTCCTGGCCGATCTCGTCGTCGCAGGTGAACAGGCCGTAGTCGGTGTAGTGCCGCGCGGTGCGCGGGTGATAGTTGCCGGTGCCCAGGTGACAGTAGCGGCGCATGCCGCCGGCTTCGCGGCGCACGATGAGCGTCAGCTTGGCGTGGGTCTTGTAGCCGACGACGCCGTACATGACGTGCGCCCCCGCCTCCTGCAGGCGGTTGGACAGCTCGATGTTCGCTTCCTCATCGAAGCGGGCGCGCAGCTCGACGATCACCGTGACGTCCTTGCCGGCGTGCGCGGCCGCGACCAGCGCATCGACCAGCGGGGAGTCATGGCCGGCGCGGTAGAGGGTCTGCTTGATCGCCAGCACTTGGCTGTCGGTGGCCGCCTGGCGCAGGAAGTCCATCACCGGTGCGAAGCTCTGATAGGGATGATGCAGCAGCACGTCCTTCTGGCGGATGCAGGCGAACAGGTCGGTGGCACCCACCAGGCGCCTGGGCGTGCCGGGGGTGAAAATCGGGTATTTGAGATCCGGTCGCTGCACCAGGTCGTACACGGCCGACAGGCGGTTCAGATTGACGGGGCCCGCAACCGGGTAGGTGTCGAGGCCGTTGGAGGCGAACTGCCCCTGCAGGAACATCACCATGTCCTGCGGGCAGTCGCTGGAGGTCTCGAGCCGCACGGCCGCGCCGTAGCGGCGCTGCGCCAGCTCGCCCTCGAGCGCGCGCCGCAGGTCGTCGATCTCTTCCTCGTCGACGAACAGGTCGCTGTTGCGCGTGACGCGGAACTGGTAGCAGCCGATCACCCTGATGCCGGTGAACAGCTTGTGCACGAAGGCCTGCACGATGCTCGAGAGCAACACGCAGGCGCGGCTCGCGCCCTCCCCGGGCAGGGGCACCACGCGCGGCAGCGACCTCGGCGCCTGCACGATGGCCAGTTCGCTGTCGCGGTCGAACGCATCCTTCCCCTCGAGCCGCACGATGAAGTTCAGACTCTTGTTCTGGATGCGCGGGAAGGGGCGGGCGGGATCGAGCCCCAGCGGGCTCAGGACCGGCTCCACCTCGCGCTCGAAGTACTGCTCGAGCCACTCGCTCTGCTGGGCGGTCCACTCGGTGGGGCCGAGGAGCGGCACGCCTTCCGCGGCCAGCGCCGGCAGCAGCAGACTGTTGAGGCAGCGGTACTGGTCGGCGACCAGCCGGGTGGCGCGATCGTGGATCGCGGCCAGCTGCTCCGGGATCGACATGCCGTCGGCCGCCAGCTGCGCGCCGCCGAGCTCCTGCAACTGCTTCAGTCCCGCGACCCGGATCTCGAAGAACTCATCGAGATTGCTGCAGGAGATGCACAGGAACCTCAGCCGCTCGAGCAGCGGCACCGACTCATCGAACGCCTGGTCGAGGACGCGCTGGTTGAACTCGAGGAACGACAGTTCCCGGTTGATGTAATGCTGCGGCGCCTTGAGGTCCGGCGAGTCCATCGGCTCAGGATACCAGCGGCGGACGACGCGACCTGCATCGCCCGCGCGTCGCTTCAGCGCGAGACGAGCATCGGTCCGGGCGCGGGGTCGAGCGAGGCGAGGAGCGGCGCCGAGCGGGCGAGGAAGTCCGCCTGCCAGCGGGCATCGATGGGCGCCGCCGCCGGCAGGATCACGGTCTGCGGGTTCTTGAACACCCCGTTGACGCGGTACTCGTAGTGCAGGTGCGGGCCGGTGGCGAGCCCGGTCATGCCGACATAGGCGATCACCGTTCCCTGCGTCACGTGCGCCCCGAGGCGGGTTTCCTTCGCGAAGCGCGACAGGTGTCCGTAGACCGTCACGATGCTGCTGGAGTGCTCGATTTCGACCAGGTTTCCGTAGCCGCCCTTGCGGCCGGCGAAGCGGATGCGCCCGTCGCCGGCGGCGCGCACCGGCGTGCCCAGCGGTGCGGCGTAGTCGACGCCCTGGTGAGCGCGGATGCGGTTCAGGATCGGATGCCGGCGCGCGGAGTTGAAGCGCGAGCTCACGCGCGTGAAGTCCACCGGCGCGCGCAGGAACGCCCGGTACAGGCTTCTGCCATCGGGCGTGTAGTAGCGCGAGCCGCCTTCCGCGTCGGTGTAGCGCACCGCCTTGAACTCGCGCCCCTGGTTGACGAACACCGCCGCCTGGACCGGACCGTCCTTCACGTAGGCGCCGTCGCGCCAGATCTCATCGTAGGTGACGACGAAGGCATCCCCGGGCCGCACGTCCAGCACGAAGTCAATGTCCCAGCCGAAAATATCCGCCAGGGCCACGGCGGTCTGGTCGTTCGCGCCCGCGGCTTCGACGGCCTCGAACAGCGAGCGCTCGATACGTCCGCGCACCGTGCGGCTGCGTGTCTCGAGCGGGTTCTGCAGCACGTCGGCCTTGAGGCCGGAGGGCTCGCGCGACACCTTGAGCGTCTGGCTCTCGCTGAGGCGCCGCTCGAGCCCGAAGAGCAGCCCGTCCTTGTGGGTGAAACGCAGCGCCTCACCCGGGCGCAGGCTGTCGAGGCGCGCTCGCAGACCGGGCAGACTGCGGAGCGAGGCGAGGTCGGCGACGTTCAGTTTCAGGCGTCTGAAGATACGGTCCAGGGTGTCGTTGCGGGTGACGATCACGTCGATGGTCGAGAGCGCCAGCTGCGCCTCGGCAACCCCGGGGGCGGCGGCCAGCTGTATCGAGGAAGAAGGTGGCGATGCGCCGTCGGCGCGCGCGGGCCCCTGCGATGAGGAGGTGGCGCTCGGCGTGCCGGCGGCCGCGGCGATCGGACCGGCGCCGGCGTCGCCGGCTGCGATGCGGGAGGCGGGCGGGAGCGTGATGCCCCCGTGCAGCACCGACCAGCCGACCACCGCACAGGCGCCGGACTGCAGGCAGAAGGCGGCCGAAACGTGGCGGCGCAGCCACGAGAGTGGCTTCAGAGTCCGGTGGAGCGTGAGTGCCATCGACTACACTTGGTTTTATTCGGTCGGACAGACCCACCGTACCGGAGCCAGGACCCTCAGGTCAATGTATGTTAAATGCCGAAGGAGGCTCACGGGTTACGTTACCGCCGGGCGATGCTGCGTTGCACGACCGGTTTCACGGGAATGAGATGAATTTCGAAGATCAGATCGCAGAGCTCGGGCGTGGCGCGCACGAGGTGCTCATTGCCGCCGAGCTGATGCACAAGCTTAAGCGTGGCGCGCCGCTGCGCGTGAAGGCGGGCTTCGATCCCACCGCGCCGGATCTGCATCTCGGGCACACGGTGTTGCTGAACAAGATGCGCCAGTTCCAGCAGCTCGGGCACGAGGTGACCTTCCTCATCGGGGATTTCACCGGGCTCATCGGCGATCCGACCGGGAGAAACGCCACCCGTCCGCCGCTCACGCCCGAGGAGATCCAGACGAATGCGCGCAGCTACGAAGCCCAGGTGTTCAAGATCCTCGATCGCGAGCGCACCCGCATCGACTTCAACTCGCGCTGGCTGTCGGCCCTCACGGCCGCCGACGTGGTGAGGCTCGCCGCGCACTACACCGTGGCGCGCATGCTCGAGCGCGATGACTTTTCCAGGCGCTACCGCGGCGGCCAGGCCATCTCGATCCATGAGTTTCTCTATCCGCTCGCGCAGGGCTACGACTCGGTCGCCATGCGCGCGGACGTGGAGCTGGGCGGCACCGATCAGAAGTTCAATCTCCTGGTCGGACGCACACTGCAGGAGGCTTACGGGCAGGAGCCGCAGGTCGTGATCACCACGCCGTTGCTGGAAGGGACCGATGGCGTCAACAAGATGTCCAAGTCCCTAGGGAACTACATCGGCATCACTGAAGATGCGGACAGCATGTTCGGCAAGGTGATGTCGATTTCAGACGAGCTCATGTGGCGCTACTTCGAGCTGCTGTCCTTCCGGCCGCTCGCCGAGATTGCGGCGCTGAGAGGCGAGGCCGCCGGCGGGCGTAATCCGCGGGACATCAAGCTCGAGCTGGCTCGCGAGCTGGTGTCGCGCTTTCACGATGCGGCGGCCGCCGCTCGCGCGCAGCGAAATTTCACCGCCCGCGTGAGCGAGAAGGCGGTGCCGGAGGACCTGCCGGTGCGGGTGATTCACGTGGACGGCGCGGGCCTGCGGGTGGCGAATCTCCTCAAGGCGGCGGGCCTGGCCGCCAGCACCTCGGAGGCCAACCGCAAGATCGAGGAGGGGGCCGTGAAGATCGACGGCGCGCGGGTCACGGACCGCGCTCTGACCCTGGGGGCCGGCGTGGAACATGTCTTCCAGGTGGGGTCCCGGCGTTTTGCCAGGCTCAGGCTCGAGCCGAAACCCTGAGCGAATCGGTCCCGGCGCCCCATCCGGGGGCCCCCATGCATGCCCGACCCTGCGTTGACAACCCCCCAATCGGGGCTATACTGCGCGCCCCTTGCAGCCCCGGCCGCAACGCGGCGGGGGCCGTCAGGCTGTGGGCCAAGCATTCGGTTGGCGTATACTTCCCGGCCCTTTTCCCAGGCCAAGCGCCTGGGATGCTCTTTAAAAGTTTGGCAGGTAATTTGTGTGGGGACTCGCGTCTCGAGCCTTTGGCGAAAAGACCGAGTGACCAAAATGTCCAGCAGTAAGTTGGGGCCATTTTGGATCCACTCTTTTTGATGATTCTCGAAATCTTCAAGTGAAGAGTTTGATCCTGGCTCAGATTGAACGCTGGCGGCGTGCCTAACACATGCAAGTCGAGCGGTAACAGGTGTAGCAATACATGCTGACGAGCGGCGAACGGGTGAGTAATGCTTCGGAATCTGCCCAATGGTGGGGAATAACCAGCCGAAAGGTTGGCTAATACCGCATAAGTCCTACGGGAGAAAGCAGGGGATCGCAAGACCTTGCGCCGATGGATGAGCCGAAGCCGGATTAGCTAGTTGGTAGGGTAACGGCCTACCAAGGCGACGATCCGTAGCTGGTCTGAGAGGACGACCAGCCACACTGGGACTGAGACACGGCCCAGACTCCTACGGGAGGCAGCAGTGGGGAATATTGGACAATGGGGGAAACCCTGATCCAGCGACGCCGCGTGTGTGAAGAAGGCCTGCGGGTTGTAAAGCACTTTTAGTGGGGATGAAAAGCTCAGGGCTAATACCTCTGGGTCTTGACCTAACCCAAAGAAAAAGCACCGGCTAACTCTGTGCCAGCAGCCGCGGTAATACAGAGGGTGCGAGCGTTAATCGGAATTACTGGGCGTAAAGCGTGCGTAGACGGTTATGTAAGTCGGGTGTGAAAGCCCCGGGCTCAACCTGGGAATTGCATTCGAGACTGTGTAGCTAGGGTGCGGAAGAGGGAAGCGGAATTTCAGGTGTAGCGGTGAAATGCGTAGATATCTGAAGGAACACCAGTGGCGAAAGCGGCTTCCTGGTCCAGCACCGACGTTCAGGCACGAAAGCGTGGGGAGCAAACAGGATTAGATACCCTGGTAGTCCACGCCATAAACGATGAGAACTAGACGTTGAGGGGGTAAGCCTCCCAGTGTCGTAGCTAACGCGCTAAGTTCTCCGCCTGGGGAGTACGGCCGCAAGGTTGAAACTCAAAGGAATTGACGGGGACCCGCACAAGCGGTGGAGCATGTGGTTTAATTCGATGCAACGCGAAGAACCTTACCTGGTCTTGACATCCCAGGAACCCCGAAGAGATTTGGGGGTGCCGCAAGGAGCCTGGAGACAGGTGCTGCATGGCTGTCGTCAGCTCGTGTCGTGAGATGTTGGGTTAAGTCCCGCAACGAGCGCAACCCTTGTCCTTAGTTGCCAGCATTAAGTTGGGCACTCTAAGGAGACCGCCGGTGACAAACCGGAGGAAGGTGGGGATGACGTCAAGTCATCATGGCCTTTATGACCAGGGCTACACACGTGCTACAATGGTGGATACAGAGGGTTGCCAACGCGCGAGCGGGAGCCAATCCCAGAAAATCCATCGTAGTCCGGATTGGAGTCTGCAACTCGACTCCATGAAGTCGGAATCGCTAGTAATCGCAGATCAGCATTGCTGCGGTGAATACGTTCCCGGGTCTTGTACACACCGCCCGTCACACCATGGAAGTTTACTGCACCAGAAGCAGGTAGCCTGACCGCAAGGGGGGCGCCTACCACGGTGTGGTCAATGACTGGGGTGAAGTCGTAACAAGGTAGCCGTACGGGAACGTGCGGCTGGATCACCTCCTTTCAAGAGACCGCGCCATTTGTCTTGCGGCGCGAGTTCCCAGCACAAATTACCTGCTCAACACATTGGGGCGGCGGCCCGTCGGCGCACTAAAACCGGTGCCGGTAGCAATGCCGGCGCTCGGGCCAAGGGGCTGCAGAGTCGGGTCTGTAGCTCAGTTAGTTAGAGCGCACCCCTGATAAGGGTGAGGTCGGAGGTGCAACTCCTCCCAGACCCACCAGGTCAGGCGACGGCGCAGCAGGAAAAAACCACGCTTTTTGCCTGCGGCCTACGAAGTAATGTCCGCCGAAATCGTCTCGACGATTTCGGCCCATGAACGAGGGGCCATAGCTCAGCTGGGAGAGCGCCTGGTTTGCAACCAGGAGGTCGCCGGTTCGATCCCGGCTGGCTCCACCAGCTTCCCGCCCACCTGCGTACGACGCGTGATGACGCGAGCTCGTGGTGAACCAAAGCGAACGGCGCCTGAATCGGCGCACCGCCCAAGGGTTCCAACATGTGCTGGCGTGATCACGCGCTTGGTCGTGTGGTCAGCGGCGTTGCCAAGCGCAGCGTCTGCTCTTTAACAATCCGGAAAGTTTTTGTTTTGACGCTAAGTTTTCAAGCGAAATGTTTTGTTTTGAAACTCAAGCTTGAAAATGTCGCGTTCGCAATGTGAATCAGCTCCATATCCCCAGACTCCTTGGGGTTATATGGTCAAGCGAATAAGCGCATATGGCGGATGCCTTGGCGGTAGAAGGCGATGAAGGACGTGGTAGCCTGCGATAAGTGTCGGCGAGCTGGCAAACAAGCTTTGACCCGGCAATTTCCGAATGGGGAAACCCACCTCGCAAGAGGTACCGTGCACTGAATTCATAGGTGTACGGAGCGAACCCGGTGAATTGAAACATCTCAGTAACCGGAGGAAAAGAAATCAACCGAGATTCCCCTAGTAGTGGCGAGCGAACGGGGACCAGCCCAGTCGTGGTAATCGGGTGAGTGCTAGTGGAACAGTCTGGAAAGTCTGGCCAAAGAAGGTGATAGCCCTGTATACGAAAGCACAAGCCCGTGAGCGACGAAGAGTAGGACGAGACACGTGCAATCTTGTCTGAACATCGGGGGACCATCCTCGAAGGCTAAATACTCTCTACCGACCGATAGTGAACCAGTACCGTGAGGGAAAGGCGAAAAGAACCCCGGCGAGGGGAGTGAAATAGAACCTGAAACCGTATGCGTACAAGCAGTCGGAGCCTCCGCAAGGGGGTGACGGCGTACCTTTTGTATAATGGGTCAGCGAGTTATTTTCAGTGGCGAGGCTAACCGCATAGGGGAGCCGTAGGGAAACCGAGTCTTAAACGGGCGTCACAGTCGCTGGGAATAGACCCGAAGCCAGTCGATCTATCCATGACCAGGATGAAGACCAGGTAACACTGGTTGGAGGTCCGAACGAACCACTGTTGCAATAGTGCGTCGATGAGTTGTGGATAGGAGTGAAAGGCTAATCAAGGCTGGCGATAGCTGGTTCTCCCCGAAAGCTATTTAGGTAGTGCCTCGAGTGAACACTCAGGGGGGTAGAGCACTGTTTGGAGAAGGGGGCCATCACGGCCTACCAACTCCATGCAAACTCCGAATACCCTGAAGTGATACTCGGGAGACACACGGCGGGTGCTAACGTCCGTCGTGAAAAGGGCAACAACCCAGACCATCAGCTAAGGTCCCAAAGTTTCGGCTAAGTGGTAAACGATGTGAGAAGGCATAGACAGCCAGGAGGTTGGCTTAGAAGCAGCCATCCTTTAAAGAAAGCGTAATAGCTCACTGGTCTAGTCGGCTCGCGCGGAAGATTTAACGGGGCTAAGCCGAGCACCGAAGCTATGGGTGTGCAGGTCTTCGGATCTGTACGCGGTAGGGGAGCGTTCTCTAAGCCTGCGAAGGTGTGCTGCGAGGCATGCTGGAGGTATGAGAAGTGCGAATGCTGACATGAGTAACGTTAAAGCGGGTGAAAAACCCGCTCGCCGAAAACCCAAGGTTTCCTGAGCCACGTTAATCGGCTGAGGGTGAGTCGGTTCCTAAGGCGAGACCGAAAGGTGTAGTCGATGGAAAGCAGGTTAACATTCCTGCACCGATGCCAACTGCGATGGGGTGACGGAGAAGGCTAGATCAGCGGCAGCAGTGCCGTTCAAGGCCGTAGGTGGATCTTCCTGGAAAATCCGGAGGGTCATTCAACACCGAGAACTGAGTACGAGGGGACTTCGGTCCTCGAAGTGATCGACGCCACGCTTCCGGGAAAAGCCTCTAAGCTTCAGGTTGGCATTGACCGTACCGTAAACCGACACTGGTGGGTGAGGAGATAATCTCCTAAGGCGCTTGAGAGAACTCGGGTTAAGGAACTCTGCAAGTTGATACCGTAACTTCGGGAGAAGGTATGCCTCCTGCGGTGAGTGGATTTACTCCACAAGCTGCAGAAGGTCACAGGTAATCGGGGGCTGCGACTGTTTACCAAAAACACAGGACTCTGCTAACACGTAAGTGGATGTATAGGGTCTGACGCCTGCCCGGTGCCGGAAGGTTAATTGATGGGGTCAGCCGCAAGGCGAAGCTCTTGATCGAAGCCCCGGTAAACGGCGGCCGTAACTATAGAAGTGAAAGCACCCTCGAAAAGCAGAGTATTCCCAGGACCAAATGTTGTAGTTACGTAAATAAACCTGGCTATATGCTGGAAACTCCGAGAATCCTCCGGTACTCGCCGTTGCAGACGGCAGTGACAATCTGAGGGGTGCGGACAATCAGCAGGAAAGGCCGATCAAAAGCGATCGGAATCCTCAGAGACTATACGCCGGGCTCTTCTTCATGAAGAGATGAGATAGTCCGAGCTGCATGGCGACATGCAGAAGTAGTGCGCAATGCATTACTTCATTAACACGGCGGATATGCGTGTTGATGTAACGACCAGAACGGTCCTAAGGTTGCAAACGCTGCCTTAGTAAAATTTGGCTATATGCTGGAATATCCGTGTATTCCGCGGTACTCGTTCGACGAACTAACATCTAACAGTGTTTGTGAGGCGAACAGTGACAATCCGACGGATGCGGACAATCAGCAGGAAAGACTGATCGGTTGGATCACTGGCTTTGTCGACGGAGAGGGATGCTTCTCGATCCATCTCGTCCGACAACCCCATCGGGAAAAACGAAGGGGCTACAAGACCGGGATCCAGGTCGCGCATCAGTTCGTGGTGACACAAGGCGCAAAGAGCGTCGGGTGCCTCGAAACGATGCAAGACTTCTTCGGCGTGGGACGTCTGCACTGCAATCGCAGGCACGACAACCACAAAGAGCACCTGTATCAGTTCGTTGTAAGCAGGCGGAACGATCTTCTGCGAAAGATCATTCCGTTCTTTCAGCGATACCCGTTACGAA
>WNGI01017263.1_pt1 | contig 17785 bp, 19 predicted proteins | sample 5400621 | NCBI WGS metagenome assembly WNGI01 (sample SAMN13153374, study PRJNA577476) | soil metagenome | isolation source: 20 cm soil or saprolite under Garry oak tree replicate 1 | place: USA:California | collected 2016-06-15 | reverse complement strand
ACCGAGACGCGCGCCATGACGAGGAGCTGGTCCGTCCCCATCTGGACCGCGACGAGCTCGAGGATCTTGTCGATGTACGGCTCGCTCCCGATCGTCGCCTCGAGTGCCTCGCGCACGCGCTCGGGCGGTGCCTGTCCGACGATGAGTCCGCGAGCGCCCCACGCGAGCTGGTACGCGACGTAGATGAGGACGATGCCGATGACGGCGCTCGCGAGCGCGTCGAAACGGTGGTCGCCGGTCGCCACGGTGAGCGCGAGCCCGATGGTCGCGGTGGCGAGACCCGCGATGGCCGCGCTGTCCTCGTAGATCACGGTGCGCAGCGCCGGATCCTGAAGCTGCCCGAAGAAGCGACGCACCGGAACGCCGTCCTCGCGCGCGGCGTGGCGCAGCTCGCGGACCGCCACGCTCAGCGAGAACATCTCGAACACGGTCGAGAGGCCGAGCACGATGAACCCGACCGCGGCCTGCTCGACGGCGTGCGGATGTGCGAGACGGTCGTACGCCTGATAGATGGAGAAGATGCCGCCGCCGAAGAAGAGGAACAGCGCGACGACGAGCGCCCAGAAGTAACCCTCCTTGCCGTGGCCGAGCGGATGCCGTTCGGTCGCCGGCCGCGCGCTGCGGCGCAGGCCGACGTACAGGAAGATCTGGTTCAGGGAGTCGGCGATCGAGTGCGCGGTCTCGGCGAGCAGCGCGCCCGAGCCGGTCATCGCGGCGGCGACCGCCTTCGTGATCGCGATCGCGAGATTCCCGAGGAACGCGGCGAAGACGGCGCGCGTGGTGCCCTCCGACACGGTCGGTGGTCTGCCTTCTACGTCAGCTCGACGGTGTCGCGCCAGGAAGGGACCGCCGTCGTAAAGCCAAGAGCGCGAACTCTCGGCTCGAAGGCCGCCTGCGCGTCGGGATCGCCGTGCACGATGAACGTAGTTCGCGGCTTCTTGGTGAAGTTCCCGAGCCAGCCGAGGAGCTCGGGCTCGTCGGCGTGTGCCGAGAATCCGCTGATCGATCGCACCTGGCAATGGACCTCGAGGTCTTGCCCGTCGATCCGGATCTGCGTCGCGCCCTGCTGGAGCTGCGCGCCAAGCGTGCCGTCGCCTTGATAACCGACGAAGAGCAGCGTCATCGCGGGATCGGCGACGAGCGCCTTGACGTGCTGGACGATCCGCCCGCCGGTGATCATCCCGTTGGAGGCGACGACCATGAGCGGTCGCGCCGCCTGCTCGATCGCGAGAGACTCCTTCTGGCTGTTGGCCTCGATGGCGTCCGGATAGTCGATCGGTGGGTCGTGCCGAGTCACGAGCGCCCGAGCGTTTTCGTCGAAGTAATCGAGATACGCCCGATACACATCGCTGGCTTTCTGGGCCATCGGAGAGTCGAGGTAGAGCGGCAGGTGCGGGATGGTCCCGGCGCTGAGCAGCCGGTCGAGCTCGTAGACGATCTCCTGGGTCCGGCCGATCGCGAACGAGGGCATGAGGAGCACGCCCTTCGCGTCACCCGTTAGCTTCACCGCCTCGCCGAGCAGTCGGATCGCCTCCTCCTGAGGCTCGTGGGTCTTCCCGCCATACGTCGATTCGACGAGCAGGTAATCGGCGTCCGTGACCGGGGTGGGATCGCGCAGGATCGGTGTCCCGGGCCGGCCGAGATCGCCGCTGAAGACGATCGTGCGTTCCTGGTCACCCTCCACGGCGCGGACGCGAATGATCGCTGAGCCCAGGATGTGGCCCGCGTCCAGGTACGTTGCCGTGATCCCCGGCGCGACCTGGATTTCGGCCCCGTAGTCGATGCCGTGAAAGAGTCCGAGCGCGGTATTGGTGTCGTCGACCGTGTAGAGCGGCGCGCGGAGCCCGGTGACGGCTTCCGGCTGCGCCTCCCGCGTCGCGGCGGCGGGATCCTCCTTGGTCGCGGCCGTGAGCGCGGCCGCGGTCTCCTCGTCCTCTGCCGCAGCGCGGTCAGGATTCCGTTCGGCGAATCGCTGGTGGCTGCGCGCGAATTCCTCCTGGAGCTTGGCGGAGTCCAGCAGCACCAGTCGGGTGAGGTCGACGGTCCCCTTGGTGCCGTAGATCGGCTTGCGGAATCCGGATGCCGACAGATGCGGGATCAGACCGCAGTGATCGAGATGCGCGTGCGTGAGCAGCAACGCGTCGATCTCACCCGGCCGGTAGGCGAACGGCACTCGGTTGCGGATCACATCGTGCGGGCTGCCCTGGAACATTCCGCAGTCGACGACGACGCGCGCGCGGTCGGTCTCGAGCAGATATTGCGAACCCGTCACCGTGCGCGTCGCGCCGAGAAAGTGCAGGCGCATCCGAGCCATCATGGCACCCGCGCCGGGCGCGGGCGCCACGGGCAATCCGCGTAGGCTGGACGTCTTGCCGCCCCTTGCGCGACCGGAGCCCTTCGACCCACTGCGGAAAGGCTTGTACACCGGCGACGAGCTGATGCAGGGCTACACCCCCTCGAATCCGGAAGGCGCGCTTGATCGGAAGATCGCTCGCTACTTCGTGGCCGCGGGTGGCCGCAACCCGGCGTCTGCCGCGGAAGCCATCGCCCAGCGGCTCCACGATTTCGGCATCGACCGTGCGCTGACCGCATGGCTCGACGGGACCGGCGGCACCGTCCCCAAGGTCGTGGGTCTGATGGGCAGCCACGCGACGCCGCGCAACGATCCGGAGTACGCATCGGTCGCAGAGCTCGGGTGGCGGCTGGCGCGCGCTGGCTTTCTCGTGGCGACCGGCGGCGGACCCGGACTCATGGAGGCCGCGAACCTCGGCGCCTACTTAGCGAAGTACGCAGAGCGCGGCGTCCTCGATCGCGCGGTGGCGGTCCTGCAGCGGGCGCCGGCATTCGATCCCGACCACGCTCGGTACATCGAGGCGACGCGGCAGGTGCTCGCCGATTTTCCGGATGGCGCGGTCAGCCTTGGCGTACCGACCTGGGTCTATCCGGACGAGCCGGTGAACCTGTTCAGCTCGCACATCGCGAAGTACTTCTCGAACAGCATGCGCGAAGAGGGCCTCATCGCGATCGGCAACCACGGCGTGGTCATCGCGAGCGACACGCCCGGTAGCGTCCGGGAGCTCTTTCAAGCCGCCGAGCAGGACAGCTACTGGGTGGGCGATCGCCGCAGTCCGATCGTCCTGTTCGGTCCCCGGGGCTCCTCGAGCCTCCCGCTCTTGATCTCACACGCGCGACGCGACGGCTACGCCGACGTCGTCAGAACGTTCGAAGATCCAACAGCAGTCGTCGACTTCTTCGCTCGCACACCTCCATTGATCCGGCCGACCACGGCGCCGATGAAGCTCGGTGCCGGCGTGCGGCTCAGTCGGTCCCGCGCCGGGTCCAGAAGCCCTGCGGGTCGTACTCGCGAATGATGCGCAGCTCCTGTGCGCTCGGCGGCTCCGTCGCGCGCACGTCGTCCGCCACGCTCAGCGTCCAGCCGGTGTTCGCCGCGATCTCGTCGACCGAGCTCGTCGGGTGATAGGACACGAGCACCGCCTCGCCACCGGTGAAGCGGAACACGCCGAGCGTGGTGATGAGCACCGACGGGCCGCCGCGCGGAAGTCCGACGCGCGCGCGCCACTCGCCACCATCGCCGTAGCCCGGCGAGGTGATGAAGTCGACGCGCTCGCGGAGGCGCCGCTTGTCGTGGGCCATGATCACGATGAGCCGGTGCGCGAGGCTCGCGATGTCCGCGCCGCCGCCTGAGCCCGGCAGCTGCACGGTCGGATGCGCGCGGTCGGCGCCGATCGCCGTGGTGTTGAGATTGCCGTGCCGGTCGACCTCGGCGCCGCCGATGAAGCCCGCGTCGACATCGCCGCGCTGCAGGAGGCCCATGAGGTCGATCGTGCGTGCGCACCACACCGCACCGGTCACGTTCGGCGGATCGCCCATGGTGTAGAGGAGCTCGGGCGACGGCTCGTCGCGGACGATGCCGAGCTCGAACAGGCCGACGGCGTTCGGCGCGTGCGTCCGTTTCGCGAGCACGAAGGCGATGAGCGGCAGACGCATGCCGACGAAGACGCGCTCGCCGTCGCGGATCTCGCGCGCGGCCTGCGCGACCATGAGCTCCCCGGGCGAGACGTCCATCACATTGGGAAGACGGCGGTGGCGATGGTGAGCGCGACGGCGATGACGATGAGCTGCCCGATGGCACTGGCGATCGCGATCCAAACGGCTCGACCGGTCGTGATGTCGAGGGCCGCGCGCAACGCGACGACGGTCGCGACGAGGACCCAGATGGAAACGACCAGCCGCGTAAGTGCCTGCAGCCCCGGAACGAGCTCGAAGAGGATCAGGAAGCGCGCGGTGTTCGCGTACCCGAGCGTGCGCGCGAGCTCGCCCCAGCTCGACTTCGTCTGGGGCCCCGGGAACAGCTTCACGCCGACGATGTACGCGACCCACGCGTAGAACGCCCATCCGAGGAGCGAGCCGAGCGCTCCGAAGAAGCCGCTCGACGCGCCGGTGAGCACGCCGTTCACCGCGCCGCTCACCAGGCTCGTCGCGACGATGATGAACGCGGCCTCGCCGGTCGCCTTCTGGTCGGCCTCGACCTCCTCGTACACGGCCGACTGGAGCCGGAGCGCTCCGAGCATCCGGTCGATGATCGAGCGGGGCGTCATCCACCACCTCCTACCGAGATTCGTAGCTGTTGCCAGCGCGGGCCGAGCTTCCGCAGATACTCGCGGCGATCGCGAACGCCGGTGACCCACTCTTTGATCCAGTTGTCGAAGCCTTCCGGGGTACGCGTGGCGCGATGGTAGTCGTGGAAGAACTCGTGGTCGCGGCCGTAGCGGCCCTGCAAAGGTGAGGGGTGGCACGCGCCCGGCTCCTCGACCACCGCGACGACCTTCAACGCGGGCACGATGGTGCGGTTCGGATCCGCGCCGATCACCTCGCGCGAGACGACCTCCTCCGCGAGCACGATGACCGCCTTCGCCGCGAGCGCGGCCTCCTGCGACACGCCCCAGGGACCCAGGAGCTGCGCGTTCCCGTCCGCGTCGGCCTGCTGCACGGCGATGACGGTCACATCGGGCGTGATCGCCGGGATAAGAAGGAGTGGCGAGCCGTCGAACGGCGACGTCGAAGCGAGGAGCGTTCCGTTCGCTCGCGGGATGTCGCTCCCGAGCAGCGTGCGGGTCGGCAGGTAGGGCGCGCCGAGGGCGCCGGCGAGCAGCGCCTGCGCGATCGTGAAGTTGCTGTGGTCGCGCACCGCGATGCGACGCGGGATCCCCTGCTCCATCGCGCGCCGGTAGGCGTGCGCGAGGCCGGCCGACACGTTGCCGACCCACGCCGCCGTCACGCTGCGTACGCAGCCCGCGCCGATCAGCTGGTCGAACGCGATGTCGGAGATCGGCCCGATGAGGTCGAGGTCGCGCCGTCGCTGGCGGATGAGCTCGTGCGCGAACGCGAACGGGATCGCCGGCTCGAGCGCGCATCCCAGCGCGACGGACACGCCGTCGGGGACGAAGCGTGTGACCGCTTCCGCGAGGCTGACGCGCTTGTCCGTCCTACCGGCCCTTGAACTCGGGCTTCCGCTTTTCGACGAAGGCCTTCACGCCCTCGCGCGCGTCCTCGCTCTTGAAGACCCGGATGAGCGCCTCGCGCTCGATCGCGAGACCGTCCGCGAGCGGAAGGCCGTAGCCCTGCACTGCGGCGAGCTTGATCTGGCCGACGGCGTAGCTCGGGCCTTCGGCGTATGACCGTGCGCGCTCGACGGCGATCGCCTGCAGCTCGGCGGCCGGCACGAGCTCGTCGACGATGCCCGCGTCCTTCGCCGCCTGCGGCGAAAGCGTCACGCCGCGCAGCATCAGCTCGAGCGCCTTCTGCCGGCCAACCAGGCGCGGCAGCCGCTGCGTGCCGCCGGTGCCCGGGAGCAGGCCCAGCGTCACCTCGGGCAATCCGATCTTGTAGCCACCCTCCGCTGCGATGCGGAAGTCGCAGCACAGCGCGATCTCGAGACCGCCGCCCAGGCAGTGCCCGTTGATCGCGGCGATGACGACCTTCGGCGTGCTCTCGAACTTGCTCATCGCTTCGTTCGCGCACACCACGAACGCGTTCTGCGCCTCGAAGTCGCTCTTCGCGAACACCGACACGTCCGCGCCCGCGGAGAAGAACTTCTCGGATGCGCTGCGCACCACGATCGCCTTGATGCCGTCGTCGCTCCGTGCGGCCTCGATCGCGGCGTCGAGCTCTTCCATGAACTCGCGGTCGTAGGAGTTGGCCGGCGGGCGGTCGAGGATGATGTGCCCGATCGCATCCTGCTTCTCGAGTCGCACGGCCATGTCGCTGTCCTCCCCAACGTGTGCTGCGCGCATACCTTAATCTCCTCTTGATCACGGGGAGGTCCTGACAATGGCCAAGATGCTCATCGGCGGAGAGCTCGTGGACGCCCAGGGCGGCAAGACCATCGAGGTCCGCAATCCCGCGAACGGCGAGGTGGTCGGTCAGATCCCGCGGGGCACGCCGGCCGACGTCGATGCCGCCGTCGACGCGGCCCGCAAGGCGTTCCCCGGTTGGGCGGCAACGCCCGGCAGCAAAGGAGCAGGGCAAGCCGCTCGCGCACGCCAAGATCGAGGCGCAGCGCGTCGCCGAGAACCTCGAGTATTTCGCCGGGCTCGCGGACAAGATCCGCGGCGACTACATCCCGCTCGACGATCCGTCGAAGTTCGGCATCACGATGCGGCGCCCGGTCGGCGTGGTCGCCGCGATCACACCGTGGAACTTCCCGCTGACGCTCTTCGCCAACAAGCTCTGCCCGGCGCTCGCGACCGGCTGCACCATCGTGCTGAAGCCCGCGTCCACGACGCCGCTCGCGACGCAGCGCGCGATCGAGGCGATCAACTCCGCTGGGTTCCCGGCGGGCGTCATCAACACCGTGCACGGCTCCGGCGGCGAGATCGGCGACACCCTCGTGAGCCACGGGAGGATCAACAAGATCGCGTTCACCGGACAGACCGCCACGGGCAAGCGGATCATGCAGCTCGCCGCGAAGAACGTGACGCGTGTCACGCTCGAGCTCGGCGGGAGCGACGCGATGATCGTCGCGGACGACGCCGACATCCGGCGCGCGACGGCCGCGGCCGCCATCGGCCGCTTCTTCAACGCGGGACAGGCCTGCCTCGCGGTGAAGCGCATCTTCCTGTTCGAAAAGATCGCCGAGGAGTTCATGACCAAGTTCACGGAGCGCGCGCAGAAGGAGTGGAAGATCGGCGACCAGTTCGCCGCCGACACGAAGATGGGCCCGCTCCACACCGAGCAGCAGCGCGCCGAAGTCGAATCGCAGGTCGCCGACGCCGTGAAGCGCGGCGCCAAGGTGCTCGCGGGCGGCAAGCGCCCCGACGGGCCGGAGTACGCGAAGGGCTGGTTCTACCCGGCCACGGTCCTCACCGACGTCCCGGAGGATTCGCGCATGTCGACCGAGGAGGTGTTCGGGCCGGCGGTGCCGCTCTTCATCGTGAAGGACCTCGACGAGGCGATCGCGAAGTCGAACTCCTCGATCTACGGCCTCGGCTCGTCGATCTTCACCCGCGATATGGCGAAGGCGCGCAAGGCCGCGGAGCAGCTCGACGCGGGCTACACCTGGGTGAACGACATCCAGGTCGCGTACGACCAGCTGCCGTTCGGCGGCGCGAAGCAATCCGGATTCGGCAAGGAGCACGGCATCGAAGCGGTCGAGAGCTACACCGAGAAGAAGTCGGTGGTCCTCGGGTCGGCATGACCGACGCTCAGACGCTCATCACCGAAGCGCAGGAGCTCGGTCTCTTCAAACCGCAGGCAGCGTTCGAGGTGCACTGCTCGAACTGCCACGGCCGCCTCGACGGCCGTGGCGACTGCCCGACCTGCGGTCTCATCGGACGCGGACCGGCGGAGCTCGAGCGCCGCGCGCAGACAGATCCCGCCGGCGTGAGCAAGCTGATCTCCGCCGCGATCCAGAAGCGCAAGAACTACCGCCCGGCGGGTCGGGAGAAATCCGCAGACCGCTAGCGCCGCTCGTGCCTAGGGCGCGTTGAGCCGATACCCCACGCCGCGCACGTTCACGATGAGCCGCGGCTCCGACGCGTCGTCCTCGAGCTTGTCGCGCAGACGCCCGATGTACACCTTGAGGTAGTGGTTCTCACCGCGGTATTCCGGACCCCACACCTTCTCGAGCAGCGTCTCGTGCGGTAGCGCTTCACCGCGCCGCGCGGCGAGCTCCGCGAGGAGATCGAACTCGGTGCGCGTCAGCCGCACCTCTTCACCGCTCAGGAACACGCGGCGCCCGCCGATGTCGATCCGCAGCGGCCCCGCCTCGATCACGCCGCGCGGCGCCTCGCCGCGGGGGCGCGTGGTCCGCCGCAGCACCGTCTCGATGCGCGCGAGGAGCTCGCGCGGGCTGAACGGCTTCGTCATGTAATCGTCTGCGCCGAGCTCGAGCCCGCGGATCTTGTCGTGCTCGAGGCCGCGCGCGGTCAGCACGATCACCGGCAGATCGCTGGTGCGGCGCAGCTCCTCCAGGACCGAGAACCCGTCCCGCGCCGGCAGCGCGAGGTCGAGCACGATGATGTCGGGCCGCGCCGCCGCGACCGCGGCAAGCGCCTCCTCGGCGTCCGCGGCCTCGATCGCCTCGAGCGGCACGCGCGCGTACTGAAGCGCGCTCCTGACCAGCGAGCGGACGTCGGGCTCGTCGTCGACGATCAGTACCTTCACGCGCTCTCCGCGCGCAGGCACACCACGAAGGTCGAGCCCCCGCCGGGCGTGTCCTCGTAGTCGAGCGTGCCGCCGTGGAGCACGACGAGCGATCGTGCGATCGAGAGGCCGAGTCCCGCGCCGGGCGTCGCGCCCACGCCGCTGCCGCGGAAGAACTTCTCGAACATGTGCCCGCGCTCCTCGGGCGGGATCCCGGGGCCGTGATCGCTCACGGCGATGCGGAACAGGCCGTCCTGTCGCTGGGCGCGCACCGTGATCGGCGTGCCGGACGGCGCGTACTTGATCGCGTTGCCGACGAGATTGCTGAGCGCCTGGCGCAGCCGGCCGCGGTCGGCGGAGACCGTCATCGCATCGGGCGGCGCATCGAGCGCGAACCATTGCCGGCGCTGTTTCGCGAGGACCTGGTGGTCCGCGACGATCTCGCCCAGCAGCGTGCGAACGTCGAGATCCTCGGGCTCGAGCGCGACGGCGCCCTGCTCGAGCCGCGCCATCTCGAGCAGGTCCTCGGTGAATTCCTCGAGGCGTCGCACGTTGCGCTCGGCGCTCTCGGCGAGCTCGCGCTGGCCCGGAGTCAGCACGCCCGGCCGCTCGCCGAGGAGCAGCTCGACCGCGCCGCGCACGACGGTGAGCGGGCTGCGGAAATCGTGCGACATCGCCGCGAGGAAGTCGCTCTTCATCTGGTCGACCGCCCGCAGCGCCTCGGTCTCGGCTGCCTGCCTTTGGAACGCTTCGCGCTGACCACGCAGCCCGCGCAGCTCACGGACGAGGCCCGCCATGAGGAACGCCGCCAGGAAGTTCACGGTCACGGTGAACACGATCCGCTCGGGCTCCACGGCGTAGCCGTAGAAATTCGATCGGAAGAGCGCGACGCCGACGTAGGCGAGCGACATCGCGCCCGCGCCGAGGAGCCCGCCACGTCGACCGAAGCGGAAACCGCCGGCGATGATCAGCAGCGGCATGACGATGTACGTCGTCCAGCGCGGGTCTGATGAGAACACGAAGATCGCGAATGCGACGACGATGAGGTCGACGAAGTAGACGCCGCGTGAGAGGCGCTCGGCGCCGTCGGTGGTGCGCGTCCGACGCAGGGCCGCCTCGATGGCCACGGCCTCGAGGAGCAGCCCGACGCCGAGGAGCACCAGCGACCACGCGCCGAGGTTCGGGAAGAACGGACCGAGCACGAACGCGAGGCCGGCGCCGCCGACCCGTACCAGATTGAACGTGCGCTCGAAGCGCACGAGCTCTTCGCGGCGCTCGTCGGCGAGCATCACCGTCTACCCAGGGAGGGCGCTCTCCACCGCGCTCAGCAGCTGTTCGTCGTCGTGCTGGAGGACCTGGCCGTTCCGCTGCGTGCCCGGCAGCACGAGATACGCGATGGCGCGCGCCGGCGCCTTCGGATCGATGAGGCGTCCCTCGCGCGCGGCGTCGCGGTACTCGTCCGCGCGTGGGAAGTCCGACGATGCGGTGCGGCGGATGCGCTCCTGCATGTCGGTGTCCATCGCGCCCGGGTTGAACGCGCAGGCCGTGACACCGGTCCCCTCGACCTCGAGCGCGAGGCTGCGCGTGAGCTGCACGACAGCGGACTTCGCAGCGGAGTACGCGGTCCACCCCGCGCTCGGTCGCGTCGCGGAGCCCGACGAGATGTTGACGATGCGGCCGACGCCGCGGTCGAGCATGCCCGGCAACACCGCGCGGATCGGCAGATAGGTGCCGCCGACGTTGATCGCGATGTTGCGCAGCCACAGCGCGGCGTCGGAGCGTGCGAGCGGCGCCATCGGGTCGACCATGCCCGCGCAGTTCACGAGGATCGACGCCGGCCCGACCCAGCGCGCGGTCGCGAGCGCGAGGTCCTGCACCTGCCGCTCGTCGGCGACGTCGGCGGTCTGCGCGAGCGCGTGGCCGCCGGAGCGCTTGATGCCCTTCACGACCTCGTCGAGCTCGGGGGCGTTGCGCGACGCGAGCACCACCGAGGCCCCGAGCGCCGCGAGCGTCTCCGAGACGGCGCGACCAAGCCCGCGCCCGGCGCCGGTGACGATCGCGACCTGACCGCTGAGAAGCGCCATGGCGGCAACGATAGCGAAGGGGTCTGTTCGCTCAGCGCACGGGGCTGGCGAGGGTGCGCGCGAACGCGTCGGCGAGCCGGTCGATGTCGCCGTCCTGGTGCAGCGCCCAGAACGAGATGCGGATCGCCTCCAGCCCGGGCTCGGAGAGGTGCTTCACGACGATGCGCTGCTCGCTCCACATCCGCTCCACGACCTCGAGCGCCGGCGCGCCCTTCGGCGCGGCCACGACGATGCCGGTGGGATCGGTCGGCCGCGAATGGATCGTGAACGGCAGGTCGGCGAGCCGCTCGAGCAGCCGCGCGCGCAGAACCCGCACGCGCTGGCCCACGGTCGCGCCGAGGCGGCGGTGCACCGCGAGCGTCTGTCGGAGTCCGTGGAACGCCCCGGCGTCGACGGTGCCGATCTCGAAGCGCGACGCCTCGGGCTTGAGCGTCACGGCTCCCTCGAGGTCCATCGCGTCCTGCGAACGCCAGCCGAGGCGCGTGCTCTCGAACCGCGTCGGGTCCTTGACCCAGAACGCGCCCACGCCGAGCGGACCGTGGAGCCACTTGTAGCCGAGGAAGGCGTAGGCGTCGGCGCCGAGGGCGTGGACGTCGACCGGGTACTGGCCCAGCGCCTGCGCGCAGTCGACGATCACCGTCCCGCCGGCGTCGTGTGCGATGCGCGCCGCGTCGGCGACCGGAAGCACCTTGCCGCTCTTGCAGCCGACCAGCGACATGACGAGCGCCTCGGCCTCGTTCGCGAACGCGCGACGTACGTCCTCGAGGAAGCTCGCGTCGTCACGGTGCGGGATCACCTGCACACGGTCGCCGCGCGTGCGCCGCGCGAACACCGGCAGCAGCGCGCTGCCGTGCTCCTCGGCCGTCGTGACGATGAGCGCTCCGCCGCGGCGCGGTAGGCGCGGCCGGAGACGCAGACCACCGACGAGCGTGTTGAGCCCATCGGTCGCCGACTGCGCGAGCGCGACACGCGCCGCGCCACCCTCGTCGCCGATCGCGGCCGCGATGTCTGCGCGCGTGGCATCGAGGCCGGCGTTGTAGGCGTCGTACCCCACGTGAGAGAACATGCCGACCGATGAGAGCCACTCGCGATAGGCATCGGCAGCGCGGTGCGCGACCGGGAACGTCGGCCCGGACCCCGCGACGTTGAAATAGAGGAAGTCGCCGCGCAGTGCCTGAAGCGCCTCGCGCGAAACGTCGGGTGCCGGGTCGATCTTCGGCGCGTCGTCGTTCATGGTTGCGACGATACCCTCACGACGTGGTGATCCCGCGGATCGCGAGCCCCGCGGTGAACAGCGCCGCGAGCCCCAGCGCGACCGACTGACCGCGCGGCGTGCGGTCGCGCACGAGCGTCACCGCGAGCGGCATGGCGACGGCCACGGCGAACCCGTACAGGATGTGCAGCGCCTCCCGTGGCGCGCCGCTGAACAGGAGCACCAGGAGGCCCAGCCCGCCCTGACCGACCGCGGCGATCGTCGCGATCGCGATGGCCCCGCTGAAGCTCGCGTTCGGCCCGCGGTCGCGGACGCCCTGCACGATGCCCCAGAGCCCCACGAGCGTGTAATAAAGGACGAGCGCGTAGCCGACGCGGCCGTGGAGCGACAGCACCAGATCCACGGCCGAAGGCTAGGGCATTCGCCGCATATGCTCGTTCGGTGATCGACGTGCGCGACCTGTCGCGTTCCTTCGGGCGCACGGTTGCGCTCGATCACGTCTCGTTCCGCGTCGAGCCCGGCGAGATCGTCGCGCTCCTCGGGCCGAACGGCGCGGGGAAAACGACGGCGAGCCGCATCATCGCCGGCATCCTGGCGCCCAGCGAGGGCGACGTACTCGTCGACGGGATCTCGGTCCGCGCGGATCCGCACAGCGTGCGCCAGCGCTGCGGCATGGTCACCGACCAGCCCTCGCTCTACGAGCGCATGACGCTCCGCGCATATCTCGGCTTCTTCTGCCACCTCTACGACGTCGCGGCCGCCGCCAAGCGGACCGAGGAGCTCGCGGAGCTGCTCGGCCTGTCCGACCGGCTCGACGTCCGCCTCGGCGCCTTCTCGCGCGGTATGAAGCAGAAGGTCGCGATCGCTCGACGAGCCCGCCACCGCGCTCGATCCCGAGACCGCGCGCTCGCTGCGATCGTTCATCGTGTCGCTCCGCGCGCGGCACCGGGCGATCCTCCTCTGCACCCACGATCTCGACGAAGCGCAGCGCATCGCTGACCGCGTCGTCGTCCTGTATCGCGGCCGCGTCGCGCGCGAAGGTCTCACCGGCGCGCTGCGCGCAGATTCACATCCGCGCTTCGTCGTCTCTTTCTCCGGCGACGCCGCCGCGGCGCGCGACGCGCTCACGCGCGCAGGCGTGAAGGCCGAGGCCACGACCGCTGAGAACGGCTACGCCGCGCTGCGCTTCGACGCCGACGAGCCCGGGACCACGAACCCCGCGGTGCTGCGCGCGCTCCTCGACGGTGGCCTCCACGTGATCACGCTCGTCCGCGAGGAGCGCTCGCTCGAGGACGCGTACTTCGCGATCGTCGCCGAAGCGCGTGAGCCGGAGACGGGGAAGGCCAATGGGTAAGGCCGCGCTCATCGCCTGGCGCGAGATCCGCTGGGAGATCTTCGGCGACCGCGGCGCGATCATCCGCACCGGTTTCTTCGCGCTGCTGCCGATCCTCTTCGTGCTGAGCGGGCGCGGAACGGGCCCCGGCGGACCGAACGAGATCTCGATGCTCGTCCTCGCGCTGCAGAGCACGCTCATCCCGGCGCTCTCCGGCGTCGCGCTCATCGCCTCGACCTTCACGCAGGAGAAGGAGAACGGCACGCTCGTGCCGCTGCTCGCGTCGCCGGTGCGCGACCTCGACATCGTCGTCGGCAAGCTGCTGGGCATGGTCGGCCCGGTGATGGTCATCTGCACCGGCAGCCTCACCGTCTACTACGTGCTCGCCTCGGCGCTGTTCGGCGCGGCGCGCGTCCGCGAGGCGCTACCGCCGCAGATCCTCTTCGCGCTGCTCGTCGTCGCATTCCTGTATCTGATCACCGCGGGCAGCTGGGTGCTCATCATCGCCGCGATCGTTCGCACGACGCGCGCCGGCCAGCAGATCGCCGGTCTCATGATCGGCATCTCAGCGGCGATCTTCGCCGTCCTCGGCGTCGGCGCCGCGCGCATCGCGGACGGCCGGGCGCTTGTCGGCCTCGGTGTCGCGTTCGTCATCGCCGACGTCGTCGCGCTCGAGGTCGCCCGCCGCGTGTGGCAGCGCGGCGAGGTCATCGGTCGACTCTGAACTTGCGTTCCGCTACGGGGCGCTAGGGAGCAAGCTCCCACTGCACTTGCACGCGGACGACGACCTGAAGCTCGCCGGCCGGTAGCTGCGACACCGGCGCGGGCGCGGGGATCGCTAGCGCCGTGAAGGCGTTGCCCTTAATGGCGCCGTCGACGGTCGGCGTGAGGCCGATGTCGTTCACGCTGATGACCTTCCCGAGCTGCACGCCGGCGGTCGTTGCCATCGCCTGCGCTTTCGCGCGGGCGTCTTGGATCGCCTGTTCGCGCGCGCTCGCCTGCGCGGCTTTGGCGTCGAGGAGCGCGAATGCCACCGTCGCGGTGGTCGCGGCGTCACCGCCCTGGACGAGTGTGTCCAGCGCCTTGCCGACGCCGTCGGTGCCGTGGAGCGTGAGGGCGATCTGTTGCGATGCCTGGAATCCGGTGAGCCGGGGTGCCTTGCCCTGTTCGTACGCGTACTGCGGATCGATGCGGTAGGAGACCGTCTTGGTGTCGCTATCGGCGATCGCCAGGGCTTTCGCACGTTCGAGGATCTTCGCGATCCGCCCTGACAGCTGCGCCTGCGCTTCGTCCGCCGTCGCCTCCTGCGCGATGGTCCCGACGGTGACGATCGCGCCATCGGGCTTCGCCTTCACGGTCGCGTCGCCGGTCGTGACGATGCCGGGCGGGATGACCGCGTTGACCGGAAGCGAGAGCGCGGGCGCGAAGGTCGTCGCCTGAGCGGGCGCCTTGGCTGCGACGACGAGTGCAACGACCAGGAAACCGAACACGAGGACCACGATGAGTGTCCGTTGGAAGAGCGTGAACATCCGATGAATCCCTCCTGCCCTGATGTACCGGATTGACGCGCCCCGAGTTGAAAAGTTCCGGCGTGCGGGCGCCAGCTTGGCCGGCGTTGACGGACCCGCACTGGCCCATTAACGTTCGCGTCCTCATGGCACGCAGCGTGTTCTTCGTCATCGTTATCGAGCTCCCGAGGGGAGCCGGCGGAGGAGGCGCGCTCAGCTAGCGGAACGGACAGCACCAGCGGAATGAAGCCTCCCGAAGTCGGGAGGCTTTCCTGTTTCTAAGAGGAGGAAGCGATGGCCAGCAGCGTTCACGAACGGATGAAGGAGACGGCGGCGCTCGGGACGGAGATCCCCGAGACCGGCTGGGCCTACCAGGACGGCGTGTTCAAACGACTTGCCGACGCGCACGTCAGTCTCGCGACGCACGCCCTCAACTACGGCACCGGCGTCTTCGAGGGCATCCGCGCGTATTGGAACGCCACGCAGGAGCAGCTCTATGTCTTCCGGCTGCACGAGCATTTCGAGCGCATGCGCGACAACTGCAAGCTGCTGCGCATCGAGCTCCCGGGCGACAGCGCGGCGCTCTCCGAGGTCACGCTCGAGCTCCTGCGCAAGAACGAATTCCGCACCGACGTCTACATCCGGCCGCTCGCGTACAAGGCCGCGCGCTCGATCAAGGTCGCGCTGCACGACCTGCGCAGCGGTTTCGGCATGTTCGCGTTCCCGATCGGCGCGTATCTGCCGACCTCCGGACTCGCCGCCCGTACCGCGACCTGGCGGCGCACCGCCGATGACGCGATCCCGGCGCGCGGAAAGCTGACCGGCGCGTACATCAACACCGCTCTCGCGGTGGACGAGGCGCACGACGCGAACGCCGACGAGTCGATCTTCCTCACGCGCGACGGCCACGTGTCCGAGGGCGGCAGCGCGAACCTGTTCATGGTCCGCGACGGCGAGCTCATCACGCCCTCGGTGACCGACGACATCCTCGAGGGCATCACGCGTGACACGGTCATCGCGATCGCGCGCGAGGAGCTCGGCCTCACCGTGACCGAGCGCGCGATCGATCGCACCGAGCTCTTCATCGCCGACGAGGTCTTCTTCTGCGGGACCGGGGCGCAGGTCGCGCCGTGCGTGAAGGTGGACGGTCGCGAGGTCGGCGACGGGGCGATCGGCCCGATCGCGCGCCGGATCGGGGACGTGTACTTCGCGATCGCGCGCGGCGACGACAAGCGCCACGCGGAGTGGCGCACGGCGGTCCACCGCTGAGCGTCTCGTATCAGGGCCTGGCCGGTGCGTTCTCGGAGGCCGCGGCGTCGGCGCTGTTCCCCGACCAGAAGCTCCTGCCGCGTCGCACCTTCTCCGAGGTCTTCGACGCGCTCGAGAATGGAGAAGTCGACGCGGCGGTCGTGCCGGTGGAGAACACGCACGCTGGATCGGTCGCCGACGTGTACGACCTGCTGCGCAACCACAGCGGTGTCCGCATCGTCGCCGAGGCCGTCGTGCGCGTGCGTCATTGCCTTCTGGCCGTGCCCTGGGCGAGGATCGAGGACATCAAGATCGCGCGCTCGCACCCGCAGGCGCTCGCGCAGGTCGAGGACTTCCTGCGCACGGCGAGGATCCAGCCGGAGGTCGCCTACGACACCGCGGGCGCGGCGGCCGACATCGCCGCGTCGGGCGATCGCACCGTCGCCGCGGTCGCGAGCCGCCGCGCCGCCGAGCGGTACGGGCTCAAAGTCCTCGCCGAGTCGATCGAGACGAGCCCGGATAACTTCACGCGCTTCTTCGCGCTCGCGCGCGATGGCGACGACAGCGTGGCGCACCGCGTCCCCGCCGCGCTCCTCACCGGTCCGTGGAAGACGAGCGTCGTCTACGCCGCGGCGAACGTGCCCGGCGCGCTGACGCGCACGCTTCAGCCCTTCGCGACGGCCGGCGTGCAGCTGACGAAGATCGAGTCACGGCCGAGCCGCGCCGGGCCCTGGGACTACGTCTTCTACCTCGACTTCGAGGCCGACCCGCGGACCTCGCCGGCGCGCGAGGCGCTCGCGCTGATGCGGACGTGCTGCGAATGGGTGCAGCCGCTCGGGACGTACCGCGCCGCGACCACCGTGCTCGAGCCCGACTGAGCCGCGCGTAACGAGGCGCACCAGCACCCGGAAAGACACGTTGAGCCAAGGCAGGCGACGTACTCTTAGTCCGGGCTGAGGAGCGATAAGGGTTGGATCGACAGGGGACCGCGGAGGCACTCCAGCGTCTCGCCGACGAGGCGACGGCGCGCGAACCGTCGCTCGGAACGGTGCTCGCGCGGCTCGCCGACGCCGTGCGCGAGGGACGGACGACCGAGGCCGCCGCGTACACCGGCGCCGTCGACCCGCGCGGTCTGGCCGAGCTCCTCGCCGGCAAGCATTCGCGCCTGTGGGCGGTGCTCGAGGTCATTCGGAACGTGCTCGTCTTCGCGCCGATCGCCGTGACCTGGTTCGGCCTGTCGATCGCGGCGACCGCCTACGCGCAGCTGCTCGCCGCGCGCCCTGAGCTCATCTCGCGTCCGTTCCTGCTGCTCTGGCAGGAGGGATTCGACGGCCGCGTCGTGCTCAACTTCTCGTCGCTCGCGATCACCGACGCGAGCCTCATCGGCGTGCTCATCCTGCTGTCGCTCTCGCTTCACATCCGCAGCGAGATCCGTGATGCGCAGGTGCGCACGCGCGCGCTGCTGAAGGAATCGGAGATCCGCGCGCTCCTGGGTCACGTCTCGTCGCTCGGCGCGCTGGATTTCGGCACCGGCGACGCCGAATCGATCCTCGCGGACATGGCTGCCGAGGAGCGGCGCATCTACGAGCGCGCGGTCGAGCGCGAGGGCCAGCTGTTCGATCTCGAGGGTGTCGTCGAGAAGCTGCGCGATGCAGCCGTACGTCTCGAGCGCGCCGCCGATTCGCTCGCGCGGCGTTAGGCCATGCCGGGCTCCGCGCACCGCAGCGTTTCCTTC
>WNGI01017988.1_pt1 | contig 17789 bp, 10 predicted proteins | sample 5400621 | NCBI WGS metagenome assembly WNGI01 (sample SAMN13153374, study PRJNA577476) | soil metagenome | isolation source: 20 cm soil or saprolite under Garry oak tree replicate 1 | place: USA:California | collected 2016-06-15 | reverse complement strand
CCCTCCTTTTCGTAAACGCGATCGAACACGTCGAGATCCGTCGCATAAACCCGCCGCGCGAGTAGCGCCGCGTTGTTGAGTTGCACTCGCTCGGCGTACAGCGGACTGATCGTCTTGAGCTTCGGCGCTATCTCGCTTACCAGTGCGACACGAGTCCGCGCATAAACCGAGTCGCGCGCGATGATCCGTGCTTGCTTGTCTGATGGATGCGCCGCGTATGCGGAGTCGAGCGATCTGATCACTCTCGTCCAGAAGTTCGCCAGCAGCTTGTCGTCCTCCCACTCCGCGTCGACCTTCGCCGCTGCTGCATTCTGTCCGCGTGACCTGAAGAACGCCGCCGCTCCACGCGCTCCCACGAACATCGCAAAGGACTCGTTGAAAGGCGCCTGACCGGATGCATAGTAGGTGTTGTGAGTAAGCTCGTGAATCACCGTGTTAGCGAGACCGAGCGAGTCACCCTTGAGTGTGGTATTGAGCAGCGGATCATTAAAGAATCCGAGCGTGCTGAAGGCATCGGATGGACGGACGTACACATCGAACCCATCGGCCACGAGATTTCTCGCGTCCCGTTGCGCCGCGCCGAAGTCGAAATAGCCTTTGTACGGAACTCTTCCAACGATCGGAAACCACCACGTGTATGGCTTGAGGGTATCGCGGTAAGCGGCCGACACTACGAGTACCAGAGTGTCGTGGTCTAGTCGCGAATATGTCGTAAAACTGTCTTTAACTTTAAGGTGAAGGCTGTCTTTTGCGTACTTACGTGCTGCCAAAACCACCTTCAGCTTCTCCCGCGCGGCTGGCGGCGTCCTCGGATCCGCAACAATCTCGGAAATCGGCTGCCGCCGACTCAATATCTTGGCCTCCTCCCACGCCCCACGACTGAGGTAACAGGCTGTGGGAGCAGAGATTAGACCCAAAACAGCGGCAGAAACCGCTATCGCGAGGATACCGCGTCGCATATTCTTATCATGTGTCCTTCGTCCACCTCCATTGCCACTCCGAATACTCGCTTCTCGACGGCGCCAACCGCATCGATGATCTCATCAACAGAGCGCTGGAGTTCGAGCAACCCGCCCTTGCCATAACCGATCACGGTAACCTTCACGGGGCGTGGGATTTCCAGGAAAAAGCCAAGAAAGCTGGGCTCAAGCCGATCATCGGCATGGAAGCCTATGTCGCGCCGGGCGATAGACGCGCCCGCGACCGCATCGGCGGGGATCGGGGCAAACCCTATTTCCACCTCGTCCTCCTCGCTCAGAACGCGACCGGGTACAAGAATCTAGTCAAGCTATCATCGCTCGCCTACACGGAAGGCTTCTACGCCAAGCCGCGCATGGATCGTGAGCTGCTTGCCAAGTACAACGAAGGGATCGTCGCGTCATCCGCGTGCATGGCCGGCGAGATCGCGCATCACCTGCTGTCCGACGAGTACGACCAGGCCCGGGCGGCAGCGTCATGGTACGCCGACGTCTTCCGCGATCGCTATTATCTCGAGGTACAGGCGCACGATTCGGAGAATCAGGCGACCCTCAACCGGCGAGTTTTTCAGCTCGCTGAAGAGCTGAATCTCCCGGTGCTCGCCACCAACGACGCGCATTTCCTCACGCGCGACGATCACGACGCGCACGACGTCCTCCTCTGCATCGGACTCGGCAAGGATTACTCCGACACCAACCGGCTGCACTACGATGAGGGCCTCTACTTCAAGAGCGCACCCGAGATCGCCGACTCCTTCCCTGGTCGCAAGGACGTCCTGGAGAATAGTCTTCGCATCGCGGAAGAGTCCGCGATCACGTTCTCCAAGCAGTATCGCGTCCCCTCCTTCCCGCTTCCCGCCGGGGTCGAGACCGAGAACGAGCTGTTGGTCCGCCTGGCGGAAGAAGGAGCAGTCGAGCGCTACGGCTCCCCGCTCCCCGCCGACGCGCGGGAGCGGCTCGACTACGAGCTTGGCGTCATCACGAAGACCGGATACGCCGGCTATTTCCTCATCGTCGCTGATTTCATAAAAGCCGCGCGCGAGAAGGGAATCCCCGTTGGCCCCGGTCGCGGATCTGCGGCCGGCTCGCTCGTCGCCTACTCGCTCCGCATCACCGACGTCTGCCCACTCAAGTTCGATTTGCTCTTCGAGCGCTTTCTGAATCCAGAGCGGGTGTCGATGCCTGACATCGACGTAGACTTCTGCTTCGAGCGGCGCGGAGAGGTGATCGAGTACGTCAGGCAGAAGTACGGTCGTGATTCGGTCGGCCAGATCATCACCTTCGGGACCCTGAAATCCCGCGCGGCGATCAAGGATGTGGGCAGAACTCTCGGATTCACTCCGGCCGAGACCGACTACCTCGCGAAGCTGATACCGAACCATCCCAATTTCTCGCTCACCGTCAAGGAAGCGATCGACCGGATTCCGGAGATCAAGGAGTTCTACGCGACGCGCAAGGACGACGGTCGCGAAGTGAAGGAGCGGAAGGAGCGCTACCGCCGGCTCCTCGATTACGCCATCAGACTGGAAGGCCTCTCGCGCCACGCAGGTGTGCACGCCGCTGGCGTCGTCATCGCACCGGGTCCCCTCGACGAATACGTTCCGATCTGCACCCAGCCATCGAAAGGCTCGGGCAGCTCCAATGGCAACGAGGATTCCGTTGTCGTAACACAGTACGACATGAACGCGCTCGAGCACGCTGGGATGCTCAAGATGGATTTCCTCGGCCTGACCACTCTTACCGTAATCAGTGATGCGCTGCGCGGAATCCGCGAGCGCACGGGCTCGGCGCCAGACCTCGACTCATTGCCACTCGACGATGCCGAGACCTATCTGATGCTCCGCGCGGGCAGAACCGTCGGCGTGTTCCAGTTCGAATCGCCGCTCGCGACCGACATGCTGAAGAGCATTCGAGCCGATCGCTTCGACGATCTCGTGGCGTCGAACGCATTGATGCGCCCGGGCCCGCTCGATACGGGTATGCACAAGGTGTACATGCGTCGCAAGCGCGGCGAGGAGCCCGTCTCCTACATTCTCCCCGTGCTCAAGCCGATCCTCGAGAGCACTTACGGCGTAATCACCTACCAGGAGCAGGTGATGCGCATTGCGCAGACGCTGGCGGGGATTTCGCTCGCCGAAGCGGACGTGCTGCGCAAAGCCGTCGGGAAAAAGGACGCCGAGCTGATTCGCGCCGAGTTGGGCAAGTTCATCGAGAAGGCGGTGGCTCTCGGACACAACCGCGCGGTCATCGAGGAGATCGCGAGCCAGATCGAGACGTTCGGCCGCTACGGCTTCAACAAGTCCCACGCGGTGGCGTACTCTATCATCTCGTACCATACCGCCTGGCTCAAGGCCCATTTCCCGGCCGACTTCATGGCGGCGCTGCTGTCCTCGCAGATCGGCGACACGGACAATGTCGTCAAGTACATCAACGAGGCGCGGCAGCTTCACGTGCCTGGCGCGAAGGAGCCGGGGCTCGAGATCCTGCCGCCGGACGTCAACGAATCCGGCTACAAGTTCACGGTGATCGGCGAGACGAAGATTCGCTTCGGACTCGGCGGCATTCGCAACGTCGGTCGCACCGCCATCGAATCGATCATCAGTGCGCGAAAGAAAGACGGCCCTTTCCGGTCGATCTTCGACCTCTGCGAGAGAATCGACCTTCGCGTCTGCAACAAGCGGGTGCTCGATGCCCTCGTTCACGCCGGAGCGATGGATTCGCTCGGAGGGCACCGGGCGCAGCTCGCGGCGGCGCTCGATCTCGCGATCCGCGAGGCTTCGCTAAAGCAGGAAGACATGGTGACCGGGCAGGTGTCGCTTTTCGCGGTGCCGGCCGGCGGGACGGAGAAAACCGAGACCTCGCACGTCCTTCCGAACATCCCATCGTGGACCGAGTCCGAGCGTCTGGCGAAGGAGAAGGAGATCCTCGGCTTCTACATCTCCGGACATCCCCTCGAGCGTTTTCGTACCGAGGCGGAGATCTTCTCCACGCACACCGTGAGTGACCTGGGCAAGTGGCGCCCCGAGCCGATGACACTCGCCGTCGTTGTCACGAACATCAAGCGACAGATGAGCAAGAAATCCGGCTCCGAGTTCGCCCGGCTGACGATCGAAGATTTTTCCGGATCCGCGGAAGTTCTCATCTTCCCCGAGAAATGGGCGACACTCAACGACCAGATCCGCACCGACGTGCCGATGCTCCTCAAGGGTGCATATTCGAGACGCGACGAGGGAGGCGACAACCCCGCCTACATCGTGGAGTCGGCAACGAAGCTGGCGGAGATGCGTACTAATGGACAGGTGACGGTTGCGATCGACCTCTCGAAAGGCACATACTCGGGTGACGTCATGTCGGATGTGCGCGCGATCGCCGAGACGTTCCCTGGCTCGGCGCCGCTGGAATTTCGCTGGAGCGATGGCACGGGCACGAAAGCGCGTCTACGCTCAAGATCGCTGACGCTGGCCGCTGATGGCGCAACGTTGAGCGCTCTGCGTAATATCTTGGGCGAGTCTTCCGTTAAACTTCAACGGGGGAGTTGACTAGTGGCATCAGCGACACAACTTGAGTTCGAGAAGCCGATCGTCGAGCTGGAGCGACAGATCGACGAAATCAAGAAAACGGCGGGCGACAGCCAGCTCAGCGTCGCGGAAGCGATCGAGCCCCTGGAGCGGAAGCTCGAAGATCTGCGCGAGGAAGTCTACAAAAACCTCACACCGTTTCAGCGCGTTCAGGTCGCCCGCAATCCCAGGCGGCCATTCACCGCCGACTACATCAAGCTCGCATTCACGGATTTCATCGAGCTCCACGGAGATCGTGCCTTTCGTGACGCCGCATCCCGAAGGCTATCGTAAGGCGCTAAGACTGATGAAGCTCGCCGAAAAATTCCACGTGCCCGTTCTGACCTTCATCGACACGCAGGGTGCATGGGCCGGTCTTGGCGCCGAGGAGCGCGGTCAGTCGGAGGCAATCGCGCGAAACCTGTATGAGATGAGTCAGCTCCAGGTTCCTATCATCGCGACCGTGATCGGCGAGGGCGGATCGGGCGGCGCATTGGCTCTTGGTGTCGCCGACCGGATTCTGATGATGGAGAACGCGGTTTACTCGGTGATCTCGGTCGAGGGATGCGCGGCGATCCTCTGGAAGGATGCAAAGAGTCCCGAGATGCGTGAGAAGGCCGCGGCGGCCCTCCGCATCACCGCGCCAGAGTTGCTGGAGCTCAAGGTGATCGACGAGGTAGTTCCGGAACCTAAGGGCGGAGCGCACGCCGATCATGAGGCCGCGGCGAAAGCGCTTCAGGCGACGGTCAACCGCCACCTGGAGGAGCTCCGCAAGATGCGTCCGGAAAAGCTGGTGCGCCGCCGCCGACAGAAGTTCCTCCGACTCGGCGCGTGGTCGGAGTAGCGTATGGCGCACCTCGTCGAAGTCGCCTTCAAGGGCAACCGTAAGGAGTTCTTTCTCTGGGATTACCCAGATCCGCCGGCGCTCCACGCCGCAGTGATCGTCGATGTCGATCGCGGAGAGGATCTTGGCTACATCCACGCCCTGGGCGATTTGGCCCAAAAAAGGAATGGCGGCTGCTCGCATGGGTGCGGCAACTCACTCCCCGAGCGGAAGGCGCTGCGCCTCGCGACAGAGAAAGACCGCGGACTCTCGAAAGATCTCGATCGGCTGAACGAGGAGACCCGGCGCAAGGCGATGGAGCGCGTCAAAGCCAACGGACTCGGGATGAAGCTGTCGGACGCCGATTGGCAGTGGGATCGCAAGAAATTGACGCTCTATTTCACCGCCGATAAGCGCGTCGATTTCCGGAATCTCGTGCGCGACCTCGCCTCTCTCTTTCGTACCCGCATTGAGCTGAAGCAGATCGGCGTCCGCGACGAAGCCAAGAGATTGGATGGCATAGGTCGTTGCGGACGCCAGTATTGCTCGGCGTCATGGCTTCCGGAGCTCAGACCAGTGAACCTGGGTGTTGCCAAGGATCAGCGCCTGTCGCTGAATCCGTCGCAGATCTCGGGAGCCTGCGGGCGGCTGATGTGCTGTCTCCGATACGAGCACGAATTCTATGTCCAGAGCCGCAAGCGCTTTCCCAAGGAAGGCAGAATCGTGGTGACTACACTCGGCGAGGAGAAAGTGGTGAGCGTCGACATCTTCCGCGAGCGCATCACGCTGCGCGGAGTCGAGGGAGAGACGCGACTCCTCGCGCTCGCCGATTTCAAGCGGGAGACGGAAGAGCTCGTCGGCGCCACTGATCCCGTTGCTAGCGGCGACGAGGAAGACAGCGCCGCCGAGAGCATCCGTCCTGACGAGATCTCGCCCGAGCTGCTGTACACGGCCGAGCATCCGGTCTTCGTTCCGCCCGCGAAAGGCGTCTCGGAGCCGAGGCCAACCGGCAATGACCCCGCTCGCGATACCAATCCGCGCGACGGCGAAGGATCCGCCAAGCGCCGGCGTGGAAGACGTGGCGGCCGGCGCGGCCGCGGTGGAGATGACCCTAATTCACCGGGCGTCCATTAATTGGCCAAGTACTTCCTCACAACGGCGATCGACTACGCCACCGCTGATCCACACCAGGGCCACGCCTTCGAGAAAATCGGTGCCGATGTAATTGCGCGTTATCATCGCCTCCTCGGCGACGACGTGCATTTTCTCATCGGGATGGACGAACACGGCCAGAAGGTCGCGCAGACGGCCGCTGAGCGGAAAGTCTCACCCCAGGAGCTGGTCGACGCGGTGGCCGACAGCTCGGAAGAGATCTGGCGTCTGCTCGGCATCTCCTACGATCAGTTCATCCGCACGACCGATCCCGCCCACAAGGCAGGCGTGAAGCGGCTCATCGAGCAGATTTTCGAGAAATCTCCGGACGATTTCTATGAGAAGTCATACGCCGGATGGTACTGCGTCGGCTGCGAGTCGTTCAAGCAGGACAACGAGATTCTCGACGGAAAGTGCATCCTGCACCCGACGCGCACACTCGAGTGGGTCGAGGAGAAGAACTGGTTCTTCCGTCTGAGTGCGTACGCCGATCGCCTCAAGAAGCTTGTATCGAGCGAGGATTTCCTCCAGCCGAAGTCGCGTCGCAACGAGATCCTTTCGTTGATCGTTTCGGGCCTCGAGGACGTCTCCGCCAGCAGGAGCCGTTTCTCATGGGGCGTGCCCTTCCCGCGCAAAGGAAGCGGCGGTGATGTGCAGACGATCTACGTCTGGTTCGACGCTCTCCCGAACTATCTGACCGCAACCGGATTTCCGAATCCCGATTTCGAGAAACTCTGGCCAGCCGATCTGCATGTGATCGGCAAGGACATCACGCGCTTTCACGCGTTGCTTTGGCCGGCGATGCTGATGGCCGCGGGTCTCGAGGTCCCGAAGCGCATCTGGGTACACGGTTTTGTGCTCGTAGGTGGAACGCGCGTGAGCAAGTCGACCGGGGGCAATCTCGATCTGCGCGACGCCATCGCCCGGTACGGCCCCGACGCATTCCGCTACTTCCTCATGCGCGAGGTTCCCTTCGATGGCGATGGCAATTTTTCCTGGGAGAGATTCGAGGAGCGATACAACGCCGATCTCGCGAACGGTATCGGCAATCTTGCCAGCCGCACCATCTCGATGATCGAGCGTTATTGCGGTGGCGTCGTGCCCAAGGGCGATCACAACGAGATCGACGCGGCGGACGCGGACGATCTCGAGGCATATCACGACTCGATCGGTCCGAAGGGATTTCTTCTGCACGACGCGCTCCGGGCGGTGTGGCAGACGATCTCGCGCGCGAACGAGTATGTGGATCGGCAGGCGCCGTGGAAGCTGGCAAAGGATCCGGGCGGCGGTGCGGCGCTGGAGAGGACGCTCGCGACACTGGTGAGACAGCTCGCGCGGCAGGCGGTCTATATCTGGCCCTTCATGCCTGGTAAGGCGGAGGAGCTTTGGAGCTCTCTGGGTGGGCCTGGCTCCCTGCGCGGAATGAGATTCGATCAGCTCGAGAAAATCGATCCGACCGGATGGAAGGTGCAAAAGGGGCCATCCATGTTCCCGAAAGCCGAGACGGCGCCGGTTGCCTAGCTGGCACTACAACGAAGTTGAAAGAAAGAAGGGGATCGTCCGAAGACGATCCCCTTCTCCTTTCCAGACTCCTTGTCAGCGGTTCTTCACCTGTTGGCGGTATTATCCAGACACGTCTTATTGGTAGCTCCGCATGCCGTCGATGGTGCAACAGTGATGTCGCCTCGCGCGGTAATCGTGTACACCCTGCCCCCGACGAATGAAACGCCTGCTCTGGTCATGACGTTGGTTGCCGATCCGGTGTACCGCGTGCTCAGATCATACACGCCGGAAGGTATTGCCGTGAATGCGCCCGCGCCTTTGTACGCCGCCTCAGCGCCGATCGCGTACTCCGTGGTTGTCAGAGTGTTCTTTGCATATAGCGTCATCGGATTTGCGTTCGAGATCGCGTGGACGAATCTGACAGTTGCGATCGTAAAATCCGTTGGCGCGACTACGGGATCTTCCACGACGAAAGCCTCTACGGTTTTCGTGGTGGTGTTGTAAATCCCACTCATGTAGTAGGAGTAGTACTTGCCGTCCTCGATGGTCGTGGCGAGCGGCGAGATAGCCAGATCCTTGTCGGTTGTTGCCGCGATCTTACCAGTCAACGTGTACTGACCCGGGGCAATCGCCTCGTAGGCTCCACCCGCCCCAACTCCTCCATAGGCGATTCCCGTCGTGGACTCGACGTCGGGTGTGGCGTTGGTGATCGCCGTCATTTTCGTTGCGTTGGCGTAGAAGTTCACGCCGGGCGCATTCACGCCAAAGTTGAAGAACCTGATGCGGGAAGCGGCGGGAGGCGGTCCCGAGATGTCCCGCACTGGATCCTTTGAGCACGCTGACAGCACGCCCGCACAGAGCAGTGCCGCAATATATGAATGTCTGTTCATGGTCGGGTTAGGGTTGAATGATCCACAACGGCTTCGTGTGATAGTCGGCAGCAAGTCCGCCTATGACGTTGAGCCCAGCCGCGTTCCAGACATATTCCGAGTTGTACCTTGGCCTGATCCGCTGTACGACTTTGCCACCATTGTCACCATAGAGATTGGTCGGCGGTGTAAAGCCGCGGAATATCTCCGTTCCACTTACGGGATCGATATCGGTGTAATGGTACCGGCGCATATCCATCCACAATTCGTTGTGTCCCCAGCCCCACTGAGCGATGTACTTCTGGGACATGATGTGTGACAGCGTGAGCACCGCTGGAACAATGGCTGGCGATGCGAGGAAGTTCGCTTTATCGGCCGCCGTCAGCTGCGGGGGCGACTGGTTGTTATCCAGATTTCGCGCGTTCACAAAATCGAAGTGAGATGAGATCCCATTCCTGTACGCGACGAGTGCGGTCGCTTGATCTCCCATCTTCAACGCTGCTTCAGCCTTGATGAATTGCAGCTGGGAGTAAGTCATCAACGGAATCTTTGCCTTGTCGTCGAAGAGATAGCGGCCCGGGAGTCCCAACCCGCCGGTGCCGGCATAGCCGAAGAAATTGTTGGGCTGCTGTGCCGCCGCCAGCGCGCCAAATCCCGTGACGTTCGGGTCCAGTCCGCGGTACACGAGGTCTGGTGCCGGGGACAACATTCGGCTGATTCGAGGATCGGCGGTGCCACCGAACTGAGTTCCGTTCATCAGGTTGACGATGAACTGTGTCTGCCTGTAGAGCGTGATGTTGTTTCTGCTGCGTCCCCAGAAGTTGTAGTCGTCAAAGGGATTTGCGTTTGGATAAGTGAGCAGCGCGTCGTCAGCATTGCCCGCGAACGACCTGTCAACATCGGCGATAACCTGCGCCGGTGCGTATGACGCCTTGTTCGAATAGTGATTCAGCATCAAGGCTCGCATGCCATAGGCGAGCTTCAACCACTTGGTGCGATCCCCGTTGTAGATCTTGTCGCCCTTCGCCAGGTAGGCCTGGCTCACGGCCCCGTCGGTTTTCTGCAGCAGCACGATCGCGCTATCGAGGAGTCTGCTAATCTCCTGATAGGCGTAATCCTGACTGTCGTAATCAAATGCCGTTCTCGATTGGTCGATGGCCTCCTTGACGATGATCTCGCCGTGGAGGTCGGTGAGCACCTGCCAGCCCCACGCCTTCAGTAACAGCCCGACACCAAGCAGATCCCAGCGCTGCTCAGCCTCGGCCTTGGTGTTCATGTCAATGAGATTCTGGCCGAGTGACCAGTAAACGTCGCGCCACTGCATTGCACCGTTGTCGCTTCCCGGATCGTACCCCATTCGCCCCCAGGTCAGCTCCGGAGTGATTGACGCTGTATTGGTCGAGTACCACTCCTGGGTGTAGTGCCCGACGAATCGGCCGTCGTACTGCGGCGACGTCACCATCCAGTGGAGCATTGGGGGCAGGTATAAATTCGCCGTGACGGTCTGCGGCGCGTTTGGATTGGTATTTACGTCAAGGTAGTCGCTGCAGCCGTTGGCCAGGCTGAGCGACCCCACGAGAATTGCAGCGTATAGTTTTTTCATTTTAGAATCCCATCCTGAAACCAAAATTGAAACCGCGAGGCATTGGGAAATTGCCGAAGTCGATACCCGTACCTCCCGAACCTCCCACTGCGGCGCTGTTGCCGTTCACGATCGGATCCAATCCTCTGTAGTTGGTGCGCAGGAACAGATCGGTTCCTTTGACGAACGCACTGGCGTTCCGAGTGCCAAGGAATCCCTCGGGCAGAGCGTAACTCAACTGGATATCCCTGAGCCTCACCCAGTTGATGTTTTTCTGGATGAACAGCTCTTCGCTCATGTTCGTGTAGTAGGACGTCTGGACCGCCGGGACGATCACGATGTTGTTCACCGTCGGCGTGGCGCTGTTCTCCTTCCCGTCTTTCAAGACGCCGGGGATGACAAGCGGGTCGTTCCTGTTCAGCGTCGACGTGGCAAGGCCGTGCGCCGTCAGATAATGCTGGGTAGCATCGAACACGTCTCCACCTCTCCGGAAATCGAGGAGGAAATCCAGGGAGAGCCGATTTCGCTTGAAAGTGTTCGTGAGCCCGATCGTGTAGTTCGGTTGCCGATCGTAACCGCGGTCAATGAAAATCGACGACCGGAGCGGCAAGCCATTACTAGGATCGATCAGGATGTCGCCGGCATTGTTCCGGAGATAGTACATGCCGGTAAGCGACATGGTCGACAACCCGGGCTCGGTGCCGTTTACAACCACGTATCCGATACATAGGACTCCGGCAACGCATGCGGGAGGCTCAGCACCTTTCCTCGCGCCCTGTCGAAATTCATCTGGAAATCCCACGAGAAAGCGTTCCGCAACACGGGAGTTCCGCGAAGAGTGAGCTCGAGGCCAGTATTTCTCGTTGAGGCTCCGTTCAGATTGAAGAGAATGAAGCCCGTTGCGTAGCTGCCTCTGATGTCATTGACGATCTGATCCTTGGTGGTGCTCCGATAGATCGTTGCGTCCAAGCCGAGACGATCGTTCAGAAACCCGAGCTCCGTGCCGTATTCGAACGACTTCTTGAACTCCGGCTTGAGGGCCAGGTTGGGGCCCCAGAAGTCATAGCCGTATCCGCCGTTCGAGGTCGTCTTGTACTGGAGAGACGGCCGGTACGCATAGGGTCTGGCGTCCTTGCCGACGGCGGCATAACCCGCTCGTAACTTGCCAGTCATCAGCCGACGGATGCCTGGAAATGCGTCGGAGAAAATGAAGCTCGAGTTCACGCCGGGGTAAAAAAACGAGTTCGCGCCCGTGGGGATGGTGGACGTCCAGTCGTTTCTGCCCGTCCCTGTTATGTAGAGGTAATCCTTGTAGTCGAGCTGGGCCTGAGCAAAGGCACCGATCAGACGCCGCTGCTCGATTGTGGTTTTGCTGGTTCTCTGGTTGGTGTTGTTGATCGAGACGAAGTTTGGATCCAGGAAGTCCTGGCCCTTCAACGCGTCCGTGCCGGTCCTGTAGTCAGAGATGGAGTTGCCCACCAAGCCGCTGATCGAGAGGCTTCTGTTGAGCGCGTGGCTGTTGAAGTTGAGCAGCGTTTGCACATTGATATTTCGCGTAATGAGGTCCGCCAGCTCCAGCATTCCGTTGAACGAATTTCCAACCTGACTCTCGGGATTCCGCAGAATCAGATTCTGGTTTGTATAGTTGTCGGCGCCGATGTTCGTCTTGAGGTTACCCCAGGAAAACGGCGTGAGGGTAAGCCCGACGTTGGCCATAATGCGGTTGGTCTTGGCGTTGACTTTGTTCTTGTTGATGTTGAAGTAGGGATTATCCTGTTCGGTTGACGCCACCAGGGTAGTCAACTGGCGCCTCGTACCCGCTGGAGTGAGGTAGTTCTTCGCGTCGTCGTTCTGGGGCCAGAGCAGCAGGCCGATGAGCGGACCAATGTCACCCTTGTACACCTGGTCGTTGTTATCGTAGGTATATGCCATCGACACGTCGGTATTCAGCCACGACGTCACTTGCGCCTGCGAAGCGCCTGTCAGGTTGATCCGGCTGTAGTCCGTGCTTGGAACGACGCCAACGGTCTTGTCGGAGGAGGAGGCGAGGCGGTAGTTGATTCTGCCGTCCGTCGTCGCCCCGCTGAACGACAGGTTGTGCGTCTGCGCCGATCCCGTTCTGAAGAACCCGTCGATGTTGTCATAAAACACTGTTCCCGGGGCGTACGGCGCTCCGAAGTAGGAGAACGAAGTGAGCCCGGCACCGGTCGTTGAGAGGGTGGGGCCATAGACCTTCTGGAGTTCGGGTTTGGCACCGGTCTTTTCCACCCGGAAGCTGTTGCTGTACTGCAAACCACCGCCGGCCTTTCCGCGCTTGGTCGTGATGACGATCGCACCGCTCGCGGCATCGATGCCGTAAAGGGCAGCGGCTTCTGGGCCCTTCAACACGGTGAGCGTCTCGATGTCTTCCGGATTGAGGTCGGAAGCGCGATTCGTGAAGTCGATCCCTCGATTGCTGAACGCGGTCGTCGAGTTGTTGTCAGAGGCGAGCACGCCCGTATTCATGGTCCGGTTGTCCATCGGTAGGCCATCGATGATCATGAGCGGCTGGTTGCTGCTGCTGATCGAGCTGATGCCTCTGATGGTGATCGACGACGACGCTCCCGGAATACCGGAGGTGCTCGTCACATCGACGCCAGCAATACGCCCTTGCAGCGCGTTGACGAAATTCTCTCTTTGAGTCTCAGCGATGGTGGTACCTTGAACGGTTTGCTGAGCGGTCCCCAGAGATCTCTGCTGAGCGGTCTGTCCTAAAGCAGTCACCACGACTTCATCCAGACTCGTGGCAACCCGACCAAGCGCAAAATCCTGCGTGGCGTTTCCTGCTTCCGGTACCGTTACGGCGGCGCGCTGCTGTGCGTAGCCGAGTCGGCGCGCGCTCAGGATTCGTGATCCCGCCGGAGCTCCCGTAATCGTGTACGTGCCGTCCGTGCCGGTCTGAGCGCCAATCGCAGTTCCATCGACGCGTACCTGTACCCCAACCAGGGGTTCACCCGTTGCAGCATCACTGATGCGCCCGCGAATGATGCCGGTGCCCTGCGCGACGGCGAGTGCGGGACACGCAAGCAGGGCGAGAGTGAGAAACCTCAATACCCGACGCAACAGCATCGTGCCTCCAGGAATCGATTGAAATGGTGATATGTGGCCGAGGCGGGGAAATACAACTGTCGGTCCATGCTCAAACTCCTCGTCGAGAGTGAGAGAAACGGGCTTGCACGCTAGCGCGCGGGGGGAAAAACCTATGAAAGGGCGCCGGAAATGGCAAGAGTGAAAAACCCTGGAGCTCGCCAGCCTCTGAGTTCCGTCGGTACCGACGCATTGTGTCTATGGCGCGCCGCCCGAAAACAAAAAAGGGCCGCCTGGCGACGGTCCCCCTTTTCTCTACTCTCGGATTGCTCCGGCCGGAGTGGACGAGCTATTACTTCCGCGTCGTGATCGAGATCACTCCGCTTAGATTGTGGCTTCCGTATTTCACGTTCGCCTCTGAAACACGATAGAGTCGAATCATCGTGATTTGCGCGGCGGGGATGCTCGAGAGTGTGCTGATCGGTCCGAATTCCTGGTCGTCAACATATACCGTTGGATACGGGTTCGACTGGTTCCTGTTGAGACTGGTCTCGCCCCGATTGGTGAGGAAATTCGATCGCAGTTTGTGGATCACCTCATAAGCGTTCGAACCTCGCGATGCAACGATCTCGTCTTCCGTGATTACCTGTGAGTTGTACATCTCGCCAGGTCCAAGTTGCGGATGCGAGCAGCCAACAGCGACAGCGAGCGTTAGTAAGGCGACCCAGCGCGCAATCATAAAACCTCCACCTGCTAAACTACGTTTGAGGGCCGGCGCTGCATAATCCAAGCCCCGCGAAAGCAAACCGGCTCGGGGCAAACAGTCCCGAGCCGGCTACTAGTACACTACACCGCCTCCGCCAGCATCACGGAGTGCAGGCAGGATTCGTAGTCAATCCACGAGCGTTCAATTCAGCACGCGCAATCGGAATGGCCGCATTGAATGGATCTGTCGTGGTTTCCGCCCGGAGGTACGTCGCGTTCAAACGCTTGTACTCCCTGAGATCATTGAGGCGCTGCGGGCCTTCGAACAAGAGTGAATACCGCTTCTCGTAAAGAATGGCGTTGATCGCAGAGGTCTTGTCGACCGGCGCAACCGGCGCCAAACCGTAGCTGGTACGGACGTCGTTGATGTCGAGAATCGCATTCGCCAGCTGACCCGCTTCGTTATAAGCCTGAGCTCGCAGCAGAACCAGCTCTTCATCCCGCAGAATGCCGAGTGGCGCAGACTGGTTCGCGGTGCTGGCCACAGCCCCGACGTAGGTGATGCTGGTCGCGAGACCAAAACCGGCCAGCGCCGTTCGCGGTACGATCTTGGAGGCGCGTGTATCACCCGCCTGCACGCTATCGCCCACCAGCGGGTTCAAACCGACCTTCGCATCCGAGATAATGTTGGGAGTGTTTTCAGACCCACCCGGAACGAAGACGTAGTAGGGACCCTTCGTGAAGTCCGCCTTCGGTACCGCGCCTGCCGCCGCACCACCCAGAGCCTGCGTGAGCTCCGTGATCGCGGTCGCGAACAGCGCAGGCGTCGGATTCGTGCGGTCCAATCCACGGTAGAAGTCGACCTTGCCCTTCAGGCCACGGTTGAACTTGACGATATTGGAAACGAGCGAGTAGTCGCGTCCGAATGCCGTAAACCCGGAAGGCAGGGTGAACGGAAGCTTCGCCGCTCCCCCGGCCGCCGTGAGATCCGTGTTGGCGCTATCCAGCAGCGCTGCGATGTAAGAGAGCACCGCCGGCTTGCACCTGATGTCCGTGACAGCGGAAGTATTGTCGGTCTGGATTGTGGCGCCCACCGAGTCGTGCATTTCGATGACCCGCCAGTAGTCCAGTGCCTTCATTGTCCGAAAGAAGCCGCGCGTCGCATTGACTTCCGCGGTTGTGAACGCCGCGGTCGACGTGGTCGGCAACGCCAGAATGAGATTATTTCCGGCGCGAATTGCCGTATAGTAACCCGCCCACGCGCCGCCGCCGGTAAAGCTGCCCGGATCGGGATTTCCGCCAAGCGTCTCCTGCACGTACCGCGGCTCCGATGCATCGATTCGATACACGTCGCGAGCGAAGATTCCGGACTCGAACAAATACGCGAACGCGTCTGCGGACGCGCGGTCCTGCGCCAGGACGCCCGTGGCGAGCTGCTGCAGGGTTACGCGCGTAAGCGCACCGCTCAAGGCATTCACCGTTGGCGCATCGATCGGATTCGCCACGGGGTTGTCCTTGCATCCCGCAGCGACCAGAGCAGTCGCCGCGAGGACAATAGTTGTATATCGCTTCATCTGATTGATCGCTCGGTTAGAAGGTTGTGCCTATCGTGAAGTAGAACTGTCGGCTGGGTGGATACGGCGTCACGTCCTGGAACCTGCCCAAGGATTGATTGCCGAAGTTCGAGACCTCCGGATCGAGACCCGTGTACCTCGTCCACGTTTTGAGGTTACGTCCACTGAGCTCGATACGTGCGTTCTGGGCGTGGCCGTTGAAGAGACGGGACGCCATCGATGCGGGCAGGTCATAGCCGAGGGTTATCTCCCGGATCTTGACGAAGCCGTTGTGTTCCAGCCAGACGTCCGTGCCTTTCCTGAAGGCGTCCAGCTGCTTCGTGGCGAGCGCGGTATCCTTTGCCAGCCCGCTTCCGTAGAAATAGTCGTTGGTCAGATTCACACCTAGACCGCCCTTTCTCCAATCGACGAGCGATGAGAGACGGAATGATCCAAAGGTGAGATCGTTGCTGAATCCCATCTCGTAGTCAGGCAGCGAATTTCCAACGAACACCAGCACGCGATTCGCGGACGGACAGGACGTTCCTGCGGCGTTGAGCGCGGTGCAGCCGTTAACAGCCTGAATGACGCTGATAAGCTGTCCCTGTTGGACGAAGGCGTTGCCGAACCGGCTGCCGAACGATCCCGACGCCGGGATGAATCCGGGGACGGGAAGTTGTGTGACCTTACCCTTCGAGCTCGAGTAAGTGGTGCCCGACACCCACGACAAACGGTCGGTGCGGATGGGGGTCATCTCGAGCGTGAGCTCGGTACCGTGGTTGACGACTTGACCACCGTTGATCGTCTGGCTCGAGAAGCCCGTGGACGGAGCGACGGCCGCCGACAGAATGAGATCGTCGATCTGCTTCCGGAATTGCGTCGCGTTTATTACTGCGCGGCCGCCGAAGAGGGTGAGGTCGAGGCCTCCCTCAATTTCGCTGGCCGTCTCCGGCTTGACGCCCGCGAAGCCCAGGACCGTCGACGCGCGGAAACCAGTGACCCCTTCATCGATCAAATTCGTGAGGAATGTGAATTTACCGCCGGTGGGCTGGTTGCCCGCTCTTCCGTACGCGAGCCGCAACTTCAGCTCGTCGACCTTGGCGAATGGGACCGGCACACGGTAGGAACCGGAGAACTTCGGATATGCATAGTACTTCTTTGGATCACCGTTGTTGCTGGTGCGCTCTCCGTTGACACCGGCCGTCAGCAGCAATCTCTCTCCCATCGTCAGGAACTCTTCCTGACCGAAGATCGACTGCGATTTGACGATGTCCTGGCTCTCAGTGGTGAAGATCTGCGTTGCGGACGCGACGTTGGTGACGCCGGGGAAGACGCCGCGGCCGGTGTTCGCGAGGATATCAACGTTACGACGGACCTGGCCTATGCCAGCCGATGTCGTAGCGGTGAAAAGGTTGCGGATCAGGCGATGCGTGAAGTTCGCTCCGATGTTGCCCGTAAAGATGTTCGCGTTGCTGTTTACGAGCGTGCCCGGGAGCGCATTGACCTGCTCGACGTACGCGGTTGCCGGGGAGATGACCCTCGCGTGATCGTTATAGGCGTCGATGCCGCCGCTCACCGTGAAATCGAGCGTTTGCCGGTCCTGCGAGACGAGGTTGTACGAAGCCAGTCCGCTGCCAAGAAGACGGAACACGTCTTCGGGAGTCTTGATCAGCTCGGTGTTTTGGAACGGGTTGCTATTGTTGTTCACAGACAACCCGACCGGGTAAGTCCCGTCTGCCTGTTTACGATAATCGATGAACGAAGGCGTCTGCGAGAAAGTCGTGTACGGATTGATGCCGGTGTTGTCGTTGCCGCTGATGCCACGCTCGGTAAGCGAGTGGATCAGCTCTGTATTTGCCCGAACGTTGAGGCGTGACCCCAACTTCTGGCCAAGGTTTACGCGGAGCGACTGCTTGTTGTAATTGTCATTGAGAGCAAGACCACCGTCGTGCTGGACGAGTCCCGACACGAAGTAGTTAGTGCCTCCCGCTGTCGCACCGCG
>WNGI01001907.1_pt1 | contig 17791 bp, 13 predicted proteins | sample 5400621 | NCBI WGS metagenome assembly WNGI01 (sample SAMN13153374, study PRJNA577476) | soil metagenome | isolation source: 20 cm soil or saprolite under Garry oak tree replicate 1 | place: USA:California | collected 2016-06-15 | reverse complement strand
CAGGTCGTGCTGGAGCGCGGGTACGTCGCCGCCGGCACGATCACCGAAGCCCAGCTGGACGCCGCCCTCGACGTGCTCGCCATGACCCGCCCCCCCGAGGCCTGATCACCGCGACCGACCCGGCCGGTCGGGGGTGGTGAGGTGGTCAGGCGGTGAGGCGGGTGGCGGGCGGCTCGGTGGGGTCGGTGCCGGCCAGGGCGGTGGCGCGTTCCTGCAGTATCCGTTCGGCCGCGGCGGCGCCGTCCCGCTCCCGGACCGCGCCGGCGAGGTCGTCCCAGAGGGTGTCGGCGACGGGCTGCACCCGCAGCCCGGCGCGGGCCGCCCCGGCGGCGCCGTCGTACTCCAGCCGGTCCAGGTAGGACCGGGCCAGCAGGTGGGCGATGTCCACCACGTACGCGGGCAGCTCGTGCGCCACCCGCTCCCGGGCCAGCCAGGTGTACCGGCGTGGTAGGTGCGGCTCGGCGAGCGGGCCGCGGGCCAGCTCCAGCGCGCGCAGCACGTCGGCGTCGGTGCCCCGCTCGGCGAGCGCGACGAACCGGTGCCAGTCGAGCTGCACCTCGTCGGCCAGTTGGAGCCGGTCGTCCTCGTCCAGCCGGAGCCGGGGGTGACCGTCGGCGGCGTCGCCGAGCCAGTCCCGGACCCGGGCCAGGGTCGCGTCCCGCTCGGCGACGGTCACCCCGTACGGCCAGACCGCGGCGGCCAGGGCGCGCGGCGTCACCTGTCCGGCCAGGGCGACGTAGCTGAGCACCTCCACGGCGAGCGGTGTGCCGGGCGGCAGCTCCGGGCCGCCGTCCACGGCCGGCTCGCCGAAGATCCTGACCAGCACGGCCGGCTCGACGTCCGGGTCGACCGGCCGCGGCGGCACCGGGTGCACCGCCGGCTCCAGCCGCCCGGCCCGGGCCTGTTCCGGCGCGTCCGCCGGCGCCGGCCCGTCCGGCCCGCCGCCGGGCGCGGCGGCCGCCGCATCAGCCTCGGCGGCGGCGCCGGCCGCCTCCGCCCGCAACAGCCGGGCCAGCGCGGCGTAGCTGCGGGCCGACAGCAGCTGCGCGCCGACAGTCGCGCCCAGCACCCCGGTGCTGAGCGCGCCGGTCTCGTCGATGGAGAACCGCCACCGGGCCGGCGGCACCGACCCGGCGATCAGGATGCCGAGCGGCGCCCGGGTGGTCGACCGCGCCCACTCCTGCAGCTCGGCCAGCTTCTCGGGGTCCGGTGGCGCGGCGAGCACCAGGAAGTCGGGGACGACTCCGGACACGTGCCGCAGTCCCTTCACCCGGCCGGTGAGCACGGAGTCCACCCCGGAGGCGGACAGCTCCTGGCGGCTGGCCGACAGCCGGTCGGTAACCCCCTCCAGCACCTCGTCCAGCCGGTCGACGCAGCGCAGCCGCTCCTCGCTGATCGGCGCGAGCGCCGAGCCGAAGCCGACCAGGGTGACCCGCATGTCGTCGGACCAGCGGTTGGTGACCAGCTCGACCGCGGCGGCGGCCACCACCGACCGGGCCCGGTCGAGGTCGCCCTCGACGCAGATCGCGCCGCCGGCCGCCTCCAGGTCGACGAACACCCGGCCATGGCCGTCGCCGCCGACCGACACCAGCCCAGGCAGCGGCGCGGCGGCGTCCACCTCCGGCAGCTTTCCCCGGCCGCGGTCCAGCACCCAGCGGGCGCCGCCGTTCTCGGCGACGAACGGCGGGGGCGCCTTCTCCTGCGGCACCGCCAGCAGCAGTTCCAGCGCGTCGGCGGACAGCCTGGCGGCGTAGATCTCCGGCACCTGGCGGTCCTGCTCGGCCAGCCCGGCGGCGAGCATCCGCAGCGCCCGGTCCAGGTACTCCGCGCCCGCCGGGTCGGCACCGAGCCGGACGGCCACCTCGATCCCGGCGGCCTCGGCGTCCGGGAGTGCGACCGCGGCGCCGGCCGGCCGGCGCCGGGCCCGGCGGCGACGCATCGCGATCAGCGCCTCCAGCAGCCCGGCGGCGAGCAGTTCGGCACCGACGATGTCCCACGGGATGTCCGGCGAGCGCTCCGGGGCCGGCTCGCCCTCGCCGGCGACGGCCCGGGCGGTGAGGGCGACCTGCGCCAGCCCGCCCGGCCCAGGAACCCGGTACCCCGGCCCACCCTGGCCCGGCCCACCCTGCCCGGGCCCACCCTGCCCGGGCCCACCCTGCCCGGGCCCACCCTGGCCGGGCCCACCCTGGCCGGGCCCCGACTCTCCCGCCGACCGCCCGCCGGGCCCGGGGGTGTTCATCTCCGGCTGCGGTCCGCCCGGGCGGGATCCGGCCAGTGCGCCAGACTCAGAGACACTGCCCGACCCGGCCAGATCGCCCGACCCGGCCAGCGCGCCGGCACCCTGCTGGCCGGCACCCTGCTGGCCGGCACCCTGCTGGCCGGCGCCCTGCTCCCCCGCGGCCTGCGCCGGCATGCCGGGGGTGACCTCGATCACGCCCTCGCCGCGCGCGTCACCGGGCAGGACCAGCGTCCAGCCGGGTCGGATCAGGCTCTCCAGGGTGAGCCGGTCGCCGTCCGGCTGCAGCCGTCCCTTGTTCAGTTCGAAGATCTCCCGGTAGCGGACGCCTGAGCCCAGGTACCGCTCGGCGATGTCCCACAGGCTGTCGTGGTGCCGACCCTGCGGCGGCATCACCACGTACTGCTTGACCGCCCGGCCCCGCACGCTCCCGATCGGCACCAGCCCGGCCGACACCGCGGCGCTGGCTTGCCGGGCCGCGGCGTCGGCCTGGCCGACCGCGGCGTTCGCGACCTGCTGCACGGCATCGGCGACGGACGCGGCGGCCGCGGCCGGGCGGTCGGCCGCGCCGCTCGGCGCCGGGGCGCTCTGCAGGCCGCGGCCGGCGGTGGCCAGCAGCAGCACGGCGGTCACCAGCCGGCGGGCGAAGTCCTGCTGGGCCGCCGCGGCGAACGGCACCCGCCAGGGCAGCCCGCTGCCCCGGACGCCGGCGACGAACTCGGCCAGCAGGCAGCTGACCAGCTGCGCCCAGGCCAGCCAGACCACGCAGACCACGATGTAGAGCACGAACCTGATCTCCACCTGGGTGTGCAGGTGGAGCAGGTCGCGGCCCTGGCCGCGGATCCCGGCGATCGGGTTGCCGACGACCAGGACGAGCGCGGCCGGTACGCCGACCACGATGCCGAGCATCAGCAGGAACGCCACGAGGCCCCGCAGCGTGTCGCCGCGGCGTTTGACCCGCCGCACGTCGCGCAACGGCGCGCCGGTCCTCGGTCTGCTCACGCTGCCTTCTCGCCTCCGACGTCGCCGCTGTCCGGGACTCGGCTCATCCTCGCCCCTGCCCGCCGGTCATGCCAGACCGGTGACCGCGGTGGCGCGCCGTTCCGGAAGGACGAGGTCGAACTCGCTGACGCCGAACAGGCCCAGGAACACGGTCTTCACCCTGACCCGGGTCCGGACCACCACCGTATGGTCGTTGTCCGTTATCCGAACCGGCTCGGCCAGCGAGATGTCGCCGCCCATGTACTCGTTGACGATCGTCTGCACGCCCGGCTGGTCGGTGATCAGGCACTCGCTGCGGCTGCGGAGCAACGCCTCGTCGCAGTGGTTGCCGGCGGCCCGGGCCGCCTGCTCGGCCACGTTGAGCGCCCGCTGCCGGCCCTCCAGGGCCAGCCCGCCGTCGTACACCAGGCCGATCAGCGCGATCACCACCGGAGCCAGCACCGCGACGAAGGCGCCGATCGCGCCGCGGTCCCGCCGCCGGTCCCCATGCCGGGCCGCCCGCCGGGCCGCCCGCCGGCGCTCCGCGGTCACTGCGTCCCCCGGTATCTGTCCAGCATCGAGGCACCCTCTCGGTGCACGGTGGCGTGCGCGCCGCCCCAGAGCAGCTGCACCTGGCAGGTGACGCCGACCCGGACCACGTCGCCGGGCTGCGGCGCGTCGCCGTGCGGCGAGGTCAGTTCCACCAGCGGCGGACCGACGCAGGTCACGCCGTTCGCGTGCAGCGAGTTCTGCACGGCGTTCTCGGCCGCCTGCCGGGGCTGCCCGCGGTGGTTGATCGAGGCGGCCCGGGCGCCGTCCCGGGCGGCACCCTCGACCTTGCTAGCCGACTCGGCGACCCGGCCGGCGGAGATCATCATCCACAGCAGCGCGACGATGGCCGGCGCGAGGATGGACAGTTCCAGCGCGAGCGACCCGCGGTCGTCCCGCCAGTGTCTGCGCCGGCACGCCCGCATCGTCAGTTCGTCCCCTGCGGCTTGAAGATCTCTATCGGGCCGCTGGCCTTCGCCGTGATCGGAAGGTTGGGGAGGATGCCGGGCAGCAGGTTCACCGACCGTGAGGTGATCGTCACGGTCACCTGGTTGAAGGCATCCATGTCGACCGCGACGGTCGGTCGCTGCGAGGTCTTGTTCGCGTCCAGCTCCTGCCAGGTCTGTACGGCCACCCGGTTGGCCTCCGGCGTCAACTCACCCTCGCTCGGCAGCTGGGTGGCGACCTGCCCCGGCGCGCCGGGGTAGGTGCGGACCACCCGGGCGGTCGTCTGCGCCACCGCCTGCGTCACGTTGACGGCGTGGTAGTAGAGCCCGGCCTGGATCAGCAGGAAGATCAGGATGAGCAGGGACGGGGTGAGGACGGCGAACTCGACCGCGCTGACGCCTCGCTCACCGTCGTGCTCGCGGCCCTGCCCGCCGTCGCGGAGACGCCGGAGCATCGTCAGCTGGGTAGGTTCGTGCCCTGCTGGATCTTGGTCTTGTTCGCGTTCACCACGGCCATCACGGCCGCGCCGATGGCCAGCGCGGCCAGCACGCAAATCGCCGCGATGACGACCCACTCCACGGCCGAGGCACCCCGCTCGCTCCGCTCCCGCACCTCGTCGATCCTGGTCCGGAAGAAGGCGACGGTGAAGGCGATCAGCGGGTTGTCCCGAACCAGAGTGATCATGGTTGGTCCTCTCGGTTGCCTGGTCCGTACGCCGGTCGGACGTCACGGGGATTCTCCCGGTTGGTACCTAACTCACGTTGAAGATGTTGTACACAGCAGGATAAGCCAGAAACAGAAGGAATCCGAAACAGATGAAGAGCTGAGCGATCAACATCGACTGGGAGCGCTCGCCGGCCTTTCCCTCGGCTTCGGCCAACTCCCGTCGGCGCAGCGTGGCGGCCCTGGCGGAGAGCGACGCCCGGATCTTCGCGCCGTCGTCGGCCACCAGGGTGAGGGCCGCGGCGAGGTCGCGGAGTTCCTCGATGTCCAGCTCATCGCCCAATCGGCCTAGCGCCGCCCAGGGGGTGAGACCCTGCAACCGGGCGAACGCCAGCGTGTCGCGCAGCCGAGCGAACGGCCACCCGCCGCCGATCTGGGAGGCCGTGGTGAGTGCCTCCGGCGCACCGCGGCCGCCGGCGAGGTTCATCGCGACCAGGTCGAGGAAGGCACCGACCGCGTGCCGGAAGTCGCGCCGGCGCTTGGCCGCCTGGGAGCGCAGCTCCAGGGTCGGCGCGGCGGCGGCGAACACGGCGAACAGGATGGCCAGCGCCAGCGGCAGCGCCGGCCCGGCCTCGAGCCCGATCACGTACAGCAGCGCGACCGCCGCCGGGCCGAACAGCAGGCCGCACACCCCGAGGATCACGGTGGTGGCCAGGAACCCCTCCATCGAGCGGCCCATGACGTTCAGGTCGGACCGGGTGCTGGTCAGCACGATGCCCCGGCTGGCCAGTGCCCGCACCAGCGTGGTGCCGAGCGATCCGCGCCAGCCGGTGAGCCCCTCCCGGACGAACGCCGCGGAGATCATCGACGGCGACCGGCTGGCGTCCAGCTGGGCGAGCGCGCCGGCGATCGTCGGCTTCGCCGGCCGCAGCGCGACCACCGCTCCGAGCAGGCCGAACCCCACCAGGGCGCCGGCCACCAGCGAGTACACCAGCAGCACGGTGCTACTCATGCCCGCTCCTCCCGGCGGTGCGGCTCTCGTCCCTCGGGCCACACCGCCGTCGTCGCTCCCCGCTCGCGCTGCGAGCCCTCGCGCTCGCTCACTGCCCGCTCCTCCCGGCTCACTGCCCGCTCCTCGCGCTCTCGAGACGCTCGCCGGTGGCGGGCGAGGACCTGGTGGTGAGGAACCGCTCCGGCACCTCGAACTCGGCCAGCCGGCGCAGCCACAGGAAGCCGAGTCCGAAGACCCCGAACACCACCGCCAGCGCGACCTGCCCGCCCGGGGTGGAGTACGGCGTGACATACCGTCGGTTCAGCAGGGTGAGGCCGAGCACGACGACCAGGGTGAGTCCGACGATGATCTGCACGCTGCGCCGGGTCGACTGGCGCCCGGCCTCGATCCGGGCCCGGACGTCCAACTCCTCCCGGGCGGCCACGGACAGCGATGACAGCACGTCGCGCAGGCCCGGCCCGCGCAGCCGGGCGTTGAGCACCAGCGCCGCCACGATCAGGTCGGCGCTCGGGTCGGCCAGGTCGTCGGCGAACTTCATCAGCGCGTCGGCCAGCGGCTCCCGGGTGCGGAGCCGGTCGATGAGCAGGCCGACATGCGGCTTCAGCGATGCGCCGGCCCCGTTGTAGGTGGCCGGGATGGCCTGCTCCAGGCCGACCGCGCCGGCGATGGTGTCCCGCAGCGACTCCGTCCAGGACGCCAGCGCCTCCAGCCGGGCCATCTCCGCCCGGGCGTACGCGGCGCCGCCGAACAGCGACCGGGCGAAGAAGCCCAGCAACCCGCCGGCCAGCGCGGCCACCGGCCACCGGGTGATCAGCAAGGTGACCAGCGCGACGACGAGCGCGACCAGCAGCCGGCGGCCGAGCGCCGGCAGGTCGACGCGCTGCGCCAGCCCCGGGCGGGCGTTCTCCGGCTGCGGCGGCGCCCACCCGATCAGCGCCGCGACCAGCAGGAGCAGCCCGCCGCCGGCGATCCCGCCGCCGAGCAGCGCGACCAGCACCGTGAAGTCGATCACTCAGCTCACCGCCCACATCGTCGCCCGGCGGCTCATCCTGCCCACCGCCCGTACATCGTCGGCTCGTACCCGACCGCCTCCAGGTCGGGCAGCGCCTGGATGGGCGCCGCCGGAGCCGCCCGCCCGTCCCGGCCGGGTGCCCAGATCTCGCTCGACACCACCCGGCCGTCCACCCCGTTCACCTCACGGACGCTGGCCACGAACCGGCGCAGCCCGCCACCGATCTTGTAGTCGTTGCGCCGCTGCACGAAGACCACGAAGTTGATCGCGCCGGCGATCAGCATGTGCGAGGCCTCGATCGGCAGGTGTTCCTCGGCCTGCAGCGCATAGGTGGAGATCCGGTTGAACACCTCGGCGGAGTTGTTCGCGTGGATCGTGGACAGCGAGCCGTCGTTGCCCTGGCTCATCGCGTTGAGCATGGTCACGATCTCGTCGCCGAGCACCTCGCCGACGATCACCCGGCTCGGGTTCATCCGCAGCGACCGGCGGACCAGCCCGGCCATCGATATCCGGCCCTGGCCTTCGGAGTTGGGCAGCCGCTCCTCGAACGCGACCACGTTCGGGTGCAGGTCCGGGAACTCGTCCAGGCCAAGCTCCAGCGCCCGCTCCACGGTGATCAGCCGCTCGTGCGGCGGTATCTCGTTGGCCAGCGCGCGCAGCAGCGTGGTCTTCCCGGCATTCGTCGAGCCGGCGATCATGATGTTCTTCCGCGCCGCCACCGCCGCCCGCAGGAATGCCGCCAACCCCTCGTCCATCGTCCCGTTGCCGACCAGGTCGGAGAGGAAGACCTTGGGCAGCCGGGCCCGCCGGATGGAGACCACCGGCCGCTTGCACACCTCCATCACCGCGGACAGCCGGGAGCCGTCCGGCAGCCGCAGGTCCAGCTGCGGGTTCGCGGTGTCGAACGGCCGGCTGGACAGGCCGGAGTACGCGGCCAGCGTCTGCACCAGTTCGATCAGCTCGTCGTCGGACTCGGCGACCGGCTCGAGCAGCACCTCGCGGCCGTCGGCGTACCCGACGAACACCCGGTCGCAGCCGTTGATGTCGATGTTCTCCACCATCGGGTCGTCCAGCAGCGGCTGCAGCCGGCCGACGCCGTAGAGCGCGGCGTGCACCGCCGCGGCGATATCCTCCTCGTCCTCCGGCGTCGGCGGCATCCGGCCGGACTCCAGCTCGACCCGGGCGTGCTCGGCCAGCGCGCGGGCGATCAGCGACCGGGCGTACTGTCGCTCGTCCTCGGCGCTCATCTGCAGGCCGAGCACCGCGTCGTCGCGCCGCTGGGTGGCGATCTTCTCGGCCACGTCGGTCCGTAGCCGCCGTACCACCGCGTGGTCCATGCTCATCCCTCGGCCGGCCGGTCAGACGTGGACTTGTATCGAGGCGGCCTGCGCCAACTTCGCGGCGACCTCGCGGGCCGACCGGATCAGCAGCGACTTGTCCAACCGGCCGACCCACTCGCCGGTCAGCATGCCCGCGCCGCGCGGATCGAGCGCGACCCGTCCGATGACGGTCGCGTTGATCTGGGCCTGGCGGAGCACCAGCTGGATCTCCTGCGCCGACTTGTCGTCCCGCGGGCCGGTGACCACCACCACGAAGACCGGCGGCACCACCGCCGACCGGGAGTTGACGTCGGTGACCACCGCGGCGGCCCGGGTCCGCAGGTGCGCGACCGCGTCGACGGTCGGCCGGGTGACCAGCACGACCGCGCTGGCGTGCACCACCACGTCGACCGCCGGGCTGCCCGGGTAGAGCCGCCCGCAGTCGGCGATCACGTCGACGCCGGGCACCCGCTCCAGCAGCATCGAGATGGGCGACCACAGCCCGGTCAGGCCGGTGGCCTGTTCGCCGCCGGCCAGCCCGAGGATCACCTCCAGGCCGCCGTCCAGCCGCTGCACGTGCTCGAACACCTGCTGCGGCGCGGCTCCGCGGCGGACCCCGACGGCGAGGCTGAGCAGCCCGATCTCCGGCGACAGCGGCACCCCGCGCGGCCCACGCAGCCGCAGCGCGATGTCGCCGCCGGACGGGTCCAGTTCGGCCAGCAGCGCGCGCCGCGGCCAGACCGCGGCCAGCGACAGCGCCGCCGTGGTGACACCCGGCGAGCCCTTGTCGGCCGCCAGCGCGATGAGCGCCATGGCTGGGCCCTATTCCCCGGTGACCGGCTCGGTGAACTCGGGCAGTCGCACGAGCGAGATCGACCTGATCGCGTTGGCCGCGGCGGTGATCGCCAGCCCGTTCCGCGGATTCTCCTTGAGGTCCTCGTTCCGCACGATCAGGCTGACCAGCAGACCGCCCTGGCCGCCGCTGGCGGTGTGTACGGAGCTCACGTACGCCTGGTTGACCAGGGTCATGCCCAGCGGCAGCGGTGCGCCGTTCTTGACCCCGCCGGCCGGCACGCCCTTGTCCGAGGGCGGCGTGTAGAGCACCTTGACGACGTCGCCCTCGGCCAGGCCGCCCGCCGGATACTGTCCCTCCGGGACGGTCACGCCGAACTCGGTGTAGTTGTTGCCCGGGATCGGCAGCTGGCGGGTCACCATGCCGTAGGTGAGCACGCTCCCGGCCGGGATCCGGGTGGTGGCCCGGTAGCCGCCGGACAGCAGCTGGCCGAGCTGGCTGAACAGCACCGGCTTGACCCCGCCGGTCGCCGACAGCTGCTCCTCCCGGAAGTCGCTGTTTCCGAACACGTGCCCGTAGTCGACCTGCCGGCTGAGCACCAGGACGCTCAGCTTCTGCCCGCTGTTCAGCACCAGGAAGCCGGACAGCGCGGCGCCGCCGAGGACGAGGACGAGGGCCAACGCGGCCAGGGCCGGCCGGCGCTGCCGGGTCGGGACCGGAATGCGCTCCTGCACCGGGCCGGCGCCGGGGGTCTGAGCGGGGCGGCCACCCCGGGTCCACACGGAGTCGGTGGTCTGCGTCATGGGGTCGTCTCTTCGCTCGAAGGGGCTCAGGCATCGATCGACGGGCGCGGCCCCCGTCCGGCTCCCGTCCCGTCCAGCAGAGTCTACGGCTCCCCGGGCCTCCCGGACATCGCGCCCGTACCGGACACCCTGAACGTGGTCGTACGCTGCCCATCGTGGACATCCAGCTCACCGCCGTGGACGCCCGCACCGGGCGCCGGCAGGACGTCGTGCTCGTGGTCGAGCAGCACAGCACGGTGGCCGACGCCGAGCGCGCGCTGCGGTCCGCGCTGGGGGTGGAGGCGGCGCACCTGGCGGCGGTCGGCCGGTACGCCCGACCGACCGCGCCGGGGAGCGGGGCCGGCGTCTGGGTCGCCGGCCGGCCGGTCGATCCGGAGCTGGCCATCGGGGTGAGCCCGCTGCGGGAGGGCGCCGTGGTCGGCCTGGACGGCCCGGTCGGACCCGGCGTCCACGACCTCGACGTCGGCGGGGTGGCCGAGGTGCGGGTGGTCGGCGGCCCGGACGCCGGGCGGGTGCACCGGCTGCCACTGGGTGAGTACGTGCTCGGCAGCGCGCACGACGCGGACGCGGCGGTCGACGACCCCACCGTGTCCGCCCGGCAGGCCCGGGTGCTGGTCACCCCGTCCGGGGTGCAGTGGACGCCGTTCGACCAGGCCGCCGCCGCCCTGGTGGAGGGCAAGAAGATCGACGCGGAGCGGCAGCTGCGGCACGGCCGGGTGGTCGCGGTCGGGAACACCCGGCTCATGGTGGTGCCGGCCGAGGCACCGGACGCGGCGCTGGTGCCCAGCGAGGACGGCGGGCTGGCCTACAACCGGCCGCCCCGGCTGCCCCCGCCACCGACCGCCACCAGGATCGAGATGCCGACCGAGCCGAAGGACGCCGCCAAGCGGCCGATCCCGGTGCTGGCCAGCCTTGCCCCGCTGGCCTTCGGCGCGCTCATGTTCGCGGTCACGCAGAACGCGATGTTCCTCATGTTCACCCTGCTCAGCCCGGTGATGCTGATCAGCAACGTGATCAGCGAACGGCGCCAGGGCAGGAAGTCGCACCGGCAGCAGATGATCGACTACCGGAAGGCGCTGGCCGAGGCGAGGAAGCGGCTGACCCGGGCGGCGGCGCTGGAGCGCGAGCTGCGCCGGTACGACTCGCCGGACCCGGCCACCGTGCTGGTCACCGCGCTGGGGCCGCGGCGGCGGCTGTGGGAGCGTCGCCGGTTCGACCAGGACCGGATGCGGATCCGGCTCGGGCTGGCCCGGCTGCGCGCCGAGATCGAGGTGACCGGCGGCTCGAAGGAGGACAACCCGGAGCCACCGATGCTCGACGACGTCCCGGTCACCGTCGCGCTCGGCGACGCCGGCGGGGTGCTGGGGGTGGCCGGCCCGCACACCCAGGTGCACGCGACCGCCCGCTGGCTGGTCGCCCAGGCCGCGGTGCTGCACAGCCCGCGGGACCTGTCCATCGTCGTGCTCGCCAACGAACACGGCGAGCGGGACTGGAGCTGGACCCGGTGGCTGCCGCACGCCCGCCCGGCGGTCCGCGACTGCACGGCGCTGACCGGCAGCACGATGGAAGTGACTGCCCGCCGGGTGGCCGAACTGGCCGGGCTGGTGCAGCAGCGGCAGGCGCAGATCACCGGACTCGACCGGCGGCTGGACCTGTCCCGGACCACGGTCACGCTGGTGGTGCTCGACGGCGCCCGGCAGCTCCGGTCGCTGCCCGGCATGCCGCAGGTGCTGCAGGACGGCCCCGCCGTGGGCGTGTACGCGATCTGCCTGGACGCCGAGCAGCGGCTGCTGCCCGAGGAGTGCGGGGTGGTGGCGTCCTACCTGCCGGGCGACCCGACCCGGATGACCGTGCGCCGGGCGTTCGGCGAGACGGTCGAGAACCTGCTGGCCGACTCGGTGAGCGTGGCGTGGGCGGAGCGGGTGGCCAGGGCGATGACCGCGATCCGGGACGTCAGCCGGGACGAGGGCGACGCCGGGCTGCCGCACTCGCTGCGGCTGCTGGACGTGTTGGAGTTGGAGCCGCCGACCACCGACGCGGTCCTGGGCTGGTGGGACCGCGGCGGACGCACCACCTACGCCCCCATCGGCGCCGCCGCCGACGGCCGCTTCGCCATCGACCTCAAGAAAGACGGCCCACACGCCCTCGTCGCCGGCACCACCGGCGCCGGCAAATCAGAACTCCTGCAAACCATCATCGCCAGCCTCACCGTCGCCAACCGCCCCGACGCCATGACCTTCGTCCTCATCGACTACAAAGGCGGCGCCGCCTTCAAAGACTGCATCCACCTCCCGCACACCGTCGGCATGGTCACCGACCTCGACGGCCACCTCACCGAACGCGCCCTGCAATCCCTCAACGCCGAACTCAAACGCCGCGAACAACTCCTGTCCACCCACCGCGCCAAAGACATCGAAGACTACTGGGACACCCTGCCCACCCACCCCACCCCCGACCCCGACCCACTCCCCCGACTCATCCTCATCATCGACGAATTCGCCTCCCTCGTCGAAGAACTCCCCGACTTCGTCACCGGCCTCGTCGGCATCGCCACGCGCGGCCGCTCCCTCGGCGTCCACCTCATCCTCGCCACCCAACGCCCCTCCGGCGTCGTCTCCCCCACCATCCGCGCCAACACCAACCTCCGCATCGCCCTCCGCGTCACCGACGACACCGAATCCACCGACGTCATCGACGCCCGCGACTCCGCCCGCATCAACAAAGCCAACCCCGGCCGCGGATATCTCCGTGTCGTGGGCGGGACACCGGTCGAGTTCCAGACGGCGCGGGTCGGTGGTCGGACGATACGCAGCGCAGCGGAGCCGCCGACCGTGACGCCGGCACCGTGGCGGACGCTCGGTGCGTCCGAGCCGCTGGTTGCCGACGACCGGTACGAGGACGGGCCGACCGACCTGCAGCGGCTGGTCTCGGTGATCAGCGCCGCCGCTGCCAGGCGAGGGCTCGGGCCGCCGCCCAGCCCCTGGCTGCCGCCGCTGCCCGCGCTGGTGACGGTGCAGGATCTCGACCGCCACCCAGCCGCCGTCGCCGGGCCGGACCCGTCCGAAGGATCTGAGCAGCACCCGGTGCCGCTCGGGCTCGCCGACCATCCAGCCGAGCAGCGGCAGGACGTCTTCGGGCTCGATCTGGGCGGCGGCGGCGGCTCGCTGCTGGTCGCCGGCGGTCCGCGCAGCGGTCGGTCCACCGCGCTGCGGACCCTGGCCGGCAGCGTCGCCCGGCTCTGCCGGGTCGACGACGTCCATCTGTACGCACTCGACTGTGGCGGCGGTGCCCTGCACCTGCTCGCGGCGCTGCCGCACTGCGGCGCTGTGGTCAGGCGGGAGGAGGTCGCGCGCGGTGACCGCGTGCTGGCACGGCTGCTCGACGAAGTACGCCGGCGGCAGGAGCTGCTGGCCCAGGCCGGCTACGGGTCGATCGCTGAGCTGCGGACTGTGACCGCGCCGTCCGCCCGACCGCCTTGGCTCCTGCTGCTGCTCGACGGATGGGAAGGCTTCACCACCGGCTATGAGGCGGTGGACCACGGCCGCCCGGTCGACACGCTCCTCACGCTGGCCCGCGAGGGACCGGCAGTCGGCCTGAAGCTGGCCGTGACCAGCGACCGTCAGGGGCTGCTGACCCGACTCGGAACGGCGTTCCCGGAGAAGCTGCTGCTGCGACTCACCGATCGGCTCGACTATGGACTGGCCGGCATCCCGACCCGCGCCGTCCCGGAGACCATGCCGGCCGGCCGCGGCTTGCTGGCCACCGGCGCCGTCGAGGTGCAGGTCGCCCTGCTCGACCGAGATCCGACCGGGCCGGCGCAGGCCGTGGCGCTGAGCGGGATCGCGGCAGCCGCCACCGACCGCGCGACCACCGAGCCGCCGCGATCGCGCCCGTTCCGGGTCCTGTCGCTCCCCCGACTGGTCCGGCTGGCTGACCTCGAGCACACCGGACGCAGCGATCCGCCCACGCGGCCGACGTGCGGTGCCGCGGCGGCCATGTCCCGCGGCGACCTGGGGGTCGCCGGGGACCCTCCGGCCGCACCGGCTCAGCTCGCCGTGGTCGACCGCCCGCTCCAGGCACCCACCTGGACACTGGTCGGCGCCGGCGGGGACGATGCGGGGCCGATCGGCGTCGATCTGGCTGGCGACGGCCCGGGCTTCCTCGTGGCGGGGCCACGGCGCAGCGGCAGGTCGACGACGCTGATCACGCTGGCTCGCGGGCTGCGGTCCAGAGGCATGCCGGTCGTGCTGGTCGCGCCGGCCCGCTCGCCGCTCGAGTCGCTCGTGGACGGAGGCATGGACCCGCCAGCCGTGCTGGGGCCCGGGGACGGGCGCGCGCTGTCGGCAGCCCTGGCCAAGCCGCCCGGGGTCGTCCTGGTCGACGACGTCACAGCGTTCACCGACAGTGCGGTGGACCAGATCCTGGTCGACCTGATGCGTGCCGGCGGCGACGGCCATGTCGTCGTGGCCGCGGGTCGCAACGACGAGCTCGCCGCGACCTTCCGGGGCGCCGCGGCCGAGGTACGCCGGTCCAGAGCCGGACTGCTGCTGTGTCCCAACTGGACCGACGGCGAACTGCTCGGGGTGCGGCTACCCCGTGGCGACCCGGAAACGGCGCCGGGCCGCGGGGTGCTGGTCAGCGGCGGCCGGCAGACGCCGGTGCAGGTCGCCGTCGCCACCGCTGGTCCAGCCGCGGAGCCCGATTGACGGTGTCGCGTGGATCTTCGGCGGCTCCCGACGAGATCCAGGCGACACCCCCTACCCCATGTGGGGGTAGCGGTGATCGGTCGGCGGGACGAACGTCTCCTTCAGCGCACGCGGCGACACCCACCGGAGCAGGTTGAGCACCGAGCCGGCCTTGTCGTTGGTGCCGCTGGCCCTGGCCCCGCCGAACGGCTGCTGACCGACGACTGCGCCGGTTGGCTTGTCGTTGACGTAGAAGTTCCCCGCGGAGAACCGCAGGGCGTGGCTGGCCTGGTCGATGACGGCGCGATCGGTGGCGAAGATCCCGCCAGTCAACGCATAAGCGGCGACATCGGCGGCCTGGGCAAGCACGTCGGCCCAGTCGGCGTCGTCGTAGACGAAGACGCCGAGGATGGGCCCGAAGTACTCCCTGGTGAAGATGTCGTGCACCGGATCCGTGCCGACGAGCACCGTCGGTCGGACGAAGTACCCCTCGCTGTCGTCGGTGGTGCCGCCGACGAGCACCGACGTCGACGGGTCAAATCTGGCCCGCTCGACCACGGCAGCGAGCCGGTCGTAGGCGCGCCTGTCGATCACCGCTCCGCCGAAGTTGGCGAAGTCGGTGATGTCGCCGTACGTCAGGCTCTCCGCGGTCTGAGCCAGCGCGTCCCGCACTCCACCGTCCCACAGCGACCGTGGCAGGTACGCCCGAGACGCGGCCGAGCACTTCTGGCCCTGGTACTCGAAAGCACCCCTGATCAGCCCGGTCACCAGGCTGGCCGGATCCGCGCTCGGGTGGGCGATGACGAAGTCCTTGCCGCCGGTCTCACCGACCAACCGCGGGTAGGAGCGGTAGCGCGCGATGTTCGCCCCCACGGTCGACCACAGGTGCTGGAACGTGGCCGTCGATCCGGTGAAGTGGATGCCGGCGAGCGTCGGATCCGACAGCGCCACCTCGGAGACCGCGTGCCCGTCGCCGGTGACCATGTTCACCACGCCGGCCGGCAGGCCCGCCGCCTCGAACAGCCGCATGATGTGGTGCGCGCCCAACTGCTGAGTAGGAGACGGCTTCCATACCACGGTGTTGCCCATCAGCGCCGGCGCGAGCGGCAGGTTGCCCGCGATGGACGTGAAGTTGAACGGCGTGATCGCGAGCACGAAGCCCTCTAGCGGGCGGTAGTCCATCCGGTTCCACATGCCAGCGCCGGAGAGCGGCTGCTCCGCCAGTAGCGAACGTCCGAAGTGGACGTTGAAGCGGAAGAAGTCGATCAGCTCGCAGGCGGCATCGATTTCGGCCTGGTAGCAACTTTTGGACTGGCCGAGCATCGTCGCACCGTTGATCGTGTCCCGCCACGGGCCGGCCAGCAGGTCGGCGGCGCGCAGCACGACGGCGGCCCGCTCGTCGAACGGCAGATCCCGCCACGCGGGGGCGGCGGCCGACGCGGCGTCGACGGCGGCCGAGACATCCGCCGGAGTTGCCTGCGCGCTGCGGCCGAGCACGGCGGCGTGCCGGTGTGGTTGCACCACCTCGAAGCGGTCACCGCCCGCCATACGCTGCTGGCCACCGACCGTCATGGTGAGCTCGACCTGCTCGCCGGCCATCTCCTTCAGGCGGGCCTCCAGGCTCGCCCGCTCCGGGCTGCCCGGGGCATAGCTGCGGACCGGCTCGTTTACCGGGACGGGCGGCTGCGTGACTGCATCCATGACCATGCTCCCGAGGTACGACGGCGGACCCGCGGCGGATGCGCCCATCCTCCCACCTGGTGGGCTGGCCGGCCGAGCCCGGGCGATCGAGGTCACCCGGCCCGAGCCTCGGCACACCGGTCACCGAGCCGGCCAGCAAGTCTCCGGGCACCGGTGCATCCGGCTGCAGGCCGGAGTGTCCCTCGTGGATCTTCGGCGGCGCGGATCGCGATGCAGGACGAAGAAGCTGCGGACGTAGCCCATCCGGCCCTTGATGTCGGCGGGCGGCTTCTCAGGTCGGAGCGGTCGACCTTCGGGCCGACCGAGGAGGCTACCGGACCGCCGGATGTCGACCTGCCCGTCGGCGGGGTCACCGCTCTGTCGCCCGCGGGCAGCGCCACCGGAGTGGTGCCGGCCCGTCCAGAGCAACCGGGAGCAGGAGCGCGAGCAGTGCGGCGAGACCCGCCATACGGCGGCGACTCTTCCGTACTCTCACCGCAATACCATACGAACGACCACGGCGCAGTCCATGGAGTGGGCCGAGTGGAGTAGCCCGCACTCCGTGCTCTTCACGGACCGTGACTACGCGACCGCTGGTCGCACCCGCTCAGAGCAGGTCCAGCAGCGGAGCGATCTCCTGGCTGGCATACCAGAGCAGCTCGTGGCCCTCCGCCTCATCGACGATGAACTGCGCGTCGTCCCCGCCGAGGTCGGCCTCGAGTATCGCCTCAGCAGCGGCCTGCACCGCCGGTTCCGCGTTCAGCCCGTCCACGTGTACGGACGCGACCAGACGCACCGGCACGGCGGCAGCCACCCGCACGGCCGCCCGGTCCAGGTCGGGACGCACCGCGACGGAGGTGTCGGGCACGTCGGCGGCCAGCACCACCCGGCGGCGTGGGGCCGCCGCGTCCTCGTCGAGCAGCCGGAGCGAACCGCGGGCGGCCTCCAGCATCGCCGCGTACTCCAGCTCCTCGGCGTCGTTGTCGACGTACCACTCGCGCAGATCGGGAGTCACCGCGAACGCGGTAAGCGGCGGGGCAAGTTCGCCGGCGTCAACGAGCGTCCGGAGCGTACGTACCGTCCCAGGCAGGTAAACCCTCACTGGGCGGCGCGCTCGCTCGGGGCTCCCACCAGCTCCACGCCTGGGCCCTCCCTGCGCAGCGCGGCGGCGCTGGTGCGCAGCGACGTGGCCAGGACGGCGTTCCGCCGGCGCGGGTCCATCAGGTTGGCGCCCATCACGTCGAGATCCTCCGGCCCGGGTCCGAGCATGGTGACCACCGTGCCCGCTTCCCGAAGCTGAGCGGCCTCGGCGAGCAGGCGGCGGGTAGCCGCCCGACGGAACCGCCGCTCGACCCGGGCCACCGGCGACCGCGGTCGGTCGACGGCGAACGACACCATCGGCGCCAGTACCCACACCTCGTCCAACTCGGCGCCGGCAAGCACGTCGACGGACGCCGGCGAGCAGGTGCCGCCATCGACGTACGGGTGGCCGCCGATGACGATCGGGGCGTACCAGCCCGGGATCGCGCAGGAGGCCTGCACAGCCTCGGAGATCGCCGCCGGCGGCGCCCCCGGCCGGCCGAAGACCATCCGCTGGCCGGCGGTGTAGTC
>WNGI01002097.1_pt1 | contig 17802 bp, 19 predicted proteins | sample 5400621 | NCBI WGS metagenome assembly WNGI01 (sample SAMN13153374, study PRJNA577476) | soil metagenome | isolation source: 20 cm soil or saprolite under Garry oak tree replicate 1 | place: USA:California | collected 2016-06-15 | reverse complement strand
GGCGTGACCATCGCCCGGGAGATCCACCTCCGGGACCCGTTTGAGGACATGGGAGCCCAGCTCGTCAAGGAGGTGGCCACCAAGACCAACGACATCGCCGGCGACGGGACGACCACCGCGACCGTGCTGGCCCAGGCCATGATCCGCGCCGGGATGCGGGCGATCGACCAGGGCGCCAACCCCATCCTCCTCAAGCGGGGGATGGAGCGCGCGGTCGGCCGGGTCCTCCCCCGCCTCAACGGCATGGGCCACGCCATCGCAGGGGGAGCCGAGATGGCCCACGTGGCGTCCATCTCGGCCAACGACGACAGCGACGTCGGCGACGTGATCGCCGAAGCTCTTGACGCGGTCGGCCTGGAGGGCATCATCACCGTGGAGGAGTCGCCTGCCCGGGGGATGGAGGTCGAGTTCACCGAGGGCTACCAGTTCTCCAACGGCTTCGTCTCGCCGTACATGGTGACCGACGAATCCCGGATGGAGGCGGTCTGCGACGACCCCTACGTCCTGCTCACCTGCGAAAAGATCGCGACCGCCGGTGAGCTGATGCCCCTCCTCGACAAGATCATGCGGGCGCCGCGGCCCCTGGTGATCATGGCCGAGTCCGTGGAGGGCTCCGCGCTCGGGATGCTGGTCAGCAATCACGTCCACGGCAACCTGCGCTCGGTTGCCGTCCGCGCCCCCGGATTCGGTCACCGTCGCATCGCCGAGCTCCAGGACGTGGCCGCCTTCACCAACGGCCGGGTCGTGACCCAGGACGCCGGGTTGACGCACCACCATCCTCGACGGCGCCGGCAGTCCAGAGAGCATCAGCAACCGGCTCGGGCAGATCCGGGCGGAGCTGGCCCGGGCGACCAACCCGCGGGATCAGGACAAGCTGTCCGAGCGGCTGGCCTCCCTTGCGGGACGGGTGGCGGTGATCAAGGTGGGAGCGGCGACGCCGGCCGAGCTCAAGGAAAAGCGCCATCGGGTGGAGGACGCCCTGTCGGCCACCCGGGCGGCGCTCGAGGAGGGCATCGTTGCGGGTGGGGGCACCGCGCTGCTGCACGCCGAGGACGTGGTGGAGGACCTGATCGCCGAGCTGGACGGGGACTACGCCGTCGGGGCCCAGGTCGTGCACTCGGCCCTCTCGGCCCCGCTCTACTGGATCGCTCGCAACGCCGGCCATGACGCGGCCGGCGTGGTGGCCCAGTGCCGGAAGATGGGAGACACCGAGGGCCTCGACGCCCTGACCGGCGAGTACGGTGACCTCGTCCGCCTCGGTGTCATCGATCCCATCAAGGTGACCCGATCGGCGCTGGAGCATGCAGCCTCGATCGCCGCCCTCCTCCTCACCACCGATGTCCTGGTCGCGGAGGAGATCCAGGGGGTGAGGGGAGAGGTCATGGCTCCAGGGTTCGGCGACCTGGCCGAGGGCCTGCCCAGACCGTCCTCAGACGCCGCCACGCCGTCCTTCTGATCCGAGGTCAGTCTGAAATCGCGGACGCGTTGAGGCGCTCCGTGGCCGTGCGTGCAGAAGTCCGGTCAGAAAGCCGTGTCAACCACGGATTTCGTTCCCGACTTCCTCAGGTCCCGACCTCGTTGCGCGACGATCCGAGTGGCTCTCCGTGGTACTCGCCGAAGTGCTCCATGTCGTGGGCCCCGTGGCGCCCGAGCACCTGGGCGACCTGGGCCTTCCGGCCTTCGTCGGCCGGGACCGCCAGAAGGAACCGCCCCGCCGCGAGCTCTTGGGCATAGCGATCCCGCTCTTCGGGCTCGTCGCCGAGCACGAACTCGGCGTACCGGGAGAGCCGTCCCCGCAGGCCGCGCTGCTGGTCGGGGGCCTCGACCCGGGCGGCCCCCTCGGGTCCGCTGAGCACGACGATCTCCTCCTGGTCGAAGCCCTCTCGAGCCAGGTCCTTGATGGCCTCGCTCACCTGGGCGGGGTCATCGAGGATGGCGACCACCCGATCGACGTCCCGAGGCGTCAGGAAGCCCTCGGGGGGCTCACGGAGCGGAATCTGGTTGCCTGCGTCCATCAGGGAACTTCCTCCAGGTCGGCTCTGCGGGTCCTCGACGGCCCCCAGATGGAGCTTAGCGCACCGAGCGCCCATATCGGAAGCTTGGGGATACGGTCGCTCACGAGGCACGCGTCGGTTGAGCATCTGGGACAACGACTCGATCGCCTGCACCACGGCATTGAACGCCCAGCTCCTCGGCGCCGAGCTCCGTTCGGCTCCACTCTTGCCTTCCTCGTCGTCCACGGCGAGGTGCCAGCGAGCATGGGCAGGGAATCCGTGCTCCTCGATATACCGGTTCTCCTGCTCCGCCGACGGTTGATGCTCACTCCACGCATCTCGCTCGTCCGCAACGAACTTTCTCTCCTTGATCAGCGTCTTCGCTGATCAAAGGCGGTCTGGTTCAGCCGTACGGCAATCGTCCTCACCTCCTCGACCTCGGACGTGACCTGGGAGTCGCCCGGCCGGTCGCAGCAGCCACCCACGAAGGGCCGGGCGACGGTCACCAGACTCAATCTGCGCGGTTCGTACCCGTCGTCACATCACGGAGCCGCGTGGGGTGCTGGTCTGGCTGCGAGGGTCAGAAAACATCGGCGGGGGACAGTGCGCGAAACCCTCCTCGCTGCGGGTGCTACGGCTCTGCCTCCACGAGCGGGATGATCCGGTAGCCGATCTGCTGGGAGAGCGCGATCACCGTCGTCGTCCGGGTGATCCCCTGGACCTCGAGGATCCTGGTCACGACGTGGTGGAGGTGGTCGTTCGACCTCGCCACCAGCCGGCAGTGAAGATCGCTCGGCCCGGTCGTGGCGTACGCGTCCAGGACCTCCGGGATCTGCCGCAGGTGGTCGACGACGTCGTTGAGCCGGCCCTGCGCGATCTCGATCATGACAAAGGCGAGGACCTCGTATCCCATCGCCGCAGGGTCGACGTCGGGGCCGAACCCCTTCACCACCCCGCTCCCGATCAGCTTGTCGAGCCTGGACTGCGCGGTGCCCCGCGCGACGCGGAGCTGGCGGGCCATCTCCATCACGCCGATCCGGGGGTTCTCCGCCAGCAGCCGGATCAGCCGGCGATCGAGGGAGTCCAGCACCGGGCGCTCACGGATCATTCCTGTCAACCGATTTCTATTTGGATGGGCAGATTGTATAGGGGGCAGTTCTTCGTGAGAGAAACGCTCAATCGGCGGGGTGTGGGCGGTAGAGTCCAGGGCCATGAAGCGATTGCGGGTCGTGGTCGAGACAGCACTGGCGGTGGTGGGCATCGTCCTCGCTAAGCTGATCGTTCACACCTTCTCGTGGGAATTCATCACCCTCAACCCCCTCTACACGAGCGTCGTGGCCGGTGGGATCTTCGTGATCGGCCTCATCGTGGCGGGGACGCTCGCTGACTACAAGGAGAGCGAAAAAATGCCGGCGGAGATCGCCGCAGCGCTCGCCAATATCAACCAGGACGCCACGGGAATGAAGGAGGCGAACGAGGAGTTCGATCTGGTCCGTCTCCGAAAGGATCTGGTGAACGTGGTCACCACGTTCAAGGAGGACCTGGGGGACGGCAACTCGAGGACGTGCCTGGTAGCCATCAACGAGCTGACGACCTCGTTTGTCGCGCTCGAGCGACTGGGGGTGCCGCCCCCGTCCCTCGTCCGGCTCAGGCAGGAGCAGGGCGCGCTCCGCAGGGCCGTACTGCGCATCTACCACATCCAGGACACGGAGTTCCTACCCTCGGCGTACATCCTGATCGAGACGGTCGTGCTGCTGATCATCGCAGCCCTTGTGTTCACCAAGGGGGAAGCGCTGTACGAGTCGGTGGTGATTCTCACCCTGATCGCCTACTTCTTCGTTTATCTCGTGCGGCTGCTGAAGATCATGGACACGCCGTTTCGAGTCCGTCAGCAGACCGGAGACGAGGTGAGCCTGTTCCTCATCAACGAGTTCGCAAGGGTGATTGGAGACTGATGCAACTTCGCCGGTCTGCGCCCGCGGCGGTACGCCGCCGTCAGTAGCGTCCGAAGAGGGTGTTGCCCGGTGCGTCGGGGTCGGTGCTGGTCCAGAACTGCCGGAGGGCCTCCAGCCACTCGTCGGTGGTGATCTCGCCGTTGCCGTCGGCGTCGATGTTGCCAAAGGTGTACGTCGCGTCGCCTTCGGAAACCCCGATGGCCGCCATGATCTGAACGAACTCGGACGCATCGAGGGCGCCGTCGCCGCTCTCGTCGGCAAGGTCGAGAATCGCCTCCCAGAAGGGGACGACGACGGCCTCGACCCCGTTGTTGCCCCGGATGTTGCCTTCGAGTGCCCCTCGGTACTTGTCGAAACGGTGTTCGGCCTTCTGTTCCAGCACTCCCGCCATCGCTTTCCCCCTTCTCCCGATACGCCCCCGGCTGATCGCCCACCCGTCTCCTGCGGACGATGGTTTGGAGAGTTTCATAGAGATCGAGCGAAAACAATGCGCGGGACTCCGGCACTGGGCGCGCTCACTGATCATTCTTGTCATCCGTGGCTTCTTGGATAGACAAGTTGTATAGCTTAATGGAACGACTATTGACGTTCTGATGGGCCGGTGCTGCAATGATGGGACGGACTGCCGTGACGAGCGGGAAGGGGTTCGGGGGAGCCACTCCCCCGAGGAAAGGACCTCAGCCATGGACCAGGACCTCGAGTCGTTCCGCAGCAGCGTCGAGCACGTCGTCTACAACCATCCCGTCGTGATCGACAACACCTACACGAAATGGTTCGCCAAGGGCGAGGCCACGAGAGGCGAGGTGCGCCATCTCGCGGTGCAGTTCTCCGTGTTCTCCCACCAGTTCGTCGAGGCCGCGCTCCGCAAGGTGATCAACGCCGCCGACCTGCAGAGCTACCGGGCCGGCAAGGAGATCCTCATGAACGAGCTGGGGGTCATCTACCGCCCGGCGGGCGGGGGCCCGCCGGTGGCCGGCGCCGAGGACCCCGAGTTCATCGGCACGGAAGGAAGTGTCGATGCCAGCACCTTCCGGTTCTCGGCGGCCCACTTCGAGTGGCTCCTCAACTTCGGCGCCCCGCTCGGCCTGAGCTTCGAGGAGATGGGCAAGCGCCGGCATGCCACGCCGAGCACGCGCTTCTTTTGCGACGAGCTGCTTCGCATCTACGGGGCGGAGGACGCCTCGACTGCCGAGGGAGCCTCCTTCGCCGTCGAGCACTGGGCGGCGGCGGGGTTCTGGAAGGAGCTCATCGCCGGGCTCAAGGCGTTCAAGGAGCGCGAGTGCCCGATGCTGCCGCTCGGGTTCTGGATCTGGCACGACAAGATCGAGGATCAGCATGCAGCCCACACCTCCGACGAGCTCGAGCAGGCCTTCGCAATGCCGCACTTCGATCAGCAGAGGTTCCTCGAGGGCGCCGGGGACATGCTCGACGGTGTCCGGGCCTTCTGGGACGGCCTGTGGAGCGATCACGTGGTGGACCGTGCTGCCTGAGGTGGTGCGCGGGGAGTCGGCGGTGCCCGCCGGCGCCGACCCGTTCCCGATCCTGGGGTTCGACCATGTCGAGCTCCACGTCGGCAACGCAACCCAGGCCGCCCACTTCTACCGGTCCCTGGGCTTCGCCCCCGTGGCCTACCGCGGTCTCGAGACGGGGAGCCGGGACGAGGTCTCCTGGTGCCTGCGCCAGGGTGACGTCACCTTCGTCCTCACCGGCGGGCTCGCCCCCGAGAGCCCGGTCGCCGAGCACGTGGCCCTCCACGGTGACGGCGTCCACGACGTGGCCTTCACGGTGCCCGATGCGGAGGACGCGTACCGGACCGCCATCGCCCGCGGCGCCGTGGGGGTCCGGGAGCCGGAGGTCGCCGAGGACGAGCACGGCAAGGTCGTGCGAGCCTCGATCGCCGCCTACGGCGACACGATCCACACCTTCGTCTGCCGCCGGGACTATTCCGGGGTCTTCCTTCCGGGCTTCACGCCGCTGGTCCGAGACGTTGCCAGCCCGGGTATGGAGCTGGGGATCCGGGCGATCGACCACGTCGTCGCCAACGTCGAACTGGGCCGCATGGACGAGTGGGTATCGTTCTACGAGCGGGTCATGGGCTTTGCGGAGATGCGTCACTTCTCCGATGAGGAGATCTCGACCGAGTACTCCGCTCTGATGTCCAAGGTGCTCTGGGACGGGGTTGGGAAGATCAAGCTACCGATCAACGAGCCAGCGACGGGCCGGCGGCGGTCGCAGATCGAGGAGTACCTGATGTACTACCGATCGCCGGGCGTGCAGCACATCGCGCTCCGGACCGACGACATCGTGGCAACGGTCGCGCGTATGCAGGCGGCGGGCGTCGGCTTCCTGCGGGTGCCGGACACCTACTACGAGGAGGTCCGGGACCGGGTCCCGGAGGTCGCAGGCGAGCTCGAGGCGCTGCAGGCGAGCGGGATCCTTGTGGACGCCGACGAGGACGGCTACCTGCTGCAGATCTTCACCAGGCCCCTGCAGGACCGCCCGACGTTCTTCCTGGAGGTGATCGAGCGGCACGGCTCCCTGGGGTTTGGGGCCGGCAACTTCAAGGCGCTGTTCGAGTCCATCGAGCGGGAGCAGGCGATGAGGGGGAATCTCTGATGGATGCCGTGTGGTCGAAGGGAACGGTGGCCCGGCAGGCCCACGTGGGCGTCCCGGACGGCACGTACGAGGAGGAGCACGGGCGGGAGACCTTCTTCGGCCGCTCCTCGCACCTGTACCGGCTGCACCCTCCGACGGCGTGGGTCGCCATCGACGGGCCGCTCCGCCCCCGCGCCCTCGATCTCAACCAGACGAAGCCCGAGGACCTGGTCGATGCGGCAGGCGCCTGGCTGCTGATCGCCAGCAACGACGACGTCCGGCTCTTCGTCTCCCGCCGGTCCCGGCCGGCGTCGTGGTTCCTGCGAGACGCCGACGGCGACCTGTGCTACTTCGTGCACCGAGGGCGGGGGGTGCTCGAGACCGACTACGGCCCGCTGGCCTACGAGCCGGGGGACTACCTCGTCGTCCCGAAAGGGACGACGCACCGCCTGGTACCGGAGGGTGACGACGGCTTCTTCTTCATCATCGAGGGCACGGGGGAGTTCCGGCTGCCCGACCGCGGGATCATGGGCCGCCACGCCCAGTTCGATCCGGGCATGCTGGAGGTTCCCGAGCCCGACCCCCACCACGAGGAAGGTTCCTTCGAGGTGCGGGTGAAGCGCGACGACACCTTCACGTCGCTCGAGTTCCGCTGGCATCCCCTCGATGTGGCCGGCTGGCAGGGCGATCTGTGCCCGGTCCGGCTGAACATCCTCAGCCACCGGCCGGTGACCTCGCCCCGCTACCACATGCCCCCGTCGGCGAACGCCACCTTCGTCAACGACGGCTTCGCGATCTGTTCGTTCGTCCCCCGGCCGCTCGAGGAGGATTCCGACGTCCTGAGGGTGCCCTTCTACCACGCCAACATCGACGCCGACGAGGTGCTCTTCTACCACGCCGGCAACTTCTTTTCGCGGGCCGGGATCGGCGAGGGGTTCATGACCCTGCACCCGCAGGGCCTGCACCACGGCCCGCAGCCCGCCGCCATCGTCGCTTCAAGGACCAAGGAGCGCACCGACGAGGTGGCGGTGATGGTCGAGACCCGCCTCCCGCTCTCGCTGTCTTCGGAGGCGGAAGCGGTCGCGCAACCCGAGTACGAGTGTTCGTGGGCCAGAGGGCTGGGCCTGCTCGAGGAGTAGTGCCCTGCGGATGCGCATCCACCGGTATTCGTCTGCGGCCACGAGCGACACTCCGAGGGTGGCGGTGGCCGCTGGTGACGGGGCAGTCGTCGACCTCGCCGGGGCCTGGCGAGCGCTCCACAACAGCTCGTCCGACGAGTCAGTGCTCACCTCCACGATGCGGCTGATCGAGGCGGGACCGGCGGTGTGGGCCATGGCCGGAGCGTCCGCGCGCGCGGCCCCGCCCGAGGCCCGGGTCGACACCGGGGCCGAAGGGTTCCGCTGGCTGTGCCCCATCGACCGGCTTGCCTCCCTGCGGGATTTCCTCGCCTTCGAGGACCACGTGCGACGGGCAGCGGACCGGCGGGGGACCCCGGTGCCCCCGTACTGGTACGAGGCCCCCGTGTACTACAAGGGCAATCACCGGCAGGTGATCGGACCCGGCGAGGCATGCCCGTGGCCCGTCTACTCGCAACGGCTCGACTTCGAGCTGGAGCTGGGGATGATCGTCGGGCGGGCGGGCCGGGACGTCCCGTCGGAGGGGGCCGGGGACCACATCTTCGGCTTCACCGTCTTCAACGACTTCTCGGCGCGCGATGTCCAGGCGAAGGAGATGTCGGCGTGGCTCGGGCCGGCCAAAGGCAAGGACTTCTGCAACGCCTTCGGCCCCTGCATCGTGACCGCGGACGAGCTCGGGACGGAGCCCGACCTCGAGATGGTGTGCCGGGTCAATGGCCAGGAGTGGGGGAGGGCTCGGTCCTCCCAGGCGCACTGGCGCTGGAGCGACATGATCGCCCACGTCTCGGCCGCCGAGGAGATCTGGCCGGGCGACGTCTACGGATCGGGCACGCCGGGGGGCTGCTGCGGGATCGACCTTGGCCGGCAGCTCTCCCCGGGCGACGTCGTCGAGCTCGAGATCGAGGGCATCGGCGTGCTGCGGAACCCGATGGGGACGCCTCCGGGTTGAGTGCCCCTCACCCCGGGCGGCTCCTCAGCCGAGGATCCGGGAAACCCGCTGGTCGATGAAGCGGGTCACGCTCTGTTGCGCTGCTCCGAACAGGGTCGCCCAGACCAGCAGCCCCCGGAGGTTGGCGGGGGCAGTGAAGTGGGGGATGACCTTGTCCTCCAGGATCAACACGCCCACGACGGCGAAGAGGGGTCCCATCGTCAACTTCAGGAGGAGTTGAAACAGCGGAAGGCTGAAGGGGTTTCTTGCTCCGTTGGCTTTGGCCAGGGGTGGGATGGCCGTGACAAGCGCGCCGATGGACCCGAAGAGCACGAGCAACACCACCGTTCTCCAGTCTCCGCCGTATCCAGGGTCGGACACGCCGAAGTCCAACGTGCTCATCGTCGCCGCGACGAGGCAGAGGACGATCCCTGCCAGGGCAATCAGCGTCAGGCGGATCAAGCGATTTCGGTACCCGCGGCTCTGCGCATACCGGTCGTCCAGGACGTCGTAGGTCGCCCGGGCCAGATGAGCAAGCCGTGGGCGCAACTCACTCGCAGGCGCATCCTCCCGGAGGAGGTATTTGACGCACCAGATCCTCGGGTCGTCTCCCCCGAGCGCACGGCGCGCCTTGCCCAGCAGGCCGTCGGCGCGAGCACGCAATTCGTTGAGGGGCAGCACCTCGATGATCTGGGCTTCTGCCTCGTGCAGCGAGAGCCATGCTTGCTCCTGGTAACAACCCTCCAGCCACGACCAGAACGAGACGGCGTGCAGGGCCGAATCCTTTGCCTTGAGGATGAGCTCTGCCGCCTCCTCGCCCCAGCGCTCGAGGTCCCGCCGGGGTGGCGAGGCTGCCCAGGCGATGAGGAGGTCGTGGCGGGAGCGCCGGGCCCGTGACAGGACGACCTGCCTCCACGCAGCCTTCCTGCGGGTAGCATCGCCGGCCTCGTCACCGCAACCGAGCACGGGATCATCCCGAAGCCGCGTGAGGGCAGGGCCGGCCGCCCGATCGGCATGAGCGTGGCCGTTGTAGCCGTTGTCATCGTTGTGGCCGTTGTGCGAGAGTAGCCTGTCGCCGGTGGTCCCCAGGTTGATCGGACGGCCGACCGACCAAATCGAGAACGGCCGCTTCCCTGACACGCCCATTGCCCGGTCCGCCCCCTCCTGCGATCGATGGGAATCAGCTCATGCCTATAGGAAGCGCGACAGGTCGGGGAAATACACGGGGCGACAGGAAATGGCCGGAGCGGTTGTGCCCTAGGCCGGCGTCCTCGAATTCGGCGCTTAGTGCTCCCTCCCGTAATTACGGTGACGTTCGAACGCACCTGCATCCCCGATCGCGGCGTTGCTCGTCGCTTGCGTACCTTCCAGGTACGCGGCGCTCCTCGCGCCTTGCGCTCGGGGCGCAGGATGCGCTCTCTGCGTCACCGTACTTCCGGTCAGGAGCACTAGCCCCCACGAGCTCCGAGGTGGTCGGGATATTGATCGCCAGGCGAGCAAAATCCGGACCACCCCCGGCCCGCTCAACCTCCGTACCGGCGAGGCGGGCCGCAGAGCCTGCCAATGTATACTTTTCCCGCATAGGCCGTAAACCAGGAGCGGTAGCTCTCTCCCTTGGGACGCACCGAATAAATGGCTGCAGTGATCCGAATTAGGACCAGAATTGGGACCAGAATGAGGGCCCCAACGGGAGCGGGTGGGTTGAGACGGGCCGATCATATGAAAGCGAGTTGGCCGATCTCCCGGTGACCCTCGCCGCTCGTCGATCGGTCGCCGGTTCCCGAGGAGCTGGCGCCGGCCGGGATCTCGGCCCGGGCGCTGCCTCGCCGGAGTCCCGGCCTGGTCAGCACGCTGAGGAGCGTGCCGAGCACGCACGTGGGAAGTGGGGCGCCCTGGCCGTGGCCCGGTTCGCGAGCACGCTCTGCACCGAGGTGGCCGGGCGCGTTTCGAGTGCCGTCACATCGATGGCGTTCTGCGAGGCCCGGGTGACAGCCGGCTGCACGGTGCTCTTCTCCGCGTCGGTCGGGCATCACGACATATCGGCCGCAGCGGCGTGCGCGCGGGAGCATCTGCGTCTTCCCCTCTTCCTCGTCACGCTCCGCGACGCGGACTCGCTCCCGTCTTCCCTGCGCGGGGAATGGATCCGCACGGTCGAGCTGCGCGGGGCTCCACCGGACGGATTCCTGGCAACGAACAGCGTGCTCCTCACGGCGGCATGGCTCGCCAAGGCCTTCGCTGAAACGCCAACGCCAACGCCAACGCCAACCCCAACCCCGGACCCGGCCCGCCCCAGGACCTCGCCACGACGTTCGAACCTGCCCGCCTGCCCGCCGGGAAGAGCCTGCTGGTGTTGCACGGCCGGGCCCATCTCCCGCTCGTGGGCGACGAGGACCTGGTCGACGCCTTACGGCTCGACGAGTTGGTAGCCGTGCGTCGATTTCTCCACGGTGCGTCCATCAGCCCGGGCCTGGCGGCACGCGCGTGGGGATTGCTCGGCGGAGTCCCGGCTCAAATCAGCACCACGGATGGAGACGCCCTGCGCCCCCGCCTGCGCGCCGCAACGTTCGGAGCGGACCTGCTCCCTCGGGACCTCGCCCGCCGCTGACCGTCGGCGCTATCGGCGGTAGCCCGACCCACGTATTCAAGCCCGGCCCGGGTTGTGCTCGTACCGCCTGCGGGCCCACAGGTAGCCGAGGGCGGTGACGCCGGCGCACCACGCGGCGGCAACGGCGGCGCTGTGCCCGATCGGCGTGCCGGTGAGCAGGCCGCGCAGGGTGTCGATGATCGGTGTGAAGGGTTGGTTGTGGGCGAGCCAGCGCACTCCGGCCGGCATCGAGTCGGTGGGCACGAATGCGCTGCTGACGAACGGCAACACCAGCATGATCAGCGACAGGCTGTTCGCGCCTTCCGGGGTCTTGGCGAACAGCCCGAAGGCCACGGCCAGCCAGGTGAGGGCGAGGGTGAGCCCGGCGAACATGCCGGCCGCGGCAAGCCACTCGACCGGGGTGGCGGTCGGGCGGAACCCGAGCGCGAGCGCAACCGCGACGACCAGCACGCCGCTGATCAGGGTACGGATGAAGGCCCCGAGGACCTGCCCGGTCAGCACCGAGGCCCGGGTGATGGCCATCGTGCGGAACCGGGCGATGATGCCCTCGTTCATGTCGGTGCAGATGCCCACCGCCGTCGCCGCCGCGCTGGCACCGGCGGTCATCAAAAAGATTCCGGGGGCGAGGTAGTCGATGTAGTGACGGCCAGGTATGGAGGCGCCGGTGAGGCCGGCGCGGATCGTGTTGCCGAACACGCCGACGAACATCAGCAGGAAGAAGATGGGCACCGTCATGCCGCTGATGGTCATCGCCGGGTAGCGCAGCGAGTGCCGGATGTTGCGGCGCAACATCGTGGTCGAGTCGCGCACGGCGTACGGGAGCGTGCTCATGCTGGGTTGTCCTGTCCTTCCTGGGGCTCTGTGCCGGAGTGGCCGGTGAGGGCGAAGAAGACGTCGTCGAGGTCCGCCGTGTGCACCGTGACGCGCTCGACGGAGACGGCGTGGTGGTCGAGCCGGTCGAGCAGGGCCATGAGGGACCGGGGGGTGCCGTCGGTCGCGACCTGCAGGACCAGCGGGTCGTTGTCGCGTGCCGCCTCGCCGAGGACCTTGGCGGCGGCCTCCAGTGCCGTGAGGTCGCGGAAGCGCAGCCGGGCATGACCACCGGGGATCCGCCGTTTGAGTTCATCGGGTGTGCCCTCGGCGACGAGGCCACCGTGGTCGAGGACGGCGATGCGGTCGGCAAGCTGGTCGGCCTCCTCGAGGATCTGGGTGGTGAGGAAGACGGTGACCCCTGCGGCGACGAGCTCGCGGATGATCTGCCACATGGTGTGGCGGCTGCGGGGGTCCAGGCCGGTGGTCGGCTCGTCGAGGAAGATGATCCGCGGGTCGCCGATGAGCGTCATGGCGAGGTCCAACCGGCGCCGCATGCCACCCGAATAGGTCGCGACCATCTGCCGGGTCGCGTCGGCCAGGTCGAACCGTTCGAGCAGGTCGCCGGCGCGGCGGCGACCAACACGGCGGTCCAGGTGGTGGAGATCCGCCATCAACATCAGGTTCTCCTCGCCGGTGAGCAGGTTGTCGACCGCCGAGAACTGGCCGGTGAGACCGATCGCGGCGCGCACCGCGTCGGGTTCGCGGGCGAGATCGAAGCCGGCGACCTGAACCTCGCCAGCGTCAGCGCTGAGGAGCGTCGACAGGATCTGGACGGTGGTGGTCTTCCCGGCGCCGTTCGGCCCGAGCATCGAGAAGGTCGTCCCTTCGGCGATGTCCAGGTCGATGCCGTCGAGGACGGTCTTCCCGCCGAACGACTTGCGCAGGCCAGTGGCCTTCAGCACCGGCCGGGCTGTGGGGGTGGTCATGCTTCCTCCTTACCGGGTCGCTCGCGCCGAAATAGCACGGCGGATCGTGATGTCGCCGAAGGAGCTGCGGGCGCGTACCTCGACCGCGTCCTCGCCCGATTCGGGGCGCCCGGCGGCGTCCAGGTCGTTGTGCACGTTGCCGTAGCGCGTGGTGACGTCCAGCCAGGCGGCGACACCGTCGAGGACTCCGATCTCGACGCTGCCGAATCCGGTCTGGGCGAGGATGGTCCCCCGTGCCACCTCGCCGAGGCGGATGTTGCCGTTGGCAGTCTTGGCCGCCACTGCCGCCTGTGCCCGGTCGACCGTGATCGTGCCGTTGGCGGCGTTCACCCGAAGGTCGCCAGTGACCTCGCCGATCCCGGTGTCGCCGTTGGCGTTCTTGATCACCGCAGTCCCGTCGACGCCGCCGACCTGCACGACACCGGAACCCGTGGTGAGCTCGGCGTTGCCGGCCGCCCGGTCGACGGTGATGTCACCGACGCCGGTCTTGAGTTCTACCGGACCGCCGGCCTGGTCGACGTGGATTTCGCCGACGCCCGTCGTGAGGTGGCATTCGCCGAGGCGGCCGCTGCAGTGGAACGCCGCGACTCCTGCCGCGCCCCGGACGTGCGAGCCCGCTGGCAGGTCGATCTGCACATCGATCGACTCGCCGCCACCGCGGAAGCTGTACTGCCTCCACCCCTTGGGGGCCTTGATCAGCAACCTGCCGTTCGCGTACTCGACGCGGGTTTGCTGGGCGGCGGTCACCTCGGCCTCCTTTGTATCGTCGCTCGGACGCACCTCGACGACGGTGTCGGTGCGGTCACTTGCCACAAGTCGGATGTCACCGACGCCGAGCTCCACGGTCACGGAGATCGGTTCGGGAGTGTCGAAGGTGGGCATCGCAGTCTCCTTCCGCTCGGTTAGCTTCTGATCGGTTATCGCACCCAGCCCGTGTAACGCTGACCGCCCAGCGGGGCACGTGGTTCGCGTCGGCGGCCTGGATCGGTTCGTTCCAATGCTGCGGTCGCTGCTCGCACGAGCCAGCTGTTGACCGAAATTCCTTCAGCGCCGGCCGCCTGCTCGATCCGGCCCTTGAGCTGATCGGGCATGCGGAGGTTGATCCGCGACATCCCGCCGTCGTCGGTCTCGGGCGTCGCGACACCCGTCGCCGTTGCCCGCCTGCCACTCGGCTCCCTGTCCTGGTCGTCCTCCAGGTCGTCAACCGGCAGATCGACCGGCGGTGGCGTCACCACGAACTCAGGGTCACGTCCGCGCAGGCGCAGCTCGACGGAGCCGGGAGCGAGCTCGCAGGTGATCTCCTCCGCCGCCGCCACCAGCACGTCCTGCAAGGTGAGACGGATCGCTGCGTCCAGCGGGGCGACGAGGCGCTCGGCCAGCGCACGAGCCTCGTCGCCGCCGGCCTCGGCAGCAACCGCGAGCTGGCGGTGAATGCTCTCGACGTAGAGGTGTAGGTCCATGGCACCACTATGGCATCACAGTGGTGCCAAGTCAAGCTATTTTTGTGCCACGATGCCGCCACCCTCCGAGCTGATGCACGACTGCTCGCGCACCAGCCCGGACGAGCGGGGTGTCGGTCTTCACCTGGCCCAGGGCGAGCCCACGGTGGCGGTGGGCTGCCCAGGCATTCCCTTGACCCCGTAGAGGCAGCCGCTTACCCTATGCGCCCGTAGACTTCCCATCGGGAAAACGAGGTGGGGGCTGGGCGGTGACGGTCAGGATCTCGGGCTCTCACGGCTCCGATGGCCGCTATGGCAGCCTCGTACTCTTCCTGGCTGTCCCACACCATGAGGCTGAGCCGCCGGCCCTGCTCCCGATCGACCAGCCAGCACCCCGTCAACCCTGTGGCATCCCTGAGGGCGGGGAGCACCTCCTCCTCCACGTGGGACATGCCGGCCTGCAAGTCTTGGGGCGACTCACCTTCGAACATTGTCACCACTGCGAACATGGCCTCGTCCTCCGGATTCTCTCTCGGCTCGGGTGTTAGAACGTGGCGGTCTGGACGGTGTCCCACAACTCGATGCGAGGATCGCCCACGACGCCCGCACGGCTCATGGCGGCCCGCAGTGATCCGCCGGTTTGGAAAGCGCATGACGTTCATGATCGTGCCGGCCGCGTCCGGCGACCGGAACAGATTCCTCACTCAAGCAGCCGTGCTCCCGCCGGCTTGCAGCGTGCTCGTCGAAGACCTGCTTCCAGGCGTCGTACTCGGCAACGGCATGGGTGATCACCAGCGTCGTCATCTCTCCTGCCTCCCCCCCTGTGATATTATTTTCCTACCGAAAGAAAATATATCAGGAGGCTGCCGTGGATGCAAGTGCCGAGGAGCATGAGTTCCTGGACCCGGAGGAGTACGAGACCTGGAACGCCCTCCTCTCGCTGAGTCAGGCAACCCTGCATGCCCTCGACGTAGAGCTTCAGTCGTCGGCGGGGCTGTCCGTCACCGAGTTCGACGTGCTCATCACGCTCTTCAACGCCGAGGACCGACGCCTCGGCATGACCTCACTGGCCCAGTCCGCGATGTTGAGTCCGAGTGGCCTCACGCATCTCGTCACACGGCTGGAGCGCCACGGCCTCGTCGACCGCGTGGTGGACGAGGCCGACGGACGTAAGTTCTTTGCGGTGCTCACCGACGCTGGCGACGCACGGCTGCGACAGGCCCGCCCCATCCACAATCGTGTGCTGCGGTCCCTCCTCCTCACGCACATGAGCGCCGCGGACCGCCGGTGCCTGGCACGCATCTGGGCGCGCGTGGCGCAAACCAGCGAGGGCTGAGCCGTCATCTCCGACGAGGCTCGCCTTTCTATCCAGATCCCAAAACCGGGTGTCCGAGGGTGGCCTGGCTTCGCTCCGGCATGCGCCAGGCGATGACGAGCAGCCAGGCGCCGGAGACCAGCAGGCAGGTCGTGTTCTTGGCGTATGGCGCGAGCGGTTCACTGAGGTGTCAAGGGGTCGCCACCCCTTCAGAGCCCCGGTCAGGTGCGCCGAGGTGAGGTAAAAATCACGCGTATGCGCGGCATTTTTACCTCACCTGGGTCGATCGTTGAGCAAATCGTCTCAGGAGACCAGCCAGGATCTATCTTTCAAAGAGCTCTGCGCCGGCGTCAAAGCCGACCACTTGCGATGCTCGCTTGCCTGCGAAAATCTCCACCTTCAACTGTCGCTGGCCAGCCAACTGCATCAGGACCGTTCCAACCGCGGGACCGGCCCTGGTCGTGACATGCGGCACATACTCCCGACCGTCCCAGGGCTTCCCGGTGTCCCGCGACGACTGCCGTATTTGGCCCAACTCAAACTTGATCAAGCCCGAGGACTGATCGACAGTGGCCGGATCCGGAGTGTTGCCAACGACTGCAAACTGCTGGGCCTGACCTTGGTAGTCCCCGAAAGAGACATCGATCTGGCGAGGGTCGTTGCCGTCGTACACGACCGACAGGTGACCCGTCCAGTAGTTGCCGCCTTTGCCGAATTGATTGCCCCCGTAGCCGCCCGTACCGACTCGGAACCAGTTGCCCACCAACTTGCCATCGATGTCGTAGTCGATCTTGCCCCAGCGCGGCGTGGCATCGCGCTCGTCCAGCGCAAGCAACTGGCTCCTGAGTGGTTCCTCGGTGGAGTCGAACAGGTCGGCCATGTGCGTCTTCCACGCCTCGGCCGCCGTGTACTGGGCGGGATCAACGAAGCCGGTGAGCGTGATGTCGTCGTTTTCCACCCAGACGTCGATGCCATAGGCGGTCGGCAAGCCAGTATAGCCAATCAGCTCGCCAGCCTTGACGGCGAAGTTGGGTGTCTTGCTCTCGTTTTCCCCCAGCTGGCCGACGTTGTCTCCCAGTGCGCCAGCGAACCGCACCATATTGCTGAACCGTACCCGGAAGGTGCACGTGGCCTCGATGGTGATGGCGTAGTCGTCGTAGGTGGCCTGCTTGGCGGCTGGGTCACCCCGGCGGACGGTGCGGGTGACGACGGAGACGTTGCCGGTGAGCGGCGCGTAGACAGCCGCCTGCTCCGGCGGATGAGCGACCGCCTCCTTGATGTAGAAGTAGCCGTGGTCGATCGGCGTGACGTGACCGCCGATCATCAGGCCCATCGGCTGAATGTAGGCGAGGTCGCTGACGGCGATCGGGGAAGCGGTGATGGTGCCCGGCCCCTTGCCTCGGCAGCCAGAGGAGCCACGCGTGCCAGACGGCAGCCTGCTCTTGTCACAGCCGGTGGCGGTAGCAGAAGAGCAGGCGGGGAGGCCCGAGGCGGGGGAGTGCTGAGACTGGTTGGGCTGAGACTGGTTGGCCCGGACGTGTTTGTCGGGCCGGCTCGCGAGATGGACGACCACCCCCACGCCGACCAGGACGGCCACTGCGGACAGACCGATGATCACCGGGGCCGGTGAACCTTTAGCCATTCCTCATGATCGTAGCACTCCCCGCTATCGTGATTTTAGGAAGTCTGGTAAAAAACCTTCGCTATGCGATAAAAAGTTATCAGACTTCTAGAAATGCATTAGTGCTCCTTGAGCCATCCGAGGAGGTCGGACTCGAACGCTGCAGCGTTGCGATGCAGCATCAAGGCGTTTCCCGCCCCGGGGAGGATGAAGGTGGTGACCGAAAGGGTTCGACAGGTAGAGGGCGGCCTGTGCCGTCTGGCACGCGGGAAGCCAGGCCGCGTCCTGCTGGCCGAAGGCCACCAGAACCGGCACGTTCAGGCCCGGCCAGGACTGCAGCTCCCCGGCGGGAGCGCAGGAGCGTGGAGACCTGCTCGAGCTCAGCCGCTCGGCCCACGAGCGGCCATGACAGGTC